>Ga0154363_107_pt1 | contig 94771 bp, 118 predicted proteins | sample RifGroA2_FD_115891 | JGI IMG/M metagenome (GOLD analysis project Ga0154363, IMG submission 115891) | Elusimicrobia bacterium GWA2_62_23
TTGGCCCGGCCGCACTGCGGTGTCGCTGCGCTCCACCCCCGATCCGCCTGCGGCGGCCGTACAACAAAGAAATTTATTCCCCGCGCGCATCAATTCTTCGCTGTTATAAGATGCAGTTTACCAGCCTTATTTCGTGCCAAGTTTTGACCCCATTAACTCTGCAAGAAGCTTATTCCCATAAAAGAAACCACTTGCTAGCATAAGCCAATTCGCAAATCGTGTTTTGCCATCAAGCCGAAACACTTTGTCATAACCCAAATCCGAATGCATGGCTGCAACTGGTGAAGAAGCATACCGTTTTAAATACGCTGCTTGGGAATAGGTTTTATAGGCGCCATCTATATGTGTGAATATTCGCTCTTCTCGGGAATATTCCGCGTGTAAGAATTTATTTTTAATCACAGGTTGGCTTACAGAGAATGATGAGAGTTCTTCTAAGTATAGGACTGTTACGCCGTCCTCCCTAGGATAAACACCCAATGATATTTTCTCTGGGTTTTCTAAGCCTGAGGATTCATCATAATGAACCGCATACTTTACACCGAGACTTTGCAGTGTTTCCTCCGAAAAGTTTACCCCATACATCTTTGCCCCATATTTCATGAACCCACGGGGGAGATCGCTAAGAGTGCCTAAGTCGACCAGCACAGAAATCACATTGCCCTTCCGTGACGCATTCAAACTGTCCCAAAGCCCGCCATCCAACTGATACTGAGTGCTTGCTGAATCGCCAAAAAATCGGAAACAGTATTTCCCATCAATGATTACACCTCGTTTCTCTAGAGTGCAATCACTTGAAAGAGTGAGAAGCCGATCTCGGACACACAAGCCGTAGGTATCTAACACGTCCTTCGGATTAGCGGGCATTTATCACTGCTCTCTGTGAACTAAACAACACACTATTTCTGAGTCAATCCATGGGGCGGAGATGCTGGGGTTGTTTACATCTTTTTCCACTTCTGCACCGTATCGAGCCTGCCAACCGACAACAATCTCACGGTTGCCGCATATATCCTTTTTGGGACAATGCTCACACAAGCGCCAATGTGTTTTTGGGACTCTCGATTTCTTTTCAGATAATTTTGCGTCTCCAATTTTTAAAGCGCAGTACTTGATAATCTTGATGCCCTTCAATATTTTACTGCCGAGAATTTCATCGAGAAATCCTTCGCCCTGAAGTCTATGTGTCAATTCTTTTGTGTAAAGGACAATCCCTTCTTCACAAAATGTTTTATTTTCACATTTAGAACAATCAATATTCACAGCAAATCCTTTCATAATTATCTCCACAATAAAACAGAATTAGCGGGGCTTTATGGTTTCGTCGATTACCTTGCTTCGCTTTAACAACTCCTCCAACCTAATTTTTCCGTCCGCATATTGATCGATAACTCTCGTAGAACAAGCAAACAACCTTTTTGTGGGAACCACATATTGAGACCCATCCCCGTAGGTGTAAGTGGTTTCAGAAATGGCAATTTTAGCCGTCACTACTGGAAAAGTTCTGTGCTCACCGCCTTCGGTTTCAAAAGAAATATCTTCAATCCGTTTTACGTGCAACTTCTTTTTCAGGGAAATGAGTCTATCGATTATTGCTTCAAATAACCCACTACAATTTGTCTCGACCTCAAACCCTAAGCCGGAATAACTTCCCCAATTGTCCCCTTTAATTGCAGCCGGGCATTTTGCCGCCGCATTGACGTCCTTTAAGAACTCAGACAAAGATGACCGCGTAACACCCTGGGTCCTTTGTGAAAACTCTATCGCGGCATCTTGGCGTTCCTGTTCTGCCTTTTGCTTGGCCAGGGTGTCATATTTAAAAGCGAGATTTGGATTAGCTGTTGCGCCATCCGGAGGTATAATTTCGGACAATTCGCCTAAAGCTTTTTTTGCCGCTTCGCTTCCTTGCTCAGCTGCCTTCCGATACCACTTCATGGCTTCAACATTGTTTTGCGACACGCCGCGGCCCCGATCATACATGAAGCCCAAATAAAATTGAGCATTCATGTTCCCTTGGACTGCGGCCTTACGATACCAATTCACGGCCGCTTTGTAATCTTGAATGACCCCATGACCTGTTTGACACATAATCCCTAAATACACCTGAGCATTCGTGTTTCCCTGCTCCGCCGCTTTGCTGAACCATTTAAAAGCTTGGCTATAATCTTGGGACACTTCTGATCCGGAATAATACATTACCCCTAAATTGTATTGGGCACTATCATTCCCTTGCTCTGCTGCCTCGATATACCATTGCCCTGCTTCGATGTAATCTTTGGGGACCCCTAGCCCTTTTTCGTACATAAGGCCTAAATTATATTGGGCATTAGCGTCCCCATGTTCAGCGGCTCTCCTGGACCATTTCAATGCTTCAGCGTAGTCTTGCGCGACCTTCTGCCCCTCTTGATATATTGCCCCTAAAGCGGACTGCGCATCCGTTTCATTTTGTTCGGCCGCCTTGAGATACCAGTTCAGTGCCTCAGTATAGTTTTGCGCGATATGTTTGCCTTCCCAATTCATGTACCCCAGATAGTATTGCGCTTTTGGATAGCCCTGCTCTGCCGCTTTTTGAATCCACTTCACGACCTCAGAAGAATCTTGAGGCACACCACGACCATCCTCATACATACCAGCTAAGCTAAATTGCGCCGCCGCATCATCCTGCTCTGCGGCCTTGCGATACCATTTTACTGCCTCGGTGGAATTTACAACTATTCCTTTGCCCTCATCATACATATCCCCAAGGATGCGCAGAGCATTTAAGTCTCCACGTTCAGCACACTGCCGGTATTGTGTGAAAGCAAGTTTGTACCATTTTGCGGATTCAATCTTGCTTTTCTTAACGCCACAACCGGTATCATACATCTCTCCAATAGAATACTGCCCGCGAGGCACTCCTTTCTCAGCGGCAATTTTCGACAGTTTCAGCGCCTTTTCGCAGTCTTTTGCAACTCCCAACCCATGCAAATACATCCGGCCTAATAACCCCTGCGCTGGGCCATATCCCTTTTTAGATAATATAACTACTATTGGCACACCTTGCTCATAGTTGCCATGGTAATAAAGTCGTTCGGCTTCCTTGAAATTTTCTTCATTTCCTGTGTTTTCCGGATTTGCGAATACTATGCTAAAATCAGATAGCATCGTTAAGAACACTATTATAAATCCAACTCTCAAGAAAAAACTTCGGCTGTTGCGCATATCTCCCTCCAATCCGTGAAAAACACTTTGGCAAGGCCTATCTGATATTACTTCTGGATTTTATGAATCGTTCCAAATCTCTCGGATGTATTTTCCACTGGCCTATTTTAACAGCCTTAATTTCTTTTTTTGATATCAAATCTCTAACCCATTCCTCAGTAATTCCAAGCCTTCTCGATACCTGACGGACAGTCAGATATTTCGCGATATCATCCATTGAATAACTCCTGATTTAGCAAATCCCCTCTAATCCCTATTAGTCCATATTCTATTGCTTTACTCTTTAAGGTGTCAACGCTAGATTCACAAAAACATAAAGCCGGCCAGGGCGGGGGCGGCGGCCCTCACGCGGCAAGCCGCTCTCACTTCCACTTTTGCTGAACCGCACGAGGTGCGCCAAATTAATTAAAAATTGACATCACTTCTCGCATTTTGCTACAAAAGTTTTAGCAGTGCATATCATCGGGTTAAGGGGACAACATGAAACCAGTACTCTGGGCAGTATTATTTCTCGGGACCGTCACGCCCTCATTCAGTGCGATGCCGTCGGTTGATTTTGACGGCAAAAGTAAAGAGAAACAAGACATAACCGCTTTTCCGGGAGAGGAATCTTCTGAGATTGTGGTTCCTCCAACAAAGCCGGTTGCTGATTATGATCTGGTAAAGAAACCGGGGATTATAAATGAAAATGGTGAATTTACGCCTCTTGAGCCAGTCAAGAGCTGGCGCGGAGAAGACGGCATAATTAGGACTCAGTACCAGTATTGGCCTACACAGAAAATAAGCTGGGTGTTAGAGTGTAAAGGGACCTCCCAGCCCACTTGGAACGCCAAGGAAACGTACACCTTCACGTCTGACCAAAATGCTGGACACCATCACTATGATCCGCCGGCCCCTCCGCTTAAGGTAAGCACGTTGTACGACAACAACGCGACCGCACCGGCAGATAACGCGTTTTATCCGAAACCCAGCCCCTTTTATTTTCCTTCAATGCCTGTGAACACAAAAAAGTACTATTGGGAGTGGATGCCGGTCTTTGCGACAACACTTGTGGAAGAATTCCAATCCTTTGGCGCATGCGCCAACACCCAGATAGACATGATTGACGTTAAAGTTCCGAATCTTGTGGAGATGAAATCAGGCACTGGATATATTGTGGATGGCGATACAGCAGAGCACCCTGCGACGCATTTTGTGACGCCAGATTTTAAGGCGCAACTTTTGGCGATAGCCGCAACCTGGAAACAGACCTGCCCAAACTCCACCAAACCATATCCTTTGACGTTCCTCCAGATGAGCCTGCCATGGGGAGGGATGTTTGACATAAATGATAACTGGAATGCGCCCCATAGCGCGCACAGGTATGGTAATAATGCCGATGTTTCCAAATGGCGGGTTAGAAAAGGAAACCGGGCTAAGCTGGTAAAAACGATGTGCGAATACGCGCATGTGTATTCCGAAGGGGATGCCACAGGGGAAAATCCGCATTATCATTTGGCGCTACGCACCTCAAAACATACTGACGATATCCCGGACCCTTTAGACACAAGGTACCAATACTGCTGCCCAACCCCGATGCCGGATGTCCCGCAGGTCTGCATTGATCTGGAAACCAACGGGAATCCGTCCTCAGAGCATCCTGAAGTGCCAGTAGAAACAGATTGTCCGTGAGGGCAATATGGTGAAAACTATTTGCGGTGGATGCTTGTCCCTGCTGATTTTTCAGGGTTTAGCAACGGGAGCCGATTTAAGAACTATTACAGAACAAGATCGGCAGGAATGCCCCCAATGCTTTCACGAATATGTGAAGTATTCCTATCAGGTATTCCTGCCCGCCGGGATGCGTATTGCCTTGAAAGAATATTCTCCGACTTTCAAGATTTTTGGGCTTGATGATTACCAGGATGAACTTCGGCTTGAGCTTCAGCCCTGGGCCACAAACCTGATGTGCTATTCGGCAGTATTCAGAGATTTTAACGGCGATGGCGTATTTGATGCCGCCGTTCTGGGCGAATACACGGAAAGTCCATCTAGTAATGAGCCGGAACTCAACCTGGGTTCCGGGATTGCTGGTAAAAACTCTAAAAAGACTGCGGTACTAGCTATCTTGTCTCAAAGTTCGACGACATACATGGTTACAGAGGTAGTCAGAATCGGGAGTGGCAAAAAAGTGTCCACGTATCTTGGCCTTTCCACTCCTGGCAGGAAATCTGAGGTCGGCTCCGATGGTGCCAGTGCCTTTGAATCTGAGAACTATGGAATAAGTGTTACTAAAGGGGTTGGCTCTACAGCATATCACTGGGATAATAAGCAGCGACGGTTTAGGGAGATTGTGACCGGTGGGATGTAAAGATACTACCCCTGACGTATAGCCGGGCCAGGGCGGGGGCGACGGCCATCACGCGGCCAGGCGCTACCGCCCTGGCCTTTCCTTATTTTCTTCGCTGTTAACTCCCCGCGTGGCTACGAATCAATAACAGAAAAGACCGCCGCGGCGGCCGCAGCAGCGGACGCCGGGGCGGTTTTTTATCAAGTCGGGGCCACCGGCATAAATGCTGTTGAACATTATCAGTAACAGGCCCGCGCCGCGAGTGGCAGCAGCCACTGGCGAGCGCGGGTAAAATCTGTATATAATAAACTCAGTTCTTTGCAGTGCGCGCGGGGAATAAATTTCTTTGTTGTACGGCCGCCGCAGGCGGATCGGGGGTGGAGCGCAGCGACACCGCAGTGCGGCCGGGCCAAGGCCCACGTTTATTGGGCCGGCCGGCCGCGCAAAAGGAGGTTTTTGTAAGATGCAGACCTCCTTGGGAGCAGGTGCAAGGCGCGCAAGTGCCGCCGCCCTGCGAACCACCTTCTAAGCGGCAAGCATGGACGGCCGCGAAGTGGCCGGCCGTGCGGCATCTCGCGGATAAGATTCCCCGTACCGCAGAGATCCAGGAGAGAAAGCGGAATTTATAATGATTCCGCAGGGTGTGACGCAAAGTAGTCTCGAACTTTCTCCCTGAGTCTCCGCCAGATTTTTTCGGTATATACCGGACACATCGGTAAGGTATTGGCGCAGTGTCCGTAGTGACGCAGGATAGTGTAGTCCACCCCGAAGAAAAATAAAAAGCCCCGAAAGGGGTTTTTTATTTTCCAGGCATCAGCGCCCAACGCCGATTTTTTATACAATTCTGGACATGACCGCGAAAGCCCATATCCTTATAGTGGACGACGAAGCCCAGATAGCCGAGATGATCCTGGCCTCGCTGGAGGCCAACGGCTATACCGCCGCCGTGGCCTACAACGGCAGCCAGGGCCTGGAGCGCGCGTCCAAAGAAAAATTCGACCTCGCCATCATGGACATCCAGATGCCCGAGATGGACGGCATCACCGCCCTCGGCGAGATCAAGAAGATAGACCCCGAGATAGAGGTCATCATAGCTACCGGCCACGGCACCATGGGCACGGCCATCCAGAGCATGCGCAAAGGCGCCTTCGACTACCTGCACAAGCCGTTCGAACTGAAGGAACTGCTCAAGGTGGTGGAGCGCGCGGTGGAGAAGCGCAAGTTCAACGACATCGCCAAGGTCATTTTTTCCACCCCCAAGCCCGAGGACCAGCTGCGCGTCATCATAGACGCCGTCACCCGCATCCTCAAGGCCGACGAGTCCCTGCTGGTGCTGCCCGACCGCGACGGCAAGCCCCGGATAGCCGTTTCGGAAGGCCTCGACGACGACGCGGGGCGCGCTTCCCGCCTGGAGATGTGCTCGCGGGTGATGCTGCAGCCGGCCAGCGCCGCGAAATCCCTGCAGCTGGTAGAAAGCCCTTCGCTCGACAAGAAATTCTCCGACATCAAGGGATTGGAAAGGGTCAAGTTCTCCCTCTTCCTGCCGCTGGTGGAGGACAACAAGCCGGTCGGGCTCATCAATATCAACCGCGACGCGGACGAGGCCTACTTCACCGAGGACGACATGCAGCGGGCCCGCATCTTCGGCTCGCTCGTGAACCTGGCCCTGCGCAACTCCAGCCTCTACCGCCAGCTGCAGGAAACGCAGGGGCAGCTCATCCAGGCCGAAAAGATGTCCGCCCTGGGCCAGCTGGCCGGCGGCCTCGCGCACGAGATCAACAATCCGCTCTCCGGCATCCTGGGCCTGACCCAGCTGGTACTGGAAAGCACCGACAAGAACAGCCAGAACTTCGCCGACCTCAAGGAGATAGAGAAAGCCGTCTTCCGCTGCAAGAAGATCATAGTCTCGCTGCTGTCCTTCTCCCGGCAGGAGAAGACACGCACCGAACCGGTCAACGTCAACGAGGTCATAGAGGAGACCCTGACCCTCTGCGCCCGCCAGATGGAGCTCAAGCACGTGAAGATAGTCCGCCGGCTGGCGCCCGGCCTGCCCATGGTGAACGCCGATTTCCAGCAGCTCATGCAGGTGTTCCTTAATATGTTCACCAACGCCAGGGACGCCATGCCCGACGGCGGCGAGCTGGCCATAGAGACCCGTCTGCTGAAAACACCGGCCGGCTCCGAGGTCATCATGACCTCCATTTCCGATACCGGCGCAGGCATCAACCCGGACATCGTGGACAAGATCTTCGACCCGTTCTTTACCACCAAGCCGGTGGGCAAAGGCACGGGCCTCGGCCTGTCGGTGTGCATGGGCATCATTCACAAGCACAACGGCAGCATAAAGGCCCAGAGCGAACCCGGTAAGGGTTCCACTTTCACCGTCAGCCTGCCGGTCTGAACATGGACAGGAAGATACTGATAATAGACGACGAGGCCCTGGTCCGCAATTACGTGCGGCGGGCCCTGGCCAGCCGAGGCTGGGCCGTTACCGAGATGGATAACGGCGCCTCGGCGCTGGACCTCCTGCGGCGCGAAACCTTCGACGTGGTGATCTGCGACCTGAAGATGCCGGACATGCGCGGGGAGGAAGTGGTGAAGCGCATCCGCGAAAGCCTGCCCGCCGTCAGGGTCATAGTCATAACCGGCTCCGTCTCCAATATCACCAGCCCCATCGTGCCTGGGGTCAGCGTGGACGGCTTCCTTATAAAACCCTTCGGCATAGACGAGATCCGCGACCTGGCCGAAAAAGTCCTGAAAAACGAAGGCCCGCGGGGATAAAACCCGCGGACCCTTCTCCCCGCCCGCTATCGGCTCAGTGCAGCCCGCACTCGTCGGAGATCCTGTTCTCCTCGTCCATCAGCCCGGTCACCGCGGCCAGTTCGCCGCCGTCCAGCTCGCGCACCGAGCCGTCCCGGTGGTAGCCGTTGAGCATGTTGTAGAATTTCTGCCTTGCCGCCGCTTCTATGATCTCGCCGCCGGGATTGCGCTTGAGGCCGGAAGTGCTGAAGCCGGGCTGACGCATGCGCAGCGCCCAGTACCGGGCCTTGAGCTCCAGCGCGCCCAGCTGGCGGGCCGCCAGCTGCGCCTTGCGGGCGCCGCAGGCCCCTTCCTTAACGGGCACGGCGGCCGGGGCGGGCGCGTCGCGGAAGTCCACCATCACCGGCTTTATGTCCTCGTCGCCGAACATGGCGGCCAGCTCCTTCAGGTCGGGCACGTCGAACTGGAACTCGGGGCGCTCGGGCAGGATGTCCCACTGGCGGTCGGTCTGCGCCTCCACGGTGTGCAGCACGGCCCCGGTCAGGGGGTCTATCATCTTGGCTATTATCATGAGGTGGTCTTTGGTGCCGAAGATGGTGCCCACTATGATGGCGTCCGAAGGGTTTATCCGCCTGGGCGAGCCCTCGGGGGCCTCGTCGGTCACGCCCGAGGCGGCCAGGCGGCGCTCCTCCAGCACCTTGTCGAGCTGCGAGCGCTCCAGCAGGTTCACCTTGCCGGAAGCCACCAGGCCCGACAGCAGCTTCTCCGAGATGTAGTCGCTCTCTTCCCGCGAGGTCCTGGCCTTGCGGGAGAAGCCTATCACGGCCACGTTCTTCACTTTCTTGTTGGTGGAGTACTTGGCGAAGTCGTTCGCCATTTTCTTGTAAACGTCTTCGGCGGCGGGAGCGGAGCCGGAACACAGGAGCAGAGCCGCGGCGGCTGCGAAGGTCAGTTTTAAAGCTGGTATCATCCTTTTCATAACCCCTCCCGGTCCTCTGTGGATAGTCTACCGCACCGGGCTTACTGAAAAGGACAAAAAAACGTCAAATCTTAGTCAAATTTGTAGCCGTGCCCCGTGACGCTGGTAATGTGGGCGCCTATGTCGGCCCCCAGTTTCTTGCGCAGCGAGGACACGTGCACGCCCACGGTATGCGGGTCGTTGTAGCTGGCCGGGTCGTAACCCCACACCGTCTCCAGCAGGTACGGCACGGACAGCAGGCGGCCCTCTTCGGTTATCAGGGCCATCAGCAGGTCGAATTCCTTGCGCGTGAGGTTGATAGTGGAATTTTTTATGGTCACGCCGCGGGCGGCCGGGTCTATCACCATGCCCAGCTTCTTTATCTTCTCGGTCTTGGCGGCCACGCCCTCGTAGCGCTTCATCACGGCCTTCATCTTGGCCAGCAGCACCGGGAACGAGAACGGCTTTATGATATAGTCGTCGGCGCCCTTGTTGTAGCCGGCCAGGATATCCTCCTCGCTGACCTTGCGCCCGGACACTATTATTACCGGGATGCGGGAAAAGCCCTCGGTCTCCTTGAGCGCCCTGCACAGGGCGAAGCCGTCCAGGCCTTTCATCTCCACGTCGGTCACCACCAGGTCGGGGCCGAAATCCTTCACCATCGCCACGGCCTCGGCGCCGTTCTCGGCCGCGGCCACGTTGAAGCCCTGGCCTTCCAGGTACCTGCGGGTGGAATTCAGCACCAGTTTATCGTCGTCTACCAGAAGTATTTTTTTGAACATAGCCGGTCCCTAAACGTATTTCGCCGCCATTTCCACGTCCGTCGTCCAGACGGCCCGCGCGCCGATCTCCTTAAGCCTGCGGACGTCCCGGGGATGCGAAGCCGGCCCCGCGGAGATCTCTATCCCGGCCGCTTCGGCCTCGTCCGCCTGGGTTTTGAGATCGAAGAACGAGGCGCCCAGGTAGAACGCCTCCCGGGAGAGGCAGCCGCCCTTCCAGCCGGTGACCACCCGGGAGGCGCCGGCCTTCCAGGCCTTGTCCAGCAGGCCGTAATTGCACTTGGGAGCCACGGCCGCGCCCAGCCCGGGCACGGCGTTCCTGGCCGCCGCCAGAAGATGTTTGCGGCAGGGGCCCGTGGTGAAGAACACCCGGTCCTGCACGCCGGCCTTGGCGATCTGCAGGGCCAGCTCTACGGCCTCGGCCTCCACGCCGCCGTGCGGCCGGAAAAAGAATTCCCCGGAGGGGTTTAGGATGAGCAGGTTGAGCAGGTCGTCCAGGTGCGCTATCCGTTCCCTGCCCGCCACCCGCAGCGTTTTCAAATGCCCCCACTCCGTGGCGGCTATCTGCCAGTCCCGGCCGCACAGGCGGCCGGTGCCGGCGTCGCGGAAAGCCACGAACTGGCCGTCGGCGGTGCGCCGGATGTCGCAGACCGCGGCGTCGGCGCCGGCGTCGAAAGCCGCCTTGAAAGCGGCCGCCGTATTCTCCGGGCCGCAGCAGCCGCGGCCCGCGTAGATCTTTATTTGCGCCATAGTATTGATTCTATTATAAACAGGCCCAGCCGCGCAGGGCAAAGGCCTTATTTTACCCTGTAAACCGCCACCAGCGAAGTCCCCCTGTGGCCGGCGGCGGAGTAGGAAAGCCACAACGGCAGGTATACCGGCAGCAGCAGCGCCCTGAAAAAAAGTTTTAGCGCCGCCGCCGGCAGCCGGCGCGCCAGCCTGAAGCGCAGCACCCCGGCGGCGCCTGCCGCGCCGGAGGCTACTATTTCGTCCATGCTGGCCGCGGCTTTCCCGCCGAAAAGCAGTCTCTTTACCGCCGCAATGGCGCCTTTCACGGCGGCGTCGAGCTTGACTCCGAAAAGCTGGTTATAAACGTGCTCCGCGGGCAGTTCCGAATCTTTCAGGACCACTTTTTCCAGGCCCAGGCCGGCCAGGAAGCGGTCCAGCCGGCCCGCGTCCCAGCGGGTCAGATGATGCGGCGGATAGTCCCAGGCCTCCCGCCCGCCGAACAGAAGCGGCCGGGCGGCGTTGGGCACGCTCAGCATCAGCAGCCCTCCCGGAGCCAGCAGGCCCTTGAGTCTTTTCACGAAGTCGGCCGGAGCGGGCTGGTGCTCAAGCACTTCAAAAGCCGAAACCAGGTCGAAAGAGCCGTCCCTGCCGGGCAGGAACTCCTCGAGGCTGGCCACGGAAATATCCTCCAGGCCGGAGTTCTCCCGGGCCAGGCGCACCTGGGCCGGGCTGAAATCTATGCCGGAACAGCGGGAGTAGCCTGCCCCCGCGGCCAGGGCCAGGAATTCCCCCGCACCGCAGCCCACGTCGAGCAAGCGCGCGTCCTTCGCCAGCCCCAGTTCAAGGAAGACCCCGCCGCGCAGCCGCGCGGCCGCCCCGGAGCGGCAGGCGTCCTCGTTATAGAACGCCGCCTTGGCGTACCACTCCGGGCCAGGGTTCTCCATGGGGTCCGCGAACTCCCCGCCGCAGCCGCCGCAGCGGACAAAAGCGTAACTCCTGCCGGAAACAGGGTCGGTGGAAAGCTCAAAAGGGACGCAGCGGCCGCCGCCGCAAAGAGGGCAAGCAGGTGTCATTCAATCGGTAATACTACAATTTTGACCGCTCCCGGTAAACCCCGCGGCCGGCGGGCGAAACCGCCTTTTATTTTTAGTATACTTCACTAATCCACCATGACCGCCGGGCGCACTATCTTCAAGAATTTCATCTCGCTGACCTTCTCCAACGCGGTCTCCAAAGCCTCCGGCCTGCTTACCGTGGTCTACCTGGCGCGCGTGCTCGGCCCCGAGGATTTCGGCAGCATCAATTTCGCCCTGGCCCTGGTCAGTTATTTCGCCATCCTGGCGCACCTGGGCCTGGCCACCATCGGGGTGCGGGAGCTGGCGCAGCGCCAGGAAAACCAGGGCGCCTGCGTTAACAGCATCACCAGCCTGCGGCTGCTGCTGGGCCCCGCCGCCTTCCTGTTGCTGGGGCTCTTCGTTTACCTCATGCCCCAGACCTCCGACCTGAAATGGCTTACGGTCTTCTACGGGCTCACCATGTTCACCTCCAACGTCCTGAACTTCGACTGGGTGTTCCAGGGCATAGAGAAGATGGAATACCTGGGCGCCGCCTCGGTGATCCAGGCCCTTTTCTACATGGGGGCCATCTTCCTTTTCGTGGGAGGCAACGCCGACCTGCCGGTGATCCCCTTCCTGCTCTTCGCGGCCCAGGCGGCCGCCGCCCTTTTCCTGTTCCTGGTCTACCGCCGGCTGAACCCCGGCTACCGCTTCAGCTTCGACCCGCGGCTCTCCAGGGAACTTTTCCGCCAGGCCCTGCCGGTGGCGGCCTGGGGCGTCATGACCATCATCATCCTGAACTCCGGCGTGACCATCCTCGGTTTCTCGCGCGGCACTGAGGAAGTCGGCTATTTCGCCGCGGCCTACAAGATAGTCTGGATCTTCGTGGAGGCCATGGTGGCCTACGCGGTGGCGGTGTTCCCCTCCATCTCCAAACATTACCTGCAGAACCCTGAAACCTTCAAGAAGATCATGGACGCCACGCTTAAATGGATGGCCATAGCCAGCTACCCGGCGATGACCGGCCTGTTCATGCTGGCCGCCCCCATTATCACCCTCGTCTACGGCAGCAAATTCCACGAAGCCGGCCTGCTGCTCCGGCTGCTGGCGGTGCTGCCTTACCTTATCTTCCTGAGCAACGTCTTCTCCCTCTCGCTGCTGGCCGCCCACCGCCAGCAGAAGAACCTCTGGATCAGTTCCTTCCAGGCGGCCTTCTCGGTGCTGCTGGGCCTGGCGCTCATCCCGCTTTACGGCGCGGCCGGTCTCGCCGCCTCCGCGGTGATCTCTTACGGCGTCACCAACGCCGTCTACGCCTTCCAGAGCCGCGACGTCTACCACCTTTCGCCCGCGCACGCGGTAAAACCGCTGCTGGCCTCGGCGGTAATGGCCCTGGCGCTGGCCGCGCTCTCCGGCCGGAACGTCTTTTTCCTGGTGGGGACGGGCGCCGCCGTTTACACGGCCGCCCTGCTGCTCCTTAAAGGCGTGACCAGGGAAGATCTCGACCTTATCTCGCGCACCGCCGGGTTCTGGCGCGCCGACGGGGGCGGCCAGTGAAGATCTCGGTTATCATAGGCACCTACAATTACGGCCGCTACATAGAGGAGGCCGTGGACAGCGTGCTGGCGCAGGATTATGCCGGCCCCATAGAGCTGATAGTGGTGGACGACGGCTCCACCGACGACACCGAGACGCGCCTGGCCAGGTACGGCCGGGCCGTCAAATACCTTTACCAGGAGAACGCCGGCCAGGGCGCGGCTTTCAACGCCGGGCTCAAGGCCGCCTCGGGCGAACTGGTCTGCCTGCTGGACGCCGACGACGCCTGGAAGCCGGAGAAGCTGCGGCTCGTAGCCGAAGCGTTCCGGGAAGACCCCGACGTGGGCATGGTGCAGCATTTCATGATGGACGTGGACCCGGAGGGCCGGCCGCTGAGCCAGCAATTCGACAGCCGTCCCGCATACTACGCGCTGCAGGACCTCCTGGACGGCCGCGCCAGTTTTACCGGCACCAGCGGCCTGGCCTTCAGGCGTTCTTTCCTGGACAAAACGCTGCCAGTGCCCGACGGGCTGTTCTACTGCGCCGACGAGTACCTCTACCTCGCCATTCTCTTCCACTCGCGGGTCCGCTCGCTGAACTCGGTGCTTGGCTTCAAGAAGATCCACGGCGCCAACTGGTTCGCCGGCACCATGAGCGACACCCGCCGGCTGGGCAACTACATCAAGGTCAAGACGCTGATCTTAAAAGAGCTGGCCGCCCTGATGAAAAAGAACGGCGTCGATATCGCCGGGACCCGGATACAGCTGCCCATGGAACTGACCAAGGCCCGGGTCCTGTATCATTCCCGTCGCGCTGAGCGCGGAGAGGCCCTGAAAATTATTTTAAGGGAAATACTCTTCAACCCGACCGCCCCGCGCAAACTCTTCAACTCCCTTACGCTGGCCTTGTCGGCACTGAGCCCCGCGCTCTACCTGCGCCTGCACAAGTTCTATTCCGGGCTGCGCTCCCGGAAAACCCCGCAATAAGCCCTCTCTGAAAGCCAGGCGCCCCCCGCCCCGTCTTATTTGAATGTCCTATAATTATTATTATATTATTGGGAACGGCGGCTCCGGCCGCACGCTATGATAATAACCAAGACCCCGCACAGGATCTCCTTTTTCGGCGGCGGCACCGACTATCCGTCCTGGTACCTTAAGAACGGCGGCAAGGTGCTGGGCGCGGCCATAGACAAGTATTGCTACCTCATAGTCCGGGAACTTCCACCTTTCTTCGAACACAAGCACCGCATAGTCTATTCGCGCATGGAGAACGTCAGCGCCATAGAGGAGATAGCCCACCCCTCCGTGAAGGCGGTGCTCAAGCGCATGAAGTACCAGAAGGGCATCTCCATCCACCACGACGGCGACATCCCGGCCCGCTCGGGCATGGGCTCCAGCTCGGCCTTTACCGTGGGCCTGCTCAACGCCATGTACACCCTGGAAGGCCGGGCCATCTCCAAGGACGACCTCGGCGAGCTGGCCATCGACGTGGAGCAGAACGATATCAAGGAGAACGTCGGGTCCCAGGACCAGATCTTCGCCGCGCACGGCGGCTTCAACCGCGTCGAGTTCCTGCCCAGCCGCGAGATCGTGGTCTCCCCCGTGGTGATGAAGCCCGAGAACGCCCGGGCCCTGGAACAGCGGCTGATGCTGGTTTTCACCGGCCTGTCGCGCAACGCTTCCGACATAGCGCAGGAACAGATAGCCAACGTGGGGCGCAACGCCGCGGAACTGGCCCGCATGGCCGGCCTGGTGGACGAGGCTTACGGCCTCATCACCGCGCCCAAGCCGGACCTCCCGGCCTTCGGCCGCCTGCTCAACGAGACCTGGAAAATGAAACGCGCGCTCTCCAGCAAGATCAGCAGCTCCCATATCGACGGCATCCACGAGGCCGCGCTCAAGGCCGGCGCGGAAGGCGGCAAGCTGCTGGGCGCCGGCGGCGGCGGCTTCATGCTCTTCTCGGCCGAGCCTGAGCGGCAGGCCCAGGTCCGGGAAGCGCTCAAAGGCCTCCTGCTCATCCCTTTCAAGTTCGAATACTTCGGCAGCCAGATCATTTACTACTCGCACGGGGCCGAGCGCCAATGACCGCGCCGGACGCCGTGATCCTCTGCGGCGGCCTGGGCAAACGCCTCAGGAGCGCCGTAAAGGACGTGCCCAAACCCATGGCGAAAGTGGCCGGCCGGCCTTTCCTGGACATCCTGCTGGCGCACCTGCGCCGCCAGGGACTGCGCCGGGCCGTGCTGTGCGCGGGTTACCGGGCCGGGGCCATAAAGCGCCACTACGCCGGAGACAAGGACGTTCTCGTTTCGGCCGAGCCGCGGCCCCTCGGTACGGCCGGCGCCGTAAAGCACGCCGCGCGGCTCATAAAGTCCGGCCGTTTCCTGGTGCTCAACGGGGATTCTTTCTGCGCCGCCGACCTCAGGCGCTTCCAGGCCTTCCACCGCAGGAAAAAGGCCGAAGCCTCCGTGGTGCTCACCCGGCCGGCGGGCCGCGGGGACGTGGGCGCCGTCCGCCTGGGCTCCGGCGGCAGGATCAAGGATTTCAGGGAGAAGGCCGGCGCGGCCCCGGGCGCCCTGGTCAACGCGGGCATCTACCTGTTGGAGCGCGGCGTGCTCGCCAGGATCCCGGCCGGGAAGAAGTATTCCTTCGAATACGACCTCTTCCCCGCGCTGCGCAGCTGCTACGGGTTCAGGACCGCCGCCGCGCTGCTCGACATCGGCACGCCGGAAAGGTACCGGGCGGCGGAAAAGATCTTAAGGAAGTCAGGACAACTGCCATGAAAAAACTACGCTATCCTTTCGGCACCATCACCATCACCGACAAGACCAAGAAACTCGTGAACGGCGCGCTGGACTCCGGACGCATCTCCGGCGGCCGGCTCGTACGCGAGTTCGAGCAGGGTTTCGCCAGGCTGGTAGGCACGAAAGAAGCCGTAGCCATGTCCTCGGGCACCGACGCCGACGCCCTGGCGCTGGCCGTGCTCTACGACCGCGGCGCGCAGCGCGGCGACGAGGTGATAGTCCCCTCCCTCTCCTTCGTGGCCACCGGCAACGCCGTGCTCCAGGCCGGCTTCATTCCCAGGTTCGTGGACATAGAGCGCACCACGCTCAACATAGATCCCCGCAAGATAGAAGCCGCCGTCGGCCCCCGCACCCGCGGCATCATGCCCGTGCACCTCATGGGCAAGCCGGCGGACATGGACGCCGTCAACGCGGTGGCCAAGAAGCACGGACTGCTGGTGGTGGAAGACGCGGCCGAGGCCCAGAGCGCCACCTATAAGGGGAAGAATATAGGCACCCTGGGCGACATGGCGGCCTTCAGCCTCTACATCGCGCACGTTATCTCCACCGGCGAAGGCGGCATAGTGGCCACCGACAACCCGGACTACGCCAATACCCTGCGCTCGCTGCGCGCCCACGGCCGGGCCTGCAAATGCTCCTCCTGCATGATGAGCGTCAGCGGCGGCCACTGCGACAAGCGCTTCAAGCACGGCACGGACATCCGCTTCATCTTCGAACGCGTCGGCTTCTCGGCCAAGATGAACGAGCTGGAAGCCGCCATCGGCCTGGGCTACCTGGACATCTACCCGGAGATCTACAACGCCCGCCTGCGGAACTTCAACTACATCCACAAAAAGTTCGCCTCCCTCAAGCCGCACCTGCTCACCATAGACCCGGTGGCCGGAGAGGAGATGGCCCCCTACGCTTTCCCGGTGCTGGTGCCGCCCGGCGCGCGCTTCACGCGCGACCAGCTGATGACGTACCTGGAAGACAACGGCGTGGACACCCGCAGCCTGTTCCTCTCCATGCCCACGCAGTGCCCCGGCTTCGCCTTTCTCGGCCACAAGCTCGGGGAATTCCCGGAAGCGGAATACTGCGCGAACAACGGCCTGCATATCGGCCTGCACCAGGACATCAACGAGGAACACCTGGACTATTTCATAGAGCTGACTAAGAAGTTCCTGGAAAGCAGACTATAGCGGGCCGCCCGGGGCGGGCCGCGACGGAGAACAAAAATGGGACACAATATCCTCGTCACCGGCGGGGCCGGTTATCTTGGTTCGGTGCTGGTGCCGCAGCTGCTCTCGCTGGGGCACAAGGTCACCGTGCTGGACAATTTCATGTACTCGCCCAACTCCCTGGCCGAGTGCTGCCGCAACAAGTCCTTTAACGTGGTCCGCGGCGACGCGCGCGACCCGCGCAAGGTGAAGCCCCTGCTCAAGAAGGCGGACGTGATCATCCCCCTGGCCGCCCTGGTGGGCGCCCCGCTCTGCGACAACGACGTCACCGCGGCCAAGACCGTGAACTTCGAGGCCGTCAGGTGGCTGGCCAGGAACGCCGCCCCGGCGCAGCGCATAGTCTACCCTACCACCAACAGCGGCTACGGCATAGGCGCCGCGGACAAGTTCTGCACGGAGAAAACCCCCCTCAACCCCATCTCCCTCTACGGCCGCGTGAAAGTGGACGCCGAGAAAGCGGTGCTGGCGCGCCAGAACTCGGTCAGCCTGCGCCTGGCCACGGTGTTCGGGATGTCGCCCCGCATGCGCCTGGACCTGCTGGTCAACGACTTCGTCTACCGCGCCGTCACCGACCGTTTCGTGATCATCTTCGAAGGCCACTTCCGCCGCAACTACATCCACATCATGGACGTGGCCAAGGCCTTCTCCCACGTGCTCAATAAATTCCCCAAGATGCGCGGCGAGGCCTACAACGTGGGGCTCAGCCAGGCCAACCTCTCCAAGCTGCAGCTGTGCGCCAAGATCAAGGAGCACCTGCCCAAGTTCGTCTACCTGGAATCCCCGGTGGGCGAGGACGTGGACAAGCGCGACTACATAGTCTCCAACGAGAAGATAGAGAAGACCGGTTTCAGGCCCGGCTATTCCCTCGACGACGGGATCGAAGAGCTCATCAAGGGCTACGCCATCCTGCGCAATTCCAGATACGGCAACGTTTAGGCTGAACATGAAGAACAGAAAATTCAAGAAGATTGTAATTACCGGCATTACCGGCTCCGGCGGCAGCTACCTGGCCGACCATATAGCCGACAACCGGCCTGGCACGGCCATCCACGGCATCTCCCGGTGGCACAGCACCTCTTCCGCCCGGAACCTGGCCAGGTCCCGCTCCAGGGTGACCCTGCACGAATGCGACCTGCTGGACTTCAAGTCCGTGCTGGACGTGCTGCGCGAGGTGAAGCCGGACGGGATTTTCCACATCGCCTCCCACGCCAACGTGCGCGCCTCTTTCGCCACGCCGCTGGCGGTGCTCAACAACAACATCATGGGCACGGCCAACCTCTTCGAGGCGGTGCGCGCCGCCGGCCTGGACCCCGTGATCCAGCTCTGCAGCACGTCGGAGGTTTACGGCCAGGTACAGAAGAAGGACGTGCCGATAACCGAGGAGTGCCGGTTCCGGCCGGCCAGCCCCTACGCCGTCTCCAAGGCCGCGCAGGACATGCTGGGCCACACCTATTTCGCCAACTACGGCATGAAGGTCATCCGCACGCGCATGTTCGCCTACCTCAACCCGCGCCGGGCGGACCTGTTCGCCACCTCCTTCGCCATGCAGGTGGCCCGCATAGAGGCGGGCCTCCAGAAAACGCTGCTGCACGGCAACCTGGACTCCACCCGCACCCTGATAGACGTGCGCGACGCCATGGAATCCTACTGGACCGCCATGAGTTGCTGCGACTTCGGCGAGGCCTATAACATAGGCGGCACCACGGTCATCAAGGTAGGCGAGTTCCTGGCGCTGCTCAAGAAGCTCGCCCGCTGCCCTGTCCCCTCCAAGGCGGACAAAACCCTGTTCCGCCCCACCGACGTCACCCTGCAGATACCCGACGTGGGCAAATTCCGCCGGTGCACCGGCTGGAAGCCCCGCTACTCCTTCAAGGAGAGCGTGGCCTTCCTGCTGGAGCACTGCCGCGCCGAAGTGAGCCGCGAGGCCCGCAAATGACGGCCGCCTACGAGGCCATGTTCCGCCAGGCCCTGCGCATCCGCCTGGCCGAGGAAAAGATAGCCGAGATCTACCCGAGCGACAAGATCCAGAGCCCGGTGCACCTCTCCATAGGCCAGGAGCCGCATACCGCGGCCCTCATAGCCTCGCTCGCCCCGGGCGACCAGCTCTACACCACCTACCGCAGCCACGCCGCCTACCTGGCCAAGGGCGGCGACATGCGCCTGATGTTCGCCGAACTTTACGGCAAAGCCTCCGGCATCTCCAAAGGCAAGGCCGGCTCCATGCACCTGTGCTCGCCGGAGCACGGCCTGATGGGCTGCTCGGCCATAGTGGCCGCCACCATCTCCCACGCCGTGGGCGCGGGGTACGCCTTCCAGCTGCTGGGCCGCAAGGACATCGTGGTCTCGCTGACCGGCGACGGCTCCACCGAGGAAGGCGTCTTCCACGAATGCCTCAATTTCGCGGCCCTCAGAAAACTGCCGGTACTCTTCGTGATAGAGAACAACGGGCTGGCCATCCACGCCCATCTCGCCGGGCGGCAGGCCTTCTCGCTGGAAAAACTGACCGCGGCCTACGGCATTCCCTATTTCCTCTCCCCCGACGGGCTCGATATGCCGGCCGTGGCGGCGCAGACCGCAAAGATAGCGGCCGCCGTGCGCGGCGGGGCCGGGCCCGCGGTCTACGAGATCCGCGCCTGCCGCTACATGCAGCACGTGGGCGTGGCGCAGGATTTCGACAAGGGCTACCGCGACCGGGCCGAATTCGAGGCGTGGCGCGCGAGGGACCCGCTCGTGCGGGAGAAGGCGCTGATAGAAAAATTCCGCCCCGAGCTGGACCGCGAGATAGCGGCCGCCGTTGACTTCGCCGAGAAAGCCCCCTTCCCCGCCTGCGAGGAAGTGCTCAAGGACGTATTCTGATGAAGACCATGACCTACAGGGAAGCCATAGCCCGGAGCATGCGCGGGGCGCTGGAAAAGAACCCCCGGTCGATCATCTACGGCCTGGGCGTCACGGATTTCACCGGTATCTTCGGCACCACCCTCGGCCTGGAAAAGGAGTTCGGCTCCGGCCGCGTCTTCGACACGCCGCTGTCCGAGGACGCCATGACCGGCTTCGCCGTGGGCGCCGCCTTGAACGGCCTCTATCCCATCCACATCCATATCCGCGCGGACTTCATGCTGCTGGCCATGAACCAGCTGGTGAATTCCATAGCCAAGTACAAGTACATGTACGGCGGCCTGTTCGAACTGCCCCTGCTGGTGCGCGCCGTGATAGGCCGCAGCTGGGGCCAGGGCGCGCAGCATTCCCAGAGCCTGCAGGCGCTGCTCTCGCACGTGCCTGGGCTCACGGTGGTGATGCCGGCCTCGGCCCAGAGCGTGCTGGACACCTACGAGTACGCGGCCACCAAGGCCCGCTTCCCGGTGATCTCGCTGGAACACCGCCTGCTCTACGACTATTCCTTCAACCTGGACGCCGGCGCGCGGCCGGCGGACCCGTTCACCTCGCGGCTGGTGCGCGAAGGGCGCCACGTGACGGTGGCCGCCACCTCGGTCATGGTGGCCGACGCCGTCAACGCGGCGAAATTCGTCTCGGAGAAGGCCGGCATCGAGGCCGAGGTCATAGACCTGCACTGCCTCACCCGCCCCGACTCGAAGCTGCTCCTGGACAGCGTGCGCAAGACCGGCCGCCTGATAGTGGCCGACGCCGGCTGGGCCCCTTTCGGAGTCTGCGCCGAAATTTCCCGCCTGGTGGCCACCTCCGACCCCGGCCTGCTCAAGGCCCCGGTCCAGGAAATAGCGCAGGCGCACTCGCCCTGCCCCACCGCCAAGACCCTCGAGAACCATTTCTACCCGGACATGGGCACCGTCGCCGACGCGATCTGCCGCCTGGCCTCGGGCAGGAAGGACCACGGCGTGGAACTGCCTTCGGCCGACTACAAGCGCCGCCTGTACAAGGAATTCAAAGGACCTTTCTAGCGGATGGACATAGTACTTATCAACCCGGGGAGCCGGACGCAGACCTACCAGAAGCTCGGCGGCGAGATCGCCGCCATAGAGCCTCCGTACTGGGCCGCCGTGATAGCGGCCTGGCTGCGCGGTCGCGGCTTCACAGTGAGCGTAATAGACGCCAACGCCCTGGACCTCACCCCGGAGGAGACCGCCGCCCGGGCCGCCGCCCTCAAGCCGCTGGCGGCGGCGGTGATGGTTTACGGCTCGCAGCCTTCCGCCTCCACCCAGAACATGACCTGCGCCTCGGCCACGGCCGCCGCGCTGCGCGAAACTTCGGGGACTTTCGTGCTGATGGGCGGCCTTCACCCCACGGCCCTGCCTGAGCGCACCCTGAAAGAATCCGGGGCCCACGCCGTGCTGATGGGCGAAGGCCACCGCCCCCTGCTCGCCCTGCTCGAAAAACTCCGCGCCGGCCTGGAGCCGGGAGAGGTCCCGGGCCTGTATACCGGCGGGACACCGGGCCCGCTGCCGCCGTCTTCCAAAAATCTCGACGAGGACCTCCCCCTGGCCGCCTGGGACCTGCTGCCCATGGAGAAGTATCGCGCCCACAACTGGCACTGCTTCGACGACATCAACGCCCGCAGCCCTTATGCCGCGCTCTATACCAGCCTGGGCTGCCCCTACAGCTGCGCCTTCTGCTGCATCAACGCCCTGTTCGGCCGGCCGGGTATCCGCTACCGCTCCCCCGGCGCGGTGCTGGCCGAAATAGACGAACTGCGTAACCGCTACGGCGTGCGCAACCTCAAGATCATAGACGAGCTCTTCATTTTCGACGAGAAACACTACATGCCCATAGTGGAAGGGCTGCGGGAGAGGAACTACGGCCTCAATATCTGGGCTTACGCCCGGGTGGACACCGTCAGGCCGGAGCGCCTGCCCGCCCTCAAGCAGGCCGGCATCAACTGGCTGGCGCTGGGCATAGAGTCCGCAGACCCGGCCGTGCGCGACGGCGCGCAGAAGAACATGCGCGAGCGCGATATCAAGAGCCTGGTGCGCGCTATCCAGGCCGCCGGCATCCGGGTCATCGGCAACTACATCTTCGGCCTGCCCGAAGACACGCCGGAAAGCATGCGCCGCACCCTGGACCTGGCCAAGGACCTCAACTGCGAATTCGCCAATTTCTATTCGGCCATGGCCTACCCGGGTTCCGCCCTGTACCGCCAGGCCGCGGCCGAGGGCTGGGCGCTGCCGGCGGAGTGGAGCGGTTTCTCGCAGCACTCCTACGACGCGCTGCCCCTCCCCACCAGGACGCTCACCGCCGCGCAGGTCCTCCGGTTCAGGGACGAAGCTTTCACGGAGTATTTCACCTCCCCCGCCTACCTGGGCCTGCTGGAGACCAGGTTCGGCCCCGGGGTCAGGACCCACGTCGAGGCCGTAGCGGCGCACCGGCTCAAGCGCCGCCTGCTGGAATAAGGAACCCCATGGAAACACCGGTCTTCCCCGACAAGAAAGTCCTGATCGTCTACCCCACCGACTACAACGGTTACCGGGAGCGCTTCGCCCCCCTCGTGCCTCATTTCAGCTCCGTGGTCTATTTCAACTACACCTCCGCCTGCGACGAAGCGGGGCCCGCCGGGGTGGAGCCCCGCCTGGCCGCCCTGGCCGCCGCGGAGCGGCCCGACATCGTGCTCTGCTGCTTCTTCGCGAGCGACCACCTGGTGTCCGTGGAATTCCTGGCCGAACTGCGAAAGAAGACCGCCGTGGTCTTCTGGTTCGCCGACGACGCCACCTATTTCGAGACCTACAGCCGCTACTACGCCCAGGCCGCGGACGCCGTGGTTACCGCCGACCCGTCCGCGGTGCAGGCCTACGGCCGCCTGGAGATCCCCGCCGTTTTCTGCCCGGAAATAGTGGCCAACAACAAACTGGCCCCGCTGGAGCTCGAGCGGGACATCGACGTGCTTTTCATAGGTGACGTTTCCAAACGCGGCCGCGCCGAATACCTGGAGCACCTGCGCGCCAACGGCGTATCACCCGTGGTCTACGGCTTCGGCTCGTCCAACGGCTACCTGCCTTTCGACAAGATCTCCGAATATTTCTGCCGCAGCAAGATAGTCCTGAATTTCTGCCAGGTCGGCGAGCTCAACTGGATCAACGAAGACGAACCGCTGCTCGCCAGGGTGCGCCAGAACCCCGGCCGGCCGCGCGAAATCGCGCTCACCCGCTCATTCTGCCTCTCCGAATACTCCCCCTCGCTGGAAGCCTCCTTCAAGCTTGGGTCCGAGATCGACACGTTCCGCGACAAGGAAGAACTCCTTGAAAAAGTCCGCTACTACCTTGCCAACCCCGGCCGCCGCGGCGAGATAGCCGCCGCCGCGTATAAGCGGGCCGAACCCGCGTACCAGGTGCCGGTCTACATCGCCAGGACCCTGCGGGAAACCGCCGCCATCCTCGCCGCCGGCAGGCCGCGGCTGCCTTCCGGCGGACAGCTCTTTCTCAGCGCGGCCTTCAAGGCCAAGGCCGTGAATTCGCTCACTTTCTCGCTCTACTCCCAGCTGGCCCGCGGGCACGCGCTAAAGGCCGCCGCCTCGCTGCCGCGCCTGCTGCGCTACGGTCCCGCCGCCTTCCTGCGCGGCTTCTACGGCGGCACCAGGCGCGCCCTGGCCCTGCTGGGCCGCAAACTTTCCGCGGGCGGCCGCTCATGAGCCCGCTGTTCACGGTCATCATCCCGGCCTACAACCGCGCCGACCTGCTGCGCCTGACGCTCAAAAGCCTGGACGCGCAGACCTTCCGGGATTACGAGGCCTTCATCCTGGACGACGGGTCCACCGACGCCACGCCGGAAGTGTTCAAGGAGTTCGCCGGGCGCCCCGGCTGGAACTTCGTCCGTTTCGAGGCGAACCGCCGCCAGGGCGGCTGCCGCAATTACGCCATGGAGCGCGCCGCCGGCGACTACGTCACTTTCCTGGACGCGGACGACCTCTGGCTGCCCCGGCGCCTGGAGAAGTTCGCGGAGCTCATAGCGCGCAACCCGGCCGCCGGCTTCGTCTTCTCCAACGGCTACATCCTGCGCGAAGGGCGCCTCACCGGCAAATTCTTCGACGAGGGCCGCGCCGTCCCGCGCGGCAAGCTCCCCCCTTACATGGCCATTTCCGACAAGTGGCTGCCCTACGTGACCACCAACGTGGCCTTCAAGCGGACCGTCCTGGAAAAGACGGGCCCCTTCCGCCAGGACCTCAGCCATCTGGAGGACATGGAACTTTATGTGAAGATACTGCGGGACTGGGAGGCCGACTTCATAGCCGAACCGCTATCGGTCTACCGCATACACTCGCTCACCTCCAACCCGGCCAGCCTCACCCTAAAATGGGACGACGGCGTGGCGGATTTCCGCGAAGCCCTGAAGACCGCGGCCCCCGACCCGGCCGCCCGGCGGGAGCTGGAGGACTACGTCTATCTGAAGCAGGCGGAGGTCTACCTGAAGAACCTGCAGCCCGGCAAGGCCAGGGAGTATCTCAGGCTCGCGCATTCGCGCGGCCCCGCGTGGCTGAAGCTTTTCGCGGGCTCGCTGCTGCCCGCCTCCTCGCTGGCCCTCCTGCGCGGCCTCTACGCCCTCAAAAGAAAAGCGGCGCCCTCGTCGGACGCCGCCATGGCCGAGGCCGAAGCCTGGGTCAAAGAACTGGAAAATCCCCGCTAACTATTCCCCTCTGTAAGCTTTCACTATCCGCTCGGGCGACACCACTTTATAGCCGTTCTCGGCCAGCCACTTCACGAGCCGCTTGGAAGCGGTGCGGCTCTGCGCGTGAATGTCGTGCATCAGCACTATGCCCTTGCCCCGCTGCTGTATCATGGAAACGGTCTTATTAAAGAGCGCATCCGGGTCCTTGGTTGACCAGTCCAGGGTATCTATGGTCCAGCCGACGGGGATCAGGCCCAGCTCGGAATCGGCGGCCTTCAGCTGTTCCACCGTGATTATGCCGTAAGGCGGCCTGAAGAACTTGACCGGGGCGCCGGTGGTCTCCCAGATGGCCCCTTTCACGCCGCCTATCTGCCTGCTGGCCTCCTCGGTGGACATGGCCGTGAAAGGCTTGTCCCCGGCGGCCGCGTGGTTATAGCCGTGCACCGCCACGGAGTGGCCGTCGGCCGCTTCGGCCTTTATGCGGGCCTTGCCGGTCTCGCCGGCGATGTTGCGGCCGAGCACGAAGAAAATGGAGGGAGCGTTGCCTTCCTTCATCGCCGCGGAGACCTCCTCGGTCAGCGCGCCGGGACCGTCGTCGAAAGTGAGGATGACCTCGCCCTTGGCGAGGAAGCCGTCGTACTGCACCAGGAAAGGCACGTTGTTCTTGACGTAATTGATCTGGCAGTAGCCAGGCTTCACGGGCACGCCGCGCGTGGCTTCGCGGCCCTCCGGGGGGGCGTAGAAGCCGAAAGCGTCGTTGAGCTCGCTGAGCACGCTCCAGGAAACCGGCGAGGCCTTGCGGCGGGCGGTGAGATGGTTAAGGGTTTCGCGCGAAACGCCGGCCTCGCGGGACAGGCGGCCGCCCATTTCCTCCACCCTGCCGCGCAGGTACTGGCCGGCGGCGGCGGCCTCCAGGAAGGCCGGGCTGCCCTGCGGCGACACGAAGGCGATCTCGGAATAGGTCTTGAGGGCGGAATAGTAGTCGAAATAGTCGGCCAGCAGCGCGTTCTGGTCCCGCGCGGGGGGCGGCACGGCCGGCACCTCTACGGAGGCGGGCTCCTGCGGCAGGCGCAGGTCGGAAGCGTTGGCGGCGGAAAACGGGAGCAACGAGAACAGGCAGGCGAGCGAAAGGTTGATCTTTTTCATTAGCGGCTCCTTGATACTTATATTATGCCGCTAATTTAAGGGGCCCAGTAGAGCCGAAAGGGCAGGAAGAGGTTGTTTTTAGGCCCAGGCCGGAATGGGCCGACAGGGAAATCAGATATTGCTGGTGATGAAATACCAGATCAGCAGCGCTATGATGAGCGAGAGCAGCTTTATCTGCCAGTTGCGGGTGAAGAGTTCCTGTATGTTCATGCTTTAGGGGGCTGCTGGGGCGGGGTCTGGGGCTGCGCGGCCGGGGCCGGGGCGGCTTCGGGGCGGCTGGCCTTGCGCAGCAGGGTCTTCTCCGCCTTGGAGCGGTAGAGCTGGTAGAGCATGGCCTCGAGGTCTTTCGGGTCCACGTTCTGCTGCAATTTCCCGTTGCGGGCCAGCGAGAGGGTGCCGGTCTCCTCGGAGACTATGACGATGATGGCGTCGGCGGCCTCGCTGAGGCCCAGGGCCGCGCGGTGGCGCATGCCAAGGATCTTGGAGAGTTCCTGCTGCTCGGTCAGCGGCAGGATGCAGCCGGCGGCCACCAGGCGGTTATTGGCTATCACGGCGGCTCCGTCGTGCAGCAGGGTGTTCTCGTGAAAAACGGTAAGCAGCAGTTCCTTGGAGACCGCGCCGTTTATGCTCACGCCGGTCTCCACGATGTCGCGCAGGGCCATGTCCTGTTCGAGCACTATCAGCATGCCCATCTTCTCGGCCATGGCCGAACGCACGCCTTCCATCATCTCTCCGATAAAGCGGTACTCCTGGGAAACCATCACGCGGCCCAGCGGGTTGGAGCCGATGTTGGCCAGGGCGAAGCGGATCTCCGGCTGGAAGACCACGATGAGCAGCAGGATGCCGGCCAGCCAGAACTGCTGCATCAGCCACACGGTGGCGGCCAGGTGCAGCGCCTGGGCAATGGCGGTAATGACGGCGAGGATGAACACGCCCCAGATGACCTGCATGGCGCGCGTGCCCTTGAGCAGCAGGATCAGCCTGTAGACGATGTAATAGACGGCCAGTATGTCGGCCAGGTCACGTATGTATTTGAGGTACAATTCTCCCCCGTCTTTTTACGCCGCTTTAGCGGCCTTGGCTTCGGCTATCAGCGAATCTATCTCCGCGGCGTCCACCACTTCGTTCTCTATGAGCTTGTTCGCGATGGCGTCGAGCGCCCTGCGGTTGCCGGTCAGCGCGGCCTTGGCCTTCATGTAGGCGTCGCTGACTATGCGCTTGATCTCCTCGTCCACGATGCGGGCGGTCTCGTTGGAGTAGCCGGCCTGGCGCATGATGTCGCGGCCGAGGAACACTTCGGAATCTTCCTTTTTGAGCGACAGCTGGCCTATCTTTTCGCTCATGCCGAACTCGAGCACCATCTTATGCGCGTAGGCGGACACCTTGGCCAGGTCGTCGTGCGCGCCGGTGGTGATCTCGCCTATGGCGATCTCTTCGGCGGCGCGGCCGCCCAGCAGCACGCAGAGGCGGTTGAGGATCTCGGTCTTGGAGGTCAGGTACTTATCCTCCAGCGGCATCTGCAGGGTGTAGCCCAGCGCGGGCCCGCGCGGGATGATGGTGACCTTGTGCACCGGGTCGCAGCCGGGCAGCATCTTGGCCACCAGGGTGTGGCCGGCCTCGTGGTAGGCCACCACGCGCTTCTCGCTCTCGGAAATGATGCGCGACTTGCGCTGGGGGCCGGCTATGTTCTTCTCTATGGCCTCTTCCAGGTCCTTCAGGTCCACCGACTTCTGTTCTTTCTTGGCGGCCAGGATGGCGGCCTCGTTGACGATGTTCGCCAGGTCCGCTCCGGTGAACCCGGGCGTATGGCGGGCTATCACGCCCAGGTCCACGCCTTCGGTCAATTTCACTTTCTTGGTGTGCACGTTGAGGATATCCAGGCGGCCCTTGATGTCCGGCACCGGCACGTTGATGCGCCGGTCGAAGCGGCCGGGGCGCAGCAGCGCGGTGTCCAGCACGTCGGGCCGGTTGGTGGCGCCTATCAGGATTATGCCTTCCTTGGACTCGAAGCCGTCCAGCTCCACCAGCATCTGGTTGAGGGTCTGTTCGCGCTCGTCGTGGCCGCCGCCTATGCCGGCGAAGCGGCTGCGCCCCACGGCGTCCAGCTCGTCGAGGAAAATTATGGCTGGGGCCGATTTCTTGGCCCGCTCGAACAGGTCGCGCACGCGGCTGGCGCCCACGCCCACGAACATCTCCACGAACTCGGAGCCCGAAGAGGTGAAGAACGGCACGCCGGCCTCGCCGGCCACCGCTCGGGCGAGCAGCGTCTTGCCGGTGCCGGGAGGGCCGTACAGCAGCACGCCCTTGGGCAGCTCGCCGCCCAGCGTCTGGTACTTCTTGGGATTCTTCAGATAATCGACTATGTCGCGCAGCTCGTCCTTGGTCTCGTCGCAGCCGGCCACGTCCTTGAACGTGACCTTCTGCTTCTTCATGTCCTGCTGCTTGGCCTTGGACTTGCCGAAGGCCATGGCCTGCTTGCCGCCCATCTGGGCCTGGCGGATGAACAGGAACCACCACAGGAAGATGAACAACACTATCCACCCGACGTTAAGGATAAGGGTGGCGATCCAGCTGCGGTCGGCCTCGGCCGCGAAATTGCCCACGCCGGCGGCCTCCATGTCCTCGATCAGCTTGGGGTCGGACAGGGGGATGGTGCGGAAGGCCACGGTCTTCTCGCCTTCCTTAACCTCGCCGCGGATCAGGTCCTGGCGCACGGACACCTTGGCTATGGCCTTGTCGCGCAGCTTGGCCTTGAACTCGGAATAGGGGATCTGCTTCTCGCGCTCCACGCCCTTCATGTTCTGGTAAACGGCCACGAACAGCGTGAACGCCAGGAACCAGAAAAGCAATTGTCTGAAATTCTTTTTAAGAGGCATTATTTCTTCCCTTCGATGATGTCTTCGCGCAGGACTCCGACGTAAGGGAGGCTGCGGTAGATCCCGTTATAATCCAGGCCGTAGCCCACCACGAACTTGTCCGGGATGGTAAAGCCGGTGTATTTTATGGGCACCTGGGCCCGGCGGCGGCTGGGCTTGTCCAGCAGCGTGCAGACTTCCAGGGACTTCGGCCCGCGCGTCCCCAGGTTCTTGAGCATATACTGCATGGTAAGGCCCGAGTCCACTATATCTTCCACTATCAGCACGTCGCTGCCCTCTATGCTCTCCTTGAGGTCCAGCAGGATGCGCACCACTCCGGTGGAACGGGCCCCCGAGTAGGAGGACAGCATCATAAAATCCAGGCGCACGTCGGTGCTGATGTGCCGGGCCAGGTCCGTCAGGAAGAAGACGCTGCCTTTCAGCACGCCCACCAGGGTAAGGCAGCGGCCGGCGTAGTCCGCCGAGATCCGCTCCCCCAGCTTTTTAACGCCGGCGGCCAGCTCGCCCTGGGAGATCAGGATCTCCTGAAGGTCCTTGTGCATAGGTATATTTTAGATTTTTTAGCGGCTTTTGCCTATGAAAAAGAAAAGGCCGGGGCCTTTCGGCCCCGGCCCTTCCTGGCGGGCAGGCGCTTACTTCTGCAGGGGGATCCTCACGCCGGGGGTGGCCGGGCGGCCGAGCTGCGCGTAGAAGTACTGGGAAACCACGGAGGACAGCCAGCCGGGCTTCTGGCCCAGGTCCGCGGAGCTCTTCACCTTGCGGGCGTTCTTTATGTCGTTGGCGAAGGCCGCGTCCAGCTGCGCCACGGCGCCGCGGTCCAGCACGTTCACGTTCACTTCGGTATCGTAGCGCTCGCCGCGGGGGTGCAGGTTATAGGAGCCGATGTCGGCGAACAGGCCGTCCACGGTCATGAACTTGGAGTGCACGGTGTCGCCGGGGGAGCGGAAGCCGTTGTAGAGGTAGATGTTGGCGCCGGCTTCGGCCAGGGGGATCAGGCACTTGTACATGCCGTCCACTATCACCAGGCCCTCGGGGTCGATGCTCTCTTTGGAGTTGGTCAGGATGTTCACTTCCACGCCGCGGGCGCGGGCGTCGAGCACGGCCTGGGTCACCACGGGCAGGGACACGAAGTAGGCGTTCTCGATGTTGATGCGGGTGGTAGCGGCGTACATGGCCTTGATGATGCTCACGAGGATGTTGGAATCGTTCGGGGGGTTCTGCATGACGGTGGCCACGCGGGCGCTGCCGCCTTCGAAGGACATCCCGGTGACGGGGGCGCCTATGGTCCGGAGGCCCTCTTTGGCGGCCTTGGCGTTCCACACGTCCACGAGCAGCTTGCGGGCGGAGAGCACGGCCGGGCCGGAATAGACCACGTCGGTGTCGCGCCACAGGATGGTGCCGCCCTTATGGGAGTACACATCGCCGAAATTCATGCCGCCGGCTACCGCGTACTGGTCGTCGGCTATCATCACCTTCACGTGCCAGATGTCGTTGGCGCGGTCCTCGGTGTGGGCCAGGATCTCTATCCCGGCGTCCTTCATCATTTTAACGACTTTCTTGCCGTGGCCGGCCAGGATCTTCTTGTCCAGTATGATCTTAACGTCCACGCCTTCTTTCTTCTTGGCTATGAGCATCTGGGCGGCCTGGTAGCCGGTGGTGTCGTCGTAGAAGGCCCAGCTGGAGATCAGCAGGCTCTTCTTGGCGCTGCGGATCAGGGCGTCCTTCACCTCGAAGGAGGCGGGGCCGTTGATAAGAAAGCGGGCGGAGTTGCCGGAATAGAAGCGGCCGTTGGTGGCCTGCTCGTACTCGCGGATGAAGCCCTCATCGCTGAACAGCGAGGGCTGGCCGGCCTTGCGGGCGGGATAAGCGGCGGACTTGGCCAGCTTCATCACGCGGTCGGAGATGGCTTCGAAAGTAGGGGTATTGGTCCACGGCACATTGTCGTTGATCTGGGCGCCCAGGGCGTACCAGACGGTGACGGCCGTGCCGGAGTAGGACACGGGCTCGGCGCCGGCGAATTCCTGGGGCACGGCAGGTTTGACGGCCTTGGGGTCGGGTATGGGAGAAGCTTTGACGGAGTTGAGGTCTATGCCTAAGGCGGCGGCTTCGGCCCCGAGGCTCTCCAGGGCGGTGCCGCTGTACTGGGCGGCGGAGAACCCGGGGAGAACGGCGCAGGAAACCAGGATCGCGAGAGCAAGTTTTTTGTTCGTCATGCCTATAGTATACGGCCTGGACGGCTTTTCTTAAAGGGCCGTAAAGGCCAGAAAGGCCCAAAAAAGGGCCCAGTAAAATCTGGGCCCTTGGGGCAAAATTAAGTGGGGTCCCGCTATGTACCCGCGCGCGCCCGGGCGCTAAAACGCGTTCCCGCCTTAATTATAATTATCTATATTATAGCGCCCCCCCTTATAATTAATCCAGATCCCACGGGTTTTCGGGTCTTGAGGTATCCCCGGACTCCTCAATGCGCTTCTTTTCGGCCTCGAACTTGGCCTCCAGCTCCTTCTTTTTCTCCTCCATGGACTTGCCGGCGTTGGAGAAATAGTCGTCCAGGCGGCTCTTGTCGGCCTGCAGCTTCTTCATGGCTTCCTGCATCAGGTCGCCGCCCGGCTGTTTGGGCTGCGGCTTATCCCAGTGCTTGAGCACCTTGCCGGTCTTGCGGTCCACCTCTATGCGCGCCTTGCAGCAAGGGCAATCGATAAGAAAAGTTCCTTCGCTCATATCCCCTCCTACTTCACTCCCCAGATCGGGTGCTGCTGAGGCAGCACTTTTACCCGCGTCAATTTTTCGGCGGCCAGGCAGCAGGCTTCACGCACGAACCGCGCGGAAGGCGGCCTGGCGCCGGCGCCCCTGGTGGCCGGCTGGATGAAGAACGGTACTCCCGGACCGGCCGCGGAGGCCAGCGCTACCGCCTTCTTCAGGTCTGCCAGCGTGGTGGCCGAAGTCACAACGGCTTTTATGAAAGTTTTGCCTGGGGCCACGGCCAAAAATTTTTTATGCTCGGCCCAGCGCCCTTTCTGCCCGGTAGAGGACGGCAGCTTGAGGTCCATCGCTATCACGTCGGCCAGCGCGGCCACCTTCGCCAGCTCGGCGGGCAGCGTGCCGTTGGTCTCCAGGTGGATACACAGACCGGCTTTCTTCAGCCTGGGAGCGAGCGCCTTTATGAAGCGCCAGCGCAGCAGCGGTTCCCCGCCGGTCAGCGACACGTCCTTGGCCTTCTTCGCCCTGGCAAGTTTAATGACCGCGGCGGCCGCGGCGGGCGCGTCCAGTTCCCGGGCCCCGGCCTGGTCCAGCGCGGCGGGCTCGTCGCAGTAGCCGCAGCGCAGGTTGCAGCCGGCGAAGCGCAGGAACACCTGGCGCTGGCCCAGGTACAGGCCCTCGCCCTGCAGCGAGCAGAAGATCTCGGCTACCGGCGCGATGTTCTTTTTCATGATCTAAAGGGCCGGGTCTTCTAACCCGGCGTCGGCGAAACCTTTGGCGCGCAGCTTGCAGGAATCGCAATGCCCGCAGGGCTTCCTGCCGCCGCTATAGCAGGACCAGGTGAGCGCCAGCGGCGCGCCCAGCTTCACGCCAAGGCGCGCGATGCCGGCCTTACTGAGCTTTATCAGCGGGGTCAGGATCTTTATGGGCCGGCCGTTGGCGCCGCGGCGCGTGCCGAAAGCGGCCGCCTTCTGCAGCGCCCGGTAGAACTCGGGGCGGCAGTCGGGGTAGCCGGAGTAGTCCACCACATTGGGCCCCAGCACTATGGCGTCCGCGCCCTCGGCGTCGGCCAGCGAAAAACCCACCGAGGCGAAAACGAGGTTGCGGCCGGGCACGTAGGTGGAGGGGATGTCGCCCTTGCGGCCTATCTTCGAAAGCTTCACGTCGGGCAGTTTGAGCTTCTTGTTCACCAGGGAGCAGGTTTCGAACCAGGGGAAAGCCAGTTTTATCTCATGGAGCTTCACGCCGAGGCGGCGGGCGATGGCCCGGGCGGCGGCGTTCTCCCGGTCGTGGCGCTGGCCGTAATCGAAAGAGACGGCCAGGCACTCGTAGCCTTTTTTCAGCGCCCAGCAAAGGGCGGTGGTGGAATCCAGCCCGCCGGAGAACAGCACCACGGCTTTCTTTTTCATGCGGCGTTCTCCACTATGCCGGCCCCGGCCTTGAACTTTATGCGCGGCACGGCCTTGAGGTGCCCCTTCTTCAGCACCAGCTCCATGTCGCGCTTGCCGGTCTCGGGCCGGAAGGCCATGAAGTCCAGCACGCGGCCGCTGGCGTGGATCTCGCCGAGGGCGGCCTCGAAGGAGTCGCGTCCCTCCAGCTCGTCCACCAGGGCCCGGGCGCAGATCATGTCCTCCACGTGCCTGGCGTCGTAGAACAGGCAGGCGGGCACTATCAGGGTGGGCTTGGGGTCCTTGCGGCAGTAGGCCGCCAGCGCGGGGAAATTGGCGAAGCAGGCCACCAGGATCTCGTCGGCCAGCAGCAGCGAGGCCGCGGCGGGCGAGCCGGAGTTGGTCACGGACAGGGCGGGGCGCGCCGGGTCGGAATCGAACAGGGCGGTGTACGGGGAATTATCGTAATGCTCCGCCTCCAGGTCCATCTCGGAGAAGAGGTCGGAGCCGGCGGCCTGGCGCCGGGCGGACAGGGCCAGGGCCGGCGTGGCGTAAACGCGCACGTCCTTGCGGCCGCTTTCCACGAGGGCGCAGATGGTATTGGAGAACCTGAACAGGTCTATGACTATGCCGCGGCCGCGCCAGGTCCGGGCTTCGGCCTGGTCGAGGGCGATGCGGAGCTCACTTCGCGGCGGGAGTTGAGGTTGAGACGACATATTTGAAGGCCAGGGCGCTCACGAAAAGTTCCGGTTCCTGATAAACGCCCAGCTGCGGGCCGGCCGCGGCGGAATCCACCGCTATGATGACCCCGTCGGCGCCCATGGAGGCGGCGGCCTTGCGGGCCTGCAGCTTCATGCGCTCCAGCTCGGCCTGGCCGGTCTCGGCGCTCACCCTTGGGCTGTGGATTATTCCTATGGCGCCCCAGGGGCGGAGGGTCTGTTCGCGCGAGGAAAAAACCTCCACCTCGCGCCAGCTGCGGCCGTCGAACCAAGGCCCCACCTGTATGACGTCCAGCCGCGCCGCGGAAGCGCAGGCGCAGGCAAGCAGTAAGACTGGAACTAAAGCGGCTTTATTCGGCACTATTGGAGCCGTCCGGGGAGATCAGGGCTGGTCTATGCCCAGGTCCCTGCAGATCTTGCGGACCGTGAAATCCGCGATCTCGGGATGCCGGGTGACCGGCACTTCCTTGCTGGTGACGGGATTCATGAAGACGGAGTATTTGCCGCCCTCCCGTGAGAGCACGCAGCCCTTGCCGACAAGATGTCTAACCAGATCCTTGCGTTTCATATACACCTCTTATGGGTATATTTTAGCAGTTTGGGAGGCGGCCGGAAATAAAAACCGGCGGCCTTGCGGGGCCGCCGGCGCTCAAAGGCCTTTTCGCCCCTCAATCCAGGCTGCGCGGAACGCGGTCCACCAGTTTCCAGGAAACCCCCGCCTTGCCGGCGATGACCTGCACGAAGGTGATGGTTCCATCGTCGGGGCTCTCCAGTACCAGCAGCGTGCGGCCGCCGTCGTTCATGACGCCTTTCAGCTGCCCGTACGAGGACGGCATGCCGCCGGGCACCGCGGGCTGCTCCTCCTGGTCGGGCGCGTAGCCGGCGGCGGAGAAACGGCCGATCTCTTCCGGCTCGGCCTTCGAATCTATCATCACCACCGATTCTTCCGGTTCCTCGGCGGGCTTGGCGGGCTCCTGCTTTACGGCCTTCCTGGCCGGCGCGGGCTGGGCGGCGGCCTGGGCCGGGGCTGGTTTCGCCTTGGCCCGGGTGGTCTTTTTCTGCGGCGCGGCCGCCTCGGTTTTACCGGGCTGCGCGGCCGGCTGGGCCTCCTGAGCGAAGGCCGGGGCGGCGCAGGCCGCCAGCAGCAGCGCGAATAAGGTGTTTTTCATGACTACCTCCGTTAGAAACGCTTTACGGCCACTTTCCCGGTCCTGATCCCGAGAAGCTTGAACGCGAGGATGGAAAATTTTTCCGGCGCGTCGCTGACTATGAATTGGGACTTCCCCTTGCGCCCGCTGTTGAGCTCTCCCCGCTCGGCCAGTTCCAGCCGGGCGCGGGCCGCGGCCGCGTGGGCGGAGTCCACAATGCGGGTCCGGGGGCCCATCACCTTCGAAATGATCTTCTTGAGCAGCGGGTAATGAGTGCAGCCGAGGATCACCGCGTCTATCTTCTTTCCCCGGAAAGGCAGCAGGTATTCGCGCGCCACGGCCGAGGCCACTGGTTTGGAACACCAGCCCTCCTCCACCAGCGGCACGAAGAGGGGGCAGGCCTTCTCCAGCACCCGCACCCGGGCGCCGGTGGCGGCGAGCGCCTTGGAATAGGCGCGGCTGTTCACCGTGGCCGTGGTGCCGGTCACCAGCACCTTGCCGCCGGCAGGAGCCGCGGCCAGGGCCGCTTCCACGCCGGGGAGTATCACGCCCAGCACCGGCACCGGCGACACCTTGCGGACCGCGTCGAGCGCCAGCGAGGAGGCCGTGTTGCAGGCCACCACGAGGAGTTTTATTTTCTTCTTCAGCAGGAAAGCGGTTATTTCGCGGGAGAAAGCTATCACGGCCTCGGCCGACTTGGTGCCATAGGGCACCCGGGCGGTGTCGCCGAAATAGATCAGGTTCTCGCCGGGCAGCTGGGCGCGGAGCTCCTTGAACACGGTGAGCCCGCCCAGCCCCGAATCGAAAACCCCTATCGGCCTTTCGCTTCTCTTCATCTTATTTCCACTGCTTGGTCTCCGCGTACTTCATCACGCCCCGGTAGATGGCGTTGGCTATCTTCTTGCGGGTACCCTTGTCGTTAAGGTGCTTCTGGTCGGAAGAGTTGGTCATGAAGCCCATCTCCACCAGCACGCCGGGGGCGTAGGTGCCGCGCAGCACGTAGAAGGCGGCCTGCTTCACGCCCCGGTTCACGAAGGGCGTGCGCTTCTCCATCTCGGCGGTGATGAAGCCGGCGAGGCGCCCGCCCTCGTTGAGGTATTCGTTGCGGGCCATGGAGTGCAGCAGCATCGCGGCGGGGTCGCTCTGCCCGGCCCCGTCCTCCAGCCCGATGACCGAGTTTTCGTAGTCGGCCACTTCGGCGGCCCAGGGGTCGGAAGCCTTCTCCGACATGAAATAGATCTCGAAGCCCTTTTCGCGCCGGTCGCGGGAAGCGTTGGCGTGGATGGAGATGAAGATATCGGCCTTGGCGTTGTTGGCGATCACCGAGCGGTCGGCCAGCGGGATGAACTCGTCGGAATCGCGGGTCAGCATGACGTCGAACATCCCCTCGGCCTTGAGCTGCTCGTAGAGCTCCCGGGCCACCAGCAGGTTCATCTCCTTTTCCTTGAGGCCGAACAGTTTCTTGCCGCCCGGGTCCTTGCCGCCGTGCCCGGCGTCTATCACCACTTTCTTGCGGGCCGAGCGGTCCAGGACCATCTTGTCGGGGATGTTCAGGGCCCCGCTGGGAACGTCCGTACCCTGCCAGCCGGGCGGGGGCGCCGGCGGGATGACCTCCGGCGCGTTGCCGTCCCCGTTAATGGACTGGGAGATGGAGCTCTTCTGCTTGGCCACGTCTATCACCACGCGGTCCGGGTCGGTGAGTTTGAACACGTTCACCCCCCCGAAATTCTCGTCGGGGTCTATCACCAGGCGGGCCATCTTGTTCTCCTGCATCAGGTCCACGCCGCGCACGGCGCCGTCGCCTATCTTGATCTTCTCCTCGCCGGCTATCACGCCGCCCAGGATGGTCACCTTGAAGAGGTTGTTCTCCTTCTGCGTGGTCTGCAGTTCCAGCGGCTCCTCCATGTAGACCACTATGCGGGTCTTGTCCTGGTAGGAGAAATAGTTTATCGAGGTGATGTTCACGTCGCGCTGGGCGCCGAGCGAGCCGGTGGCCTTGTTGTATTCCAGCCTGAAGCCGAACGCTTCCGCGAACTGTTTGGAAACGAAGAATTCCAGCGCGAGGAAGGCCTTCCCGCCGCGCACTATCAGCGGGTTCGGGAATTCCTGCTTCTCGTCGTTAATCATCACCGAATCCGACTTCATGAAGAAGACGACCTTGTTGCCCTTGATCTGCAGCAGCAGTTTGCCGGAGACCGGGTACCAGTAGATCTTGCCGCCTATCAGCCTGGACGCCTCGGAGGCGTTGAGGTAGGGCACCCCGTTAAGGCTGTAGGTGCCTATCTTGCCGGCGTAAACTCCGTTCTTCATGTAGGTGATCTCGTCCACCCGCGCCAGGGCCGGCGCCGCCAGCGCCGCCGCCAGGAACAGGAACGTCAGAACTTTTTTAAGCATAGCCTATCCTCTCAGTCTCCGCAGTCTGGCCGAAATTACTCCAGGATGATCCGGTAATCCTCCCAGGTCAGCTGGGGGTCCGACGCGATCTTGACCGCGCGGTGCACGTTCTTCTCGATCATGCCCAGTTTCTTCTTGAGCACCTCGGCGAGTATGGGGTGCGTCACGATGCGCAGGTTGCCGCCGGGGCGCCCCATGGTGATATTGTGGATCTCCCGCTGGATCTTGATGCGGATGCTCTCGCTGGAAAGCACGCGGCCGCAGCCGTGGCACTCCGGGCATTCCTCGGTGAGCAGGCTCACCGTGCTCACGCGCTTGCGCTCGCGCGTCATTTCCACCAGGCCCAGCCGGGTAATGGGCAGGATGCGGATCTTCGCCCGGTCGCGGGAAACGGAGTTCTCCAGGGCCTGCACCACCTTGTGGCGGTTGGAGGCCTTCTTCATGTCTATGAAGTCGATGACGATGATGCCGCCGATATTGCGCAGGCGCAGCTGGCGGGCCACCTCGCCGGCGGCCTCTATGTTGGTCGCCGTCACGGTCTCTTCCTGGGACTTGTTGCCGGTGAAGCGCCCGGTGTTGACGTCTATGGCGCAGAGGGACTCGGCCTCCTGGATGATGATGGAGCCGCCGTTGGGGAGCGGCACCTTCACCCGGCGCAGCTCGTCTATGTCCTTCTCTATGTTGAAGGCCTTGAAGATGGGCGTCTTGCTCTCGTAGAACTTGATCTTCTCTTTCAGGTCCGGAGAGATCTTGGCGGCCAGTTCCTGGACGTTGTGGAAGTCGTCCTTGTTGTCCAGCATGTAGATCGTGGTCTCGTCGGACAGGATGTCGCGGGCCACCTGCATGGTCATGTCCATGTCCTTGTGCAGCAGCGCCGGGGGCCGGGAACTGTCGTAGCGGGCCTGGATGGAGTCCCACATCTTGAGCAGGTATTCCACTTCGCGCTTGAGTTCATCCTCGGAGGCGCCCTCGGCCTCGGTGCGCACTATGCAGCCCTTGGTGCCGAGCATCTTGGAATCGGCTATCTTGCGCATGATCTCGGAGAGCCGCTTGCGCTCGGCGTCGTCCTCTATGCTCTTGGACACGCCCACGAAGTCCTGGAACGGCGTGAGCACCAGGTAGCGGCCGGGCAGGGAGACGTCCATGGTAACCTTCATGCCCTTCGTGCTGATGGCGTCCTTGGTGACCTGCACCATCACTTCCTGGTCCTTCTTGAGCAGCTTGTCGATGGGCTCTTTCTGGTTGCCGAGCACGTCGGAGATGTAGATATAGGCGTTCTTGTCCAGGCCGATGTTCATGAACGCGCTGGAGATGCCGGGCAGCACGTTCTCCACCACGGCCTTGTAGATGTTGCCCACGATGTTGCCGGAGCTGCGGCGCTCCCAGAACAGCTCGCTGAGCTTGCCGTCCTCCAGGATCGCTATGCGCGTCTCCTCGAACGAGGTGTTAGCGAAGATCTCTCTCTTAACCTTTGCGTTTGCCATGATAAGAACTCTCCTTGAAAACAGTAGTTAGAACACTTCCAGTTTACCGCTAGAATCGAACCAGTACAGCTCTTTGCGCACTATGCGCCTGAAAACGGGCTTGCCGCCGCTCATCAGCTCCGCGACGGTCTCGGGCTTCACGTTCCGGCCGGGCACCAGCTTCAGGGTCAGCTTCAGCAGCGCCCCCTCCGGGTCGTAGGAGGCGGCCAGCACCGGCAGGCGCGCGTCCAGCGTCTTGCGCTCGCCCGAAGGCTTCACCTTCTCATAGGACAGGGTCTTGAGCGCCAGGAAGGCGTCCACCGCGGCCTGCGAGAACCCGGCGGGGAACTCCGCCTCCATGAAATATTCTGCCGCGTTCACCGCGGCTTCTATCGACGGGAAAAAGACCGGGATGCGGCGCGCCGACAGCAGGCGGAAACGCTCGTCGTCGAGCGGGTGCAGCTTCTCCATGGCCTCCGCGGCCTGGGCGAACTCCTCCAGATAAAGGTCCGCGTACTCGCAGAGGCTCTCGTGCCCCACCGAGACCGCCGGGCCGAAAGCCATCTTGGGCACGGCCGCGGCGCCCACCTTGGCGGGCCAGGCCTTGAGGCCGCAGCCGGCCGCCCGGCCGCGCAGCACCTTGATCTGGTCGAGGTGGCTGAGGTCCTTCGCCCCGGCGAGCCGGGCGAACTTCAGGCGGATCCTGGATTTGGGCCCTTCGTTCATACCAGCGCATACCTCCGCGCGTAAACCGACTCGGCTATGCCCACCGCGGCCATAGTGGCCACCAGGTTGGACCCGCCGTAGCTCAAGAGCGGCAGCGGGACGCCAGCCACCGGCGCGAATCCCAGCAGCATGCCGAAATTAATGCAGAAATAGACCAGGAACATGGCGAAGATGCCGCAGTTGACCAGGTACCCGAACCGGTCGCGCGCGAGGCGCGCCCCCTGCATCACCCTGCGCATCACCAGCACGTAAAGCCCCATCACGAGCAGCATGCCCCAGAAGCCGGTCTCCTCGCCCACCACCGCGAGGATGAAGTCGGTGTGCCTTTCCGGCACGAAGCCGAGGCGCGACTGGGTACCCGAAAACACGCCGCGCCCGAAGATGCCGCCGGACCCTATGGCGATGCGGGCCTGCAGCAGATTGTAGCCGGCCCCGCGCGGGTCGGACTCCGGCGACAGGAAGACTTCCAGGCGCTTCTGCTGGTAATCCTTCATCTGGTTCTTCACGAGCATGCCCGAGAAGAAGCCCAGGATCAGCACCAGCGCCGTCCCGACGAAGATCACGCCGGTCACGTTGGCGTAGAGCCGCACCGACAGCCGCCACATGGCCCAGGCGGCCGCGCCCACGGCGGCCACAAAGCCCAGGGCGCTCAGCCAGTTATTCGACAGGTTGAAGAAGTAGCTCACCAACGCGTTATCCATCAGTTCCGGGTTCAGCGCTATGATGGTCCACAACACCGGGAACAGCCCCGCGATGAACGCGTAGCCCAGGATGATGGACAGGTGGAAGACGCTGGCCCCGGCGGCGAACAGCATGATCAGCGCCACGGGGAAAGTTATGAGGATAGCTGAGAAGTCCGGCTGCTTTATCAGCAGGAAGAAGACCGGCAGGCACAGGGCGAAAGCACCCAGCACCGTCTGGAGTTCCTTGATCTTGCCCATGCGTTTGTCCAGGAAGTTGGCGAGGGCCAGGATCAGGCCCACGCGCGCGAATTCGGAAGGCTGGATGGAGAAGAACGGCAGGCGGTACCAGGAGCGGGCCCCCTTGTCCACCACGCCGAAGAGCAGCACTCCGGCCAGGAACAGCAGCAGGAAGCCGTAAACGTATTTCCACTGGTCCTGGTAGATCTGGTAGTTCAGGCTCCAGGCCACGCCGAAGGCTATCAATCCGAACGGGATGGCTATGAGCTGGGTGCGGATGATGCGGGCCTGCTGCGGCAGCACGGCCACGGAGGAGAAGACCGCGATGGTCCCCATGGCCAGCAGCGCGAGCACGGCCAGGAACAGCACCCAGTCCATGCGGTTCTTTTTGAGCCCGGCCTGCGCGGTAGTGATCATAAGGCGCTCCTCACGGCCGGGACTGGTACGGAGGCGGGCGGGTTTTTGGGAGCGGCGGCGCGCGACGCGCGGTCGGCCTCGCGCTTCTTCTTCAGGTCGTCGCGGAGGACGGCCTCTATGACGTTGCGGGCTATCGGGGCGGCGGCGGAAGCGCCGTGCTCGCCGTGCTCCACCAGCACGGCCACGGCCACCTTGGCCGGCTCGTCGCCCACGGTGGCGTAGGCCACGAACCAGGCGTGGTCCTTGCCATGCGGGTTCTGGGCGGTGCCGGTCTTGCCGTACATCTCGGCGCCCTCTATCTTGGCGGCCTGGCCGGTGCCTTCCTGCACCACGCTGTGCAGGCCCTCGCGCACCAGGTCCCAGGTGGCGGGTTTAAGGTCCACCCGGCTGAGGGTCTCTGACTTGCCCTCGAAAATGGTCTCCCCGTCGCTGCGGGTGATGCGGGCCACGTAATAAGGGCGGTGGAAAACGCCCTTGTTGGCCACCGCGGCTATCAGCCCGGCCGCCTGCATCGGGGTCATCAGCGTCTCGCCCTGGCCGATGGCCAGGTTCAGCGTGTCGCCTATGAACCAGTAGCTCTTCTTGGCGGCCCGGGGGCTGGGGCCGAAAACGTTGCCGCCCTTCTCGTCGGGCAGGGCTATGCCGGAGGCCTGGCCCAGGCGGAAAGCCCGCGCGTATTTCTCGATATTGAGCGCGCCGGCGCGCTGGCCGTTGATGTAGAAGTAGACGTCGCAGGATCTGGCCAGGCCCTCGGTGAAATCCACGCTGCCGTGGCCGCGCTTTTCCCAGCACTTGAAGATCCTGCTGCCCGCGTCGTAGAAGCCGGGGCAGACCGCCCTTTCCTCGGGGCGCACGCGCCCGGACTCCAGGAGCGCGGCCGCGGTGACTATCTTGAAGATGGAGCCCGGCGGGTAGGTGCCCTGCAGGGCCACGTTGAACTCCGGGAGTATCTTGCCGGCGGGCAGGCCTTCCCGCTCGGAACCGCTCAGCACGAACATGTTGGGGTCGTAATCCGGGGCCGAGGCGAAAGCCAGCACCCGTCCGTCGCGCGGGTCCAGGGCCACCACGGCGCCCTTGCCGCTGATGGACTTGGCCAGCCCTTCTTCCGCGGCGGCCTGCGCCTTGGAATCTATCGTCAAAAAAATGTCGGCGCCGGGCACCCACTTGCGGCTTTCCAGCACGCGGTTCAGCTTGCCCCGCGAGTCCACCTCGAGGTAGATGCCGCCGTCCTTGCCCTTCAGTTCTTTCTCGTAGGTCTTCTCCAGCCCCGCCTTGCCTATGCGGGAATCCATGGAGTAATTCTTATCCTTGGAGCGGGCGGTCCAATCCTTCGCGTCCATCTTGCCGATATAGCCCATCAGGTGGCTGAGGTACGGGCCGAAGGGGTAATAGCGCCTGGCCTCCACGATGATGTCCACGCCGGGATAGATCGCCTTCAGTTCGGAGAGCGCCAGCATGATCCTGGGCGGCAGGTTTTCCGCCAGGCGCACCGGCTTCTCGCGCGAGGCGGCCTTGAAAATGGAATTGCGCAGCGTCTCGTAGTCGGCGCCGAGCGGGCGGGCGAGGGCCCGCGCCATGCGCTCGATCTCGGAATTCTTGCGGGCCTGGTCGGGGAAATAGATGAGGCTGAAGGAGGGCTTGCTGGTGGCCAGCGCCACCTCGTCGGAAGAGAAGATGCGGCCGCGAGGGGCGGCCTGGGCTATGACCTGGGTGCGGTTCTTTTCCGCGATCTCGCGGTAGTGGGCGGCCCCGATGATCTGCAGGTTCACCAGCCGCAGCAGGAAGAGCAGCGCGGCGCCGTAGGCCAGGACCCAGACGAGTTCCAGCCGTTCCTGCGGGATCTGCCGGTCGATCATAGTATACCGGTCCGCCGTTTCAGCCCGTAGAAGACCTGGAACACGACCGGCACCGCCAGCGCGTTCAGGAAAGGTTCCACGAGGAAAATTTTAAGCCCCAGCGGGTTGATCTTGGCGAAGGCCAGGCTCAGCCCCTGGTAGAAGAACATGCTGACCCACGAGAGCGCCAGCGCCGCCACTAATTGCGGGAACAGCCCGGCCATGTCGAAATGGCGCTTGAGCGTGTGCACCGCGTAGGCCATCAGCGAATAGGTCAGCGCGTAGCCGCCGAACATGTTGGCCCCGAGCATGTCGGCGTAAAGCCCCAGGAAGAAACCCCAGGCCACCGCCTTCACGGGCCCGGCCAGGATGGCCGCGCAAAGGGCGGCCGCGAACAGCAGGTTGGGCGCCAGCCCGAAGACGGTCAGGTTCTGGGTCCACCACCAGTAACCGGTGCCGGCCGCCAGGTAAAGGAAGATCTCGAGGAAAAAGCTCATTTCTTTTCCCCCTGCCCGCGGCCGGTCAGGTCGCCGGGGATGTTGCGGCGCACCACGAAGACCTCTTTGAGGGTGTTAACGTCCACGGCCGGGGCCACGTCGGCCGTTATGAAATTCATGAAAGATTCGCGGGGATAGACCTTGGTGACCTTGCCCACGGAGATCCCCGCCGGGAACAAAAGCCCGCCGGGCGAGGTGAGCAGTTCCGAGCCGGCCTCCACCGAGGCCTCTTCCGGCACGTAGTTCATCTTGAGCAGCCACGTGCCCTTGCCCTCCACCAGCGCCTCGAGGCCGCCGGGCGAGATGGCGCAGACCGCGGAGGCGGCGCTGTTGGTCAGGAGCAGCACCTTGGAGAATTTGGGATAGACTTCCAGCACCCGGCCGGCCAGCCCGGCGCGGTCGTCCTGCATGCCGAGCACGGTGTCGTTGACGGCGATGCCGTCGTCGGACCCCTTGTCGATGAAGAAGGAGCCGTACCAGTCGGCGGGCGTCTTGTTCACGATACGCGCCCAGGACCCGGCCCACGGCAGCGAGCGCGACAGGCGCAGCGCCGAGGCCAGCCGCTCGTTCTCGGCCGTCAGGGCGGAGGCGTTGCGCAGCTTCACCTCCAGGTCACGGACCTTGTTCTTGAGGGCTCGGTTCTCCTGGTCGGTCTCCAGCAGGGACACGAAGTTGGCAGGCACGTTGCGGATGAAGTGGCCGTACTTGGCCCCGTAATGCATGGAGGGATAAAGGCTGTAGCTGACGGCGATGCGCGCGGTATGGGCGAATTTAGAGGCGGGGAACAGCAGGAGAAGGACCGAAAGGGCGGCAAAAAAAACTAGGGCGTAGTTGGCTGCGTCTTTTTCTCTGCTCATCACGATCCCTGGTTGGGACCCGCCTGAAAAGCCGCACCCCCCTGGCGGGGGGTCAGTTGCGGTATGACTTCAGGAATTCGGGCCTCTGCTGGATCTTGTCCAGCTCCTCAAGATACTTACCGCAGCCCAAGGCGACACAGCTGAGAGGATCGGCGGCCCTGTGGACGGGCAGTTCAGTTTCCTGGCGGATGAGTTCGGGGAAGCCGCGCAGCAGCGACCCGCCGCCGGCCAGCACCATCCCGCGGTCCACGAGGTCCGAGGAAAGCTCCGGCGGCGTCTCTTCCAGCACCTGCTTGATAACGTCCACAATAAGCTGGACAGGCTCCATCAGGGCCTGCCTTATCTCTTCCGAAGTCACGAGAATCGTCTTGGGCAGGCCTTTCGCCTGGTCCCGGCCTTTTACTTCAATGGTCTTTTCTTCTTTTAACGGGAAAACCGATCCGATCTGTATCTTTACCTCTTCCGCGGTAGTTTCGCCTATGACTAAATTGTGCTTGCGCCGGAAATACTGCACTATGCAGTCGTCCATCTCGTCGCCGGCCACGTCGAGCGACTTCGCCACCACCATGCCGCCCAGGGAGATGACCGCCACTTCCGTGGTGCCGCCGCCTATGTCGCAGATCATGCTGGCGTGCGGTTCGGAAACCGGCAGGTCCGAGCCGATGGCGGCCGCCATGGGCTCCTCTATGAGCGCCACTTCGCGCGCGCCGGCCTGTTCGGCCGATTCCTGCACCGCGCGCTTCTCCACTTCGGTGATGCCTGACGGGATGCCTATGACTATCCGCGGGTGCAGCAGGCTGCGCCTGTTATGCACCTTGCGGATGAAATACTTGATCATTTCCTGCGTGACTTCGAAGTCCGCTATCACGCCGTTGCGCAGCGGGCGCACGGCCGTAATGTTCGACGGGGTGCGGCCCAGCATCAGCTTGGCCTCCGCGCCCACCGCCAGCACCTTCCGCCTGTTCTTGTCTATAGCGACCACGGACGGCTCGCGCAGTACTATCCCCTTGCCCTTGACGTAGACGAGGGTGTTAGCGGTGCCGAGGTCAATGCCGATGTCGTTGGAGAACAGGCTGAAAAAGTAGTCGAACATTCCCATGTTTTTTTGTCGTTAGACCAGTTTTACCAGGGCCGCTTCGGCGGCGTCGCCCCTGCGGGCGCCCAGCTTGAGGATGCGGGTGAAGCCGCCGGCGCGTTCTTTGTAGCGCGGGGCTATCACGTCGAAGACCTTGTGGTACACGGCCTTGTCCTTGATCACGCGGCGCACTTCTATGCGCCGGTTGTTCTTGGCGTCGGCTATCACGCGCTCGGCCACCTTCACCAGTTCCTTCGCCTTCGGGAGGGTGGTCTCCACCTTCTCGTGCAGCAGCAGGCTGGTCGCCATGTTGGAGAACATCGCGCGGCGGTGAGAGCCGGTCCTTGAAAGTTTTCTTGCGCCCAGGTTTCTTATCATAGCGGTTCCTTAAATGCGGTCTGGAGTCAGTCGATCTTCATCCCGAGGTCAAGGCCCATTTCCTTGAGCTTTTCCTTGATCTCGTCCAGGGATTTCTGACCGAAATTCTTAACGGCCAGCAGGTCGTCTTCCGACTTGCGGACCAGCTCGCCGATGGTGCGGATGCCGGCCACTTTGAGGCAGTTGGAAGCGCGGGAGGAGAGTTCTATCATCTCCACGCCCTGCTCCAGCTTGGAGGTCATCCCGTCGGCGCCCTCTTTCTTGGCGGCCTCGGCCTTCACCGGTTCCTTGGCGGCCTCTTCGGCGGGCAGGAACGGCATGATCGAGCGGCGCAGCAGCGCGGCGGTGTTGCTCACGGCGTCGATCGGGCTCACGGTCCCGTCGGTCCAGACCTCGAGCACGAGCTTGTCGTAGTCGGTGCGCTGGCCCACGCGGGCGTTGTCCACGGTATAGTGCACTTTCTGCACCGGGGAGAAGATGGCGTCCATCGGGATGAATTCCATCGGCAGGTTCATGTTGCCGCGGATCTCTTCGGAGGTGCGGTAGCCGGAACCCTTGGCGATCTCGAGTTCGGCCTCGAACTCGGCGCCGGATTCCACGTGGGCTATCACGAGGTCCTTGTTGATGATCTCGACGTTGGCGTTCTCCTTGATGTCGGAAGCTTTCACTTCCTTCTTGCCCTTCACGCTGATGAGCAGCGTCTCGGGGCCGTCGCCCTTAAGGCGCACGCGGAGCTTTTTGAGGTTCAGCACGACGTTGACCACGTCTTCCTGCACGCCGTTGATGGCGGCGTACTCGTGCCGGGCGCCCTTGATGCGCACGGCCACCACGGCCGCGCCCTCGAGGGAGGACAGCAGGATGCGGCGCAGGGAGTTGCCGATGGTGTGGCCGTAGCCCTTTTCATAAGGTTCGGCGATGAACTTGGAGTAATTCTCGGTCTTGGACTTTTCGTCCACCTCGAACTTCTCCGGGATAACGAGCGTTTTTGAGAAAGTAGCCATTAATGAAGAACCTCGCTTACTTGGAATAGTACTCGACGATCATCTGTTCGTCGGCGTTGATGCTGGACTCGGCGCGGTCGGGCCAGCGTACGAGCTTGCCCTTCTTGGTGCCGGCGTCCCACGACAGGAAGCTGGGGCGCTGGGTGGTCTTTTCCGCGTGCTCGAGGCCCTGCTTCACCAGCACGGTCTCGGCGGTCTTGGAATTTATCGAGATCTCGTCGCCGGGCTTGAGGATGACGGACGGGATGTCGACGCAGCGGCCGTTCACGCTGATGTGGCCGTGGCAGACCAGCTGCCGGGCCGCTTTCAGCGACACCGCGAAACCGAGCCTGCGCACGACGTTGTCGAGGCGGACTTCCAGGAAGCGCAGCAGCGCCGCGCCGGTCTGGCCCTTGTCCTTGGCGGCCTTGTCGAAGAAGCGCTTGAACTGCGCCTCGGTCACCTGGGCGGTCAGGCGGGCTATCTGCTTCTGGCGCAGATGCTTGGCGTAGTCGGACATCTTGTTGGGGCGTCCGCCGCCGCCGAAGCGCTTTTCCTTCTCGGCCCTCTGGGCCTTGTCCACCTGGCAGTTGGTGTGGCACTTGGTTCCCTTAAGGAACAGTTTCTGGCTGACTTTCGTGCATTTCTTGCAGCTGGGTCCGGTATATCTCGACATTGTAAAGGTCTCCTTCGAATTTCTCTGCTGTTACACGCGGCGGGCTTTCGGGGGCCTGCAGCCGTTGTGCGGGATCGGGGTCACGTCCTTAATGGAGACCACGTGGATGCCGCTCTGCGCCACCGCGCGGATCGCGGTTTCGCGGCCGGGGCCGGGGCCGCTCACGAACACCATGGCCTGCCTCACGCCGTAGTCGGCGGCCTTGGCCGCCGCCTTGCTGGCGGTGATCTGGGCCGCGAAGGGGGTGCCCTTCTTGGTGCCGCGGAAGCCGTTGCCGCCCGAGGTGGACCAGGCTATCACGCCGCCCTTCTCGTCGGTAAAGGTTATGATGGTGTTGTTGAAGGAGCAGTTCACGTACACGCGGGCGAACGCCACGGTGCGGTAACGGCGCTTGGGCGCGCCCTTCTGCTCGGGTTTCTTGGCCCCGTCCTGGGGCTGCGGGTTCTTGTTTTCTTCTGCCATATTAAATCATCCTCCGTAATTTCCCCCCTCCTCTCGGAGGGGGCTGCCGTTAGGCGGCCTTAGCCGGCGCTGCCGCCGCCTTAGAGGCGCCCACGGTCCGGCGTCTGCCGCGGCGGGTGCGTCCGTTGGTGCGCGTGCGCTGCCCGCGGACGGGCAGGTTCCGGCGGTGCCGGTAGCCGCGGTAGCTGTTGATTTCCACGTAGCGCTTCAGGTTGGCGGTTATCTCCCTGCGGAGCTCGCCTTCCACCTTGTACTCTTTGGAAATGACGGTATTCAGAAGACCGATCTGGTCTTCGGTGAGGTCTTTGACCCGGATCTCGGGGTCGACCTGGTTCTTCACGCCGGCGAGTATTTTCTCGGCCATCGGGCGCCCGATGCCGAAAACATAGGCCAGGGCGATCCTGATCTTTTTATCTCTGGGTAAGTCCACACCTGCTATACGTGCCATACATTCTCCTCTTTGAACGCGGTAATCGGTATTCGATCAGCCCTGCCGCTGCTTGTGGCGGGGGTCGTCGCAAATGACGCGGACTACGCCCTTGCGCTTGACTATTTTGCATTTTACGCAAATCTTCTTTACGCTCGCTCTGACTTTCATTGAAGCACCTCTAACCTTTGGTTGTGCCGTCGTGAAACGGCCTATTTTTCCCTGTATACTATCCGGCCCTTGCTCAGGTCGTACGGCGAAAGTTCCAGCTTCACCTTGTCGCCCGGGAGTATCTTTATGTGGTGAATGCGCATCTTGCCCGAAATGATGCCCAGGATGGTCTTCCCGGGGGCGATCTCAACTTTAAAAGTCGCGTTGGGGAGGGACTCTTTTACTATGCCCTCGACCTCTATTTTTTCGCTGTTTTCTGACATATTTATATATTATACAAAATATCGGGCCCTAAACCTTGCCCGCCGCCGTGAGTATTTCGCAGCCGTCCTCCGTGACGGCGACCGTATGTTCGAAGTGGGCCGCCAGGCTCCCGTCCGCGGAAACCGCCGTCCACCCGTCGTTCTTCACCACCACGTCCGCCCTGCCCAGGCAGAGCATCGGTTCTATCGCCAGCGTCATGCCGGCCTTCAGCACGGGGCCGGAACCGGGCCGGCCGAAATTCGGTATCGAGGGCTCTTCGTGGAGCCGCCTGCCTATGCCGTGTCCGGTGAACTCCCGCACCACCGACATGCCGCGCTCTTCGGCGTACTTCTGCACCGCGTTCGAAACGTCCCCCAGCCTCGCCCCGGCCTTTACCGCCGAGAGGGCCCGGCCCAGGGATTCGCGGGTCACGTCCATCAGGCGCCGCGCCTCGGGGGAGATCCCCCCCGCCGCCACGGTCAGGGCCGCGTCGCCGTAAAAACCGTCCGCCACCGCGCCCATGTCCAGGCTCACTATGTCCCCGGCCTTCACGAACCGTTTCGGGCTGGGAATGCCGTGCACGATCTCCTCGTTGATGGAGACGCAGAGCGTGGCGGGGTAGCCGCGGTAGCCCAGGAACGCCGGGACCGCGCCCAGTTCGCGCACGCGCTTCTCCGCGAACTTGTCCAGCTCCGCCGTGCTCACGCCCGGCTTCACCAGCGGCTGCAATTGTGAAAGAACCTCGGCCACCACTCGGGAGGCCCTGCGCATGCTCTCCAGTTCTGCGGGCGTCTTTATCTCTATCACGGTTTAACGCGCAACAGACCCAACACGTCCTTGGTGACTTCGTCCGGCGTCTTGCCGCCGTCGGCCTCCAGGAAATTCCCCGAGGCCCGGTAATAGGCCAGCAGGGGTTCGGTCTGGTCCTTGTAAACCTGTATGCGCTTGGCGATGACCTCGGTCTTGTCGTCCTCGCGCGTCATCAGCGGCTTGCCGCAGGCGTCGCACACGCCTTCCTTGGCCGGGGGGCTGGAGATCACGTTGTAGATCTTGCCGCAGCCGGTGCAGGTGCGCCTGGAACCCAGGCGGGCCATCACCACGCTTTCCTCGACGTTGAGGAACACGATGGCGTCCAGGTCCTGCCCGCGGGAGGTGAACCACCCGTCCAGCATTTCCGCCTGCGCCACGGTGCGCGGGAAACCGTCGAACAGCAGGCCCCGGGTCTCCGCGCCCAGGCGGGACTTCAGCATGTCCATCACCAGGCGGTCCGGCACCAGGCGGCCGCCGGCCATGTAGGCCGAGGCTTCGAGCCCGAGCGGGGTCTTCTTCGCCATCTCGTCGCGGAGGATGTCCCCGGTGGAGACGTGGACCAGGTCCAGCGTTTTAGAAAGATCTTTGGCCAGGGTTCCTTTTCCGGACCCGGGATACCCCAACAGGATAATATTCATTGTCACCCGCGGGCGGCGTGCCGGAAAGGGTACAGCTTCCGGCGGACGGCGCCCGCGCCTCACGGTCCGCGCCCGGCGCGGTTAATTCCCGACGTTGAACCAGCGGCCCTTGATCCTGGAGTTCTTGTAGAAGCCCTCGTAGTTGCGCATCACCAGGTGGGCCTCGGTCTGCGCTATGGTATCGAGCGCCACGCCTACCACGATCAGCAGCGACGTGCCGCCGAAATAGAACGGAACGTTGAACTTGGCCCGCAGGTAGTCGGGCAGCACGGCGATCGCCGAAACGAACAGCGCGCCGCCGAGGGTGATCCTGTTGAGCACCGATTCAATGTGGGCGGCGGTAGGCTCGCCCGGGCGTATGCCGGGGATGAAACCGCCCCACTTCTTCATGTTCTCGGCCAGGTCCTTCGGGTTGATGCTGACCGAGTTATAGAAGTAGCAGAAGAAGATGATCAGCGCCACGTAGACCAGCTGGTACAGGATGCTGGAATGGTTCATCAGGCCCATCAGCTTCTGCGCCCAGGGGGCGCCGGGGTTGAAGGAACCTATGGTGTACGGCACGGAAAGCAGGGACACCGCGAAGATGACGGCGATGACGCCGCTCTGGTCCACCTTCAGCGGCAGGAACGTGGAGGCGCCGCCGTACATCTTGCGGCCCACCATGCGCTGCGCGTACTGCACCGGGATCTTGCGCTGGGCGGTCTCCACCCAGATCACGAAGCCGATGATGGCCGCCACCAGGGCGAGGATCAGCAGGCCCGAAAGCAGGCTGATCTCGTCTATCTGGATGAGCTTCACCAGGCCCATGGCCGCTGAGGGGATCTCTCCCACGATGCCGGCGAAAATGATGAGCGAAATGCCGTTGCCGATACCGCGCTCGGTTATCTGCTCGCCCAGCCACATCACGAACATGGTGCCGGTGACCAGCGTCAGCACGGTCACGAAGTAGAACCCGAACGTGGGGTTGGTGACTATGGACGGGCCGCCGCCGGCCTGCATCTTGGTCAGGGCTATGGTGAGGCCCAGCGACTGGAAGGCCGCCAGGAACAGCGTGAAGACGCGCGTGAACTGCGTTATCTTCTTGCGGCCGGATTCCCCTTCCTTCTGAAGGCGGTCCAGCACCGGGAAGACGTGCGCGCCCTGCACCAGGCTCATGATGATGGACGCGTTGATGTAAGGCATCACGCCCATCGAGAAGATGGAGAACCTGCCGAGAGCGCCGCCGGAGAAGATGTCCAGGAAGCCCAGCAGCGAACCCTTCTGCGCCTCGAATATGGCCTGAAGCGCCGCGGTGTTGATGCCGGGGATCGGGATGGAGGCGCCGAGCCGGTACACGGCCAACGCCCCGAGCACGAAGAATATCCGTTTCTTAAGATCCTGAATCTTAAAGATGTCGGTTATCTGCTGCATTATTTTTTATCCGTTCTGGACTTTTTCTTGGCGGCGGCCTGGGCGATCACTTCCGCGATCTTGGCGGCCTTCGCGCCGGCGAGGAGGTCGGTCTTGCCGCCGGCCTTCTCGATCTTTTCCTTGGCCGACGCGGAGAAGGCGTGGGCCTTCACGGTCAGGGCTTTCTTCAGTTCCCCGTCGCCGAGGATCTTGATCTGGCCGGTGTGCTTGACCAGGCGGGCCTTCACGAGCGCCTCGGGGGTCACTTCTTCGCCGGCCTTGAAGCACTTTTCGAGCGAGGAGATGTTCACCCACTCGTACTTGGTCTGGAACCGCACGTTGCTGAAGCCGCTCTTGGGGATGCGCCGCAGCAGCGGCATCTGCCCGCCCTCGAACCCGTCCGGCTTGGCGCCGCCCGAGGTGGAGTTCTGGCCTTTCTGGCCGCGGGTAGAGGTCTGCCCGTGTCCGGAACCCTGGCCGGTGCCGAGGCGCTTCTTGCGGTGCACGGAACCGTACTTGGGCTTGAGATTGTTCAGTCCGACCATAGTGATTCTCCTGTATTCTGCCTGGATGTTAAAACCTGAGCGCGGCTTATTCGAGGCCGCGGATCTTCATCACTTCTTCCCGGCTCTTGAGCCGCTTGAGGGCGTCGAGCGTGGCGTACACGGTATTGAACGCGTTGCGCGTGCCGAGGTTCTTGGTGAGGATGTTCTTGACGCCGCCGGCTTCGAGCACGGCGCGCACGCCGCCGCCGGCGATCAGGCCGGTGCCGTCCACGGCGGGCTTCATCCAGACCTTGCCGGCGCCGAACCTGCCTTCCACCTCGTGGGGGATGGTCGAGTTCAGCAGCGGGAACTGGAACATATCTTTGCGGGCGCCGGCGGTGCCTTTCTGTATGGCGCCCTGGACCTCGTTGGATTTGCCGAGGCCCACGCCGACCTTGCCGTTATTGTCGCCCACGACCACGAGGGCGTTGAAGGAGAAGCGCTTGCCGCCCTTGACCACCTTCGTTACGCGGTTGATCACCACGGTGACGACTTTCTCTTCCTTCGCGTCGGTCAGGTCGAGTTCCATCGCCTCGCCGGGCTTTCCCTGGGCGCTGAGTTCTTTGCTGGTCTTGAGCTGTTTCTGGTTTCTGAGCATTTTGGCAGTCTCCCTTAGAATTTGAGGCCGGCTTCGCGGGCAGCGTCGGCCAGGGCCTTGATGCGGCCATGGTATATCCGGCCGCCGCGGTCGAAGCAGACGGCTTTCACGCCCTTGGCTACGGCGCGCTTGGCCAGCAGGGTCCCGACGGCCTTGGAGGAGTCGAGGTTCTTGCCGGACTTCAGCTTGCCCTTCAGTTCCTTGTCGAGGCTGGAAGCCGCGGCCAGGGTGACGCCCTTCAGGTCGTCGACGACCTGGGCGTAGATGTGCTTGGCGCCGCGGTAGACGCTCAGGCGCGGCATCTTAATGCCGTGCTCGAACAGCCTGTTGCGGGAGCGGATCTTGCGGAATTCGTAGCGTTCCTGTTTGCTTATCATAATTTAATCCTGTTTCTCCTGAATTGTGCTTGCGCACCCCGTTATTTCTTGGCCGCTCCGCCGCCAGCGCCCGCGCCGGCCCCGGCCGCGGTCTTGCCGGCCTTGCGGATGATGTGTTCGCCCTGGTACTTTATGCCCGTGCCCTTGTAAGGCTCGGGGCGCTTGATCCTCTTGATCTGGGCGGCCAGGTTGCCCACGGCTTCCCGGTCTATACCTTTTATGGTCAGCACGGTCTGCTTGGGGTCGAAAGACATTTTAATGCCGGCGGGAATGTCCACCAGCACGGGGTGGGAGAAGCCGAGCTGCATCGAAATGCGGTTGCCCTCCACGGCGCCCTTGAAACCGACGCCGGTGATCTCCAGCACCTTCTCGAATTCCTTGGTCACGCCGGCCACCATGTTGTTGATGCGGGCGCGGCAGGTCCCGAACAGCGCGCCCTTGTCCATGGCGCCCTGCGCGATGCTGATATTGATGACGTTGGCGGCCACCGCGGCGTTGATGCCGTCGGGCAGGTTATAGGCCAGCTTGCCCAGGGGGCCTTCCACGTGCACGGTGCGGCCGTCCACGCGGGCCTTCACCTTCTCGGGCATATTGATCGGCATTTTTCCAATTCTGCTCATGTTTTTTACCTCTTAATAGCTTTTCGTTACCACACCTGGCAGAGCACTTCGCCGCCGAGCTTCTGCTTCTTGGCCTCGGCGTCGGTCAGCAGGCCCTTGGAGGTGGACACTATGGTCACGCCGAACGCGGCGCGGACCTTGGGCATCTCGTCGTGCCCGCGGTAGATGCGCAGGCCGGGCTTGGACACGCGGCGCAGGCCGTTGATGACCGGCTGCTTGTCCGTGGTGTACTTCAGCGTGATGCGGATCACGCCGCGCCGGTCTATGGTCTTGTCCAGTTTGGGATCGAGCACCTTGAAGTTGGAGACGAAGCCCTCGTCCTTGAGGAGCTTCACCAGACCGGCCTTTATGCCGGAAAAGGGCACGTCCACGCGCTCTTTCTTCTTGGATGTGGCGTTCTTTATCGCCGACAGCATGTTAGATATGGGATCCATTAGTTTCTCTCCTTAAGATCTTTTCAGCGTTACCAGCTAGACTTCTTCAGGCCGGGGATCAGACCCTCGTGAGCCATTTTGCGCAGGCAGATCCTGCAGAGACCGAAGTCCCGGTAGTAGCCGCGCGGCCTGCCGCAGATCTGGCAGCGGTTGCGGAAGCGCGTAGAGAACTTCTGGGGTTTGCGCATCTTCGCCATCCAAGCGTATGTAGCCATTTCTTTCTCCTATATCCTTAGATCTTACTTAGCCGGAGCCTGCTTGACTTCGGGTTTCTTGAAGGGCATGCCGAGGTATTCCAGCAGGGCCTTGCCTTTCGCGTTGTCGCCGGCCGTGGTCACGAACGTGATGTTCATGCCGCGGGCCTTCGGGGACTTCTCCATGTTGACTTCGGGGAAGATGTGGTGTTCTTTCAGGCCGATGTTCAGGTTGCCGCGGCCGTCGAAGAACCGGGGGTCTACGCCCTGGAAGTCGCGGATACGGGGCACCGACACGGACACGAACCGGTCGAGGAACTCGAACATGCGCGCGCCGCGCAACGTCACGCGCACGCCTATCGGCATGCCCTCGCGCAGCTTGAAGTTCGAAATGGACTTCTTGGCGCGGCGGACCTGCGGGGCCTGGCCGCTGATCATCGTCAGGTCTTCCTTGGCGAGGTCGAGGGCCTGGATGTTCTCCTTGGCCTCGGACACGCCGATATTGATGACGATCTTGACCATTTTAGGAGCGGCCATGGGGGAGCTCAGGTTGAAATCCTTCATCAGGGCCGGCTGCACCTTGGTGGTGTAGACGTCCGCGAGGCGGGGCCGGTAGCCTTTCGGCATCGGGGCGACCGCGCCCTTGGGAGCTTCGGTCGCGTGGAACTTGTGCTGTTCCTTCTTCGCGGCCTTGATCTGCTCTTTGGAACCTTCTTTCGGGGGTGTATCCTTCGCCATATTGAATTACCTCGTTAAACTATCGCTTCGCCGCACTTCTTGCAGGAGCGCAGCTTTTCGCCGCCCTGCACGCCCACTTTCACGCGGGCGGGCTTGCCGCACTTGGGGCAGACCAGCTGCACGTTGGAGATGTCCAGGGGGGCTTCCACTTTGTGGATGCCGCCGGGCTTTTCCTTGGTGGTCTTCTTGTGCTTGGAGACTATGTTGATGCCCATCACCACGACCTTGCGGTCGTCGGGCATGATTTCCTTGATCTCGCCTTTCTTGCCTTTGTCCTTGCCGGCGAGCACTATGACAGTGTCTTTTTTCTTGAGTTTCAGCATATTTACCGCCTTATTAAATTACTTCCGGCGCGAGCGAGACGATCTTGAGGAAGTTCTTGCCGCGCAGTTCACGGGCCACGGGGCCGAACACGCGGGTACCCTTGGGTTCGCCGTTCTCGTCTATCACGCAGACGGCGTTATCGTCGAAGCGGATGTAGGAACCGTCGGGGCGGCGCACTTCTTTGGCTACGCGCACCACCACGGCCTTCACCACGTCGCCCTTCTTGATGGCGCCGTGCGGGATGGCGTCCTTCACCGAGCAGACTATGGTGTCGCCCAGGAAAGCGTATTTGCGGTAGCTGCCGCCCATCACGTGGAAACACATAAGCTTGCGGGCGCCGGAATTGTCGGCGACGTTGAGCATGGTTCTAAGCTGTATCATGGTCTTTCTCCGTTAGGCCAGGCTTACCTGGACGCCTTCTCGACTATGCGGCTCACGCGCCAGCGCTTCAGCGCGGACAGCGGGCGGGTGCTGACGATCTCGACCAGGTCGCCGGCCTTGGATTCATTGGCCTCGTCGTGGGCGTAGAACTTGCGGTTGCGCCGGAGGGTCTTGGAGTACACGGCGTGGCTGATGACGTGGTCCACGCTGATCACGCGGGTCTTGGTCATCTTGTCGGACACGACCACGCCGCGCAGCACTTTGCGGTTCGATCTCTTTTCGGTATTTTCGGTCATTTTTTAGCCTCGGCGGTCTTGGATTTAGCGAGCTCGCGCTGCCGCAGCCAGGTATTGATCATGGCTATCTTGCGGCGGGCGGTGCGCAGCACCAGCGGGTTCTCCACCGGCGCGGTAGTGCGCTTGAACTTGATCTGGAAGAGCTGTTTCTTCAGGTCCGCGACCTGCGCCTTCAGCTCGGCGTCGCCCATGTTCCTCAGGGTTTCTCTGTCTTTGCTTTTCATAATATTCGGCTGCTCCTTCTTAATTCTCGCGGCTCACGAACTTGGTCTTTATCGGCAGCTTGTGGCCGGCGCGGGTGAAAGCTTCTTTGGCGGAGACGAGGTCCAGGCCTTCGACCTCGAACAGGATCCGGCCGGGCCGCACGACGGCTACCCAGTGGTCCGGGGCGCCCTTGCCCTTACCCATGCGGGTTTCGGCGGGGTGCTTGGTCACGGCCTTGTCGGGGAAAATGCGGACCCAGATCTTGCCTTTCTTGCGCAGGTAGCGCACGATGGTCACGCGGCAGGCCTCTATCTGGCGGGCGGTGATCCAGCGGGGCTCGAGGGCCTTCAGGCCGTACTCGCCGAAGGACAGCGAGAAGCCGCGCTTCGCGACGCCCTTAATGCGGGGCGCGGAATGCGTCTTGCGGTATTTTACTCTCTTGGGCATCAACATAGTTATAGCTCCTTAAAAGAAGTCTCAGGCCGTCGGGGTGGCGTTCCTGCGGGCGGCGCCGGATTCGTCCATCACCGGGATCTCGGTGGGGTTCTCGGCTTCCATCTTTATCAGCTGCTCGCGCAGCTCGCGGGGAGTCTTCGCGAAGAAGAGTTTCTTGAAGATCCACACTTTTATGCCGATCTTGCCCATCGAGGTGTGCGCCTCGGTGAGACCGTAATCGATGTCGGCGGAGATGGTCTGCAGCGGCACGCGGCCTTTGCGGAACCACTCGCGGCGGGCGATCTCGGCGCCGCCGAGGCGGCCGGAGGCCATGACCTTGATGCCCAGGGCGCCGGAGCCCATGGTGCGCTCCATGGCGCGCTTGATGGCGCGCTTGAAGGAGATGCGCTTTTCGAGCTGCTGCGCCACCGACTGGCCGACGAGGCGCGGGTCGAGCTCGGGGATCTTGATCTCGGAAACGTTGATGAACACCTTGCGCTTCGTGAGGCGCTCGACGTCCTTCTTGAGGTTCTCTATGTCCGCGCCCTTGCGGCCTATGACGACGCCGGGGCGGGCGGTGTGGATGGTCACCTTTAGGTAGGCGCCGGCGCGCTCGATGTCCACCCAGCTGACGGACGCCATGGCGAACCGCTCGGTCACCATGTGCCTGATCTCGAAATCTTCACGGATGAGCTCGGGCATCTTCTTGGGGGAGAACCAGCGGGACTGCCAGTCCTGGATGTAGCCGAGGCGTAAGCCCTTAGGATGTATTTTCTGACCCATATTATTTCCGCTCCTTGGTATCCGACACGGCCACGTGGATGTGGCACATCTTGCGCTTGAACGGCATCGCGCGGCCCTGGGGGCCGGGCTGCACGCGGCGAAGGAACTTCATCGGGCCCTGGTCGGCGAAGCATTCGGTGACCCAGATCTGTTTGAGATCCAGTTTCTTGCCGAGCTTCACGCTCAGGTTGGCGCCCGCGGACTTGATGGCCTTACCGACGATGTCGGTGGCGATGCGGGGCTGCGCGGCCAGTATGTACTGGGCCTCGAAGAGGGACTTGCCCCGGACCGCGTCGAGCAGCTGGGCTACCTTGCGGCGGCCGTAGCGCTGATATCTGAGATGGCATTTAGCTTCCATGATTTTCTCCCTTAAATAGCACCGTTAGGTGAGGTCCGTCGCTTCCTTGGTATGCGACTGGCCGTGGCCCTTGAAGAGGCGCGGGAACGAGAATTCGCCCAGCTTGTGGCCTACCATGCGCTCCGTGACGTACACCGGCAGGAACTTGCGGCCGTTGTGTACCATCAGGGTCTGCCCGACGAACTCGGGGGTTATCGTGCAGGCGCGGGCCCAGGTCTTGATCTGGACTTTGGCGCCGCTCTGCGCGGCGGCCTGTACTTTGGCCAGCAGCTTCTGGTCTACGAAAGGTCCTTTTTTAGACGATCTGCTCATTTATATTCCTCCGTTACGCGCTGACCTGCGACTTGCGCCGGTCCTGCACTATCATCCAGCCCCAAATCTTGGATTTGGTCCTGGTCTTGAAGCCCTTGGAAGGCTGGTTCCACGGCGAGCGGGGCACGTTGTTGCCCTTGGAGTGGCCGCGGCCGCCGCCGAGCGGATGGTCCACGGCGTTCATCGCGGCGCCGCGCACGGTCGGCTTCACGCCGATGTGGCGCTGGCGGCCGGCTTTGCCGAGGGTGATGGTGTTGTGCTCGATGTTGCCCACCTGGCCGATGGTGGCCATGCAGTTCTTGAGCACTTTGCGGATCTCGCCGGACGGCATCTTGACGAGGGCGTAGTCGCCCTCTTTCGCCATCAGCTGCGCCTGGGTGCCGGCCGCGCGGACGAACTGCGCGCCCTTGCCGGGGATCATCTCTATGGCGTGGATGAAGGTACCGTCGGGGATATTGGCCATGGGGAGGGCGTTGCCCAGGCGGATCTCAGCCTTGGGGCCGCTCATCACGGACGCGCCCACGCCGAGCCCGAGGGGGGCCGGGATGTAGCGCTTGTCGCCGTCCGCGTAAACGAGGAGGGCGATGCGGGCGTTGCGGTTGGGATCGTACTCGATGGCGGAAACCTTGGCGGGCACGCCGTATTTCTCGCGCTTGAAGTCTATGGCGCGGTAGCGCCGGCGGTGGCCGCCGCCGTGGTGGCGGACCATGACCATGCCGGTGTTATTGCGTCCGCCGTTCTTGCGCATGCCGCGGGTGAGCTGCTTCTCGGGCTCCGTCTTGGTGATCTCCGAGAAGTCGGCGATCTGGAGGGTGCGCCTCGAGGGGGTGTAGGGTCTGTATGATTTAATGGGCATATCTTTCTTTCCTGTTCTCTCGCCTTATTTCGGCAGGTCGGTCATGTCTATCTTCTGCCCGGCCTTCACGGTGACCACCGCTTTCTTCCAATCGGAGCGGTAGCCTTCGTGGCGGCCGACCCGGTGCAGCTTGCCCGGGAGGTTGGCGGTGCGGACCGCCGTAACTTTGACCTTGAAGAGGGTCTCTATGGCCTTCTTGATCTCGGTCTTGTTGGATTTGGGGTTCACGCGGAAGGTGTAGCGGTTCTGCTCGTCCTTCGTTATGACGCTTTTCTCGCTGAGTATCGGGGCTATGAGGACTTCTGCGAAGTTCATTTGACCTCCTTGACGCTGGCGGCCAGGGCTTTCAGGCCGGCGGCGGTGAAAACGAGCTTGGTGTTGCGCATCGCCTCGTAGGCGTTCAGGTTCTGCGCCAGGCACCAGCCGAAATCGGCTATGTTCTTGGACGCGGCCTTGAAGTTCTTGTCCATCTTGTCGGTGACGAAGAGGACGCTCTTGGCGTTAAGACCTTTGCGCAGGTCGTTGAGGGAGCTGGTCTTGGGGGCCGCGAGGGCGAGGTTCTCCATCACCAGCACGGCGCCGTCGGCGGCGCGGGCGGAGAGGGCCTCTACCAGGGCCTGGCGGAGCTTCTGCTGCGGCAGGTACTGGCGGAAGGAGCGCGGCTTGGGGCCGAACACCACGCCGCCCTTGCGCCAGATCGGCGAGCGGGTGGAACCGTGGCGGGCGCGGCCGGTGCCCTTCTGCTTCCAGGGCTTCTTGCCGCCGCCGGACACTTCGGAGCGGGTCTTGGTGCAGGCGGTGCCGCGGTGCTTGTTGGCGAGGTAATGCTTCATTACCTCGTGTATGAAGTGGGGGTCGGGCTTAACGGAGAACAGCTCCGGCAGGTCGAACTTGCCTACTTCCTTGCCTTTCAGATCTAAGAGTTTGGTTTCCATGGTTTATCCTCTCTCGGGCCTTTACTTCTTGGCCGCGGGCTTGCCGGCGGCTTTGACCACGTCCTTCTTCGCCTTCTTGCCTGAAGGGGGAGCCGGCGGTTTCGGGGTCTTCTTGTTGGTAAGGGTGATGTACACCATGCTGCCGGTGGCGCCGGGAATGCCGCTGTTCACCAGTATCAGGTTTTCTTCGGGGATGATCTTGAGCACCTTCACCTTCTGCACGGAGCAGGTCTCAACGCCCCAGTGGCCGGCCATGCGCTGGCCGGGAAGCACGCGGCCCAGGGAGCGGCGGGAACCCAGCGAACCGGGAGCGCGCTCGCGGTCGGAGGCGCCGTGGGAGGCGGGACCGCCCTTGAAGTTGTGGCGTTTCATGCCGCCGGCGAAGCCGTGGCCCTTGGTGACGCCCTGCAGGTCCACCCACTCGCCCGCGGTGAAGCGTTCGACGCTGGCGGTCTGGCCTTCGGCCGCGCCCTTCAGGTCGTTCACGCGGAACTCGCGGAGATGGCGCAGCGGGGCGGAGGAAAGTTTCTTGGCGAGACCCTTCTCGGCGGCGTTGGCGCGGTGCTCTTTCTTGTGGCCGAAGCCGAGGCAGACGGCCTGGTAGCCGTCCTTTTCCTTGGTGCGGGTGTAAGCCACGCGGCAGGGGCCGGCCTTCACGACCGTAGCGGCGTGGAGGTTGCCGGCGGCGTCGAAGATCTGGGTCATGCCCATCTTCTGGCCGATCAGAAATTTATGGACCACGGGAAGCTGCTGCGCTTCCGGCTTGGCCTCGGGGGCTTTGTTCTCTTTGTTTTCTTCTGTCATGTCAGTCCGCTCCTTAAGACGCCGTCTCCGACGTGGAAACGCCCGGCTGTGACGCCGGGGCCTCCGCGGTCGGAAAACAGACGAACAAACCGCGCCGGAACTTTTTCAGCTCCGGTCCTGGTACTTCTATATTTTTAGTTTCTATGATTAAGCCCGCAGGTGAAGGGAATCAAGGCCGCTTCATCTATAGGGCCGCTGTCCGTATTCTTTCGAACGCGACAGCGTAATAAAAACTGCTTTTTCAAAGAAACCGCGGCGTTGCCGCGATTAACTACAGGATTATTATAACAAAAGGGCCATTTTATGTAAAGCGTTTTCTAGAGGGGGGCCGCGAAGGCCAGCACGTGGCCGTCCGGGTCCAGGCTGTAAGCCGCCTTATCCCCCCACCCCCTGGGTTCCAGAGGGCTCAATTCCCTGGCCCCCGCGGCCAGCGCCCTGGCGTGGCTCGCGCCCGGCTCCGGCACGGTCAGGTAGACCTCCGCCCTGGGGATCCCGGCCCCGGCAACCGGGTCCGGCATGGCCGGCAGCAGGCGCTTTATGCCCTTTTCAGGCATCAGGCCCAGCACGCAGCCGGGCGCCAGTTCGAATTCTGTCATGCCGGGCACGTCCAGCCGCGGAGCCAGCCCAAGGGCGGCAGCGTAGAAATCCCGGCTTTTCGCCTGGTCTCCCACATAAAGAATGAAATTCACCTTCATATCCCAATGATATCAATATTTATATTATTCTTCAATCCTTTAAAAGACCCCGCAAGCGGCCGCGACCAGGGCTACGAATAGCACCATAGGCCAGGTCTTCAGCAGGCCGCGCTTATCGTCCACATCTATAAAGTCGTCCTCTTTCTCCTTCCCGGCCTCCGCCTTCTTGCCCGCCTCCCGCAGCAGCTCTTCCCGTGCCGCAGACCTCTCTAGCGAAGCGGATGCCCGCTCCGGGGAATGCGCCGGCTGGTTATGGGCGCAACCGGCAGCCAGCAGTGGGACAAAAAGTAGCGGATATATGTGTTTTCGCATATCCACTGAACGGCCGGGAATGTCATTTTATTGCCAAGCATGCACGACACCACGCTCGCCCAGGCAGAAAAACACCGCGCAGCTGACACCCTCTGCCCCGGCGCCTGCCCCAGATAAACCCCGCGGGGACAAAAAAAAGGGCCCGGCTGTTAAGCCGGGCCCTTTTTTTGCCGCCTGGATTACTTGGCGGTGGCGTTGATCCAGGGGAGCCCGAGGCTCACCTTGGAGTACACGCCGTACTTGTTGGGCTGGGCGCAGCCTTCGCCCCAGCTCACCACGCCCGCGAGGACGCGATTGGCGCCGGTGCCGGTGATCAGCGGGCCGCCGCTGTCGCCCTGGCAGGAATCCTTGCCGCCCTGGGGGTAGCCGGCGCAGAGCATGCTGTTGGTAATGCCGTCGTAGGCCTTCTCGCAGGTCGCCTTGGAGACCATGGGGACGGACACTTTAAGGAGGATCTTGGACACACTGCCGCCCTCGCTGGTGGTGCCCCAGCCGGCGGTGACGAAGTCCACGCTGCCGGTGAGTTCCCTGGCGTTGAGCGCTATGGGCTCGTACTTGGAGTCGCCGGAGAGTTTAACGAGCGCGAAGTCGTAGTCCATGGTGTTCTTGTTCCACTTGGGGTGCTTCACGATCTGGGTGACGGTGAACTTCTCCACGCCGGCGGTGTCGCTCTGGTGGTGCAGGCCGATGTTCACGCCCTTGAGGTAGCCGCCCTCGACGCAATGCGCCGCGGTGAGCACCCAGTTCTTCTTTATCAGAGAGCCGCCGCAGAAGTGGCCGTAGGAGCCGGCCTGCAGGGACACTATGAAGGGGAATTCACCCTTGACGGCTTCCACGCCGCCTACTATCTTCTCGGAGCCGAACAGCGCGTAGCCGTTATCGGTCTCGGGGGCCGGGTAGGCCTGGGCGGGCACGTCGAGCGCCTTCGCCGCGGACAGCAGGCTCGCGCCATGGCTGTCGAAAGTTACGTTAGCCGCATTCGCCGCGACCGGGGCTATGGCCAGGGCCAGGACGACGATCATCTTTATCATTCGCTGCTCCTTGAACTCTTCGCTTGGTTTTACCGCTTCTGGGAATTGTGCAAAAATCAATTGACGCAAGTCAACAGAAAATTTCCCTTTGGGCCCAGCCGGTCCCGGGCCCTAAGGCCCGGCATAAAAAAAGCCGCCGGGTTTCCCCGGCGGCGTTCAGGCCCCTGAAGGCGTCTCTTCTACGGGATATATTTCTCCAGGACCTCTATCTTGGTCACGGACTCGCCTTTGCCGCCGCCCTGGGGCAGCACGTAATGAATGTTGCAGCCGGCCGGGGACGGGATGAAATCCCTGCCGCCCCGCACCAGTATGCCTTCTATCCGGTTATTGCGGGCGTTGAAGACCGCGCTGCCGGAATTGCCGCCGAAGGTGTCCAGGTCGGCGAGGAAGAAATACTTGGCCGCGGTGTCGCGCACGTGGGCGTTGCCCGCCACCTTGACCGGCAGCCCCACCGGGTGGCCGATCACGAAGAGCGGCGTGCCCACGGCGGCGCCGCCGCGGTTGACGCTCAGCGGCTTATGGTTCTGCGCCTTACGGTCCAGCTGGATCAGCGCGTAGTCCGGACCGGGCCCGCCGTTGACGAAATTGTGATAGAGCAGCCCCACCGTGCTGGTGGTCAACGCCCTTTTCACTATGCGCTTGCAGCCGTAAACCTCGCTCTCCGGCACCGAGCTGGGGTAATCCCCCGCCTTCTTCAGGCCGAAGCCGAAGATGAACTTGGTGTCCGCGCACTTGGCCTCGTCGGTAATGCAGTGGCCCGCCGTCATTACCAGGTCCGGGCCCACCAGCGTGCCGGAGCAGAAGGCCCCCGCCGGCTGTTCGGCGAACCTTTCTCCCGGGCAGAGGTCGGCGGCGGACTTCAGCGAGACCACGAACAGGTTGGCCTTGCCCAGCTCCGGGCGCACCCAGCGGGAGCTCCACATGGACACCACCGAATCCGCCAGCGCCCGCCTGTCGGCCGGCGCCTCGAAATATTCCAGCCTGTCATCCTCGCCGTAAATTGATTTGCCGGCCGAGGGTTCGGCCCGCTCGGGCAGGGCTTCAGGCGCGGCCGCCGCGCCGGCGGAGCCTGGCAGTTCGTCGAAAGCGCCCGACGGGCCGGGCGCGTCGCGCAGGTCGGAGGGAATGGACGCGGAACGCGGCGAAAGGACCGCGTAAGCCGCGGCCAGCGCCGTCAGAGCAAGGAAGGTCTTTAAAATTTTCATATATATATCCTAGCAGACGTTCGGCCGTCCCGCCAGCCCCCCGCTCAGCGCGGGCCCAGGGACCGGAAGCAGCCGTGGGCGGTGAAGGCCAGCGCGGCCAGGGCCGCCAGCAGCGGCGCGGCCGGGAACCAGCGCCAGCCTTTGCGCCAGCCGTGCCCGGCCAGCCACAACAGCACGCCTGCCGACATCAGCCCCTGCCCTATCAGCCGGCCTTCTTTGAAAGTGGCCATGCCCGCCATCACGCCCGCCACGCCCAGCAGCAGGCCCACGGCCCGCAGCGTGGTTTGGGACCGCTCTTGCCCGTCTTTTTCTCCGGAATTCTTTTCGTCCATAAATGTCTCTCCAGCGATTCTATCAAAAACCGTGGCCATCGGGCCCAGGGCGGCGTGGGCCGAATACCGCCGCCGCGCTTACCCGTGCGGCTCTATTTGAGAACGGCGCATTTCCGAGGCCTTCGCCGCCGAACTGGCAAAAGGCTTCGGCCTGCCGCTGGAAAAGTCCAGGGTCAAGCTGGAGTTCGGCAACTTCATGGCCGACGAGCAGGGCCGCATCTTCATGAGCGAGAAGGTGATAAAGGACAACAAGGACTGGGCCAGGCCCGCCCTGGAGAAAGAGATCCTCACCCGCCTGCGCGGCACTAAAATGATCTGGATGCCCGTCATCCCCGGCGAAGAGGCCGTGCGCATCTACAGCTACACCAATTCCCTGCGGGTGAACAACACCATCTTCATGCCCACCTATTACGACAGGAAGTACGCCTACACCCAGCCGCTCAAGGCCCGCGACGACGCAGGGGCCGCCGTCTACGAGGGGCTCGGCTTCAAGGTGGTGAAAGTTTTCGCCTTCGACGCCATCCAGTTCGGCGGCGCCGTACACTGCATCACCCGCGAAGTGCCCTGCCTCCCCTGGTTCTGATCCCCAAAAAATAAAACCGCCGGGGCTTCCCCCCGGCGGCGTCCGGCCGCGGTTACCGTCCCCCGTGTTATTTCATGGCAGGGGGGGCGGCCTCAGTTCTTGAGACCAAAGAGACGTAAAACGCGGCGAAAGCGCCGGCCACCGCCAGCGAGGCGGGAGCCTCGAACAGCGCGTTGGCGTAGTAAGCGGCGGCTTCCCCGCTACCCGCCATTTTCCCGAAAGCCCAGCCCAGCATGCGGCCGGCCGCCACCGGGATAAGGCCCATGAACAACAGGGTCCATTCCCGCCCGGCGGACATGGTGAAACTGCGCTTAAGGGCTTCCAACAGCCCGGTGTTCTCGGCCACGCTGATATTGATCCAGAGCGAGGACCGCACGGCCAGGAAGATGCCGCCCAGCAGCCACGCAAAGGAGATCAACCCTATCACCAGCTTGGGCCCGACCGAAAGGAACCACACCGGCACCCACATCAGGAGCATGAAAAAGAGATCCCAGACGAACTTGCGCAGGAACCAGCCGTTGCCGTACAGCGCCATAGACCCGGCCTCGCCTTTTACCGCGTCCATCACCAACCGGCCGGCCAGGCCGGCGGAGAACCACGCCGTCAGTATCAGGCCGGGCAGGTAAGCGGCCGCGCCCAGCAGCCGCTGCGTCTTTATGCCGGCGTCGCCGGAGTACGCCCCTTCCAGCCCCAGGAAAGCGCAGACCTGCGGGTATATCAAGGAGGCCAGCACCGAAGCCGCGGCGAAAAAAGCCGCTTCTTTTTTGGACCGGCCTATGAGCCGCCAGGATTCTTTAAAATAAGCTTTCATCATGGTTCTCCCCTTACCTCGCGATATCAAAATATATCAAATTACGCGGAGCGCCCATATGTTGATATAATGAGCGGGAGCTGTGCGTGAGCCGCTTTCTAAGAGGAACAACTATGGGTACGGCCAAAGAACCTTCGGTCACTCCGTCTAAAAACGGCGCCCTTTATGCGCGCCTGATAACCCCCGCGGAACTCGCGGGCTGGACGCTCCACAACGACGAGAACGTCCTCATCGTGGACAAACCGGGCGGCGTGGTCTGCCACCCGTCCAAGGCCGGTCCCTGGTCGAGCCTGGCCGGTGCCGTGCGCGAGCAGCTGGGCCTGGGCGCCTCGCACCTGGTCTTCCGCCTGGACCGCGAGACCAGCGGCCTCACCGTGTTCGCCAAGACCCCCGCCATGGCCAGAAAACTGCAGGCCGCCGCCGCGGCCCGGCAGATAGCCAAGAATTACATCGCCGTGATGACCGGGGAGCTGCCGGAGCCGGTGACGGTCAACCAGCCGCTCGGCCCCGACGAGAGCGGCCCGGTGGCCGCCAAGTCCGCCGTGCGCCCCAAGGGCCAGGCGGCGGTCACCCATTTCGTGCCGCTGGCCTCGGGCGGCGGCTTCACGCTGGCCCGCGTCTTCACCGAGACCGGCCGCAAGCACCAGATCAGGGCGCACGCCCAGTGGCTGGGCAAGCCGCTGGTAGGCGACAAGATCTACGGCCCCGACCCGCGCCTGTTCCTGGAATTCCTGGACACCGGCTGGACCCCCGGCCTGGAAGAAAAACTGCTGCTGCCGCGCCAGGCCCTGCACTGCTCCGAGGTGGACATGCGGGCCGCCGGCCTGGGCCGCGTCTTCTCCTCCCCCCTGCCCGCCGACATGCGCGCGTTCTGCGCCGGCCGCGGCCTGCCCGTTCCCGACGGGCTGTAGGAATAAAAAAACCGCCGGGGACTCCGGCGGTCACGGCGGAAAAACCTCTCTTAAGCCAGTTTGAACCTCACCCTCAGCACCCCGTCCTCAAAACTGCTGGAGACTATCCTGAACCCGCCCAGCTCCCCGGTGGCTCCAGCGTGCTGTCCTATGCACGGGCAGGCGTCGTAATCCCCTATCAGGATCACGCGCAGCCGGTCCCCGGCCGCCCCTTCGGGCAGGCGGGCCAGGTCCAGGGCCGCCGCCTCCTCACGGGAATAAAAAGCTTCGCGCACCGGCAGGTTCGCCGCGATCACGCCGTTGACCAGGCGTTCTAGTTCCGCGGTCTCTTCGGCCGTCAAAGGCCGGGAGAACCGGTAATCGCATTTGGATTTTTTCTTCTCTATGTGGGAACTGAAGGCCCGGCCGCAGCCGAACAGGCGCACCATGGCCCTGTTGAGCAGGTGCTCGGCGGTATGCATCCTGGGGTCGGAATAATCCTTCATACCCGCGCCCGCCGCCCGGTCAGGCGGTTTTCGGGGGCCCGCCGCGCAGGAAGTTCAGGGCTTTACCTATGGTATAGGTTTCCTGCCCGGGGGGCAGCTGCGCCAGCAGTTCCTTGGCGGACTCCAGGTTCTCGCCGAGCGTGACGATGGGAGGTTCCACGTACCCGCCGGGGCACACCTGCGGGCAGCCGGCCGCCGAAAGCAGCGCGTTGCACAGGCAGCCGCGGCCCACGGTATTCTGCACGCGCCCGCCCTTGGCCACGAACCTGTCCACCGGCTCGGCGGGACAGCGGTAGCCCAGCTTGCCGTCGGGAGTAAGATAGTTGACCTGCAGCAGGCCTATGTCGCAGCGGCGCGGCCTGGCCTGGAAAACGGCCTCTTCGGAAATGGTGCCGGGCACCTGGGCCACCTTGAACGGGAAGCCCGTGGGCGACACCATGGTGTTCTCCACCCTGAGTTCGCCGGCGGCCAGCATTTTTACGACCTTCGAGCGCAGTTCCGGGGTCATGCCCGACTGGCCGGAAAGGGCGGCCAGCGTACCGAACTGTATACCGGAGGCGCCGGCGGCCCTGGCGGCCGCCAGGCTGCCGCGGCCGGAATAGGAACCGGCCAGCCAGAACGGCAGGCCGAGTTTCGCTATGGCGCCTATGTCGGCCTTATCCTGCTCTGTGTAGACCAGCAGCGGCTTGCCGTCGGGGGCGAACCGCATCTTGGACGGGGCCACGCTGTGGCCGCCCGCCTCGGAACCTTCCACCACGAAACCGTAAGGCCTGGTGGCGGGATCGGCGGCCAGCGCCTGGGCGAGGCCGAAGGAGGAAACGATGGCGAGGAACTTGGGGACCGGCAGGGCCTCGCCGGAGATCTTCAGCTCCTCGGGCCGCACGGTGGCGTAGAAGGACCCGGAATCGGAGCGGGTGCCGTATACCTTGAAGGACATCTCCGTGGGCTCGTGCCGGGAAAGCTTCTCTATCATGGAGGGCAGCTCGTCGGGGCTGCCGGCGCCCACCAGCACGTAAGCCGCGCCGGCGAGCATGGCGCCGTAGAGCGCCCAGGGCAGCGGCCGCTCCACCTTGCGCAGGAAATTTATGCCGACGGGCTTGTCATGCCCCTCTTTGGCCAGCCACACCTCGGCGAAATTGGCGGCCATCACCAGCACCTGCATCTCCTTAGGCAGTTCCCAGAAGGAGTCGGGGCCGGGCTTGAAGTTCTCCACCCGCGTCAGGCGGCAGGGAGGCACGGACTTGTAAGGCGTGCCGGGGGCCCGGCCGCCTTCTATATAGTAGCTGTTGAAAATTTCCCAGATGTCGGCCGAGAGGGCCGGCTGGCGGCGGGCGAGCTCAGTGAAGGCCCGGCGCACGTTGCCGCCCGGGTCCCCGTCCTGCAGCAGGCGCGGGTAAACTATCTCCAGGCCGGTCCCGGACACCACGCCCAGGCCGCCCATCATGGACACTATCCTGGACATGACCCACCAGGAAATACGCACGCCCATGCCGCCGGAGATCAGGGCGGGGTCGGGAGTATTTGAAGGCGGCTTTTGGTCTGTAGTCACGCTTTCTCCTGTTGCCTAAAGAAATCTATTGATATCTTACCTTTTACGGCGGCCCTTGGGGCCTCAAAATGCGCTCAAACCGCGGCGGCCGGCGCGCTACTTGGGCTGCTCCGGGAACAACATGGTTTTCATGGCCGTCACCGTTTTCTCCATGCGGCCCAGTTTTTCCATCAGCTGGGCCTGCCCCACGGCCAGGGCGGAAAGGTTGGCGTTCATGCGTTCCAGCTGCTGAACGAAGGTCACCGGCTCCGCCGCGGGCACGGGCGGCGGAGGCGCCTGCAGCGGCGCCAGCGCGGGGGCGGGCGACTCTATCACCTTGCCGTCCACCACCGGGTCGGAGATCAGCGTGCCGCGCATGGTCATGGCCAGAGGCGATTCCACTACCGGCTTCCTGGGCGGCGGAGGCAGGACCGGCGCGGAGAGGGCGGCTTTGATATCGGGATAGCCGGAGGCTTCTTTCCAGTCGGAAGCGGCGCTGCCGTCGGGGTTTTCGGGACAGACCAGGGAGGCCAGCTCGAAACCGGGCTGCTGCCGGAGCGCCCCGGCCTCGAAAGGCCCTTTTACCTCGCCGCTTATGTAAGTCCAGTATCTCATGGTCTCTCCGGCCGCAAAGGCCCGGCCTCCGGGCGCCTTATTCTTTGATCACGCAGTCGTAAACGCCGTTGGTCTTGGTACAGACCACGGAGGAGGCGTACTGCGACAGGCTGGGATCGTCCTCGCTGGGGTAAATGCCGTTCTCATAGAGGGCGTCTATGATCTTGCCGGCCGCGTCGGTGTGCACTATCATTTTCTCGGCGCCGTTCACCTTCACGAAGAAGGAGCAGGCGTCGTACATTTCGGAGGCGCAGGCCAGGCGGCTGACCTCCAGGGTGTCGGAGGCGCCGTCCACCTGGTGCAGCGGCAGGTCCTCGAACTTGGCCATAAGGTTGAGCGCCTCCCACATCATCTGGGCCGGCTTGCCGTTCACCCGCATGGTGGCCGCGCCGGCGCCCACGGCCAGGCCGGCCAGTACCGCGAAAGCCATAAGAAGTTTCCTGTTCATTTTTCCCTCCACCATCCTTATTTCCCAATTCTACAAAAAGCGGAAGGGTTCAGGAAGAAAGACCCCCAGGGGGGGACCTGCGAAGATCGGGCCATATGGCCTATATCTATATTTCCGGATTAATGTCATACTATAGGTGCAGTTAAACCAGAACTCTTTTTGAAGCCTATTCTACCGAGCAACACTTAAGGAAAAGATAGAGCGAAGAAGATGAGTCAGGTAAATACAGTTGCTAGGAGAATAACACAATGAGCAAGAGAATATACGTGGGCGGTCTGCCCTTCAGCACCACCGAGCAGGAAATGAACGCCCTGTTCGCTACCTACGGCCAGGTTACCAGCGCCAAGCTGATCACCGACCGGGAGTCCGGCCAGTCCCGCGGTTTCGGCTTCATCGAGATGCCGAACGACGCGGAAGCCGCGACGGCGATGGAAAAGCTTAACGGCACCGACTTCGGCGGCCGCAAACTGACCATCAACGAAGCCCGCCCCATGGAAGCCCGCAGCTCCGGCGGCGGCGGCCGTGGTGGTGATCGCGGCGGCGGCCGCGGCGGTTACGGCGGCGGCAACCGCTGGTAATTAAGATCCTTTAACGGTCTTGAACCGCCGCTCTGAAAAGGGCGGCGGTTTTTTATTCCCCCAAAAAAAGAACCGCCGGGAGACCCCGGCGGTTTCGCGGCGGCGCGGCAGGCGCTACTTCTTCAATAAAGAGGACACCTTCAGCTCCAGCTGGGCCAGGCTGACCGGTTTGGGCAGGAATTCGCGGAAGTTCCGCTCCTGCCTGAACAGGTCCAGCATGCCCTGGTCGAAATACTTGCCGCTCATGACTATTACCGGCACTTCCGCGGTCTCGTCCCCCGCCTGTAGTTCCCTCAGGACTTCCACGCCGTTCATCTCCGGCATCATGATGTCCAGGAAGATGACGTCCGGTTTGAAGGCCGCGGCCTTGGCCAGGCCTTCTTTGCCGTTGGCGGCCAGGCCCACCGTGTAGCCGAGTTTGGTGAACTGCGCGGAAACGAGCGCGCTGAAATCGGCGTCGTCGTCTATCATCAGTATGGCAGGCATCTTGCTTTCCCCCCGGATACTTTAAATCGTCCCTCTCCCTACCCCTCAATTTTACAAAAGAAAACCGCCGTTTTACTTCGCCAGTTCCACCGCGTAGGCTACGCCCAGGCGCGCGAACTTGAGCGCGTGCGCGGCGTTGCCGCCGCACTTGTCGAGCGTATCCGTGGCCTTGTGAATGAAAGGGTTGTGCTGTTCGAAGGTGGATTCGAACGAGTAGGACGCCGGGTAGCCGTTCTTGGTCCACGAGGCGTGGTCGGAGCAGCCGTAGCCGCACTTCAGCGTGCCCCAGGTATAGGGCAGGTAGGCGTCTATGAGCCGGCCCAGGAAGGCGTTCTGCTCCGGGCTGCTGTTGTCGGAAACGAAATAGATGTCCCGCTCGGAACCCTTGTAGTTGGTCATGTCCAGGTTGAGCATGCCCTCCACCCGCACCCCGGCCTTCTTGAAGGCGGCGGCGATCTCGCCCGAGCCGCGCAGGCCGGCTTCCTCGGCGGCGAAAGCTATGAACTTTATGGTCTTGGCCGGGCGGTAGCCGCCCTCGAGCAGGGCGCGGGCTATCTCCTGCGTCACGGCGGCGCCCGAGGCGTTGTCGTCGGCGCCGGGGGCGGGGTTATCGCCGTAGCCGGCCACCGAGTCCAGATGTCCGCCCAGCACCACCACCTTTTCCGGCTCGGCCGAGCCCAGCACGGTGAGGATCACCGACTCCTGCGGGAAGGCGGCGTGCTTGAAAGGGGCCACGGAAACGTAAGGCCGGTTCTCGGCGAGCCTGACCCATTCCTTCTGCAACCACTTGGAGGCGTCCACGCCGGTGGCGTAGCGGTAACCGCGGTTCTTGAAAGCGGCGAGCGCCCTGATGGCGGCGGAGATGCCCTCTTCCCGGGGCAGGGCGGCCAGTTCCTTTACGCGCGCGGCCTGGTCCAGCGTGTAGGCGCGCGCCGGCGGCTGCGGCGCGGCCTGCAGGTCTTCCAGCGCCCCCTCAAGGGTGTCGTGCGCGAAAAAGCCCGGGGCCCGCGCGAAGGTCCTGTACATGCCGTCCGACAGCTGGTCCAGCTCGTCGGTCTCGAATTCGTAAACCGCCAGGCGCTTGTTCTGCGCCACCGGGGCGCGCTTGAACAGGGCTCCGTCCAGCGCGGACACGTCGCCGCGCTCCATGCTTATCCACACCCGGCCGGCACTTTCGGGGCGCCCGGGTTCGGGCAGCAGGCCGCCGGCGGAAGCCGCGGCCTCTATGGCCGCCTGCACGGCCGCTTTCACGTCCACGCCTCCGTTAAAGTCCGGCGTGTAGCCGGCGTTCACCGGACCGAAACCGCAGGCCAGCAGGCCGGCAACCAGGGACAGTTTCATGAAGCGCATAAATTCTCCAAAAACCTCTGCGGATATTTTTTATTTTGCAAAAGCGGCTTATCTAAGGTTATAATACCTTAAATATTGACGAAAGTCATACTCCGCACACTTAAGGAAAGAACCGATGAAACGAAACTTGCTGCTGTTCGCCGTGTCCGCCCTCTTACTGGGCTCGCCTATTGCTTCCTCCGCATCCGGCCAGGCCACCTTCCTGCCGCCCAATGACCTCTCCATCCCCGTGGACTCGCCCATGGCCAAGGGCATAGTGGAAGCGCAGTTCAACAAAGTCCTCAACACCATAGAGAAGATCTACAAACCCATAGTGGCCGCCAGGGGCGGCGTGCTGCAGATCAACCGCAAGTGGACCGATGCCACCGTCAACGCCTCGGCCCAGCAGAGCGGCAAGACCTACATCCTCAACATGTACGGCGGCCTGGCCCGCCACGAGACCGTCACCATGGACGGCTTCGCCCTGGTAGCCTGCCACGAGCTCGGCCACCACCTGGGCGGCGCGCCCAAGATCGGCGGCTGGAACCCCTGGGCCTCCAACGAAGGCCAGAGCGACTACTACGCCAACCTTAAATGCCTGCGAATGGTTTTTGCGGACGGCGACACCAAAGATTTCACGCACATGTCCGCCGGAGACGAAGTCGCGGAAAACGCCTGCCAGGCGGCTTTCCCCAAAGCCGAAGACCAGGCGATCTGCTTCAGGGGCGCCATGGCCGGCAAATCCGTGGCCTACCTGTTCAAGGCCCTGCGCAACGAGACCGTCACCCCCCGCTTCGACACGCCAGACACCAAAGTCCAGACCACCATGCTGGCCACGCATCCCCCCACTCAGTGCCGCATGGACACCTACCTGCAGGGGTCGCTGTGCGCCCAGCCGGTAGGGGCCGCCCTCAGCGAAAAGGACCCGACGGTCGGCACCTGCACCCGCTCCGCCGGTTTCCCCGGCGGCTACCGCCCGCTCTGCTGGTACAAGCCGGCCAACGCCGCGGAACTGCTGCCGCCCGCCGCCAGGCCCTTCGAAGTCGCCGAAGAGCTGGCTCCGTCGTTCGGGACGCTGCTCAACGGCCACTCCTGGTAAGCGCCCCTTCCGGGCAAAGAGAACCGCCGGGCCCTCCCGGCGGTTTCCTTTTTCCCCCGCTTAAAAATTTCAGCGGCCCGGCGCCCCGGGCTTCTTGCGGCGGAATTTCTTCTCGAACTTGCCGGCCGCTGCCACCCGCGTCACCGTCGCCTTATTGCCGGTCACGCTGAAATGGACTTCCCTGTCGCAGATGAAGAATTCCAGGTCCGCCCCCTCTTTCATCTGGGTGGCGTCGCGCCTGTTGCGCGGGTCGTGCCCGAGCACGTCGATTATCAGCGCGCGCAGGTTTTCCGCCCCGGCGCAGCGCTCCAGGTCTTTGGCCGCGCGCGCCGACACCTCCACCTCAAGTTCCGGAAAAGCGTGGTCCGGCACCCAGCCGGCCTGCGGGGCCGGCGCGGAGTCGCTGAAATGCAGGTAGGGCTTCACGTCCAGGATGGGTGTGCCGTCAATGAGGTCTATGCCGGAAAGGTGAAGAGTGTCCCCTTCCACTTTCTCCAGCCTGGCCAGCGACAGCCCTATGGGATTGGGCCGGTGCGGCGAGCGCGAGGCGAACACCCCTATCTTGCCGCCCTTCATGCGCGGCGGGTGGATCTTGGGGTGGAAGGTCTTGTTGGTATTGAGATGGAACCAGGAGAGCAGCCAGACATGGCTGAAGTTGGCCAGGCCGGCCAGGGAATGCCCCGGGCTGTAGCGCGGGTGGACGCGCAGCCTGGCCGTGGAGCCGGGCGCCAGGTGCGGCTGGCGCGGCGTACCGAATTTTTCCTTGAAGCAGGACTCCAGCACACCGAGGATCTGCATCCGCGGGAAGTCCTGCGCCGCCTGCTCGTCCTGCCTGGTCATGGGCCTAGCGCACTATGTCCAGGTAAACGAAGGTGGTGTAATGGTCGGGGGTGTAATACACCTCGCGGTGGCCGCCTATCATCAGGCGCTCGGGCCCGCGGGGGCTCAACACGGCGCCGGTCATATAGGTGACGCCGCCTATCACTACCGGCTCGGCTTTGGCGCCGGTGGGGCGGTTGGGAACTATGAGCGTGTACTCCAGGTAATAGCCGGCCGGCTTGGCGGGCAGGCCCGCGTGCGGCTTGCTGTGCACGTTGCCGTCGTTGTCGTAGGGCATCCGTTCGCAGACGGCTATCCTGGCCAGCAGGTCCTTAATGGCCCGCTCGCGGCGGGCGTCGCTGACCCTGGGCGAGAAAGTTTTGCCGGGCAGTATGGCCGGGCTGGGCTTGCAGGGCGGATTGTCGTACCTGCTGTCGCCGGCGGCCACCGCGGCGGGAGTGGAGACCGCCAGTTCCAAGGCCGGCACATAGGCCAGACCGGAAAGAAAATCATAGGCCGGGGTTTTGGAGGCGGCGAAGAGCGGGCCAAGGCCGGAGAGCAGCAGCGCGGAGATAAGCAGGGGGAGCTTTAATTTTCTCATGATAATATTATGCAGAAAAACGAGGCCGCCCGTAAGGGCAAAAGGGCCCACCGGCGGCTGGGCTTTATAGGTAAGCCCTAAAAACCCGGCCGCGGGCCTACTTCGCCTTGCTTATGCGCGCGGCCATGGGGTTAAGGATCACCTTGGCCAGCAGGAAGCCGTAGAATATCCCGCCCAGGGAGAGCGCCAGCCGCCGGTAAAAATCCGGCACGTCCCCGGCGGGGAACCAGAGCACCAGCATCAGCGACAGCGCCGTGGTCAGCACGCCCATGCCTACGGCGCAGCGCGCGGCGAACTGCAGCGCGGCCGGCCCCGAAGGCCGCACGAGTTCCCTGAACGGGTAAACGGCCCAGCTCAGCAGGAAGGTCCCGCCGAACACCAGCACCACCGCCTCCGCGTTCAGGAAAGGCAGCAGCCCCTGCAGGCCTTCGCTGAGGTACAGGGATTCCGTTATTAGGATGAGCACCAGAAGTTGTTTTATCATACCGCCTCCGTTGAGCTTGTCACGAGGATAGTTTAACAGCCCGGCGTCAAGGCAACCCCAAAAAATAATCAAATCCCCGTCAAATAAAAAAACCGCCGGGAAAACCCGGCGGCGGAACGCGCCCTGCGGCTTACTTACATAAGCGCGAGACCAACGCGGAGAGCGCCTCCACGCGCGACGGCTTGTAGAGCACGTCCACCACGCCTATGGAAGCGGCCTTCCCCTCAACTCCGGGCACCCCGGTAATTATCGCCACCGGTATGCCGGAGATGGCCGGATCCTCCTGCTGCAGTTTACGGAATTCCCAGCCCGACATTTCCGGCATCATCAGGTCCAGCAGTATAAGTCCCGGCCGCGGAGCGGAACTCCTGAGATAGGCCAGCGCCTCCTTACCGTTGCCGGCAAAGGCGGTCTTATAACCTTCCCCGGCCAGGGAAGAACAGATCAATTCACGAATGTCCTTGTCGTCGTCCACGACAAGCACCGGCGCCGCTCCGGTCATAGGATAACCCCCTCCACACATGATACCAAAACACGCCGCCTTTCTCGGAGCGGCCGGTCCGGCCTTCAGCCGCCGCGCAGGCGGCGCTTGTCCTCGCCGATGTCGCGCACCATCCGGCCGAAGCTCTTCTGTTTCCGCTTGGCCTCTATACGTTTCTTCAGGTCGGTATCCAGCTCGTGCCGCTCGGTCTCGCGGCGCAGCTTGTGATAGCTTTTAAGCCGCTGCGGGAGCAGCGCGCCGGTCTCCACGGCGGCGGCCACCGCGCAGCCCGGTTCGCCGGAATGCGAACAGTCCTTGAACCGGCAATCCGCGGCCAGCGCGCTTATATCCGCGAAAGAAGTCTCCAGCCCGTCGCCCGCGTAAGCCACGCCGAACTCCCTGACTCCCGGCGTGTCTATCACCTGCCCGCCGCAGGGAAGGAAGTAAAGCTGGCGCGCCGTGGTGGTATGCCGGCCGCGGGCGTCGCTCTCGCGCACCTCGCCGGTCTGGGCCGCCTCACGCCCGGCCAGGCGGTTGAGCAGCGTGCTCTTGCCCGCGCCCGAGGACCCCAGGAAACAGCAGCGCGCCCCGCCGGCCAGTTCCGCCTCCACCTCCGCCACTCCCTCGCCGGACAGCGAAGACAGGCACAGCACCCGCGCGCCAGGCGCGGCCAGCGTCACGGCGTCGAGCCGCGCGGCCAGTTCCTCCGGCGGGCACAGGTCCTTCTTGGTGAGCGCCACCACCGGCAGGGCCCCGCTGTCCCAGGCGGCCGTCAGCAGGCGCTCCAGGCGGGCTATGTTGTAGTTGCCGTCCAGCCCCATCACTATAAAAACCTTGTCTATGTTGGCCGCCAGCGGCTGCGCGCCGCCGGCGTCGCCCGGCCCCTTGCGCAGCAGCAGGGAGCGCCGCGGCAGCAGGCCGTGGATCACGGCCTTCTCCCCGTTGTCATGCAGCGACACCTCGGCCTCGTCGCCCACCACCGGCAGGTCCAGCCGCGACACGGCCTCCCCGGCCAGCCGCCCGGCCGTGACCGCCGGGATCTCCCTGCCGGCGGCCATTACGGAGTAAAGGCCCCTCTGCTCCGCCGTCACCAGCGCGGTCGTCGTCTTCTGTTCAGGCATTTTCCCCCCGTCCGGCTCCGGCCAGCGCGGCGGGCGCGGCAAAGGCGTGGCGGCTCAGCCGCCACAGCCCGTAAATAATGGCGCCGTAAATTATGACGGCGAGCGGCACGTAATAACCGTGGATGAACCGCTGCAGGGGCATATCTTTCACGAAAGGCATGGTGCCTATGATGATAGGAAAGCCGGCCAGCGGGTCCAGGAACCACCAGGACATCCCGAAAAAAGCCTGTTCATCCCTGTTGGCGAAATTCATGGACAGCAGCATATAGGTGACGGCGGCACGGTGAGCCAGCAGCGCCAGCGCGGCGTAGCCGAAGGCCAGCCGCACCTTGAGTTTTTTCCCGGCCAGGAGTTTGGTGGCCGCTTCGTCGGCCGGGGCCGCGCCCGTTCCCTCCAGCCTCGGCCCGTTCCTGAACAGGTAGAGCACGCAAAAATAAAGCAACAGCGCGGCGGCCAGAAGAAGCAGCAGTTTAACAAGGGCGTCCATAGCCTAAATATACAAAATATCCTCCTTAAACCAGGTCGGGAAATATGAGCATACGGCCCGCTCTGGCAGCCGCGGCTGCCAAGGGAGATTTTGCTATCATACAGGCAGACCAAGTCAGAACAGGAGCCAAGCCATGTTCCTCCCGCCCGAAATACACAAAGAAGACCTCGCCTTCCCGATAAGATACACCCTTTGGGAAACTCCGCCTTTAAAGAAGTTCCCGCTGCACAGCCTGCTCCTCCTGCCGCTCATCTTCATGTTGGTCGGCCTGGTAGGCTTTCACCTCGAGGGGACCCTGGGGAAAATTTCTCTCGGCATGTGGCTGGCTCTTATCTGGTCCTACGCCTCTCTCCCCATGCTTTACTTCGGACATGTAAAGATAAACAAGACGTTCGAGGCCCTGGACGAAATAATTCCGGACAAGCAGAAAAAGCTGGAACTGTTGAAGACCTCCCACTCTCATCTCAACAATCCCTCTTTCTGGGTTTACGGGGTCGCAATGGCGGCCTTAGGCTGGTACGTCTTCTTTCCCGCCTACTACGCCGCACACCAGTCGCTTTGGCTGTGCGTATGGGGTTCTCTTTTGTTCGTAATATTCGGTTTAGTGGGCGGCTATGGCGCGGCCTGCGTGGTCTCTTTTTACGGCCTCGTGGACAAATTGCTGCACGCGAAATTATTCAAGCCAGACCCCTATCACCCGGACCTCTTCATGGGGTTCAGGCCGCTCGGCACCCTGGCCGTGGTCAACGCCCTGGTGGCCTCCTCCGGCTCGCTGCTGTTCCCCCTCATCCTTGAATCCAGGGAACTGCCGGGTATCTTCAAACTGCCCGGCTACGCCATGTTCATCGCCATCGCCATAATCATAGCGCTGGCTTTCATAGTGCCCATAATCTGGATCCGGGATCACATAGAAGAGAACAAATTCCGCCTGCTTAAGGAACATGAGGCCGAATATAAGGGACGTCTCGCCGACTATATGAAAAGGCCCGCACCGGAAAGCAAGGACCTGCTGCAGCTGCTCCAGGCGGAGCGGGCCAAGCTGGAAGAGATCCGCCTCTTTCCTTTCGAAACCAAAATGATAACCCAGGTGGCGGGGTCCCTATTGCTGCCGTTCATCATCCTGTACCTGCAGATAAAATACAAGTAACGCTACGGAGCCGGCTTGGCGAATTCGGCCGGGACGAAGGCGATGTCCTCCGGCTTTAAGACGCCGGGGAACAGCGCCAGCAGCGCTTCGCGCGCCGCCTTGAGCTTCTCCGGCGTCAGCGCGGAGTCGTGGAGCACGCGCAGTTTCATGGCCGCCGGCGCGAGCTTCAGCACGGTCTTTTCTTCGGAGCTGTTCTTGCTCTGCACGGCTTTCTGATTCTGCGTCTTACTCCCGCCCTTGGCGGGGCTTTCCACGGGCAGCAGGGTATGGGCCTCGCCCGTACCGGATCGGCCGTGCTCTTCGCGGCTGCTGTCCACCTGCGCCTTCAGTTCCAGCAGGGCGTAGGCCGCGCCGCGGCCTAACAGGGGGTCCAGCACCTTCGTCTGCACCTTGGCCTCCAGCGCGTCCGTAAGGGCCTGCGCCTCGGCGGCGCAGCCGCAGTCCCCGGCCGCGCCCGGCGCGGCCAACAGCGAAATCAGCGCGAAACAGCAAATAGTGTTTTTCATGATCCCTCCAGAAGCGAGCGGTACCGCAGGAATAGTCTATTGAACGGCGGTTACGAAAATCCTCAAATTCCCATCAATTCCTTTTCAAACTTATTCACCCTGCGCCGGCGCGTTCTCTTCCCGCCGCCGTCTTTTACCGCGCTGGTAGTTTAGCTGCGTGTCTACCAGCTGCCTGAATATGTCCATAAGGTTCTCCTCCTGCCCGGCCAGGTCCTCGTAGCCGGCGGCCTGGGCTTCCTTGCACAGGTAATAGACGGCCTCTATGGTGGAGACGCAATGCGGCTGCGGCTGCTTCTTGATCTTGAACTGCGAGGTATAACTGCCTGAAAAGGAAAGCCGCGGCAGGGCGCTGACGTTGCGGCTTTTCCGCAACACCCGCTGGGCGCCGCGCCAGGTGCCGTCTATCACGAAGACCAGCGGGATCTTCCCCTCCCTACGTAAACCTTCGGCCAGGCCGCCAAAATTCACGGCCCGGGGCCCGGGGTACAGCACGAACGGGCTGTAAGCCGGGTCCTGGATCAGGGCGTTCACGCGTTCATGGTCCGTAAAATCGGTGCCTACTATTAGTTCGGCGTTCGCCAGGCACATCCTCGTGAGCCGGGCCGTGCCGGTTCTCTGTTTGTGCGCCTCTTTGGTGTGCATGAGGATCACAAAGCGCGTCCTGGTGGCGAAGGGCTTCGCCCCGCCGCACAGGCAGTTCTTCTTTGCCCGCCGGCAGGAGTAGCATTCCTCCCGGTGGGCGGGCGCTGCGGCCTTCGTCGATTCCGTCTTTTTGATCATAAGTGCCTACTTAGAAATTCTACCAAACCGGCCGGGGGTGAAACTTTCAGAGGCTCAGGCGCGTCTAACTGGAAGAGGCAAAAGCGGCCTCGAAAGGACCTTAGAACATGAACTTCGAGACAATTCAGCCTTACCTGCTGCCGGCGGGCGCAGCCGCCTTCCTGCTGTTCCGCTATTTCCGTTTCAAGGCCGCCAGGAAAAAACTGCCGGGACTGGCCGCGGCGGGGGCCGTCTTCGTGGACGTGCGCACCCCTGCCGAGTTCGCCGCCTGCAACCGGCCTGGCAGCCTGAATATCCCGCTGGACGAATTGCCCGCCCGGGCGAAGAAGCTGGACAAGGACAAGCCGGTAATTCTCTGCTGCGCTTCCGGCGCCCGCAGCGGCGTGGCCGTGGGCATGCTGAAGGCAATGGGATTCAAGAACGTCACCAACGCGGGCCCCTGGCAGAACACCCTCTAGCCCCGGCCCAAAACAAAACCGCCGGGCAAGCCCGGCGGTTTTGCGCTTCCAGGCGCGGCTTATTCGCCGCCGCCGGGCCGCTGCTGCGCCTGTTTCAATATGCCGGATATGTCGGGCATAGTCTGCCCCGCGCCGCCCGGCGTCACGTTGGTGGGCGAAACACCCCCGAAAGAGGTGGATTTCATGCGGGGAATAACGGTGCCCTTGGCCCGGGCCTTCGCCGGTGCCCTGCGCGCAGCGGCCGCGGTTGACTTGCGCACTTCGGGGGCCGCCGCGCCCTGCGCTACCGCCGGCGCCGTGGACTCCTCTTCCCCGTAATACCCGGCGTTGGTCTTGCTGAACATGTCCAGCCCGCTGTTGGCCGCGCTCTGGGGCCGCAGGGCCGGGTTAAGGCCCTGGGGCGCCTCGGGCTCCTTGAAAAGCTGTTCCCTGGCGGCCGGCTGTTCCGGCGCGGAGGCTGTGTCGTCGCTCATGAAGAACTTGATCCCCAGGAGCAGCACCAGCGTAAGCACCGCAATGCCCGCCAGCAGCAGGCCGTGCGATCGTTTTTTAGTTTCTATGAGGTTGACCATATTCCCTTTCAGACTATTCTACCAAACAAAACCTCAGTGAGGCCCCCGCCGGCCCAGGCGGTTTGTTAAAATAAGGCTATGGACGCGCTCTGGGACAAACTCGGCGCCGGCCCCGGCAGGGCGGCGGAGGATATACAGCGGCTGAAGGCCGACGATCTGCCGCTGGTGCTCTACGGCGACGGCTGGTACGCGCCTTACCTGCGCGAATACCTCGGGCGCCGCGGCCTCACCGCCGCCGCCGTCTTTACCGACGCCGGCTTCACCACCTCCGGGCAAGCCGTCAGTTTCGCGGAGGTCAACGGCCGGTTCGAGAAATTCAATATCGTAATAGCTTTCGCCAACGCCCCGCTGGCCCGGGAGAAGCTGGCCCGCCTGGACCGCGCCCGGGTGGGCGGGGTCTATTTCTTCGACGTGATGGGCGAGCTGCTGGGCAACACCTTCGACCGCGCCTGGTTCGAAACCAACAAGGCGCGTTTCGGCGCCGCCTATGACCTGCTGGCCGACAGCCTGTCGCGCGAAACTTTTCTGGCTTTTCTCGACGCCAAGCTGGGCGGCAACGCCGAAGCGCTCGCTGACATAAGCCGCAAGGAGCAGTATTTCCCCAAAGGGATAATCCAGCTGTCCGACAGCGAAGTGTTCGTGGACGGCGGAGCCTATACCGGCGACACTTTGCTCACTTTCATGCGCCTCACCGGCGGCAAATGCGCCCGCGCCTGCGCCTTCGAGCCGGAAACCGCCAACGCCGCCAAACTGGCGGCCACGGTGGCGGCCCGCGGCCTGCGCGGCGTAACCGTGCACAACAAAGGCCTGTGGAGCGCGCCCGCCACGCTGCCCTTCGCCGTGTGGCACGGCACTTCCGCCTCGGCCGTCTCCGGGGCCGGCGAAGTTTCCGTGGAAGCGGACACGGTGGACCGCCTGGCCCCCGACGCCACTTTCATAAAGCTGGACGTGGAAGGCGCGGAACTGGAGGCCCTCAAGGGCGCCGCCGCCACCATAAAGCGCAACCGCCCCAAGCTCGCGGTCTGCGTCTATCACCGGCCCGGCGACCTCTTCGAGCTCCCCCTGTTCATAAAGTCGCTGGTCCCGGAGTACCGCTTCTACCTGCGCCAACACCAGCCCGTGGCCTGCGAGACCGTCCTGTACGCCGTAATTTAAAACCAAAACAAAACCGCCGGGACGGCCCGGCGGTTCTGCGCTGCGTGACTGGCCGCTTTACTGCACGGTCAGCTTATCGGTATAAACATACCCCTCGGTCCACTCGCCGCCGGCGAAGGCCGACTTGCGCACCTTGGTGTAATAGTCCTTCTCGCCGATTATTATCACCTTGTCGCCCTTGTTGAGCTTGGCCAGCGTGCTGGAGAACACGTTGGAATTCTTCCTGACCGGGGTGTCGTCCTTCTCCACGGTGCCGACCTTATTGGGGTTGGTCCTGGTGTAGAGCTGGCGGCGCTCGCCAACCGTCACGCCCCTTTCAGTGAACTTCACGTTCAGGGCGTCCGCGTCGGGAGCCACCACGTCGTAGAGCTTGCCGATGTTAAGGTTCACCGCGATCCTGGTCCGGCCGCTCACGCCGGCGGTCTTCAGGTCGGGCACCAGGAGGATCTCCCCGTGCTCGCTCTTGACGGTTACGGCCACGGCTTCCGAACCCTTGAACCCGAAGTTCCGCACTTCGGCCTTCAGCATCACGTTCTCGTTCGCCTCGAACTTGCCGTCGCCGTTCTCGTCGTAGAACGCTATGTCCGCGACCTTGAGCACCGCGTTCTCGCGGTAATGCTTGTCCGCGGCCGCTATGCCGGCCTGCTTGCCGGCCTCGAAGGCGGCGGGGTACACCTCGGCGGCGGTTTTCTGGTAGCCGTCGTCGTAGCCGCGCTTGTTATTTTCGGCGCAGCCTGCCTCGAAGCCTTCTTTCTTGCCGGTGGCCCGGCCGTTGCTCAGGCCCAGGGCGCGCTGGTCGGCGTATTCCCTGCGGCTGTATTCCTCATAGTAGTGGGAATAGGCCGAGTTGTAAGCCGAGTTGTAAGCCGCCTGGTACCCCGCCGTTTTCCCTTCGGCGTAGCCGTTGCGGTAGCTTATGGAATACTGCGAGTCGTAGGCCCGCCTGTAGGCCATGGTGAACCTTTCGTTGTAGCCTTCCCGCTTGGCGTCTTCGTAAGCCCGGCGGTAGCCGCGCTGGTAGCCTTCCTTATAGCCGCGGTCGTAGGCCTGGCGCTCTTCCGGGGTAGCGTAACCGTAACGGGCTTCCGTTATATTAAGGTCCAGTTTCACTCCGGGCACGCCCTTCGTCAGGACGCCGCCCAGGGCCTTCATGTCGAAGGAAGCGCTCTCGAGTTCGGTCTCACGCTGGCTGAACCCGGCCTGGTAGCCGGCCTTCTGGCCGTTGCCGGCCTCTATGGTAGCCGCGTCTGCCTGCCCCCTGGCGTAGCCGGCGCTGTAGGAAGCTGCGTCCTGCAGGCCCTGTTTCCTGGCCTCTTCGTAGGAGGTGTTGTAGCCGCTGGTATAACCTTCGTCGTAGCAGCGGCGCTTGCCGGCTTCGGTGCCGCTGTTCACGCCGGCGGTCTGGCCGGCCGAGCTGCCGTTCTGCGTTCCCATGGACTGGTCCACGCCGTAACCGTCGCGGTAGCCGGCTTCCCTGCCGGCCCTGTTGCCGTCGTCGGTGCCTTTGCGGCGGCCTTCCCGTTCGCCTTCGTTGATGCCGTCGGAATAACCTTCGCGGCGGCCTTCCCTGGCGCCTCTTTCATGGCCGTCACGCAGGCCGGCGTTATAAGCGTGGGTAGTGTCCACCGGAGCCGGCGGCTGGGGCGGCTGCGGGGGCTGAGGAGGCTGCGGCGGCTTGGGGGGCTGCGGCGGCTGGCCGGGATGGTCCGGCTTGGGCGGATGTTCGGGGTGCCCGGGCTGGCCCGGATGCACGCCAGGAGGCAGCGGCTTCCCTTCGAAGTCCTTCTGCTCCTGCATTATTTCCTTAACACTGTCGCTGACATCCGACAGTTGCATGACAGACCCGTTTGAGGCGAAAACCACGCCCGAGGCTATCAGAAGAGAGGGAACCAACGACACCGCACGGAATGTTTTTTTCATTAACGTACCCCTAAGCCCCGGCCTCCCGGAGCGGAATATATAAGATATTCTAGCCGAACCCTTCAGGGATACATAGAGCAGAAAGACCCGCTATCCCGCTGAAAAATGGCGCCCCCGGCCTGGGCCCTTTGTCCCAGCCCAAAACAAAACCGCCGGGAGGGCCCGGCGGTTCGCGACCTGCTGGCGGTCTTTTTTAGATAGAACCCCAGACTTCTTTTTCGGTCCTGTCCGTTATGAACTGCACTTCCTTGACATATTCCTTAGCGGCCAGCTCGGCCATGGACGTCATCCTGGGGATCTCCGGGGTATTGGAGACCAGCCGGACCAGGTAGAACACGCCGCCGCCGGTAGCCGGCATGAGGCAGGAAAAAAGCACCTCTTTCCCGGAGCCCTGCAGCCTGTCCACCGCCGCGTTCATGGCCCTTTCGGCGTTCTTATCGGAGCGGAAAATGTTGCTTACCAGCACGTCCTTATCTTCCGCCATCTCCTGCTTATAAGCGGCCCAGTCGTTGGCCACTATGACGGCGGGCGGCGGGGGCAGCTGTTCCACTACGGGCGCCGCGTGGGTCACTTCCACCAGGGCGGTTTCGGCCGCGGGCGGCGGCGGAACTTCGGCGGGCGCGGAGGCCACCGCGTCCCTGAAATCACCCAGGGACACAGGCCTCTTATTGGTCTGCAGGATAGCGAGACCAAGCACCACGTTCAGCGACATCGAAAGCACAAGTGTAATTTTAGTCGTCATTTCTCTCCTCGTCCCGAAGGACGTTATCCCCAATTATTCAAAGTTTTTACCCCCGTATCAAGTACTTTCTCGCCTATTTTCAGCGGGACCTCTCCCTCAAAACAAAACCGCCGGGAAATCCGGCGGTTTTGCGCTGTCTTGCGGGACGCCCGGAGCGCTACGGCTTGGCGGCGCTGAGCTGAGCGGTCAGGCAGTCGACATAGGCCATCAGTTCGGCTATGCTCGCACCCGGGCCCGGGTCCTTGCAGTTGCCGAGCATAGAGGTTACCTCGGGGTTTACCGGGAGCGCCACCTCGGGGCTGGGCTGGCCGGGCAGCGGGATGTAATTGAGCACCTGGGAGACGCTGGTCACGTCCTCGCCGCGGCCGCCTTCGTCGCTTACCTTAACGGAGGCGCGGCACTTGGGGCCAAAGAGCGGGTCTTTCACTTCGAAGTCCGTGCCGCCGCGCACCAGTATGCCCTCTATCAGCCCGGTCTCCTCGTTGAAAACCGCGCTGCCGGAGTTGCCGCCATAGGTGTCGAGATTGGCGGTGAAGTAACCGGCATAGTTGAAGACATTGCGCACCGTGGCGCCGCTGGCTATCTTGACAGGCAGGCCCACCGGGTGGCCGATCACGAACAGCTTGGTCCCCTCGCCCACGCCGCCGCTGCGGTTAACCGGAAGCGGCGCATGGTTTGGCACCGGGCGGTCCAGCTTTATTAGGGCATAGTCGGCGCCCTTGTCGTCCTGGTCGCGCGCCACTATGCCCTTACAGGTATAAACTTCGGAGGGATCAACGCGGGAAGGGTTCTTGCCCTGTTCCTTTACGGCGTAGCCGAACACCATCTTGGCCTTGGCACAGTCTAAGGTGGTCGTCACACAGTGGCCGGCGGTCATCACCAGGTCCGGCGCCACCAGTGAACCGGAGCAGAAAGCGCCAATGGGCTGTTCACGGAAGGGCTCTTTCTTGCAGAGCTGCGCTTTCTCGCCGAAATTCTCCAGGGACAGCAGGCCGTCCTGCGCTACGTCCGCCGCTTCGAAGAAGGACACCGTGGAATCCGCCAGTTTGCGGCGGGCTTCTGAAACCTGGAAATAGTCCTGCCTGTCGTCGGTACCGTATATGCCCTTGTCTTCCTGGGCGAAAACGCCCGCCGCCGAGAACATCACAGCCGTCAGAACCGCGCCGCTGATCATTTTTTTCATCGAATCATCCTCCCGACCGTCCGTCCACCCGTATAGTCTACTCCACGGCGCGCCGCGGCGTAAGAGTCGGTGTGCCTACCCGCGCCAGACAAAGGTCCCACGCCCTTTGCCTGCGCCGGCCTGGGCACATTGGGCAAAAAAATAAACCGCCGGGATTTCCCGGCGGTCAGCAGCTGAAGTTCGCGGGCGGCTACTGCAGCATCTTGGCCGTGCCTTCGCCGATATCGGTGCCGGTAAGGGCCATGCCGAAAGCGCAACCCTGGGTATCCACGCCCACCTGCCGCACGTTGTACTTCACGCGGCCGTTGCCGCTCTTTATCCAGCCCTTGCCTATATCTAGAACGCCGTCGTAGGCGACGGAGAAGAACACGCCGCCCACCGCGCCCACCACGGGGATGGCCGAATAAGAGGCGCCAGAATAGAAATGGTCTATGTCGGCGATCTGGGCCTGAGTGAGCTTCACTCCGAAATCTTTCTGAAAAGCTTTAACGTCGTCCTCGCCGTTGTAGCGGTAGCCCATCATGATCTCGTTGGCGGCCATGGCGGTCTTTACGCGGGTGGAAGCCAGGTTGTTATAGACGGCCCTGGCGACGGGGTTGCTGGTGTAGGTGTCGCTGCGGTACTTGGGGTCCGCCAGCTTCTCCTCCGCCTTGGCCCAGACCTTGGCCACGGCCTTTTTCACGGCGGGGTCTTCGAAATAGATGGTAGGGTCCGACGCGCTTCCCTCGCGGTAGGACGGCTCCTTGCCGGCCGTAACCGCCGGCTTAGGCGCCGCGGGTTTGGGAGCCGCGCCCGCCATGGCAGGCGGCGCTGCGGCCGTCAGGCTCTTGGTAGTGGGTTTACGGAGTTCAGGTTTGGCCAGCCCGAGGTGCTTGCCTTTCGCGCCGGAAAGGTCGGCGGCCAGCGCCGGGTCCCCGGCCGCGCCGGAGCCTTTGCCGCCGTCATACAATTGAGCCAGGCCCTTCGCGTCCTGGCCTTTGAGCTTGCCATACTTCTGCTTGGCGGCGGCGTACTTCTGCTTCTGGCTTTTGGCGATGCTGGCCTCTTTAGCCGCCCTTTCCTCCGCGGTCGGCCCTTCCTGCGGCAGGGTTATATTGTTCTCCTTCATCCAGAGCATGTCGGCCTCTAGATACTGCCCCTTCAAAGCTTTAGCGCGTATACTGGCCAGGCGCGCCTTCTTCTGCTCCAGGGCGGGCGCGATGGTCTCGCCGCCCTTCACGCAGACGCCTATCTGCCCCAGGTCATTCTCGCTGAGCACCAGTATGGCCATGCCGTCGGTCTGGTTCCGGGTGGCGGCCAGCCGTGAACCGGCCTTTTCGCAGCCGGCCTTGGCCTTGGCCAGCGCGGCGTCCTGCTGCTCGCGCTCCTGTTCGTCCCAGCTCTCCTGGTCCTCGCCGGCGTACTCGGAGAGCCAGGCCCACACATTGTAGTTATCGGAGACGCGCGCGCCCCACGCCGTTTTTCCTTCGGCGCAAAAGGCCGGCGGCGGCGCGAGCAGCGCGGCCAGGGCCAGCAGGCACAGGTATCTTCCTAAGTTCATATTCTCAAAAACCTCTAACAAATAGTCTAACAGACGCCCCCGGCATGCGCAAGGGCCCCCGGGAACCCCCTGTTATTGCGCCGTATCCAGGCGCTTCGCTATGAACCTCAGCAACCAGAAGCCGCCGGCCGCTACGGCCAGGGCCAGCAGCATTATCAGCGCGTCGTAGAACCCCAAACCGTTCCCGGGGACTCTCGCCAGAAAGCGCCCGTACGCGGCCACCGCCACCGCCGCCACGCTAAGCGCAAGATACACCCACGCCGCCGCCCTCAGCCCCGGCACCAGCCATAATTTTAATTTCTCGTCCATGATCTCCCTCCCTAACACCCTGACTCCGATCCGTTATCCGCCTCAATGCGGTTTTTCCCTGGCGGGAAGCACGCGGTGTATGGCCTTGAGCACTTCCCTGGTGGAGAGCACCTTCGACAGCGTGCCCCGGCAATTGGGCAGCCTGGCGAACCCGCTCACCAGCATGGGGTCGGCCCCCACGGCGGACAGCACTATGAAAGGGGTCGCTGAAGTTTTCTGCATGTTCTTTATGGCCACGGCCACGTCGTGCCCGGTCATGTCGCCAAGATTGTAATCCAGCAGCACCAGGTCCGGGAGGTAGGAAAGCGCCAGCTTCACGCCCTCCGCCCCGTTGGCGGCGATCTTGGTCTTATACCCCTCGAGCTTCAGACAATCCGCGAGCAGCCAGGCCAGCTCGGGATTATCCTCGACGATAAGTATTTTGCGGTGGTGCGGCATATCCCCTTACCGAGAGCTACTTGGCGGCGGCTTTGGCCAGTTTGGCGAACGGGCTGGACTTGTACATGTTCTCCAGGAAGTCTATACCGGCGTAGCCGGCCAGGAAGGACGTCTTCCAGTTGTTCTCGGCCAGCGCGCCGGCTATTCCGCCCAGGATGCCCGAAAAGAAAACCGTGGTGAAAAAATACTGATAATTGAACTTTGGCGCGTTCCCCGCCCGCTGCTTCTTAAGAAAACTGGAAAGCCCCCGCGCTATCCCGCCCACGAACCCGGCAATGATGTAGATCTCGAACTTGTTCACAGAACCTCCCCTGATATCCTTAAGTCTCCCCCTTCATTCTACCAAAACAGAACCGCCGGGCTTCCCCGGCGGACTTGCACGGCTCACTGGGAATATTCCGGGTAGAGCCTTTTCGCGCATTCCGGACATAGCCCATGACTGAAAGAAGCGTCTGTTTTGCCGGAGATATACAGCTCCAAAGGGACCCAGGAGGCGGACGCTTGCGGGTCCAAACCCTGGGTGCGTATTTTCTTGCAGCCAGAGCATATCGGCAGTATCCCCTCCAGTTTTCTCACGCGTGACAGCGAGTCGGAAAGCTCCCTGACACTGCCGGATATCGCCCACCCCAGCACCGCGATCACGACAAGCCCCAACACGAAGAAGGCCAGATGCGTCGCCACCAGTTCTATAATATGCGCCCGGATAACGGCATGGTATGGGGAATACGGGATATCTACGCTGATGCCGCCGCGGATATCCCCTTCCTTGTAACCCTGCGCGGCATGGCAGGGCAAGCAAGAGGCCTCCACCGACAGCGGCGCCATGTACCTGAAAACATTCTCTCCCTTAACGAGGTGGACCTCTTTTTCACCGGTCTCGAATCTTGCGAGGGCGGACCTCTCCCACTCGTCCGGGGCATTGAGAGGCCGGATGGTCTTAAGGCTTGTTATGTGCATCCTGATACCGCGCTGCGCGGCCATATGCTCGGAAATGAGCCTTGTCATGTACGCCGGGTTTATCTTGGTCAGCTTGACCCCGTCGGTTGTCGCCACGTCCCGCCGAGGGTCCTTCAGGTACGGATTCGGCTGGCTCTTTTCGGTAATTGGGACATATACGCCGCCGTGATCGGCGTTCCACCGCCGTATTTCCACGGCAGACTGGAACACCGAGCGGGCGGAAAAGATAGCCAGATCGAGGTAATGCTCTTTTACATGGCGGATATTAAAAAATAGCGACGCCGCCAGGCCGGCGACCAGAAAAGCGGCCATGGCGAATATCAGTCTATTAACGGTCTTCTCTGTTTTGAACATCAGCCCCCCCCAACTAAGGCTATCCTGCACAATTACGCGAGCGACGGTCAAGCCCTGTTTCCAGCCAAAACAGAACCGCCGGGTTTCCCCGGCGGCTCCTTCGCCATTTCACGATTTAATGATTCAACTGCCTTTTCAGCCTGAATCCCACCTGCACCATGGACACCAGCGCCCCGGGCAGGGCCGCCGCGTAAGAAACCGCCGTACCGGCCGCCTCAGGGGCGTCGTTCGCCAGCGCCAGGGCAGTATCCAAAGGCGAAAGCAGAATGAACTTGAGCACCAGTACCAGGTAAAGAACGTTTTCCGCCAGCGCGGCCAGCCCCGCGTAGCGCAGTCTGTACCACAGCGCCGCCCCTATCCCGCCTTCAACCGCGTAAAAACCAACGGTCCCGGCCAGACCGCCCCCCACCACCGCCCCCGCCCGGAAATTCGGCCAGATAAAGATCTCCAGCGCCATCCACACCGGCGCCAAATAATAAAACCAGTCCAGCGCCGCTATCTTCCTTGTTCCCGTTCCATCTTCCATTCCCCAGATTCTAGCAAAACAAAACCGCCGGGCTTCCCCGGCGGCAGCGCGTCACGTTAACGGCACGCGGCTTTATTGACCTCCGGACGAAAGCGGAACCAGCCGCCCGGAATACTCGGCGGCGCCTTTCTCCACCGGGGTCATCCTGAACTTATACACCGGCACGCCCAGATTGTTGCTCACCATCATTTCGAACTGCTTTCCCTTCATCGCCACTATAGTCGGTTTGGAGAATATCTTTCTCTCCACGCCGCCCGGGCCGCTCCGCTCATAGGACAAGATAAGCTGCACCTTGGCCATCTTCTCATCCAGCGACGTCACCCTAACCTGCAGCAGCATATCCCCTGCCTTTATCTCTTTCAGCTCCCCATCGGCCGAGATAAGGGTGCCTCCGACCTCCGGCTGGTCGCCTATCTTCACGGCATATTCGCTAGAGAAGAGCCGCTTAATGCCGTTCACTATGCTCTGCGTGGCGCCCGGGATGGCCAGCATAAGCACCACCGCGGCGGCGGCGAAACCGGCCGCCCACAGCGGCCTGCGATACGTCCGGGCCGCGGCGCCTCCACGGATGGCGGCCATGACCCCGGGCCGCAGGTCGCGGCAATCCTTAAGTTCCATGCCTGCGCACGCTTCGTTGAATTTATTTTCCATATCAGTATTTTCCATGTCCCCCTCCTTATCCGCCGTAGTGTTCCGGGTAGACCGGCGACAACTCTCTGCTTAGCCGTTCGCGCGCCTTGAACAGGCGCAGGCTTACGGCGTTGGGAGACACTCCCAGCGTCTCCGCTATGTCCTTAGCGGGAACCTTGTGGATATGGAACAGCACGAAGGCCTCCTTCAGATCGGACGGCAGCCCGGCCATAGCGGCTTCCAGCGCACCGCGCATGTCCCGTGCGGCCAGCCTGTCTTCCGGCCCGCTGCCGGGGTCCTCCGGCTCCGGCACGGCGCCGGCTTCGCCCTCTGTGCCGCTCAGGAACGGCAGGAAACGCAGCAGGCCGCCGCGTCGGAGCCGGTTGCGCGCCAGGTTCAGCGTTATAGTGTACGCCCAGTTCCCGAAGGCCAGCTCCCGCCTGTACGAAGGCAGAGAAGAATACATCCTTATAAAGGCGGTCTGCACTATATCTTCCGCCTCGGAAGTGTTTCCGGTCATTCGGAAAGCCAGGTCGAACAGCCGGCGCTGATAACGCGCCACTATCTCCGCAAAGGCCTCCCTGTCGCCTGCGGCCACCCTGTCCAGTATCTGAATATCAGTTTCGTCCATTCGTCCTCCCGATATTATATACAACCGGACACGCCGAATCTTTCCGCCCAAAACAAAACCGCCGGGCTTACCCGGCGGTTCAGCATCACCCTCTTTTCAACGTTCCAGGGGCTCAAAGTCGAGTTCAGTATAGACGGCTATGCCGTTCTTTTCGAGCAGGGCCGCCGTTACGCCGCTGCCGGGCACCAGTTTGCCCGAGAAGAGACCGTCGTGCACCAGCCCGCGCCCGCAGGACGGGCTGCCCGACTTCAGCAGCGCCTTCACGGCCCCCGCCTTGCGCGCCGCCTCCAGCGAACGCTCGGCCCCCAGCCTGAACTGCGCCGTAACGTCCCTGCCGTCTATGGTGATCACCCGCTCCCCCAGTATCTCCGAAGGCGGCCGAGGCGTGGACAAACCGCCCAGCACCTCAGGGCAGACCGGCACCAGCTCATAGCGCTCCGCTAATTGCTCGGTCCTGGCGCAGTACTTGCTGCCGCCATCATACCGGCACTTCTCCCCCAGCAAACAAGCGCTCACCAGCAAAGCTTCCTTCTTCATAAGCAAATTCTACCAAAACAAAACCGCCGGGCTTCCCCGGCGGTCCTGCTGCCGCGCCATCCTTTACCGCGCGTAGAGGTGAAGTATCTCGGTGATGAAAGTCTGGTACGGGACGTGCAGTTTCCTGGCTTTTTCCTTGAGGTTCGCCAGGTCGCGGCTGTTTATGCGGATATTAAGCACGGCATCCCTGCGGTGGGCCGCAATGGCTTCCGCCAGAAGCCGCTCCTCCTCCGGGCTCACGCGTACATATTCCCCGCGCTCCAGTGCGCGTTCTATGGCCTTCTCACTTTTCGTAAGCTTAGATCTTTTCATGGCAACTTCCCCTCCTTGACCAGCCTGGTGTATTTCCGGCTGGGGAACAGCGTTTTGAGGAACACCTCATCCCCGTTCAGCACATACGGCACCGCCCAGACATATCCGCCGTGGCGAACCAGCAGCACCCTCTGCCCCGGCCGGCCGCTGTGCCTTATTGCGCAAAGAACCTCCGCCTGCAGTATCTCCTCGAACGACACCCCCCTTTCCCGCTTGAGCCGCACGCTTTTCTCAGGGTCCCAGCGTATCATGCCCCCTCCCCATATTGTAATACATTTGTATATATAGTCAAGGCCCCCAGCCCTGCAAATAGCATACCAGCCCAACCCGACACCGTCCTGTCGGGCAAAACAAAACCGCCGGGCTTCCCCGGCGGCTCCGCATTAAAGGTCAAAAACAAAGACCCGGCACGTTCCAACACTAAAAGTAGCGCCTGACGCGCCCCTTGTACTCCTCGTAGGCCGCCCCGAAGCGCGCCAGCAGGAACTTCTCCTCCGCCAGCACTATGCGGTGATGCACCGCCACGGCGGCAACGCCCAGCGCCAGCACCAAGGCGCAGCCGCAGTAGATCACCGCGCCGGCCGTCATCAGGTAAAGGCCTGCGTACAGCGGATTGCGCGAATAAGCGTAGATGCCGGCGGTGCGCAGCTCTGTGCCGGCTTTCGGCAGCCCCGTTGTGTTGGCGTCCCCCAGCCAGCGGTAGGCCAGCCCCAGCACAACGAACCCGCCCAGGAACAGCCCGGCCGCCGCGGCCTCAAAACCAGGCGGCACCGCCACCAGCCGCATGTTCAACCCCACGGCCTGCGCGAAGGCCGCCGCCCAGCACAGAATAGTTGAGAGCTTGCCCAGCGCGAAAACCCATTTCCCCACCGGCCGCTCCCCGTCCGTCTCCACCCCGCGCGCCTTAAACCCCTTCTCCTGCAGCGTATTCAGCGCAAAAAACCCCAGGAACACCACAATAAATATTATCCTGATCATCCCTAAATTCTACCAAAACAAAACCGCCATTCAGGGCTTGAACCCCTCTATCCGCTTGGGCTCCGGCCCCGGCGCCTCCATAAGCGCCCTGATAGCGTCGAAGACGCTCCTGAACTGCGCGTCGTATTTCTTCTCCAGTTCCTCCAGTTTGCGGGCCAGCTCTTTATGGGTGTTCAGCAGCTCGCGCAATTTAACGAACGTGCGCATTATCTGAATGTTGACCATTCTGGCGCGTTTACTCTTAAGCACGCTGGAGAGCATGGACACCCCCTGCTCCATGAACACGCGCGGCAGATACTTGGAGTGGGAACCTCTCTTTAAGGTTCCAAATTGGAACCTTAGAGATTTGTACTCTTCAGCTGTAAGCTGGAACATAAAATCCGCAGGAAAACTCTCAATGTTCCGGGAAACGGCTTTATTCAGATTCTTGGTCAGCACCTCATACATCTCCGCCAGGTCCTTGTCCAGCATAACCCTGTGCCCGCGTATCAGGTAGATCTTCCGCTCTATCATTTCCAGCGGCATAAGTTCTTTCATAGCGCCCCCTTCCCGCCAATATCCTAGCAGACCGCCCCGACAGCGTAGTGTCGCTCAAAAAAGAACCGCCGGGCTTCCCCGGCGGCTTCGTTCTTTAAAAGCAAGCGCGCTACTTCTTTGGCCTTATTTCGAGAAGGAGCAGGTTGGGACGGCAGAAGAGCCTGACTCTTGGGGCCACATGCCCCTCCAGGCCGAGACCGCGCGACACTATAACGTAAGTTTCTTTTACCAGGTGTATCCCTCCCGCCGCTATCTTGCGAGGAACCCCGCTCATGGTAAGGACAGGGCCGAACCATGGCAGGCAGACCTGCCCGCCATGCGTGTGCCCGGAAAAAACAGCGTCTACTCCCAACTCCACCGCGTTAGGATACGCGTCCGGAACATGGCTTAATAGCAGCGTTATATCCGCCTTGCCCATAGCGCTCAGGAGTTTTTTGAGCAAAGGCCGGTCAGCGAAACTATCCAGGCCCAGGCCCACTATCCCGACAGCCCCTGCTTCGTGACGGACCTTCCTATAACTGTCATCCAACAAGGCAAAACCAGTCCCCGCAAAGAATTCCGGCAGGTTCAGCAAACCATCCACATTGCCGCCCACAAAGAAGGATCCGCGCCGGCTCTTGAAGCCGCCCAGATATTCCTTTATTTGCGGCTGTATAGCCGCGTGGTTGAGGATATCCCCGGTAAAGAAGATAAAGTCCGGGGAATAGCCGTTAACCGCGCTTAACACGGCAAGATGCATTGGCCTGAGCCCATCGGTCTGCAGGTCCGATATATGCGCGACTTTCAGCGGTGCTTTAAGCCCTTCCACGGTTATTACAGCGCGCTCTACCTCCACCCAACCGGGCTCAAGAACTTCCCCGTAATATTTGAAGCCGACCAGCAATAAAGCCGGCGCGAACAGCAGGTACCTGGCCCGCCTGACAGCAAAAAACGCCAACAGCAACGGCAGCGCCACCGTGAACAGCGTCCAGAAACATCTCGCGATCAGCGCTACCCCAACTATGCCGCCCACATACAGCCCCGCCATCGTCCAAAGGAATATAGCGCCAAGAGCCGCCTGGCGAAGTATGGCCCACCAGCCTTTACCGCTTTGCAACCCTCGGTTGATGCGGACCAGCAGAAAAAAACTGGCCACCATCGCCAGATCGAGCCCGAGGTTCAAAGGCCCGAAAATATTCCAATAAAAACTCATTGTCTATATCCCCTGTCCCGCCTATTTCCGCGCCCATATTCTACCAAAACAAAACCGCCGGGCTTCCCCGCCCCAACTTGAAGTCACAAATTGTGACCTCAAGATCTGCCGGGGATCAAGGCTTAAACCCCTCTATGCGCTTAGGCTCCTGGCCCGGCCCCTCCATAAGCGCCCGGATAGCGTCGAACACGCTCCCGAACTGCGCGTCGTATTTCTTCTCCAGCTCCTCCAGCTTTTGGGAGAGTGCGGCATGAGAGGAAATGAATCCGCGCAGGCGGACAAAAGCACGCATGACAAGAATATTGACCTCTATGGCGCGCTCACTGCGCAGCACACTGGAAAGCATAGCCACCCCCTGCTCCGTAAAAGCCTTCGGGAGGTGCCCGCCGAAATATTTAACGTGTGGTATCACATCTTGTGACACCAGCGCCAGCGCCTCCTCTTTAGTAAGCACGATCATAAAATCAGGCGGA
>Ga0154363_123_pt1 | contig 92028 bp, 72 predicted proteins | sample RifGroA2_FD_115891 | JGI IMG/M metagenome (GOLD analysis project Ga0154363, IMG submission 115891) | Elusimicrobia bacterium GWA2_62_23
TCTCCTACGAGGACCCGCTCGCCGAAGACGACTGGGAAGGCTGGGACCACCTCACCAAGCACCTGGGCAAGAAAGCCCGCGTGGTGGGCGACGACCTCTTCGTCACCAACCCCGAGCGCCTCAAGAAGGGCATCGAGGACGGCGTGGCGAATTCCATCCTGATCAAGCTTAACCAGATCGGTTCGCTCACCGAGACCGTGCGCGTGATAGAGCAGGCCCACAAGGCCGGCTACGCCACCGTGATCAGCCACCGCTCCGGCGAGACCGAGGACGCTTTCATAGCGGACCTGGCCGTGGCCACCAACGCCGGCGCCATCAAGACCGGAGCGCCGTGCCGCAGCGAGCGCCTGTGCAAGTACAACCAGCTCATCCGCATAGAGGAAGAACTGGGCAAGAAGGCCAAGTACGCCAAGGACGTGGTCTTCAAGTTCAAGTAAGCGGCGTTCCCGACAGGCCCCGCCCGTCCTCAAGCGGGCGGGGCTTTTTATCCCAGCGGCCCGCGAGGCGGGCCCGGCCCAGATGAAACAGCTCACCCTCAGGTCCAAGCTTAAATACGTCATCATCCTGCTGCTGGCGCTCGTGCTGCTTGGCAACCGCGGCTTCCGCACGCTGGTCAGGAATTACATGGAGTACCGGCGCCTCGGCGCCGAGAAAGTGCGGTTGGAACGCCAGCGCGGCGAGCTGGAGAAGCAGCTAAAGGAAGTGGGCGAGAAGCCCGCCATAGAGCAGGCGGCCCGCACGGACCTGGGGCTGATAAAGCCCGACGAAACGGAATACCGCTTCCCCCCTCCCAAGGATCCGGACAAATGAAGACCAAACAGTTCAAGCTCGGCCCCATGGATAATTTTTCCTACCTCGTCTGGGACGAGGAGACGCTGGACGCGGCCGTGATAGACCCGGCCTGGCAGCCGGAGAAACTGGCCGCCTTCCTGAAGGCGGAAGGCCTGAAGCTGCGGGCCGTACTGCTGACCCACGCCCACCCGGACCATGTCAACGCCGTGAACTTCTTCACCTCCGGGGACCCGGAACTCCCGGTCCACCTGCACGAGGCCGACCATTTTATGCTGGAAACCGCCCCGAAAACGCTCAAACCGGCCGTGAACGGGGAAAAGATAGAGGCGGGGGCCCTCAAACTGCTGGTCCTCCACACGCCCGGCCATACCCCCGGCTCGGTCTGCTACCAGGCCGGGGACGCGGTCTTCACCGGCGATACGCTCTTCATCGGCGAATGCGGCCGGGTGGACCTGCCCGGCTCCAGTCCCGAGGCCCTCTACGACAGTTTCGTGAAACTGGCGGGACTGCCCGACGGCGCCGTGGTCTTCCCCGGGCACTCCTACAACGGGGACACCTCCACTTTCGGAGTACAGAAGGAATACAACCTCTACCTGAAGCTCGCCCGCCAGGGCCGCCGGGCGGATTTCCTGAAGGCGGTCTCGTGAACGGCTGGGCCGCGGTCTCCGATTTCGACGGCACCATCACCCTGCGCGACGTGGGTGACCACCTGCTGCTGCATTACGGCTTCGCGGACAAGAAAACCATAGACGAATCCTACGTCTCCGGCGTCAAGGTGGAAGACTTCATGCGCAGCGCCTTCTCCGGGGCGGCCCTGACAGAAAAGGTCATTGCCGCTTTCGTGCGGAAAAAAGTGAAGGCGCGGCGCGGCTTCCGTGAGTTCGTGGTCTTCTGCGAAACTTCCGGCGTACCGTTCGAGATAGCCAGCGGCGGCGTGGACCTGTACGCTGACCCGTTCTTCAAGAAGCACGGCGTCAAGGTGCGCTCTTTCTTCGGCAAGGCCCGGGTGGTGAAGGGCGGCGTCAGCATCCGCTACCCTTTCCTGCGCCGCCTGGACCTCAGCGCTTTCAAGGAATCCAGGGTGCTGCGCCAGAAGCGGGCGGGCCGCAAGGTGGTCTTCTTCGGCGACGGCCCCAACGACCTCAAGGCCGCCGCGGCGGCCGACAAGGTGTACGCGGCCGGCCGGCTCTACCGCCTCTGCCGCGAACGCGGCATCCCGGTCTCCCCGCTGACGGATTTCAGGAAGGCGGCAGGGTTCATTAAAAAGGAAACGGGCGCCAGCTGACGCCACACCATGCACCCAGTAATTTTCCAGTTCGGTTCCTTCAAGCTCCCGGCCTACGGCCTGCTGGTGGCCTGCGGCTATCTCGCGGCCATCTTCTGGGTCATGCGCAGGGCCAACGGCTCCGGCTTCAAAAAAGAGGACCTTTCCGACCTCATCTTCTACTCGGTCCTGGCCGGCATGGCCGGGGCCAAGCTCTTTTACGCGGTCACCTACTGGGGCAGCCTGGGGCCGGACTTCACGTCGCGCCTGTTCTTCCTGCTGCGCACTTTCCAGTACGGCTTCGTCTTCTACGGCGGCCTGCTGTTCGGCGGCGCGGCCTTCTTCCTGGCGGCCCGCCGCCGCAAGCTGAACGCCCTGAAAGCGGCGGATTTCTTCGCCCCGCCGCTGGCCCTGGGGCACGCCTTCGGCCGGATCGGCTGTTTCCTGGCCGGCTGCTGCCACGGCCGCCCATCGGACTCGTTCTTCGCTGTGACCTTCACCGACCCGGCCTGCGAAACGGACCCGGCCCTCTTGGGGGTACCGCTGTACCCAACCCAGCTCATGGAAGCGGCCGGAAACCTGCTCATCTTTTCCATCCTGGTTATGGTCGCGCGCCGCAAGTTCAAGCCGGGCGCCGTGCTGGCGCTCTACTCCGCGCTCTACTCCGCCCAGCGTTTTCTCATAGAGTTCCTGCGCGGCGACGACCGCGGCGCGTTATTTTTCGGGGCCTCCCCCGCGCAGCTGATCTCGCTGGCCGTGCTGGCCGGTTCGGCGGCGCTATTCTTCAGGCTGAAGGCGAACCATGAAAAAAACTAAGACGGTTTACGAAGGCGTACCCCAGCGGCTGGACGTGTTCCTTTCGGAAACGGGCGAGAACTTCTCCCGCTCCTACGCGCGCAGGCTCATCGAGGAGGGCCTGGCCAAGGTGAACGGCCTGGGCAAAAAACCCTCCTACATGCTCAATTACGGCGACGAAGTGGAGCTCGCCATCCCCGGCGCCGGAAAAGAACAGAAGGGCTTCGAGGACCTGGTGATCTTCGAGGACAAGGCCCTGCTGGCCGTGCATAAGCCGGCCGGCATCGCCGTGCATCCCAACGCCGGCGGCTGGGAGACCAATCCCAAGGCCGCCCTGCTGGGCGAGCCCACGCTGGTCTCCATGCTGTTCTCCGCCCGCCCGGAAATGGCCGCGTCGGGCCTGGAACGCCTGGGCCTGGTGCACCGCCTGGACCGCGACACCAGCGGCCTGATGCTGCTGGCCAAGACGCCCGAAGCGCAGGCCTCGCTTACCGCCGGCTTCAGGGAACGCCTGGTGAAGAAGGTCTATATCGGCGCCGTGGCGGGCGTGCCGCCGAAGACCGGCGTCATAGACGCCCCCATAGGCCGCGCCAGCGGCTGCAAGAAAATCAAGGTCTGGGAATACGGCCGGGACGCCCTGACCGAATACGCGCTGAAAGAGAAGGGCAAGGCTTGCGCCCTGCTCGAGATCTATCCCCGGACCGGGCGCACCAACCAGATCCGCATCCACCTGGCCTACATCGGCCACCCGATACTGGGCGACAAGATCTACGGCGGGCCCTACGCCCCCCGCATGCTGCTGCATTCGCTCAGCGTGGCCTTCTCGCATCCTTATACCGGGAAAAAGACCCGGCTGCAGGCCCCGCTCCCGGCGGATTTCAAAGCCGCCTGGAAGGCCGTCAGCGGGTTGAAAAAGGCCTAGAGCGAAAAGCTTGCCGGCCCCCAAAGGCCCACCGCGAGGTGGGCCTTTTTACTTTAACTTAGGGGGGCTTTGGTCTGATGCGGGCTCCCCCGCTAAAAAGTCATACTGGTAAGGACAGCTATTACGGGGACATAAAAAATGAAAAAATTCCTTTCCATCGCCATCATAGCCGCGGCCGCCGCCAACGCCGGCGCCGTCAGTTTCGACGACCTGGCCGTGACCGCCGCCGAACTGCGCCTGACGGCCGCGGAGGCGCCCGCCGCCGTGACGCCTCCGGTCCCGGAACCGGTCAAGCTCAAGATAGGCGTGATCTCAAAAGCGGAGCGCAAAGAATACATAACCCGCGCCGAGACCTGGCGCCCCGAGACCAAGCTCAACACGGCGGCCATTGATTTCAAGACGGGCCCTTACGGGAAGATGAAATACGCCCCCGAGGAACTGGTGACCTGCGGCTACGTCCCCATGAAGGAAGCCTACGACGAGGGCCGTCCCAACGGCACCACCCGCAAATTCAAGTGCCGCGACGCCAAAGGCAAGGAATTCAAAGTGAAATACGGCTCGGATAACGGCGAACTGATGACCGAAGTGGCCTCCAGCTGGATCATGACCGCCATAGGCGCCTACGCCGACAGGATGTACCCGGTGCGGCTGAACTGCCCCGACTGCCCCTCCGATCCCTTCAAGGACGAGAGCGACCGCGGCGCGTGGACCCAGGGCCAGATGGTGGTCATCGAGGACAAGATTGGCGAACGCATGGAGTACAAGCCCAACTCCGGCATCGGCTTCGACGAATTCCACCTGATGAACGACCGCGTGGGCGCGGAGGCCCTCTCCGGCCTGGCGCATTTCCTCGGCAACTCCGACAACAAGGCCCCTAACCAGGCCATCGCCTGCCAGAAGGACGACGTGGTAGCGGGGCCCGGCGGGAAAGCCGCCTGCGCCAAACCCGTGGCCTACATGCAGGACATGGGCATCAGCTTCGGCGGCCACAAGTTCTACCACAACAGCCGCATGGACTTCGACAGGTGGGCCAAGGAAAAGATCTGGGACGACCCGCGCGCCTGCGTCATGAACCTCAAGGCCACGCACACCAGTTCCATAAACGGCACGGACCCTTCCGGCCGGGACATGCACCAGATCGGCGAACAGGCCCGGCAGCTGCTCATAACCCGCCTCTCGCTGCTTTCCCGGCAGCAGCTCACGGACATCTTCACCGCGGCCAGGGCGCCCCTGCGCGAACCGCGCCACTCCGCCGGGGAATGGGCGGACCTGTTCCTCTCACGGGTGGAGAAGCTGCGCAGCCCAATGGGCGCCAAGACCCCCGCGGGCTTCGCCTGCCCTTACTCCGTGGTGCCGCCCAACTCCGCGCCGCAGCCGGACCCGTTCGGCAATTAAGCCGGCCCAAAGCAAAAAACCCCGGACCGCCGGGGTTTTTTACTTTACGCGGGCCATGCTCAGTGTCAGAAAGCCATGGACAAGCTGAACTTCCTGGTGGTGTCCAGCGAGCCGAACGGCGCGAAAGAATAATCCATCCTGAACTGCCCGGCGTTGAAGCCGAGGCCGCCGCACAGGGAGCCGGGCGCGCCGCCGGAGCCGGCGGCGTAGCCGCCGCGCAGGGCCAGCGAGTTGCCCATGGCGTATTCCGTGCCCACCGAAAAAGAGGTGCGGCGGTCGTGCACCAGGCGCTCCACTTCGGCGGCCAGGTTCACCGAGGGCAGCACGGCCCAGGCCGCGCCGGCGTTAAGGGTCAGGGGCAGGTTCTCGCGGCGCTCGGCGTACTTCAGGCCGCGCCCGAGGTTGCGGGCGGCCAGGCCCAGCGTGACCGGCGCCGCTGCCAGCTTCTTCACGGCGCCCAGGTCGAAAGCCAGGGCCGAGGCCGTGTAGCCGGAGATGCTGCTGGAAATGTACTTCACCCCCGCGCCGAGGCTGAACCCGCCGAAACCGCGCGCCAGGGCCAGGCCCACCGACTTGTCGGAAGCGCCGAAACCGCCGGAGCGCTCGCCGCCGGCGCCGCGGCCTTCCAGGGTGCCGTGGTCCAGCCGGGTAAAGGACACCGCCGCCTTGTAGTCGCCGGCGGGGAAAGCGGCCGCGGCGAAATCGTAGCTGCCGCCCAGGGCCCAGGCGGAATGCATCAGGGACACCTCGCGCCTGGCCAGGGCGAGGCCGCCGGGGTTGTAATAGATGGAGTTGGCGTCGTCGGAAAGAGCGGTGTAGGCGGAGCCCATGCCGGAAGCGCGGGCCCCGGCCCCGATGCTTAAGAATTCCGCCCCGCTCTCCAGCGCCCGCGCGAGCTGCGTGCTGGGGACCAGCAGGAAAGCGGCGAACAGGACGAAGGCATAGGGCCGCGACAGCCAGTAGATCAGGCTGTTGAGCAGGTCCTTCTTGACGCCGCCGTCCAGGCATTTCATAGCTCACCTTACCACCGCGAACTTGCCGGTCTTCTTCACCTTCTGCGCGCCCGCCGAGATCTCGGCCAGGTAGTAATAGACCCCGCTGGGGAACTCGCCGCCTAGTGTCAGCTCATAAGCCCCGCCCGCGCCCGGCGCGCCGCTGAGCGAGCCCTCATGGGCCAGCCGGCCGGAGGCCGAGTACACCTTTACCTGCAGTTTCTCGCCGCCGGAAGCCGCCACGCGCAGCACCGGCCGCGCTCCGCCCACGGCCGGATTCGGAAAAACATAAGCCTCGCCAACGGTAAAAGCCGCAGCCGGCGGGGCCGCAGCGGGCGCGGCGCTGAGCACGGCCTGGTACACGGAGAAATGAGAGGTTTCGGCGCTCACGGTCCGGTCGGCCCTGGAGACGGTGGAAGGCAGCGGCTCCCAGTCGCCCGCCGCGGCGTTCCAGTAGGCCACCTGCAGGGCCTCTTCGTCAGTGCCGGCGGGCAGCGCCGCCGGGTCATAGGGCAGGGAAATGGTAACGGGCGCGTCGAAAGTCTCGCCGTGGGGCCCGAATTCGAAGGTTTCAGAGGCGGCCTTGAGGCCGCGGGCAGCCAGTTTGGACGAACGTTTCTCCTTCTCCGCCGTACCGACCGCGACCGCGTCCTCCGGTGCCGCCGTCAGCAGCAGCTCGGGGTTGCCCTTGAAAGCGCCTTTCGGGATGCGCACTTTTACGCCGCCGGGGCCGGTCCTTTCCCCCTCGCGCTTTTCGAGGCGCGCGGCGAAGACCTTGCGGCTGGAGAGGGCCCGGTTCATGCTTTCACCGGAGAATTCCCTGCCGTCGGAGAGCCTGCCGGTGATTTTCAGCGAGAACTCCCCCTCGCCAATGACGTCCGCCACCGCCTGGCGGCTGAACTTGAGCATCAGGTAGGTTACACCTTCCAACCCGTCCAGCCCTTCGGCGTCCCCTGTGTAGAGTTTGCCTGTCCATTTGGGGTCCGGCGCTATGGGCGTCACGGCCTGGCCGTTCACGGCGGCGATCCTGACGCTGTCGGGCAGCACCGCGGCGGCTTCCGCCTCGGGCAGCCCCAGCACGACGGTAACCCACTTGCCGTTGGAATCCTTGTTGATGGCGGACGGGGACAGTTTCACGAAAGCTTTCAGCTCGGACTTCGTGCGGGCGAAATAGATGTCCGTAACTGGGTCGTCGAGATAGGCGCGGCCTCCGCCTATGGAGTAGATGAACTCGCCCGAAGCCGCGGCGGCCGGCGCCACCAGGTTCTGGGGCAGGGCGTGCAGCGGCTGCCACGCGCCCAGGGTCCCGGAGGCGGTGAACGGCGCGAAGTAAACGGCATTGGTCACGCCGCCGTCGAACCCGCCCATCAGGTAAACGCTCTTTTCGCCCACGGCCAGGCCGTAGAAGGCCAGGCCGGAAGGCAGCGGCGGCTGGAGGGTCCAGGCGCCCAGCGTGCCGTCGGGATTTATAGCGGCCGCGTAGACCGCGGAGGAAACGCCGGAGGGAGGGGCGCCGCCTGCGCCGTAGAGGGCGGGGGCGTTGAAGCCTCCCACCGCGAAGAGCCGGCCGCCGCGGGCGAAGGACCGGTGGCCGAACACCGGTTCCGGCATGGGCAGCTCCCCGCGCCAGGCGCCGAGCGACCCGTCCGGGTTAACGGGCACTGAATACACCGAGGCGGTAGCGCCGCTGCCCCGCTCCACGCCGCCCGTCACGTAGAGCCTGTCGCCAAAGACGGCGGCCGAGTGGGCGGCCACCATGTTGGGCAGCGCGGTCACGGGCTGCCAGCCGGCGAGCGTGCCGTCGGTATTCACGCCGGAAACATAGACGCGGCTGCGCTGGCCGGCGTAGTTGGAGCCGCCCAGCACGTAGATCCTGTTGTTGTGGACCAGGGAGGCGTGCATGCCGAGGCCGAGGAATTCCGGCATGGGGCTGGCGGACTGCCAGGCGCCCAGGGTGCCGTCGGGGTTTACCGAGGCGCAGTAGTAAACGCTGTTGAGGAAACCCGTGCCGGAATAGTTGTCGCTCAGGCCGCCGGCCACGTAGATGCGGCCGCCGAGGGTCACGGCCGAATGGGACATCAGGGTGCGGGGAAGGGGCCCGGCGGCCTCGAACTGCGCGAAAGCGCAGGCGGGCAGCAGCAACGCGGCCAGCAGCGTCTTCAGCAGCGGATCCCCGAACCTCATGATGCCTCCCTCTGGAAATAAAAAAGCCGAAAGACGAAAGCCTTAAATAAAGACCTTCATCGTTCGGCAGCCTGGCCGGCAAATGAACACGCGTACTCAACTTCGGCAGCCCGTCCGGCGTGTGGACCCTTGTCCCTTTAGCCCCGCGGCTTTGCGCCCCCCGCCTTTCGGCAGGGTTAGCCATTTATCGTCCCAATGTTATAGCAGGAAAATCCTTGATTTTCAAGGGCTATTTAGCAATTCGGCGGGGTGGTCAGAAGCGGGAAACGGAGGCGAAAACCTTGAAATCCAGCCTGGGGAACAGGCTGTTCTGCTGCTCCAGGCGGGCGAGGGCCTGTTCGTCCACCCTCTTCTCTATGACCTCGGTCAGGAGCTTGAGCGCGTTGGCGGCGTGGTCCTCCAGGCGGCCTTTGGCGTATTCGGCGTGGGAGCCGATATACAGCAGGAACGCCCAGTCCGAGGACTGCGCCAGCAGCGTCTCCCTGGCGGCCTGGTTGAGCGCGCGGGCGCTGAGGCTGTTGAGGTCCTGGTTGCGGAAACGGTTGGCCGTCTCTATCATCTTGTCGGTGGCGGAATAGACGGCGGGGTAGATGAAATCGTTGGTCTCGTTGACCCAGGGGTCGAAATAGCCGTTCTCGCCCCAGGAGGAGATGCCCGGGGAGATCTCCTGCGGCTCCTGGCAGGAATTGAGGTACTCGGAAGGCGTCACGAACTGCAGCGGCAGCCGCTCCTGACGGATCTTGCGGATGACCGTCTCCAGGAAGGCCGGCCCCTCGAACCACCAGTGCCCGAACAGTTCCGCGTCGTAGCAGCTGACTATCAGCGGGCGGGTGCCGCGGGCGGCGTAAAAATCGTCGGTCTGCTTCATGCGGCGGGCCAGGAAATCGGAGGCGTGCGCCTCCACCCGGGCCAGGGCGGCGTCGGGATCGTAGTACTGCTTGGCGGCCAGGTCGGCCGAGGCCCCGGTGATGCGGTGGTACTTCAGGCCCAGCGGGCGGCGGGCCCCGTCGGCGCCGAGGTAGGGGCGGATGGACTCATAGTCCCCGTCATAACCCAGGTCGCGGTAGAATTCGCGGTAGGCGGGATCGCCGGGATAACCGAATTTGGAGCTCCAGACCTCGCGCGAACTGGCGGCGTCCCGGGCGAAAAGCCCGAGGCCGTTGGAGGTGCGGTAAGGGGAATAGACCCCGTTGGGAGCGGACGCGGACGCCAGCTCCACCGCGTGGGACTCGGTAAAGGTGTAGTTGAAACCGGAAAGCTTGAGGTAGGAATTGAGGCGCGGCTCGTAAGCGCACTCCGGCAGCCAGAAACCGGCCGGCTTGCGGTTGAACCGGTCCAGGTAATCCTCGGCCGCCACGGCCAACTGGGCCCGCACGGCCTCCGGCCGCGTCAGCAACGGCAGCACGGCGTGGGTGGCGGAGGTGGTGATGACCTCTATCTGCCCGGCGTGCTGCAGGGCTTTGAGCGGGGTAATGAGGTCGCCGCTGTACTTGTGCATCAGCTGCGCGGCCTCGGAGTAAAGTTTCTGGTAAAGCTTCACGGTCTTGAACAGGGCCGGGTCGTTCTGGGCGCGCTCAAGTTCCCGCTCTATCAGCTCCAGGCGGGATTCTATGTACTCCTGCAGCTTGGCTTCAAGGGCCTCGTTCTCCAGCATGGCGCCCAGCGTGGGCGAGATGGACACGGCCACGCCGGGGCGGATGCCCTCGGCGGAGAGGCGCTCCAGCGCGGAAATTATGGGCACGTAGGTCTCCACCACCGCTTCGAAGAACCAGTTCTCTTCGAGGAAGGAGGAATCCTCCGGGTGGTTCACGTACGGCAGGTGCGCGTGCAGCAGGAACATCAGCGAGGCGCGCGAGCTCATGGCTGGGACCTCTTGTGGAACTCGAGGCTGGCGTAGGCGCGCTCTTCGGCCATGCCGGCGGCCGACGGGGCCGCGGCCTGGTTGGATTCCAGCAGTTTCTCCCAGGCCCCGCCGCGCTGCGCGTGCAGCGAGGCTTCGTAAACGCGGCCCTGCGCGGGGACCGTCAGGTACGCGCCGGCCTGCTGCCAGGAGACGCGGTGCGAAGAGGCGTGGGTCTTATCGTCGGAATAGGTGAGCCGCAGCTCCGCTTCGGGCGCGAAGGCCCCCGAGCGGAAAGCCTCGGCGCGGCCGCCGGAGAGCTGCCAGAAAATGAAGAACCGCCCCGGGTTCTTGGGGAGAAGGACGAGCCTGTCTTCGGCAGGCAGCGGTTTTGAAAGTCCGGCCATAACGCTGCCTATAATCTACCAAATTTCCCGTAAGTTAAAAATATTTTTTTCGGCCCGCTTTTTTTATATCATAGTTGGGTAAGCACACCGGTTTCAAGGAGCCTCTCATGAAAGCCATCGTAAAGACCTCCCGGGCCCGCGGGGCCAGCTGGAAGGACGTGGAAGTCCCGGCCATCGGCAAGGACGAACTGCTCATCCGCGTCACGGCCGCCTCCATCAGCCCCGGCGACCTGGCCATCCATAACCACGCCGGCCCCGGCTTCGCCACCCCCACGCTGCCCTTCGTGTTCGGGCAGGAATTCTGCGGCGAAGTGGTGGAAATAGGCTCCCTCGCCAAGGGCTTCGACAAGGGCGACTTCGTCTCGGTGGAATCCCACATTTTCTGCGGGGTCTGCGGCCAGTGCCGCAACGACCAGCGCCACATCTGCCAGAACCTCAAAGTGATAGGCCGCGACGTGCCCGGCGGCCTGGCGGAATACGCCGCCGTGCCGGCCCGCTGCGCCTGGAAGCATTCCGACGCCAGCCTCAAGGACGTCGGGGCCGTAATGGAGCCGTTCGGCAGCTCGGTGCACGCCGTGCTCTCCGAGGACCTGGTGGGCCGCACCGTACTGATCTCCGGCTGCGCCCCGCAGGGCCTGTTCGCCGCCGGCATCGCCAAGGCGGCCGGCGCCAAGAAAGTGGTGGCCATGGACGCCTCCCCCTTCCGCCGCAAACTCGCGCTCAAGATGGGCGCCGACCTGGCCATAGACCCGGCCGACGGCGGCTGCATCGCCGGCGTGACCAAAGCCTGCGGCCCCGAGGGCGCCGACGCCGTCATCGAGATGAGCGGCGCGCAGAAGGCCGTGGCCCTGGGCCTCAAGGCCCTGCGCCCCGGCGGCCGCTTTGTGGCCTTCGGTCTGCCGGTCTCCGACCTCAGCCTGGACTACGCCGGCGAAATAGTCAGGCGCGGTCTGCGCCTGGAAGGCGTGGCCGGCCGCGAGATCTTCCGCAGCTGGTACAAGATGGAGAGCCTGCTGAAGTCCGGCGCCGTGGACCCCCGCCCGGCCATCACCCACACCTTCCCCCTCAAGGATTTCAAGAAGGCGTTCGCCCTGATAAATTCCAAAGAGAAGAAGTGCGGCAAGATCATACTCGTCCCCTAAAGGAGATATCATGACAACTGCGGCTTTCGACACGCTCAAATTCGCCGACGAGGAAGTGGAACTGCTCAAGAAGGAGGGCCGCTTCCTGCAGCCGCGGGTGCTGGAGTCCGCGCAGGAGCCGGTCTCCGTGATCGACGGCAAGAAGGTGGTGAACCTCACCTCCAACAACTACCTGGCGCTCGCCAACGACCCCAAGGTGAAGAAAGCCGCCATCGCCGCCATCGAGAAGTACGGCATCGGCTCCGCCGCCGTGCGCACCATCATCGGCACGATGTCCATCCACAAGGAGCTGGAGGAGAAGTTCGCTGCCTTCAAGCATTCCGAGGCCTCCATCCTGTTCCAGAGCGGCTTCACCTCCAACGTGGCCGTCTGCCAGTCGCTGATGTCCTCCGAGCAGGACCTGCTCATCTCCGACGAGCTGAACCACGCCTCCATCATAGACGGCGCGCGCCTCGCGAAGGCGCCCCGCAAGATCTACCGCCACAAGGACATAAAGCACCTGACCGAGATCCTCGAGACCCCGGAGGCCCGCAAGGCCCGCCGCAAGATGGTGGTGACGGACGGCGTCTTCTCCATGGACGGCGACATAGCCAACCTCGACGAGGTGGTGGCCACCGCCCACAAGTACGGCGCCTTCGTGATGGTGGACGACGCCCACGCCTCCGGCGTGATAGGCAAGGAAGGCCGCGGCACCGTGAGCCACTTCAACCTCGACGGCCAGGTGGAGATCCAGATAGGCACCCTCTCCAAGGCCTTCGCGGCCGTGGGCGGCTACGCCGCCACCACGAAGAACCTGCGCGACTACATGGGCTCGGTGGCCAGGCCGTTCCTGTTCTCCAGTTCGCAGCCGCCGTCGGTGGCGGCCTCGTGCCTGGCGGTGCTCGACATCCTGCTCCACGAGCCGCAATACCTCAAGCGCCTCTGGGACAATACCGCCTTCTTCAAGGAAGAGATGAAGAAGGCCGGCTTCAATACCGGCGAGTCCGTGACGCCTATCACCCCGGTGATGATAGGCGACCCAGTAAAGGCGAAGGCGCTTTCCAACCGGTTGTTCGAAGAAGGCGTGTTCGCCCTGCCGCTGGGTTTCCCCACCGTGCCCAAGGGCAAGGAGCGCCTGCGCACCATCGTGACCGCGGGCCACAGCATAAAGGACCTGGAGTTCGCCGTGGAGAAGTTCAAGAAGGCCGGCAAGGAGCTGGGGATAATCTAGGAAGGAGAGCGGCGGCCGCGGTCTCAGGGCCGCGGCCGCTTTTTTTATGAGAACATTACTCTTGGCCGCCCTGCTGGCGGCGCCCGTCCGCGCCGAGATACCCGGCAAGGTCATAGAACAGGCGAAAAGCTGCGTGGTCAGCGTCGAGCGCACCACGGCCATAGGCATAAACGGGGAGCGCTCCGGACGCGCCAACGCCACCGGGTTCATAGTGGACCTGGGCAGGGGCCTCATCGCCACCAACAGGCACGTCTCCGGCACCAGCCCGGCCAAGTACAGGATCATCTTCAGGGACGGCTCCACCGCCCAGGCCCGCCTGCTCTATTACGACCCCTTCAACGACTTCGCCTTCCTTAAGGTTTCCACCGACGCTTTCAGGGGCGGCGTGACCCAGGCCGGGTTCGCTAAAGGCGGCGCCCTGGCGGAAGGTTCCGAAGTTTTCCTGGTGGGCAACAACGAAAGCTACGAGTATTCGGTCAAGACCGGCAAGGTGGTGAACCTGGCCGTGCATAAACCGCCGCGCCAGACGCTCTCTATCCAGACCTCCTTCGACAGGACCGGCGGCGCCAGCGGCTCCCCGGTCTTCGACGCCAAGGGGCGGGTGGCGGCCATCCACAGCCTGGGCTCCGACACGTCCAGCTTCGAGGTGCCCGCCGCCTATCTGGAAGACGCGCTTTACATGCTGAAGGCGGGGACCCTCCCACGCCGCGGCGAGCCCTGGGTGAAACTCTCCCCGGTACTGCTCTCGGACGCGGCACGCAACCTCCGCCTGCCCAAAGAAGCGGCGGACAGGATACGCCGGGCCCGGCCCGGCGCCAAGCGGGCGTTGATGGTGCAGAAAGCGGTTCCCCCCGCCAGGCTGGAGCCGGGGGACGTCGTGATCTCGGCCGGCGGCGCGGTGATAGGGGACGACTCCTACCTGTTCGACAAGATGGCCGACCTGGCGGCCGGCGGGGAAGCGGAACTGGAGGTCTCGCGCAACGGCGGGCTCGTCACCGTGAAAACCCCGGTAGGCGACGCGCAGGCCCTCAAGGTGACGCGCTTCCTGGCTTTCAGCGGCGGTCTTTTCACGCCGTACACGCCGGAGATGCGCCTGGCCACCGGCTACGCGGGAGAAGGCGCGCTCATGGTCGGCGCGGAAAAAGGCTCGCCCTTCTACCGGGCCGGCACCAAAAGCGAGGAGGACCACCGCCTGCTCCTTACCGAATTCAACGGCCGCAAACTGGCCGGCCTGGCGGACCTGGAAGCCGCGGCCGCGGAGATAGAGGACAAGGCGCCGGTCAATTTCGTGGCCGTGAACCTCGCCTCGATCAACCGCTCGCCCAGGGCGGACTGGGTGAACGCGGACCTGAAGTTCTGGCCGCTCAAGACCTATTCCTGGAACCAGGACGAGCTGGACTGGGAAGTAAAACCCTGAGGGCGCCGCTTTTTATATAATCCAATTATGCCGGACCAACAGACCCTGCTGCTTTCAGCCGCCGTAATACTGGCCGCCGGCCTGGCCGCCTATCACTTTCTCCGCGGACCCGACGAGCTGGAAGAAAGCCCGCGCCCCGGCAGCGACTTCGAGAAGTTCGGGGTGGAGATACGGCTGCGGGACCTCTTCCGGCTGGCGGTGCTGCTGGAGGAAGAAGGGATGGCCCTCTACCTGAAGCTGGCCGATATGGCCGTGAGCCCCGACACCCGCAAGCTCTGCGCGAAGCTGGCCGAAGACGAGGTGGAGCATAAGCAGCTTTTCCTCGACAGGCTGGGCCGCTGGCGCAGCCTCCACCCCAACCGCGTCACCTGGCCGCTGTTCCTGGAAAAGGTGAAAGCGGAGGGCCTGTACGACGACCCGCCCGGCGGGACGGCCACCGAAAAGGAAATGGCCGCGTTCGCTATCCTGCAGGAAAGGCGCACCGTGGAATTTTACCGCATGTTCGAGAACTCTTTTCCCGACGCCTGGCGGCGCGAGAAACTGAAAGACCTGGTGGAGCAGGAGCGCTCGCACGAGCAGAAGCTCCGCGAAGCCTACCCCGACATCCCCTGATATCAGTGGCGGAAGTGCCGGATCCCGGCCAGCAGCATCGCCACGTTCCTGGAATCGCACAGCGCCGCGCAGTCGGCGTCGTCCTGCCAGCCGCCCGGCTGGATCACCGCTGTAACGCCCGAGGCCAGGGCGGCCTGCAGGCTCTTCAGCGGCAGGGCCGCGTCGGCGGCCAGCACCAGCGGCCCGGCGCCGGGCAGTATCCCTCGCTTTTCCCGCATCTTCCAGACCGCGCCGCGCACCGCGTCGTAGGTGGAACTTTCCGCCGCGCTCACGGCCAGGGCGGTGCCGCCCTCCGCCAGCACCACGGCGTAAGTCTTGGCGTACTTGGCCGTCTTCCAGGCTATCAGCAGCGAGCGCATTTCGGCCTCCGAGGGCCGGCGGCGCGTGACGCACTTCGGTTCCGAGGAGAAAAGGCGGTTGTCGCGGGCTTCTATCAGGAGGCCGCCAGAAACGGAATGGAGCTGCACCTCGTGGGGCGAGAGCACCGGCGCGCCCAGTTCGAGCACCCGCAGGCCTTCCTTGGCGCGCAGCAGCGGCAGGGCGTCCGGCGCGTAAGCGGGGGCCACCACGCTTTCTATGAACGTCTCCCCCAGCAGCCGGGCGGTCTCGGCGTCCACCTGGCGGTTGAACGCGGCGGTGCCGCCCACCGCTCCCGCGGGGTCGGCGCGCAGGGCGCCGCGCAGGCATTCGGCCGGGGACGGCGCGGCGCAGAGCCCGGCGGGCCGGGCGTGCTTTACCACGGCGCATACGGGCTCGTCGAATTCCATGGCCAGTTCGAAGGCGGTGTCCAGGTCCAGGTAATGGTTCAGGTTGAACTTGCCGCCGGAGAGTATCCTGGCGGCGTTCAGGCCGCGCGGCCGGGCGCCGCTCAGGGCGTAGAGGGCCGCGCCCTGGTGGCGGTTCTCGCCGTACTCCAGGTCGGCCACTTTGCGCAGGCTCATCACCATCTCGTCGTCGAGCAGGCCGCCGGTCTCGGCGAGGTACTGGGCCACGGTGGCGTCGTAGGCGGCGAGGTACTGCCAGGCCTTGGCGGCCAGCTGCTTCTTAACGGCCGGCTCCAGCCCGCCGGCGTCGGCGAAGGCTTTCAGCACCGGGGTGTAATCGTCGGGCCGGCAGACGGCCACCACGTTCTCGAAATCGCGGGCGGCGGCCCTGAGCACGGCCGAGTTGGCCTGGTCGAGGTAATTGGAGAGTTCGGAGAGGGCGAATTCCTCCTGCCCTACTATGCTGGCGATGGGGTAGAGGTTGGCGGCCACCACGTAGAAGCGGGGCAGCTCCACGCCGTTCTCGGAGACGGCCGGGAAGCGGCCGGACAGGGCCTTGAGCACGGCGCCCGGCACCGGCGGGGAGTAGCGGACCTCTTCCACCTCGAGGCCGGCCTCGGCCAGGAGTTTATGCGTGGAACCGGAGGCGTAAATCTCGAACCCGAGCTCCGCCAGCCCGCGGGCGAACTCCTCCACCCCGGTCTTGTCGTAAACGCTTATGTAGGCTGTTTTATCCATAGGTACTCCCCAGAGCACATTCTAACTTTTAGGTTGGCCGGGGGCATACCCCCGAGCGCCATTTGGGGAAGGGAGGCTCAATCGCGCAGCGATTGAGGGGAACCGCGCAACGGTTCCCTGCAGTCATGGCGAGCGGGGGTATGCCCCCGGCCAACCGGGACGCCGGAGAACCTCATGACACCAGTTTAAGGAATTCCTCTTCGGAGAGCACGGGCACGCCGAGCTTTTTGGCTTTGTCGAACTTGGAGCCGGGGTCGGCGCCTACCACCACGTAGGAGGTCTTGGCGGAGACGGAGGAGGTTTCTTTGCCCCCCAGCGCGCGCACCTTGGCCTGGGCCTCGTCGCGCGTCAGCGTCTTGAGCTCGCCGGTAAAAACAAAGGTCTTGCCGTTCAGCCGGTCGCCCACCCGGCTCTCAGGCTCGGCCAGGTTCAGGCCGAGCAGAGAAAGCTCTTCCATTATCCGGCGGGTCTGTCCGGATTTGAAGAATTCCATGACGGCGTGCGCTATGACCGGGCCCACGTCGTTCACGCGGGCCAGCTCCTCTTCCCCGGCGGCCATGAAGGCGGCCATGGTCTTGAAATGCTGGGCGAGGGTGCGGGCGTTCTTTTCGCCTATATGGCGGATACCCAGCGCGTAGATCAGGCGCGAAAGCGGCTGCTCCTTGCTTTTCGCTATCTGGGCGAGCAGGTTATCGGCTTTTTTATCCTTGAAAAGCTCCAGCCCCAGCAGGTCCGCCTTCCTCAGGCGGTAAATATCCGGGAAGCCTTTGACCAGGCCCTTGTCCACCAGCTGTTCGGTGGAGGACTCGCCGAAACCCTCTATGTTCATGGCGTCGCGGGAAGCGAAATGCAGCAGGGCGCGCTTGAACTGCACCGGGCAGGACGGGTTGACGCAGCGGAAGGCCACTTCCTCCGCGTCCTTGAACACCTCCGCGCCGCAGGACGGGCAGGCCTTGGGCGGCAGGATCTCTTTTTCCGCGCCGGTCCGCGCGGAGGCCACCACCTTGACCACCTTGGGGATCACTTCCCCGGCGCGCTCTATCACCACCCGGTCGCCGGTCTTCAGGCCCAGGCGGCCGATCTCGTCGAAATTGTGCAGGGTGGCGCTGGAGATGGTGACGCCGCCGCATTTCACGGGCTCCAGCGCGGCCACCGGGGTGATGGCGCCGGTGCGGCCCACCGAGAATTCCACGGCCTTCACCGTGGTGGTGGCCTGCTGGGCCGGATACTTGAAAGCTATGGCCCACCTGGGGCTCTTGGAGGTGAAGCCGAGCAGGCCGCGCTGCTTCAGGGAGTCCACTTTTATCACGAGGCCGTCTATTTCGTAGGGCAGGATAAAGCGCTTCTCGGAGTATTCCGCGTATACCGCCAGCACCTCCTCGGCGCTCCGGCAGGGTCTGTTGCCGATGGTGGAGATATTGAACCCCAGGCCGCGGCAGATATTGAGGTATTCCCAGTGGGAATCCGGCTCCACCAGGCCTTCCAGATAGCCGTAGGAATGGGCGATAAAATTGAGGCGGCGGGCGGCCGTAACGGCGGGATCCTTCTGGCGCAGCGACCCGGCCGCGGCGTTGCGCGGGTTGACGGGGACGTCCTTTTTACCCTCGGTCAGGGCGGCCTCGCGCAGGGCTTCGAAATCCTTCTTGCCCATGTACACTTCGCCGCGGGCCTCGAACACTTCCGGGGCGAGGCTGAGGCCGAGCCTCAAGGGGACGGACTTTATGGTGCGGACGTTGAGCGTCACGTCCTCGCCGGTCTCGCCGTCGCCGCGGGTGGAAGCGCGGACCAGCCGGCCTTTCTCGTATTCTATGGAGCAGGACAGGCCGTCTATCTTGGCCTCCACCACCATGTCGAAAGGCTCGCCTTTCAGGCCCTTCTTCACGCGCTCGTGCCATTCCAGGAACTCTTCCGGGGAATAGCAGTTGTCGAGCGAGAGCATGGGGATGCGGTGGGGCACCGGGGCGAAAGTGTTGGAGCGCGCGCCGCCCACGCGGCGGGTAGGGGAGTCGTCGCTGGCCAGCTCCGGATGGGCGGCCTCCAGCGCCTTCAGGCGGTTCATCAGCGCGTCGAATTCCCCGTCGGAGATCTCCGGCGAGTCGTCCACGTAATAAAGGCGCTCGTGCCGCGTTAGCTCGGCCCTGAGCGCCTCTATCTCCTCTTTAGGGGAGCGGGTCATTTTACAAGGTTATTTTGGCGGGCTATGCTGTCGAGCACGCCGTTGACGAATTTGCCCGATTTTTCGGTGGAGTATTTCTTGGCGAGCTCTATGGCCTCGTCTATGATGACGGGCACCGGGGCGTCGGACAGGATCATCATCTCGCAGACGGCCATGCGCAGGATGGAGCGGTCTATGGCGGGCATGCGCTCCATCTCCCAGTTGCGGCTGGTCTTCTTGATGATCTCGTCTATCTTCTGGATGTTGTCTACGGTGGAGGAATACAGGGTCTTGTAGAAATCGAACACCTTCGCTTCCAGGGCGAACTCCTCCATCTGGAAACTGGCGAGCACGGCCGACGGCTCCAGCTTGGCGATGTCCGAGCTGTAGAGCGACTGAAGGCAGTTTTCCCGGGCTAATCTTCGTTTGCTCATAATTAAAGACCCTGCGCCTATATGATACAAAATTTGACGACGGGCGGACACAGGCCGCGCCCCCTCGTTGCCTTGCCCCCCTTTCTTTTGTAGACTTTAGGCAGAAGTCCGACTTTCTTGGGCACGGAGGGTGAACATGAGCATGGTCCCGCTGATAATAATAGGCGTAGTCATACTTTTCGCCAGCATAAAGGTCCTCAACGAATACGAGCGCGGCGTCACCCTGACGCTCGGCCGCTTCACCGGCGTGAAAGGCCCCGGCCTGATCTTCCTGATCCCCGGCATCCAGCAGATGTTCCGCATCAGCACCCGCGTGGTGGTCATGGACGTCCCCCCGCAGGACATCATCACGAGGGACAACATCTCCGTGAAGGTCAACGCGGTGGTCTACTTCCGCGTAGTGAACCCGCAGTCGGCGGTGCTTAACGTGGAGAACTTCATGTACGCCACCAGCCAGCTCGCCCAGACCACGCTGCGCAGCGTGCTCGGCCAGCAGGAACTCGACGACCTCCTCGCCCAGCGCGACAAGATCAACCAGAACCTCCAGCAGATCCTGGACCAGCACACCGAACCCTGGGGCATCAAGGTCTCCAGCGTGGAAGTGAAGAACGTGGACCTGCCGCAGGAGATGCAGCGCGCCATCGCCCGCCAGGCCGAGGCCGAGCGCGAGCGCCGCGCCAAGATCATCCACGCCGAAGGCGAATTCCAGGCCTCGCAGAAGCTGGCCGACGCCGCCGCCATCATAGGCAAGGAGCCGGCCGCCATCCAGCTGCGCTACCTGCAGACCCTCACCGAGATCGCCACGGAGCGCAACTCCACCACCATCTTCCCGGTGCCGATAGACCTGCTGCAGTCGCTGATGAAGAAGAGCTAGGCCCGGAGCGGGCCTGCGAGCGACGGGAGCGGCTCGGCCGCTCCCGTCTTTTTTTGCCTATAATATGACTATGCGGGGCCTCTACGTCCACATTCCTTTCTGCCGCTCCAAATGCGGCTACTGCGATTTCGCCTCGCAGGCCGGCCGCGAGGCCCTCATAGACCCGTTCCTGGGCGCGCTGGCGGCAGAGAGCGCCCGCTACGACGCTCTGGCCGGCAGTTTCTCCACCCTTTACGTGGGAGGCGGCACCCCCAGCCTGCTCACTCCCCCGCAGCTCCAGAAGCTCTTCGACGTCCTGGAAACGCTCACCGGCCCCTTCGGGGCGCTGCGGGAGAGCACCTTCGAGGCAAATCCCGAAAGCCTGGACGCGCAGAAAGCCGCCCTCCTGAAAAAGAGCGGGTTCAGCCGGGTCTCACTGGGCCTGCAGGCGGCGCAGGACAGGCTCCAGGCCGCCCTGGGGCGGCCCGGCAGGTACGCGGACTTCACGCGGGCCTTCGGGGCGCTGCGGGCCGCCGGGTTCGACAACCTCAACGCCGACCTGATGTGCGGCCTTCCCGGCCAATCCGAAAAAGACCTCCTGGACTCCGTGCGGGCGCTGCTGGACCTGAAGGCGGAGCACGTTTCTTTCTACGCGCTGGAGGTGCACGAGGGCACGCCCTTCCACGCCGCCGGCGTGAAGGAAGACCCGGACGCCGCCGCCGGCCTGTACGAGGCCGCGGCCGCGGCGCTTAAGGCCGGCGGGCTGGAGCGCTACGAGATCTCCAATTTCGCCAGGCCGGGCAGGGAGTCGCTGCATAACCTGAACTACTGGGAGCAGGGCGAATACCTGGGTCTGGGCCCTGCGGCGGCCTCCTTTCTGGACGGGGAACGCCGGGCCAACGCCACGGACCTCGATGCCTACCTGGCGGCCGCGGAAGCGGCGAAGCCGCCGCCCCTGCAGTACGGCGAACGGCTCGAGGGCAGGGCCCGGCTGGCGGAAAAGATAATGCTGGGCCTGCGAAAAACGGCCGGAATTGTAACCACTGACGATATATTTATAGAATTTCGGGAAGAGATAACCCGCCTGCTGGCCTCCGGCCTGCTGGAGCGGGACGGCAACAGGCTGAAGATACCGGAAAGCCGCCTCTACGTCTCCAACGCGGTATTCAGGGAACTCGTCTAGCGGAAGGACCAAAATGAGCGTCAGCAAATTCTGGATAAGGCGCGACCGCGAACAGTACCTGCTCGGCGGCATCATAATAACCTGCGCGATCGGGTCCTTTGTTTCGTCTTACTGGCATTTTTCGGACCGCCTGAACGTGCGTCAGAACATCACCATTAAAAAATCCCTCACCCCCGAGGCCGAGCGCAAGAAACTGAAAGAACTCCAGTACGTGGCCCCAAAGACCGGCGGAGGAGCAGGCAAGTATTATAAACTGGACGACACCACCATCCCTTCCGTCCCCAAACTGGGAGAAGACGATGGCGAGTAAGGTCCTCCTCGCCTCGCTTCTCGCCCTGGGCGCCGCCGCTCTCGCGCCGGGGTCCGCCCTGGCGCAGATGGACAGGGCCGCTTCCGAGCAGACCTTCGACTACAACCCCGGCGCCGGCGAGACCACCCCGGCGATACAGCAGTCCATAGCCGAAACCACCTACGAGGACGCGGAACTGATAGAGCATCCGGTCTACGGCACCATCATGCTGTCCAAATCCCGCTGGAAGAACTGGGTGGCGCGGGCGATGTACCTGACGGTCATAAACATCGCCCTGCTCGTCATCATCCTCTCTTTCTCCAAGACGGAAGAGTCCAACATCATAATCTCCTACGTGCTCTGCGGGGCCAGCCTTACCGTCTCGTTCTGGGTCTTTCTCTGCGCCGTACTTCTGGCCAATTTGAAGTCAGCTGCCTGGACCTACATAGGTCCGGTTTCGCTGATCACGGGGGCCGCCGGCTACTTCATGATGCTGAAGGTGAAGAAATACGACATCTCCCTTGCGGAACTGAAGGAATCATTCCAAAAACTGCGCGCGGCCTCCCACGAAGACCCCCGGTTAAGTTCCGTGGACGGTTCTCCCGGAGACTGGCCCGGTGACGATTTCGTTCGCTGAAAAGCAGCGACGGATATAAACGAGAAGGGCCGCCAAAAGGCGGCCCTTCTCGTTTACCCCGCAGCCCTAGAACTGCAGCCAGAACCCGAAGCGGTGAATGCTGCCCAGGTCGCCGAAGGGCAGAAAGGCATAATCCACTCCCAGCCCCGACACCTTCACGCCGAAACCCAGGCTCAGGCCCACCTCGGACCCGAGGTTGGCGGTATCGTAGCCGAATTTGTAGCCGCCGCGCAGGGCGAAAGCCTTGCGGAACCAGTACTCCGCGCCTACCGACGGGTAGAACTGCTCGTCCTGCAGGTACTGGGCCACTTCCGCCGCCAGGTTGAGCTGCGGGGACGCCTTGTAAAGACCGCCCGCGCGCAGGCAGAGCGGCAGGGGGTCGGCCTCGTCCTCGAACTTCATCTTGGTGCCCAGGTTCTGCAGCGCCAGCGCCAGGTTCAGTTTGCCCGTGGCGCGGTAGATGAGCCCGGCGTCCGCGGCGGCCGCGAAAGCGGTCTTGTCGTCGATGGCCGAGCGGATGACCTTCACCGCGAAACCGCCGTCCAGGCGCGGCAGGGAATCGGGCAGCACGTCGCCCTTGGCGTAGGCCAGGGTCACGGCCATATCGCTGGCGCTGAAGTCGCCGATCTCCGGCACGGCGCCCACGGCGTCGTTCAGGCCGCGCTTCTCTATCCCCCCCACCGTCATGAACGTGGCCCCGAAGCCGAAGCGGTTGCCCCCGGCGTGCCCGGCGTAGGAGATGTTGCCCATCTTGGCGTCCTGCAGGTAGGTGCTGAAGTCGAAGGCCGCCTCCTGCGTGTCGAACTGGGCCAAACCGGCGGGGTTGACGAACACCGCGCCGGAATCGTCGGCGAGGGCGCTGAAGGCGCCCCCCATGCCCACCGCGCGCGGGCTCATGGCGGCCTTCAGGAACGGCGCCGCCGTGGTGCCGGCGCCGGAGGCGTAGGCCGCGGCCGGCAGGGCCAGGGCCGCGAGGGCGATCAGTAGTTTCTTCATAGGTATACCTCTTTCCATTCCAGCGCTACTTTATAATGGCCATCTTGTGGGCCTTGGTGCCGAGCTTCTTGCCGTCCAGGAAGGCCAGCATGAAGTACACGCCCGAGGCGCAGTCCTGGTTGTTGTCGTTCTTGCCGTCCCACTCGGAATAGTAGATGCCGTCGGTGCCGGCGGAGTTGTCGCGCAGGCCCTCGTCCAGGGTGCGCACCTTCTCGCCCGCCAGGTTGTAGATGACCAGCTTCAGGCTGCCCGCCTTGCCCGCCGGCAGGTTATACTTCAGCAGCGTGCCGGGCGTGCTGTAGGTAGCCCCCAGGATGCCCTGGCCGTCCGAACTCACGTTCACCGTCTTGGACTTCAGGTTGAACGGGTTGGGCAGGTTGACCACCTCGAAGGTGGAGCTGTAGGCCGCCTTGCCGGTGGTGGGCTTGGCCGTGAACACGGCGAAGCGGCCGGTCTGGCTGGTGGAGCTGGTGGAACTCGGCACGTAGCGGCCGTCCTTCACCGCGCTCATACTGAAGCGCTTGCGCGCGAGCGGCGTGGAAGTGCCGCCGCCGCTGCCCTCGTAGGCCAGTTCCAGGCTGGACACGTCCACGCTGACCACGCCGGTCATCGGGTCCACCGTGTAGTTGCCGGGGATCTCCTTCCAGCCGCCGGAGGCGTCGTCATACTGGTAGATGCGCAGCCCCGTGGTGTTCAGCGCCCGCTCCTTGTCGTACTTGAGCGTCAGCGTGAACGGCTTATTGGGCTGGGCGTTGGAGAGGTCCATGTTGTAGATCTCCGACGCCATCAGGTTGGAGATGGCCGTCTCCAGCGTGACGTTGCCCTTGGCCGTCTTGACCGTACGCACACTGGGCAGCGCGCTGAAGAAGCCGCCCACCAGGTTGGAGAAGTCGGCGGTGCCGGACGACGTGGTTATGGCGCCGGCGTCCAGTTCTATGCCGGAATACTCCTCGGTCTCCTGGTCCATCACCACTTCGCCGCCGGCTATGGCCGCGTCCTGGATGTACTGCTCGGTCTTGGCGTCGTTGGTCTGGTCGTAGAGAATGGTCTTCTCCATGCGGTTGTCGCCGTCGCCGGCGGCCACGTAGACCGTGTAATACTGCCTGTTGGAAGACACCGCGAACTGGCCCTGGTAACTGTTGTTGGCTCCCGGGACCAGCGCCAGGCTGACGGCGGAAGTGGCCGTGTAGACCTCGCCAGGGGTATAGCGGCAGGACGGGGTGGTGACCAGCGCCTTGGGGCTGTTTATGACCACGTCCACCTTGCTCGTAGAATCAGGGGACTTGCGGACCTTCACGGTGATCTGCGGCGGAATATCGCGCAGCACTATGTCGTCCACCACCGTGTCGCCGTTAACCGCGGACACCTCTATGGTCTCGGGCAGCTTGCCCTCCATGAAAGCGGACACCTTGTAGAGGTGCCCCTCTATGATGCCCGTGATCTCGTAGGAGCCGTCCTCGGCCGTCTGCGCCTCTATCTTGGGCAGGTAGGCCGTGGGGGACTGCACGTTCACGGTCTCGTCGTAAGCCACCAGCTTGATACCGGCCGCCGTGGTCGGCGACGGGAACTTGCTCAGGTAAACCTTGCCGGTTATCACCGACTCCGTGGGGGTCAGGAAGAACTCGAACGAAGCCGCGTCGTTGCCGGCCAGGCCGGTCTTCTGCCCGGCTTTCACGAAACCGTCCTTGGTGACTTCCAGCCGGTAGATACCGGCAGGCAGGTTGGCGAAGGAGAAGTTGCCGGAGGAGTCCGTGACCGTGAACTTCTCCACGGTGCGGTGCTTCAGGTACACCCGCGCGTTGGAGACGGCCTCGCCGGTAGCGGAGCTCTTCACCACGCCGGAGATGCCGCTGACCACCAGGGTCTGGGCGTCGAAGTCGAATTCGTAAACCTCGTTCTCCGGCAGCTGGATCTCCTTGGCCACCGGGGGGTAGTTCGGGTTCACGAACACCGCGGTGTAGCGGCCGGGAGGCACGCCCCACACCAGGTAACGCAGAGGATTGGCGTTCAGGGAGTCTATGACCAGGTCTTTATCCTTCTGCTGTATGCCCGCCTCGAAGGCGGAGATGGCCGTTTCGTCGGGCAGGGCGTGGCCGAAGCCTTTCAGGTCGCCGGCGGTGTCATAGAGCATCACGGCCGGGATGAGCGGCATGATCTCCGAGTCGAAGTTGGCGAAGATCTTCTCGAAGTCGGAATCCGAGAAGATCCTGCTGCCGGTGATGTGGCCTGCCATGCTGCCCTGGCCCACGGAACCCAGGACGTTGACCGGGATAGGCTGATCCAGCGTGCCCGGGCTGGTGTCGGACTTCTTCACCGTGACCCCGCGCACCTGGCCTATGAAGTTGGCGAACTGGTAGAAGCTCTGCGGGCGGTACTGGTCGCCGCCGCCGGGATTGTAACTGACCCCGACCACCAGGTAGAAGTCGTACTGGCCGGGCACCATGTACTTCTTGTCCCACGTGGCCGTGGCGGTGCTGTAGTTGAAGTAATACTGAGGTTCATCGAAGAACAGCTCGGTAATGACGCGCTGGTTCATCTGGGTGCCGGACGGCACGCCTATGACCGTGTAGGTCCAGGTCGGCGTGGAGATCTCGGGCAGGCCGAAGATCTGCGGCTGCACCACCAGGCCGGCCTGCAGCGTCAGCTTGACCTCTGTGGTCTTTCCCACGTTCACCGCGACGTTCTCCAGTTCCATGGGCGGCCAGCGGAACTCGTCGCCGCGGGGCTTCAGGTAAACGTCGTAGCTGCCTGGCGGCACGTTGGGGAACTCGAAGGCGCCGTAATCGTCGGTGCCGGTGCCGTCGCTGAACTGCACGGTCTTGCCTTTCAGTTCTATGTCGGCCGAGTAGGCGCAGCCGCTGCTGGAGCAGCTGGGCTTGAAGTTGGTACCGTCGGGGAACTTCACCTGCCCTTTCAGGCCGCCGGAGCGCGTCAGCGTGAAGTCCATGCGGATGGTGTCCGTGGAGGTGAACTGCGCCCCGTCGTTGAAGGAGGAAAGCATGCCCCAGTCGGAGGCGTAGATCTTCACCCAGTAGTCCACACCGGAAGACAGCGCCACGGTATAGGACGTGGTATTGGAGGTCAGCGTGCCGGAGAAGGGCATGAAGCCGAGCTGGCGCCCGCTGCTGCAGTCCCCGTCGCAGTCCTGCATGGCCATGACGACCACCGGCGAAGAGGCCGGGATCTCCAGCGGGGAGGCCTGCGTGACCGTGTAGGTGGTCACGAAGGTCAGGTTGCCGTAGAGCGTGCCCAGCGTGTTGCCGCCGGTAGCGGCCAGGTTGAACTGCAGGTTGTTGGCCGCGAGGCAGTTGCCGATGCTGTTGAGCACCCAGACTTTTCCTGGAGTACAGACGGAACTGGTACTGGCGGCGACGTCCGAGGAGATGGTGACGCGCAGGTCGTCGGTGTTGGACGTCATGTCGTTGCCCGCGTTCAGGTCCATCCAGGTGCCCATGAACTCGGCGTTCAGCCGCACGTTGCCGTCGGTCAGGCCGGTCACGGTGAACGTGCCGTCCGCCCGGGTCTTCACTTTGGCGTCGGTACGGATGCCGGCCATGCCGCTGCGTGCATACGAGTCGTTCCCCGTCGCCCAGTTATAATCGCCGTAGAGCATCACGTTGGCGTTGGGCAGCGGGGTGCCGTTATACTTGAGCACGCCGGTAAGCGTGTAGGTGGCGAGGGTCACCATGTAGTCCCGGTAGACCGTCTCGCTGATGGAATTCACGCAGATCCCCCAGGGAGCCGCCAGGGTACAATCCCCGTTGCCGTACTCGCGGTGGTCGGCGTAGCCCTGCCGCTTGATCTGCAGGCTGTAGCTGTTGGTGGAGACGGCCACGCCGTTGAACATGGCCTTGCCGTTCACGTCGGTAAGGTTCTCGTAGGAGACGGTCCTGATCCAGCAGGGGTTGCCGCCGCAGTTGGTGGTGCCGTCGGGGCCCTCTTTGTAGAGTTCCACGCGGGCGCCCTCTATGGGCGCGCCCCAGGTGGAGCGCACCACGGCCTGGAAGGAAGGCGGCGTGGTGGAACCGCCCACCGCGAAGCCGATCATGGCCACGGCGCTGGTCATGTCCACCGTATAGGCGGAGACACCCGGAAAGGCGCTGTTGAGATACAGCGTCATGGCTTTGTTCTTGCCAGGGATGTTAAGGTTAACGCCGTACACGCCGGTATCCGCCGGTGGAACATTGTGTATAGCCAACGCAGTATTGAAGGAGGTTGACCGGGCTATGCCGTAGGCGGCCTTGTCGCCGTTCTTGGAATAGAACACCTCGCCGCTGAGGTAATCGCCTGCCACGAGGCCCGAGGAAACGACTACGCGCAGGGTGTACCCGGGCTCGCTGGCGCCCTTGGCGTAGAGGCGGTATTGCTTCGTGGTGTCGCCGGTGAGGTTCACCATGAAGGAACCGTACGGATCCATCAGCTGGTCCTTTATGGTGGGTTTATAGTTGGGCGTGGAGATGCCCACGAAATACTGGAAGCCCGCCGGGAGCCGCGCGCTGTAGAAACCCGAGGCGCTGGCGCTGCCTATGACCATGAGTTCGGGGTTGATGCCGCCGTTCTGGTCGAAAGGCATGATGATGATAGGCGCGCCCGAAGCGTAGGCGCCGGCGGCGCCGGAGGTGATGTACACGGACAGCATGGGATTGCTGTTGGAGAAGATAAGCTGGCGGTAGCGGTACGCTCCGAAGCCGCCGTTGAACTCGCCGGTGGCGTAGAGGTAGCCCGTGGTGTCCACGTGCACGTCCCAGCCGCGCTCGTAGGAGGAGCCGCCGCTGTTGAAGGAGCGGGTCCAGATGATATTCCCCTCCGGGCTGAACTTGCGAAGGAACAGGTTCTCGCCCTGGTTCAGGTCCCAGCGGGATTCCGAGCCGACTACGTATACCGAGCCCTGGTGGTCCAGGGCCAGGTTGCCGGCCGAGTCGTAATTATTGGACGGGTCATTGTAGGTCTGCGTCCAGACCGGGGTCATTTCGGGCTCGGCGGTGGCGTCCAGCTTGCGCACCCAGATATCGCCGCCGGAGTCCTGCGAATATACGGTGGCCGCGGCATAGACATTGCCTTCGCCGTCGGGCACGGCGCCCGCGCCCTGGTCCCAGTTATTGCCGGCGCCGGTGATCACCGCGGTAGAATAAGCCACCAGTTCCTGGTCCAGCTTGACCACGAAGGCGTCGGAGCCGGTAACGGAGTTATTGATATTGCCCGAGGCGTAGAGGAAAGAGTTGGTGCTGTCGTACACCAGGTCCGCTATCTCGTGGCCCCAGGTTCCCCCGTCGCCCATGAAGGCGGCGGTGGTGAGCTGCACGCCGGCGGGCGAGGCCTTCACTATGTAGGCGTAATTGGCGTTGCCGGCCTGGTTCTGCGCGCTGCCGCCCAGGTAGAGGTTCCCGTCGTCGTCGGCGGCCACGGCGTAGCCGTAGTCGTAGTTCAGGTCGAAGTCGTAGCTGCGGGCCCAGAGCAGGACTCCGGCTGGGCTGTACTTCACGGCCATCAGGTCGTCCTTGGTGGCGCTCTCCCAGGAGCCGCGGTGGCCAGCCAGGATGATATTGCCGGCCTTGTCCGCGGTAACGGCGTAGGCCTGGATGTTCTCGTTGGGCCGCGCGGCCAGGAACTTGGTCCAGCCTATGGTCATGTCAGGGCGGTACTTGCGCAGCACCACGATGCTGCTGCCGCCTCCGGCCACCGCGCCGGCGGCGGTGGGGTTGCTCCAGTAGTTGGAGACGGTGTAGAGGTTGCCCTGGGCGTCCCGGACGGACTTATTGCGCCAGCTGTAGGAGTTGTTTACGCTCCACACCTTGCTGTCCGGGTAGGTGACCACGGTGCTCTGCACGTCGGGCGTATTGGCGTAGGCCGTGGCCTGGCCGGCCAGGGCGGTAAGGGTGGCGCCGTCGTCTGCCCAGACGCGGAAGTAATAGTTGGGCGAGGTGATGGCGCCGGAGCCGTCGCGGCTGGCGTCCAGGCCGCCTATGCTGTAACTCTGGTACATGCCGGAGGAGACGGGGGCGGTGGTATAGAACATGGTCTGGGCCGAAGTGTAGGCCCAGGGTCCGGCGGAGAGCAGCGAGGATTGGAAATAATAGGTGGACCCGGTAGGCAGGTCCAGCGGCGAGGTCCAGCTGATCTCGCCGGTGCCGGGATAGGCCCCGGGGGCGCCGTTGATCACAAAAGAAGGCGGCAGGAAGGTGTAGATACCCGGCCTGGAAGCGTTCACGGAGGCCCCGGCGAAGATACCCGAGCCGTCCAGCATGACATTGCGGGCCTGCTCGCTTTCGGACTTATTGTCGAAAGTCTTGGTCCATTCGCGCGAGAGGGTGGCGGGGTCCACTTTGGTCACACGGATGTTCTGGCCCTGCATGATGTCGTTGCGCATTTCGTAACCGGCGGTATAAACATAGCCGCCGTAATAAGCGGCGCCGTAGTTCACTTCCATGTTGCCGGCCACGTTATAGGTGGAAGCGGCCACATAGTCCAGCGCCCCCCCTTCGTGGTTAATGAATTTCCCCAGCCAGGCGTCTTCCGAACTGAACACGCTGATCCTGCCGGCGACATAAATGTCGGAATCCGGTCCCACGGCCAGGCCGTAGCCGGTCTCGGAAAGGTTCGGGACGTCGCTGCTCACCGTAACCTGGTATTCCATGGTGCCGGAGGTCAGCGGATAACGCGCCAGCCAGATATCGGCGTCACTGGCGGTAACGCCTTTTTCTCCGGCCACAAAGACCGCGGAGGTGGTAACGGCAATGCCGTTAAAGCGGTTGCCCATGCTGCCGGCGACGGCGTCCGAAGTGGAAGACCAGAGTTCGAAACCCGTAGTGGAGAACTTCTTTATCATCGCGGCATTGCTGCTGTCAGGTGTGGACATCTGACCGGCGATATAGGCGTTGCCTGCGGCGTCTATGCCCACGGCATTGGCCATGTCAGAGCCCATGGATTCTCCGGCTATCTTCACGTTCCAGTCCAAGAGGCCGTTAGACAGCACCTTGGCCAGGAAGATATCCTGCATATTGGTAGGGTCCGAATTAATGGCGCCGGCCACGTACACGGCACCAAGGGCTGAAACCGCGAGCCCTTTTATGGTGAAAGAAGGCGCGGCGTTCACGGTAGGTTGGGGGTAATTGTAGAACCGGGTCCACTCGAAGCGGCCGGAAACCTTGTCGTACTTGCGCACCAGCCAGCCGCCTTCCATGGAGCCGGCCATAGGCACGCCGTAGGCCTGGTAAATGTTGCCGCTGGGGTCCATGGCGGTGGCGAAGTCCATCGGGCTGCCTTCGGCATAGGTGAGGCGGGACTGCGGGTAGACGTTGACGATATCCGTCAGCGCCGGCGTGCGGGCTTTGGCGTAAACGGCGGGGCCCATGGGCGTGCCGTTAAGCCAGACCATGAAATAATACGTGGGCGTGGTGAGATTGCCGTAGGCGTCACGGGAGGCGGGCAGGCCCCGCACCAGGAAGCCGTCGCCGGCGCCGGAGGCCACGGGGCCGGTAGTGAGCTGTATCTGCGCCGTGGCGTAATCCCAGGTGAAAGCGGGCGAGGTGCTGTACTGTACGCGCAGGGGCGTGTCGGCCGGCACGGCGGCGGGATAGGTCCAGGAAAGCTGCACGGTACCGGTGTATTCGCCGGCGTAGGAACCCAACTGGAAGGGGCTGCCGCCGGTCTGCGGGAAAGAGTAAAGGCCGTAGGAGTCTCCGAACTGGCCGGCCAGCAGCACGTCGCCGGTGGTGGAGAGCTTCACGTCGTAGAAGACGTCGTCGCTGGCTGAAACGTAGGTACGGGTGGAGATCAGCTGGCCGTCGGAGGTGTACTTGAAATAGAGGGCGTTGCGGCCCTGGCCCAGGTCCATGCGGGACTCGTAGCCGGCCACGTAAACGCCGCCCACTTTATCGGCGGCGCAGGAGTAGGCGGCTTCCTCCTTGCTGTAGGGCGCGTAAGGGTTGTCGTATGTCCTGGTCCAGATCGGGGACGAGAGAGCCAGGTCGAACTTGTGCACCACCAGGTTGCGGCCCTGGCTGAGGTCGTTGCGCTCCTCGTAGCCGCACAGGTAGGCGAAGCCGGCGGGGTTAACGGCCAGGCCGTAGGCCGCGTCATAACCGTTGCCCGGGCTGTTGTAGTCGAAGGCCTTTACGAAATCGCCGTTGGAGGCGTACTTCATGATGGACATGTCGGCGTAGCCGGCGGAATTGGAGGCCTGGCCGCCGAGGTAGAGGTAACCGGAAGCGTCCAGGGCCAGGTCGCTGACAAAGTCCTCGGTGTTGGTGGTGCGGGTGCTGTTAAAGAGGGTCTCCCAGGTGGCAGCGCCGGTCACCGGGGCCAGCTTGGCCAGCCACATGTCGGAAGAGGCGGAGGAATACTCCACGGCGTAGCCGCCGGCGTAGAGGGACGCGCCGTCGAAAACCAGCGCCTGGGCCCTGGAATGGCCGTAGAGGCCGGGGCGGGTCTTCAGCCAGAGCAGTTCGCCGGCGGTGGAATACTTGGCGATGAAAGCCTCGTCGTAATTGCCGTCGTAGAGGCTGCCGGCCACGTACACGTCGCCGCTGACGAAGTCCACGGCCAGGGACCGGCCCAGGTCCCAGCCGTACGGGGAGGCGCTGTTGAGCAGGCGCACCCACTGCAGGGCGCCGGCGGAATTGTATTTGCGCAGCACTACCTCGCTGCCGCCCATCTGCTGGTTGGTGGTGAAGCTGTTCACCAGGTAGGTGTTATTGAAGCGGTCCACGGCCAGGCGGCCGCCGTAATAGTCGCGCAAGCCGCTCTCGAGCGCGAGCGTTCCGCCGCCGAAAGGCGTGGCGGACACCGACGGGAACAGCGGGGTGGAGGGCCGGGCCGACATTTCGGAGGAATCCGCGGAAACCACGGAAGCCACCTCCGCCCAGAGGCGGAAAGCGTAGTAAGGCGACTCCACGGCGTTGGCCCCGTTCACGCCGGCGTTCAGCCCGCCTATGACCAGGTTATGGATCTCGCCCGAAGCAGAGGTTGTGGCTATGACTATCTGCGCGTTGGCGGTGCTCCAGACCGCGTGCGCGGCGTCCGTGGTGTACTGGAGGTAGAACTTGTCGCCGTTGCCCTGCACCAGAGTGTCATTAGACTGCCATTTCACATAGATGGTGCCGGCGTAGGGCCCGGTGGAGACGTCCAGCGGGGTCACCGGGTTGGTGGCCAGCGCCTGTTGCGCGGAAGCCGCCCAGAGGCAGGCCGCGGCCGCCAGAGTGAAGATGGTCTTTTTCATGTTAAACATAAGTTCTCCTGAAAACCGCCGACGCCGGGCTGCCGCCCGGACAAAAATTCAGCAACACCGCGAACGTTCACCGCCTGCTATAGACTAAAATTCCCACTCCAGGCCCAGCAGGTAGGTGCTGGCCCGGTAGTTGTACCTGTAATTGGCCTCGTAGCGCATGTTGGAACTGGAGACCTGGTAGTTGTACGCCGCTTTAGCGAAGATCTTGTTATACACGGGGTACCGCACGGCCAGCGAACTCAGCCAGAAGGTCTGGTTGATCTTACCCTCGCCGTAAGCGCCGGCGGCGTCCTGCTTGAGGCGCCCGAGGTAATACAGGCGCCGCCAATCCAGCCCCACGCCGAACTGCGCCCCGTTCTTGAAGACGAAACTGGCCGACGGGCTCACGGACATGTCCACGTAGCTGTAGTAATCCTCTATGTACTTGGTGCGGGAGGAATCGTAGGAGCTCTGGTTGGAGCTCAGCCAGCCCACCCGCGCCCCCACGGCGAGGTAGACCGGCTTCATGGCCCGGGAAACCCGGAAGGTCCAGTTCTGCACCAGGTCGGAGCGCTTGTCGCTCTTGAAGTAGGGCTGGCCGGTGGCGGGCTTGGCCACCACGGCCTGGTCGCCGTAGCGGCGGTAGGTGAAGTCGTAGCCGGCCTTCATCACCGCCGGCTCCGGGAACCAGGTATAGGTGAAGCCCAGCCGGTGGTTGGTGTTGTCCATGGTGTCCACCCCGGCGTTGGAGGACAATTCGTTGAAGGTGGTGGTGTCTATGGCGGTGCCCCCCTCCGACAGCAGCGTGCTGTAGTTGGGGTACTTCACCTGGTAGAAGTCGTAGGATTCCGTAAAGGTGCCGTGCGGACGCTCCTGCTCGGCGTCCAGGCCGAAAGAGAGCGTGGCGTAGTCGAAAAGGCCGTCGCCCCATTTCTCGTCCTTGGTCTCCTTGATGAGGGCTTTCGAATAAGAGATGCGCGGCTTGTATTTGTCGAACTCGCGGGTATAGACGTACTTCAGCGAGAAGGTATGCGTCTGGCGCTGGCGGGTGAGCACGCCGCCGCCGGCCAGTTCCTGGATGTCCTGCGTGCCGGAATAGTTGCCGGCATAGACGGGGATCAGGTCATGCCCTTCCGCTATGTTTATCACCGGCGAGGCGAAGGCGTCCAGCCGGCCCTGGAAGGAGGCCGCGTCGGAATCCAGGTAGTATTTGCCGCCGAGCAGCGAAACGTTGGCCACCGGGGTTATCTTCATGCCGGCTTCGAGGGCCGCGGGGCAGCAGGCCAGCAGGCCGAGCAGGCAGGACTTTATGAAGTTCTCTTTTTTCATGGTCATGTTCCCTTAAAACCTCAGCAGGCCGGCGTCCTTGAGCAGTTTGGCGGAGAATTCCAGGTCTATCTTGCGGCCGCCGAACAGGGAGCTGGTGTACACCCGCTCGAAATTGAGCCGGTCGGTGGCGGTGTCCATGGTAACGCCCAGGCGCGAGGAGAAATCCCCGGCGCTCAGAATGTCGCCGCTGTCGAAGAGCACGTAATCCGAGGCCTCTATCCAGGTATTATCCGCGTCGGAATAGGTGTTGCGGGTGACGGTGTGGAACACGTCCTCGCCTCCGGGATAGGTCACCGAGCCAGCGGGGGCCGCGCCGCCCAGGTAGGTCATCTCGCCGGTCTGCACGGTATTGTCCGCGTTGAGGTCCGTGTAGCCCCAGAGCTTGCGCCCCAGGCCGCCGTTCTCCAGCGCCTGGTCCGGCCCGGAGGCGTAAACCGCGTAATCGGTGAAGAAATGCGTCCACTCGGACGGGCTGCCGGCGTTGTCGGCCACCATCTTGCCGCCGGAGGCGTCCTCGGTGACGCGGTCCAGGGTATTGGACATCACGCTGTTCATGGCCGTGAGCTGCCACTGCGGCGTGGCGGACCCCGTGGCGCTGGTCATGTTGCGGGTGGCCAGCGACAGGTCGGCGGGCAGCGCGCTGTTGAAGGTGAACAGGATCTTGCCGAAATCGAAACGCTCCTGCCGGGTATTGAGCACCACGTACTTGAACTGGTTGTCGGCCGGCCGGATCACGTATTCTTCCATGCGCACCCGGTTGCCGAAGGCGTCTATGGCCACCTTGCGGCTCTGGAACTCGGCCGATTGCAGTTCTTCCTGGGCGCGGGAGATCACGTCTTCCTTGGAGATCTCGTTGTAGATCTCGTTACGGGCCGCCTGCGAAGGGCTGCCCACGGAGGAGTTCATGTCGCTCGGCTGGTTGGGGTTCTGCGAAGGTTCGCGCAACCTTCCGCCGGCGGGGATCTCGGCGAATTGCCCCTCGCGGACCAGGCTGGCGTTGCCCTTGGCGTCGCCGGTGAGCACGGACCCGTCGTAAACCTCCACGCGGCTGTTCCCCTCCTGGTCCGAGGCCACCATGAAGTCGGTGCCGCGCACGGCGCAGACGGCCGACGGGGTGCGGACTTCGAATTTTTTGGAGAATTTCTTGACCCAGGAGCGGACCCGGCCGAAATAGAGCCCGAGCGAGACCGCGTCCTTGCCTTCCGAGGTCATCCTGAACGAGGACACCGGGGCGATCTTCACGCGGGAGCCGTCCTCCATGAGGAGCTCGGCGGTAGAGGCGCGGGCGGTACGGAGCTCGTCGCCGTTGCCCAGGCGCAATTTCTCGTCCCCTTCCAGGCGGGTCCAGGTTTCCGACCCGGCTTTTTTATGGTCCACCTCGCCGCGCCACGAGTCGAGATAGGCGGCGTAAGCCGGTGTAAAGGCAAAAAAGAGCAGCGCTGAAACAAGCAGTTGTTTCATAATAGGAACTCCTTGGTCTCTATCCTTCCCGAACCCCCGAAAATCAGGCCCAATAAGGGCGAAAAAAACTACCCCCTCATCATAATATAATGAGGGGGTAGTGTCAACGCAACAAAGGTTACGTTCTACTGCAGGCTCAGGCTGTCCGCGGTAGTGGTGGCGGCCTTCTTCTGGCTGAGGATCTCCGGGGCGAACAGCACGTCTATATTGCGCCCCTGGAACAGCGAGGAGTCTATGACCATTTCCAGGTTGAAGCTGCCTTCCGCCAGGAAAGTATTGGAGTTGGGCGAACCGGGGATGCCGAGGACTTCGCCTTCATTGGAGACGAGTATCTTCCTGGAAAGCACGGTAGAGCCGTCCGCGTAGGTGGTGCCCACGCTGTAATCGGCCTTACCGGGCCCGCTGGGATAGGTGACCACCGGGTCGCTCGGGTTCACGGTGGCGTCTATGGCGCCGCCGTAGATGCCGGCCTTGTCCACCAGGGCGGCGGTCCAGCCGTCGGACACGTCTATGGTGCTGGTCGGGTCCAGGGTTATCTGTTCCAGCGTGGTCAGGGTGCCAACGTTGTTTACCACCTTCTGCGTCCAGGTGAACTGGCCGGCCGTGGTGGAATTGTAGTCCTGTATCTGCTGGAACTGGGTGCGCTCGCCTCCGGGCACGCCGGGGCCGGAGAGTATCTGCTTGTAGTCTATGGACCCGGGATAGTACCTGGTGGCGGCCACGCCGCCGTTGTAGCCGGCGAAGTCGATGGCCACCGGGGCGGTGAAGTCTATGGTCTCCTTGATGCTGTCCACGGTGTTGGTCAGGTAAACCTCGAAGTACTTCATCCAGTTGGCCGGGGCGGTGGCGGACATGTACATGCCGTCTATGATGCCCCCCACCTGGCTGATATCGTCGGGGATGGCGGAGTTGAAACGCTCTATCAGGTGGCCCCAGTCCAGGCGGTCGGCCTCGGCGCGGCGGCTGAGGAACAGGATCTTGAATTCGTCGTCGGCGGGGCGCAGCAGGTATTCTTCCAGGCGCACGCGGCGGCCGAAGGCGTCTATGGAATCCTTGCCGAGCTGGGACTCGTTGGCCTTAAGCTCGCGGTTGCGCAGCTCTTCGAGCATGGTGCGGGTACGCTCGCGGGCGGTTTCCCTCATCACGGCCATGGGGCGGGCGGCCTGCCCGGCCTTCTCGTCCTTCAGGGAGACGTTCTCCGGCCTGGACATGCCGTCCATGCCTATATTTATGCGCTCTTCCGAGGAGACCACGGCCAGTTTGCCCTGGTTGTCGTTCACTTCCACCAGGCCTTCGGCCACGTCCATGCGGGTGGCGCCGTCCTTGCCCACCTCCAGTTCGAACTCGGTGCCGCGCACGGCGCAGACCGCGGCGGGCGTGCGCACTTCGAAGCGGCTGGCGAAATAACCGGCCACGCTGGCCTTCAGCTTGCCGAAGGCGAGCTTGAAGCCGGCCTTCTTCTTTGTGGTGTCCTCCACCGCGAACTGGCTGTCGCCGGCGAGCTGGAACCGGGAGCCGTCGGGCAGCACCACGCCGGCCTTGCCGTCCTTGGCGGTGCGGATCTCGGCGCCGGGCCTCACGCGCACCGGCTCGGTCACGTTCACCCAGCCTGATTTAGCTGAAGCCCTGGCTTCCACCTTGCCTTCGGGCATGAGGATCATTTCCCGCGGGGCGGCCAGGCAGGGGCCGGCGGCCAGCAGGAGTACGGCTATAGTTTTAAAGGCGTTCATAGTTTAGAACCTCCACTCCATGCCGGCGAAATAGGAAGAACTGTCGTAGTTGTAGCGGTAAACCTGCTCGTAGCGGTTATTGGACCGCGAAGCCGCCCAGGTGCCCTGCACTTTGGCGTCCAGCGAGCGCGCCACCGGGTAGGCCAGCTCGGCGGTGAAGCTGCTGGAATACTGCGCCAGGGTCTTGGAGGTGTACGACCCGTCGCCTTTCTGGGCCAGGCGCTCCGAATAGGAACGCACCGCGAACTCGTAGGAGAGCCGCGTGATCAGGCCGGTAGCGATGGAGATGAACTGCGCGCCGGGCGCCAGCCGCACCTCGGTATAGTCGTAGTAGCCCTTGATGTACTTGAGATGGGCCGGGTCCGTATCCATGTGGTTCTGGTTGGAGATCAGGTTGGCCAGGCCCAGGCCCGCGCTGAACACCGGGCGGATGCCGCCCAGCCACTGCAGGTCGTTGTAGCGCTTGGAGAGGCCCAGGTTCGCGGACTGGTAATAGTCCGACCGCTTGGAGCTCAGGTAGCGGCCCTCGGAGTTGATGACCTTCTGGTCCTGGTAGTCTATCAGGGACAGGGAGAACAGGAAGTCAGCCTTCTTGAAATTGGGCAGGTCCATCTCGGCGGCGTAGCTGACCTGGTTGGTCAGGGTGTCCAGAACCCGGCTGCCGGGGTTGGGCGCGGCCATTTCGGCCCCGTACTGGCTGGCCAGCGATTTAAAGCGCGTGTAGCGGGTGTAGTAGGCGTCCCAGGAGAGCTGCCAGGTCCACGGCGTGGACAGGCCCAGGCGGGTCTTGCGCTCCAGCGTCACGCCGGCCTCGTAGCGGGTGAAGTCGTAAAGGCCTTCCCCCCAGTTCTCGTCCTTGGTCTCGCGGAAAAGCTGGTTCTTAACGCCCACCCGGGGCTTGAAAGAGTAGCCGCCTTCGTAGCGGCGTATCAGTTTGAAGCCGAGCGAGTTATCCAGGCTCTGCTGGAACAGGGTACCGCCGCCGGCCAGTTCGTTCACCTGCTTGAAGCCGGTATAGACGGACCGGGCGCTGGCGAAGAAGCCGGAGCTGGGCGAATAGCTCCTGGCCAGTTGGGCGTCCAGCACGCCGTAGCCGTTGAAGGCCCCGGACTGTCCGCCGAAGAAGTACTGGCCCCCGAAGAGGTCCAGCTTCCCCATGAGTTTGTAATTCCCGGCCGCGGCAGGAGCCGCGGTCATCAAAAGAACCGCTGCGATCAGTTTTTTCAAGTCAGTCTCCCCGTGTTGCGTTTAGAAAACAAAGCCCAGCGTCATGCGGTGCGTGTCGCCCAGGTCCCCGAAGGGCACGTAGGCGTAGTCGAAAGCGAAGCTGTCGAACTTAAGGCCCAGGCCCGCGCCGAACCCGGTCAGCCCGCCCAGTTCGTCCCGGCTGCGGCCTACCTGGTAGCCCGCGCGGAAAGAGAGCAGCTTGTTGGCGTGGTACTCGGCGCCCAGGTCCAGGTACAGTCGCTCGTCGTTGGCCAGCCAGTCCAGGTCGGCCGCCGCGGTCAGTTTCTTGTCGAAGAAGCCGGTGGACGCGCCGCCCTTGAAAGTGAGCGGCAGTTTGTCGGGACCTATCTTGCCGCCCAGGTTCTGCACCGTGAAGGCCGCCGTCCAGCTGCCGTTGAAGGAGTAGGACGAGCCCAGGTCTATGGCCAGCGCCTTGTCGTTCTGGGTGTCGAGCTTCTGCTGTATGTATTTCAGGTTGCCGCCCACGGCCAGCCCGGGTATAACGTCGGGCCGCGCGTAGGACAGGGTGACGGCCGTATTGTTATTGCTGAACTTGGAGATAGGGTTGTCCGTGTCGCCGGTGCGCTTCTCTATGTCGGACACCGTCAGGTAGTTCACGCCGGCGCCGAACACGCCCATGTCGTCGCCGAGCGGGGCCGCGTAGCCCACAAAGCCCTGCGACTCGTCCACGAACAGCATGTTGTAGCTGGCGCTGAGGTCGCGCCGCTTCAGCCCGGCCAGCCTGGCCGGGTTCCAGTTCACGGCGCCCGCCCCTTCGGTAAGCGAGCTGGCGGCGGAACCGAGGGCCAGTTCCCTGGCCCCCACGCCCACCTTAAGGAAGCTCGCGCCGGTGGTGCCAACGCCGGCGGCCTGCGCCGCCCCCGCGCCCAGCATTAAAGCCGCTGAAAGCCATATTTTATAGTTCATAGTCTCTCCTCAGTCCTTAAGCCGGTTACTTTATGACCGCCATCTTGAACGTAGCGTCCTCGCGGCTGGGCTTCTTGCCGGAGAGCTCCACCACGCCGTAATAGACGCCGTTGGCCACTTCCTGGCCGGCCTTGTTATGGCCGTTCCATTCGAAGTAGTTGTACTTGCCGCCCACGCAGGTGCTGCTCAGGTCGTTGACCAGTTCGCCGGCCAGCGTGTAGATGCGGATGTGGCAGGGGCCGCCGTTGGCCGCCGGCACTTCCACGTGGATGAACGTGCCGTTGGTGGTCAGCGAGGCCAGATTGCCCGCGTCGTGGTTATGAGCGGTCACGGTCTTGGCCTTGAGGCTGAAGGGGTTCGGGTAGTTGAACACCTTCACCTTGCTGCCGCCGTAGGCGTCGCCGGCCACGGAAGGCCGGATCACGGCGAAGGTGCCGGAGGTGGAGCTGCCGCCCGCGGCCTGCGGGCGCACCACGTACTGGCGCCCGTCGAAGGCGTTCACCTGCACGGAGCCGGGCTTGGCCAGGATGGAGGCCAGGCTCTTGAGCTTCACCTTCACGGTGCCCTTCACGGGGTTGATGGTCGCCACGCCGGTCACTTCCTCCCACTTGGAGGTGGTGTCGTTATAGCGGGCCACCGAGAGGTCCGTAAGGTCCGCGGTGGTCTTGTCGTAGGCCAGCGTGAGCTCTATGGACTTGTCCTCGTTGGGGGTAACGCTGGTGAGCGCCACCGTATAGAGGTTGCCGGCGAAAGCGTCCGCGCCGAGCGCGTTCACCTTGTCGGCCACGGAAGCGTCGCTCTTGTCCTCGCCCTTGAAAGAGCAGGTAGGCACCGCCCCGGTGGACACCGGCAGCACGGCCCCGGGCGGGAACATGATGGCCGAAGCGTCGTCGCCGCTGTTGTCTATACCGGCCTCGTTGCCGCGGCGGCCCTTTTCGTCCTCGGTATCGTCGCCGATTATCAGGTCGTCTATCTGCTGCTCGGCGTTGCCCTTATAACTCTTGCCGAACAGGAGTTCGCGCGTCACGGTGCGGCCGGAGTAGGATACGGCCTCCCCGTGCAGCACGTAGGTGACGCCGTTGGTAAGGCTGGCCAGCGGCACCTTGCCTATCATCTCGCCGCTGGAGATCTGCTCCAGGTTCACGGTGATAGCGCTGCCGGCGTTATAAGGCGAAGCGCTGTAGGTCATGACCCCGGTCTTGAAGTCCGACGGGTTCAGCACGGTGAACTCATAATACTCGTCGCCTTTCTTGGCGAACATCTCGATGTCCAGCGGCTTGGGCTTCATGATGAAGTCTATGCCGGTTAGGAGGCCGTAATGCGGCACGGTGCTCTGGTTAAGCGTGTACTTGCCGGGCACTTTAAGGAAGACCTTGTACACGTCCCCGGGGATAAGCCCGGTCAGCCGGTAGGTACCATCCGAGCCGGTGCGCGTCTTTATGAGCGGCAGCGGCGCCGTGGGGTGCGTGCCGTTGTAGGTGTCGTTGTAGGCGTAGATGAGCGCGCCGGGCTGCACCTTGGCGAAAGGCATCTTCTGCGAATACACCGTGCCGGAGACGGAGCCGCCGGCCGCGGTGAGCGTAAAGTTACGCGTGTAGCTGTTGCTGCCTACCAGTTCCTCTTCCGCGTCGTCCAGGGCGTAGCCCTCGGCCGAGACCTTCAGGCGCACCTCGCCGGGCGGCAGACCTTCGAACTTATAGGCGCCGGTGGAGTCGGTTACCACGGAGCGCGGGTCTATGCCCTCGCCTACCAGCGACACGGCCACGTTGGACAGCCGCACCGCGGTATTGGTGGTGGTCACCACGCCCTGCAGGGTGGCGCCCACGCCCACGAGGGCGTCCAGGTCTATGGACATGGTGGTGGTAGAGCCGTTAACGCCAACGCAGGTGCGCGTCTGGTACGGCGGGTAATTGGGCGTGGTCACCACTGCCGTGTAGCAGGTGGAAGGAGCCAGCGCCCTGATCTGGTAGGCGAAATACGGGGCCTCGTTGAGCATGGTGATGAACTGGGAATAGCCCAGCTGGAAGTTGGCGGTAAACGACCCGGTCTGCTCCCGCTCAGCTATGAAGTCCATAGACGGCACCACTATGCCGGCCGCCTTGAAAGCGCCGTTGGCGTCGTAGAGCGTGACCAGAGGCAGATAGTTCATGAACCCCTCAAAGTCGCCGCCGAGGGCGTCGTAGTCGGCCTGCCTGAAGAAGTTATTGGCCGACACAAGCCCCTTCAGCGTGGCATTGCCGCGCGCGGCCATGCTGACAGTCGGGTTCATGTTGACTATCATACCGCTCGAAGGCCACATGGAATAGGCCGGGCGCACCAGCGCGTTGGCGCGGCTGTCTTCTATGATGACGTTCTTGCTGGACGTGATCAGCGAGAAATGCGGGTACGGGGCATCGGGAATGGGGCCCGCAGACATGTCGCCGAAGTCGCCGGAGCGCATGAGGTACAGATCGTACACCGCAGGGGACGGCAGGGCCAGGGCGCAGAAGCCGGGCGGCTGGCCGCCTCCGCAAGGACCGCTTTCATCTCCGGGCACTGTGCCGGTGGAGTAGCGGAATTTCAGACCGTCATCCTTGCCGGAAAGCATGGTTATTATGGTCTCGCCCTTAAGGACGGTGCCTGCCGGCACCGGGATCACCCGGAAACCGAGCACGGTGTCATGATTAGGGGACACGATAACGCTGGTGTCCGGCATCAGGGCCGGGTTCATGCCTATGCCCACATAGGTGGCGTCCACCAGGTTCACGCTCACGGTAGAGGTACTGCCGGCCGTGACGTTAACGGTAGGGGCGGGAGAAGGCAGGGCGTAATCGAAAGAAGCCTCGCCGCTGCCGTTCACCCGGATCCGGTTTATGCCGGGCAGCACGCTGGTAAGGGTAAAGGTGCCGTCCTTCTGCACCTGGGTGCCGGACCAGCCGTTATCGCTGTTCATGTCTATCCAGATGTACTGGTGCTCGGCCGGGATGAACACCGTGCCGTCGGGCTTATAGAGCGTGCCGGTAACTATGCCGGCCGGCTCGAAGTCCATATCCACCACCACGGTGCCGGTGGAGCCCAGGTGCACCTGGTCATTGCCGCCGCCGCGGCGCACGCGGCCCCAGCCGTAGGCGCTGGTGTACATGTAGTAGGAGAAACCGCTGGATACGTTGATCTGGTAGTCGTAGTGGTCGGCGCCGGAGCCGCTCAAGGAAGTGAAGTTGCCGCTGCCGCAGCTCAGGCCGTCCTGGCATGAGGGATAGAGCGCTATGGTGATGGGATGGGCGCTCAGGTCGGTCACGCCGGGGAACCGCAGGGTGCCGCGCACCAGGCCGCTGGTATTGCCGCCGGTGGTGACCACGTAGGTGATGGAGGACAGGTTAACCGCCCCGTCGGTGACCAGCGCGCCGCTGCTGTCGTACACGTGCAGCATCTGGTTGTCGCCTTCGGCCGTATTGGTCTCCACGAGCACGCGGTAATCGTCCACGCCGGTACCGCCGTAGGCGCAATGCGTCTGCAGCCAGCAGCCCTGTTCGTGGCAGTCCTGGTACACGCCCCAGGCGGGAGACTCGCGGTCGGGCCCGGAGTTAAAGGGCACCGACTGGCCGCCGGAGAACTGCGTCCAGACATTGACCACATAGTTGCCGCTGGGAATACCGGTAAGCGTAACGCAGCCGTCGGCGCCGGTCTGCAGGTTCTTTATGGCATAGCCCGGGCGCTGCTGGAAATCGGGATAATTGGTCCCGGCGCAGGCGTTGGGAGCGTCGCTCCAGGGAGAGCCGTCCGGATTGATATTGACCTGGGAGTTGGGAATAGGCGCGCCGGAGGCGGACCTGGCGCAGACCTTGAAAGTGCCGGTGCTGGCGGCCATCTCATTGAGCTGGACCTTGACGGTGTCGTAATAACCTGGGGAAGCCACGCCCTGGAAAATAGGCAGCGCGGAACTGACATACACGAAGTCGTTCTCGCCGCGGGGCGCGAGGCCGCTGCACAAGTCCTGTACCCCGGTCAGCGCGGGACTGGTATAAGGTTCATAGCAGGTACCGCCGCCGCCCTGCCGCCAGGAGCAGCCGCCCATGGACTCGGCGTAATAGGTGGCGCCGAGCACCAGGTCGGTCAGTTGAAAACGGCCGTTCTCGTCCACATTGGCCCACTTGTAGTCGCTGCAGGAGCGGAAATTGACACCGATGTAGCCGATGGCGGACCACAGGGTGGTGCCGGTACTGCGCACTATGCCCTGCACCGCGCTGGTGGAAACCGCGGCCGAACCGGAAGTATTGTTCTCCACGCGCGAAGGCGGGATGGAATTGGCGAAGTCCGCCTTGGCGGCCCCGGTGTAGGAAAGGGTATAGGCGCCGAGCTCCAGCGGCAGGCTGTCGCCGAGTTCGGTCATGACGTTGCGGCCGGTACCCCTGTTCAGGTAGGGATCGTAGGTGCCTATATTATAGGTATTGGGGTCCGCGAAGGGCACATTGTCCACCACGAGGAAACCGACCCCGCTGCCGTCGGTCTGCACTATGCCCGTGCCGCCCTGCTGCTGGGCCAGCATATTGTAAACGCCTCCGAACAGCACGGTGTTGGGAGTGGCGTTGGCTATCTCGAGGCGGATGCGGGCCACTCCGGTCAGGCCGGAGGTCACGGTGAAAGTGGAATAGCGGGTGGTGCCGTCGGCCCAGATATAGCGGTTGGGGTCGTATTCCGGGTTATTGAACTGGTCATAGATGCTGGGAGAATAGCCGTGGGAGGAGAACAGGATGTTATAGCTCCGGTCGTTCTCCAGCGTGAACTGGTATTTGCCTTTAGTGGCGTCCGGCGCGTTGGAGGTAACGCCCACCTGCGTGTGCGTGGAGGGGCCGTTCATGCCGAATTCCACCGCGGCCACCAGCACGTCCCCTACGGGGTTGCCGTCCCCGTCCTGTACGTAGACGTTGAGCGTGGTGCCTACCGCCGAAGCGGTAGAAGCCGCCGCCAGGGCGAGCAGCCCCGCAAGGATCATTTTAGTGAACAGGCGCATAGTTCCTCCGTGAATGGCCGGGCGTTAAGCGCCTGGCCTTACGAAAATCCGAGAAATAGAAGAAAGGTCCCCCCGCTGAAATCCGACTCCGGTAAAGATATAACATTGGGTTGAGAACAGTCAACCGCAAATTATGTAACTTAGGGCACAGGCCTTTAGTGGGCGCAGACGTCACAGGAAGAATTGCCCACCGGCTCCGCTTCCACCTGGAAAACCGAGTGTTTTATGCCGAAGCCGGCGGCCACGCCGCAGGTGGCGGCCTTTATGGCCGCCTGCTGCAGGGCCGGGTCCTTCACCACCAGATGCGCGCTGATGGCGTTGAAACCGGAGGACAGGCTCCACACATGCAGTTCGTGCACGTCCGAAACGCCGTCTATGGCGAGCAGCTGCTTCTCCACGGCTTTCAGGGACAGCCCGCGCGGCGCGCCTTCCATGAGGATGTGGAAGGCTTCGCCCAGCAGCCGGGTGGAACTGAACAGGATGAGCGCTATTATAAGGAGGGAGACTATGGTGTCGGCCCGGTACCAGCCGGTAAAATAGATGATGAGGCCGGCCGCTATGGCCGCCACGGAGCCGGCCAGGTCGCTGACCACGTGCAGAAAAGCCCCGCGGATGTTGATATTGTCCTCGCTGTGGGCGTGCAGGATCCAGGCGGAGGCCAGGTTGGCCAGCAGGCCGGCCACGGCCACCCCCAGCATGGGGCCGTACAACACCGGCACCGGGTCGTAGAAGCGTTCGTAAACCTCGCGCAGCATGTAGCCGGAGAGGATCCACAACAGCAGGGCGTTGGCCAGGGCCGCCACCACCTCGGCGCGCCGGTAGCCGAAGGTACGGGCCGAGTCGGGCTTGAGGGCCGCCAGCCGCGAGGCGAAGAAGCTCATGCCGAGCGCGGCGGCGTCGGTCATCATGTGCATGGAGTCGCTGAGCAGCGCCATGCTGCCGGTGAGCAGCCCGCCCACGGCCTCCACGGCCATGAAACCGGCGGTTATGAGGAAAGCGTAGGTGATGGCCCGCCGCTGCAGGCCGGCGTGGCCGTGATGGCCGTGGGAGCAGCCGCCGTGGCCGTGAGCCGCGCGAGGATGGCCCGCATGCTCATCATGGCCGTGGTCGTGCCCGCAGGCGTGATCGTGTCCCATACCGTGATTATATAATTTTGGTAAATGCTAAAATATATGCCTTATTATGCCTACCACACGGGACCTGGAAGACGCCTTGCGCGCCATCAATGACGATATCGCGGCCTCCCTTTCCGGGATAGCCCCGGACGTCTTCGATTTCAAAGCGCATCCCTTCAGCTTCCTGGGCAAGGCCGCCAGGGCCAGGTTCACCCTGCTCGCCGCGCGGGCCCTCGGCTCCGACGGGCCCGCGGCCGCGGCCGCGGCCGCGGCGGCCGAGCTCACCCACACGGCTTCCCTCCTCCACGACGACTGCCTCGACACCGCCCGCTACCGCCGGGGCCTGCCCACGCTCTACGACCAGCTCGGCGTGAACGGGGCTATCCTGGTGGGCGACCTGCTCATAGCCATAGCTTTCGAAAAAGCCGGGGGCGCAGCGCCCGAACTGCAGGGCGAACTGGTGCGCGCCGTGCGCCGCATGACCGAAGGCGCCCTGATAGAGGAAAATTCCCGCGGCAAAAAGATCTCGGCCGCCGAGGCCGAACGCCTGTCGGCCCTGAAGACCGGGGCGCTGTTCCGCTGGTGCGCCCTGGCCGCCTGCCACCTGGCCCGCCGCGCCGACCTGCTGGAAACCTGCGCGAAGCTCGGCGAGGAAATTGGCACGGCCTTCCAGATCATAGACGACGTGCTGGATTTCGAAGGGGACGCAGGCGCCTGCGGCAAAGAGACCCTCAAGGACATCAAGGAAGGAAAGTTCACCCTGCCGCTGATCCTGGCCCTGAACGACGCGGCGGCCGGCCCGGCGGCCCAAAAGCTTGTGGCGGCCATGCAGGCCGGCCCGGCGGCCGACCTGGCGCAGGCCCTGGAGCTCTCCGGGCTGGTGAAGGCCGGCGGCTTCGCGGCGGCGGCCCGCGCCAGCGCCCTGGAAAAACTCAAGGCCCTTTTCCCGCTCACCGACCGCCTCCCGGACAAGGCCGGCGCCGCGGCGCTCAAGGATTTCCTGCTGGCCATGGCGGAAAGGAAGGCCTGACCATGAAACCTCTTCTGAAAAAATGGGCGATAATCCTGCGGGCCTACTCCTGGCCGGCCTCGCTCGTGCCCGTAGTGCTCGGCTCCGTGATCGCCGCGCGCGCCGGCCGCTTCGCCTGGGGCGATTTCGTCCTGACCTTCCTGGCCGCGCTGGCGGTGCACTCGGCGGCGAATCTCGCCAATACCTACTTCGATTTCAAACGCGGCGTGGACAAAAAAGAGACGGCCGACGACCGCGGCCTGGTGGACGGCCTGATGACGCCCCGCAACATGCTGCTGACGGCGCTCGGGCTTTTCGCCGCAGGCGGCGGAATAGGCCTGCTGCTGGTCTTCAAGAACGGCGTGCCCGAACTGTTCTGGCTGGGCGCGGCCGGTTTCGCGCTGGCCTGGTTCTATACCGGCACCGGCTTCGCCTACAAGTACCGCACCCTCGGGGACGTCGGCATCTTCTTCGCTTTCGGCCCTTTCATAGTTTCCGGCACGGCCCTGATCCAGGCCCGCGCCTTCGTGCCGGAGGCGCTGTGGGCCTCCATCCCGGTGGGCCTGCTGATAGTTGGCATCCTGCACGCCAACAACATGCGCGACGTGAAAGGCGACGGCGAGGCGCGCTTCGCCACGCTGGCCATAGCCCTGGGCCCCTCCGCGGCGCTCAAATTCTACTACGCCCTCATCTTCCTTCCCTACGCCTTCACGCTCACCCTGGGCAGCGTCTGGCCGCCGGTGTTCTGCGCGCTGTCGGCGCCGCTGGCGGTGAAGCTCAAAGAGCGCGCGGCGCGCGGCGAGTTCTCCCCCCTGGTGCCCGAAACGGCCCGCCTCGTGGCCGTCTTCGGCCTGCTCCTGTCCCTCGGCCTCTACATCGCGGCCTGAACCTCCTTAATAATCATTGTAAAAACGCGGGATTTTTTATAGATTATATGTGGTTTCAGAAGTATAGTCACGGAGGTTCGTAAAAAATGAGGAAAAACACCCTGCTCCTGGCCATGGCCCTGCCCCTGCTGGCGGCCTTCACGCTCTCTTCCTGCAACAACAAGAACAAAAAGACCGGCGGCCAGTCCACCGATATGACAGGAGACACCACCATAGTCCCCGGCATAGACGTCACCGACGGCGGCGAACCGCTTTCCACCGAAGGGGAGATCCGCGGCGGAGAATTCCTGCCGCAGACCAATATCCAGACCATCACCTTCGATTACGACCGCTACGAACTCTCCGAAGACGCCCGCCAGGTCCTCCAGGCCAACGCCGCGCTGCTCAAGGCGCGCAAGGACTGGGCCGTGCTGGTGGAAGGCCACTGCGACGACCGCGGCACCATAGAATACAACCTGGCCCTCGGCCAGAAGCGGGCCAAGTCCGTGCGCGACTACTACGTGCGCCTGGGCGTGCCGGAAAGCTCCATAGGCACCATCTCCTACGGCGAAGAAAAGCCGCTCTGCGGCGAAGCCACCGACGCCTGCTGGCTCTCCAACCGCCGGGCCGAGACCAAAGTCAAGGGGAAATAAATGCGCCTGAAAACCTTGCTGTTAGTCCCGGTCTGCCTGCTGGCGGCCGGCTGCGTGGCCACGCAGCAGGACATGCTGCAGATGCAGAGCCAGATGGACGACCTCAACAACAGCCTGACCACCATGCAGAAGAACCAGGCCGAGCTCGCCGTGAAGATGGAGGACCTCTCCAAGAACCTCAACGCCTCTTCCGAGAGCATGAAGGACATCTCCGGGATGATGGAGAAGCTGACCTCGCGCCTGGACGAACTCGACAACTCCATGAACAAGCGGGTGAACGCCATAGGCCAGACCATCCGCAAGCAGCAGGAGGACGTGGAGACCACGCTGCTGCCCGCCAAGCTCTACAACGACGCCTACAACGCCTTCCTCAACAACAACTTCGAGGGCGCGGCCCAGGGCTTCAAGACCTACCTCTCCAAATTCCCCAACGGCGAAATGTCCGAAGGCGCCTATTTCTACCTCGGCGAATCGCTCTACCTCAAGGAGCGCTGGCAGGACGCCGCCCTGGCTTACGCCACCGTGCTGGAAAAGTTCCCCAAGTCGGCCAGGATCCCCGCCAGCAGGCTCAAGTACGCCATGGCAATACTCAAGCTGCCGGAGAACAAGAAACCCGAGGCGCTCAAGTATCTGCACTCGGTGGTAAAGGATTTCCCGGCCTCCCAGGAGGCCAAAACGGCGAAGGACTACATCAACAGGCTCTCGCCGCCCAAGCCCGCCCCGGCGCCCGCGCCGGCCAAGGCTCCGGCCAAAGCACCCGCCAAGAAAGGCTGACCTGACCGCCCATGAAAGCGCTGCTGCTGCTGCTCCTGCTCGCGCGGCCGCTTTCGGCCGGCACCGACATCTACATAGGCGTAGCGCCCGGGGCAGAGGTCAAGAAGACCGCCATGGGCCTCTCGCGCTTCCTGCCGGCCAGGCCCGATAAACCCGAAGACCTGGCCCTGGCCGAGGCGTTCCGTGAAATAGTCCGGGCCGACCTGCTCTATTCCCGCTACTTCGACGTCAAGGAAGACGCCCTCTCCAAGGCCAACCTGGACACCAGCCGCGAGTCGCTGGCCTGGTGGAAGGGGCTGGCCGGCCACCTGGTCACCGCCAAGGCGCAGGACGCCGGCAACGTCTGGACCTTCAACGCCCGCCTCCACGACCTCGCCACCGGCAGGGTGGTGCTGGAGAAATTCTACCAGGGCGAGAAACGGGCCATGCGGCGGGCGGCGCACATGTTCGCCGACGACGTGGTGCTGAAGGTCACCGGCCGCCCGGGCATAGCCCACTCCAAGCTGGCCTTCACCAATAACGCCACCGGCCGCAAAGAGATCTACATAGTGGACTACGACGGGGGCAACCTGACCCGCCTCACTTCGGACAACAGCATCAACCTGCTGCCGCGCTGGTCCCAGGACGCCTCGCGCATCTATTACACCACCTACCGCTGGGGCAACCCGGACATGTTCGAGATAGACCTGAAGGCCGGCAAGATCCGCCCTTTTACAACCTTCCAGGGCCTCAATATCCCCGGCGGTTTCTCCCCCGACGGCATGACCATGGTAATGACCCTCTCGCGCGGCGGGGACCCCGGCATTTATTCCCTCAACATCGTCACCAAGCAGCTCAAGCATCTGCTCAAGGGTTTCGGCGTGAGTTCCTCTCCCACCTGGTCGCCAGACGGCACGCAGGTGGCGTTCGTATCGGACCGGGCGGGCAACCCGCAGATCTACGTACTGGAACTGGCCACCGGCAAGACCCGCCGCCTGACCCGCATGAACTGGTGCGACTCCCCTTCCTGGTCCCCCTCCGGGGAGTGGATAGTCTTCGCCGGCCGCGAGACCACCAAGGAAAAACTCAACATCTTCGTCACCGACCTGACCGGCAGCCAGATCCGCCGCCTTACCAACAAGGCCGGGGATAACGAGGACCCCTCCTGGTCCCCCGACGGCCGGTTCGTGGGCTTCACCTCCACCCGCCGCGGCCGCAGGGAATTGTTCATCATGGACGCCGACGGCAGCGCCCCGCACCCGCTGACCGACCTCAAAGGCCACACCTTCACCCCCAACTGGAGCCCTTAGCGCCGACGGGACAAAAGAGAAAGGCCGGGCTTTCAGCCCGGCCTTTCTCTTTTGCGACCGCTGTTCACTTGCCGAAGAGGCCCCCTAACTTCTCCAGGAGCCCGGCCCAGAAACCTTCCTCGCGGGAGCCGCCCCTGGCGGAGCGGAACTTCAGGTCGCGGTTGGCCTTCAGGGCGGCCGAGAGCTCGGAGTCGAGCAGGGCCAGGAACTCGGCCCCCAGGCGCTTGCGGCGCTCGGACAGAATGCCGGGGTTTATCACATCCTCCAGGGCGAAATACTCCAGGCCGCAGAAGGCCTGCAGATACGGGCTCTCCATGAATTCGGCCACGGCGTCCTCGTCGGAGAGGTTCTTGAGCTGTTTTACCACGAGCAGGCCGCAGACCAGGCGGGAGTCCTTGGCGGGCCGGCCGTAACCGGCGGCGAAGAACCGCCCGTACTCGGCGTCAAGCTTCTCCCAGGGCAGCGATTCGGCCAGCTTCAGCCAGCGGTTGCCGTCGGCCAGTTTGCCGCCCAGGTGGAACAGCTTGCCGAACAGCGTGGGATTGAATTTTTCGGAACGGTACATAGGCGGCTATTTCTCCGGCTTGAAGCACTTGCGGCAGCGGGCCTCGTATTTGTCGCCCGCGCCCACCACGATGCGGCGGCCGGAGTCGGTCAGGCGCTGGCTGAAATGAGCGGGGTTGCCGCAGACCATGCAGATGGCCAGGTTCTTGGTGACGAACTCGCTCACCGCCATGAGCTTGGCCATGTTGTCGAAGGCCTCGCCGCGGTAATCCTGGTCCAGGCCGGCCACTATCACGCGGCGGCCGGAGTCGGCGAGTTTCTGGGCCACGCCCACTATCTCGGGCCCGAAGAAATGCGCCTCGTCTATGCCCACCACCTGCGTCTCGGGCAGGACTTCCTTCAGGATCTCCTTGGCGGTTTTGACCGGCCGGGCGGAGAGCGTGGACTTGTCGTGGGAAACTATGTGCTCTTTAGCGTAGCGCACGTCGAGGTGGGAATTAAAGACCTGCACCTTCTGCTTGGCTATGTTGGCCAGCTTGAGGCGGCGGATGAGCTCCTGGGTCTTGCCCGAGAACATGCTGCCGCAGACCACCTCGATCCAGCCGGAAGCGGCGGAAACGTTGAAGATCATTTCTTCCCCCATTTAGCGGAAAAATAAGCCCAGGTCAGACGGAGGCCTTCGGGGAACTTCACGAGCGGCTTGTACTTCAGTTCCCGGCGCGCCAGGCGGATATCGGAATAGGTCTTGCGGATGTCGCCCTTGCGCTTGGGCGAGAAGATCTTCTCCGTCTTCCTGCCGGTGATCTTCTCCAGTTCGTGAGCTATGTCCAGGAGCGAGATATTGGTGCCGGTGGCTACGTTGATGGTCAGGCCGGACACGCGCGAAGGCGCCAGGGCGGCCCTGATATTGCCGTCCACCACGTTGGCCACGTAGGTGAAGTCGCGGGACTGCCGGCCGTCCCAGTGGATCTCCAGCGGCTTGCCGGCCACCAGCAGCTCCATGAAGCGCGGTATCACGGCGGAGTACATGGACTCGGGGTTCTGGCGGGGCCCGAAAACGTTGAAGTAGCGCAGCGCCACGGTCTCGAGGCCGAAGGTGCGGGCGTAGACGCGGCAGTAGTTCTCGCCGGCCAGCTTGCTGACGGCATAGGGCGACACCGGCATGGTGGGCAGGCCTTCGTGCTGCGGGAAGACCTCGCACTCGCCGTAGGCGGAGCTGGTGGCGGCGTAGACGAAGCGCTTCACGCCGGCGGCTTTGGCCGCCATAAGGGCGTTCAGGGTACCGGTGGCGTTGTTCTCGTGGGCGGCCATGGGGTTGTCCACGGACTTGGGCACGGAGCGGAAGGCGGCCTGGTGCAGCACGTAGGTGACGCCTTTCATGGCCTTCGCGCAAGCCTTCGGATCGCGCAGGTCGCCTTTCACGAACTCGAACCGGCCCTTGGGCGCCAGGTTCTCCATGTTCCCCGTGGATAGATTGTCGAAGACGCGCACGCGTTTGCCGCGCCGCAGCAGTTCCTCGACTATGTTGGAGCCTATGAACCCGGCCCCGCCGGTTACCAGCCAAAGAGGTTTTTTCATGTTTTTATCCCCGCTCCTTAAAGTTTATCATTTTCAAAATCCGCTTTAAAACCCGGGACCGGCAGGCCTGCAAGTTCGCGGGTCCTGTCGAGGGTATGCTTTCTTCGGGTACGCGGTCGGGGCATTGTCGCTTCGCTCCACACGCACACCGTGCTCGCCGCTCGTCGCTCGGCCTCGTCGCTTGCGTAAGCCTCGGCCTCCGCGACGCCCCTCCGAAAGCATACCCGTCGCCACCCGCTCCCATTATTCGGCCTGCCTGACCGGGCGGCCAGCTCTAGTCTCGAACTTCGCCTTCTTTGCGCCAGGGGCGCCAGTACTGGCGGGACTTTTCCTCGAGGTCGTCCTTTTTGACGGGCTCGTTCATCTTCAGGCTCACGTAGAAGAAGAATTCCTTCACCCCGCCGGAGCGCTCGCGGAAGTCCCACTTGGTCCTGAAGTCGTGGAAGTCGCGGTAGAGCGTTATGCCCTTCTCGAAGAAGCGCAGGTCCCCGTACTTGAAATTGCCGAGCGACATGAAGCGGTAGCGCAGCACCGTCTCCGCGCGCCAGCCGGAATTCTTCCAGGGGCGGAAGCCGAAAGTGTTGCTCACCACCCAGGCCCTGGGGTCGTTGCTGTAGTTGGCCACGCCGCCGCCTATGTAATTCTCCGGGCCGCCGAAGTTCGCCTGCGCCACGAAGCTCTTATTGCCCTCGGCGAAGCTGTAGGAATCCTCGGCGTAGAGGTCCACCCCGGCGCGCGGGGCGTAGAAGACCTCGCCCCGCACCGGGGCCAGGCGGCGCGTGAACCGCGCGCTGTAATAGTCACGCAGGTCGAAGGAGGAGGAAAGCTTGAAATAAGTGTTGAACCGCGGCATCACGAACAGCTGGCCGGAAACGGACTCGGTCTCCTGGCCCCTGTCGGCGGCTTTGGAATCCGGCAGCAGCTTGTTCTCGCGGAAGCGGCGCCGGTAGGCGTAGCCCAGGTCGAAGGTGCCCCAGCTGCGGTCGTAGCGCAGGGTGGCCCCGCCGCCGTAGCGCCCCACCCAGGTGTCGGTGGGCCCGGAGAAGGTGGAGATATAGACGGACTGGTCGTAGTAGGCCGACGGGGAGAGCGTGACGTGGCGGGCCAGCGGCACCGACTGGGACACGGTCCAGACGCCGTGGCCGCGCTTCTGGGTGAAGTTCTGTCCCTCGTCCCGGGCGTTCTCGAAATGGCCGCTGAAGGAGTTCAGCACCGGCAGCTTCAGCACCCGGAACGGCGAGGTATTATAATCCAGCCGCGGGATGGAGCTGTTGGCCTTCTGGAAACTGCGGTAGTCGGCGGTATTGGTCTCACGCCCGTAGGCGCTGACGCGGGTGACGCTGAACCCGGTAGCCCGCGTCAGGGCCACGCTGGCCTGCTCGTCGGGGCTGACCGCGAACGGGTTGTTGCGGAAGAAGTCGTTGTTCACCCGCGGGTCCGAAAGCAGGCGGAAGAAGCCCTGGCTGTAGTACTGCGCCGGGTCCGACTCGTTGAAGCGGTTGAGCCGGTGCCAATAGCCGCCGCTCATGCCCCACCTGTCCTTCACCAGGCCGTATTCCTTGATGCGGTACAGGGACACGTTGCTGATGTTCTTCTCGGTGCGCCGGAAGTCCACTTCGGCGCCGGTGCCGAAACCGCGCCGCTCGAAGTAGTCGAGGTAAAGTTTGGCCTTCATCTCCGGGCTTACCTTGTAGATGTAACTGGACTTGATGAAGAAGCCGTTGCGCTCGTCGTAACCCGGGCGGAAGATGCTCACGAACGGCGTCCCCCCGCCCATGGGCTTATAGACCACGGGCAGGTATAGTACCGGGATCTTGCCCACGAAGAAAACGTTGTTATAGGCCAGGAAATAGCGCTCCGGCATCAGGTAAACGCGCGAAGAGCGCAGCTGGTAATGCGGCGGTTCCTCATCACAGCTGGTGATGCTGGCCCGCTTGTACTTGTAGCCTTCCTTGTCGAACTCCACCACCCGGCCGCGGAAAATGAAATTTTTATAGGCGAAGCGCCCGTTATTGATCTTGCCGGTGTCAGAGCCGTAGTCTATGAAGCCGCTCTTGCCGTACACCGTGCCGGTATCATCGTCCATGACAAAATCGGAGGGCGAGAACACGGTACTGCTCGCCATGTTGACGGTGAGGTTCCTGGCGCGGATGAGTTTGAGGTGCCTGCCCTCGGCGGAGATCTCCTCCAGCTTCACGTTCCCCTCCAGGTCTATGGCCCGGGTGTATTCGTTGAACGCCGCCTGGTCCGCGCTGAAGCGCACGTGATGGGACCCCGTGGAGGACGGCAGGTCGTAAGCCGCGGCCTGGGCCGCGAGCAGGAGTAGTATGGTCGCTGTTAGTTTCATCGTCGGGCCGTGCCCGCAGCCTATTTCAGAGCTTTCTCCAGGCCGAACAGGGCCGCCCCGTGGGAGCCCAGGTCGGCGTCGTCGGAAATGCGTATCTTCACCCTGGTGAAAGGGGTCTTTATCTGCTGGGCGCCCAGCACCTTCAGCATGGCCGGCAGGAACCATTTGCGGGCGCGGGACACCCCGCCGGTCAGCACCACGCAGCCGGGGTTCAGCATCAGGATGAGCCCGGCCAACCCCATGCCCAGGTAGCGGCCCGTCTCGGCCCAGATCTTTCTGGCCGCGGGGTTGCCGGCTTCGGCGGCATTCGTCAGGCAGATGGTATTGAACCGCTCGCGGTCCGGGTCGGCGTACTTTTTAACGAAAGCGTCCTCGCATTTAATGGCCTCGCGGGCCCGGGCCATGATGGCCTTGCTGCCGCAGTAGGCCTCCAGGCAGCCCTCGCCGCCGCAGCCGCAGAGCCGGCCGCCGGGCACTATCTTGACGTGGCCGGCCTCGCCGGCGGTGCCGCTGGCGCCGTGGTAAAGTTTCCCGCCCAGGATCAGGCCGGACCCTATGCCGGTCCCCAGCGTCAGGGCCAGCACGTTGTCGTGTTTGCGCTTCAGTTCTATCTCGTAGGCGCCCCAGGCCGCCATGTTGGCGTCGTTCTCCATGGCGCAGGGCAGGCCGGTCAGGCGCTCCAGGGGCCCGGCCAGCGCCACGTTGCGCCAGCCCAGGTTGGGCGCGAAGCGCAGCACGCCGCGGTCGGGGTCCACGTCGCCGGCGGCGCCGATGCCCACGGAGACCAGCTGGCGGCCGTAATCGTGCCGCAGCCCGTCCACCGCGGCGCCGAGCCGCTTCAGGAAGGAAGCCGGGCCCTTGGCGGCCTCGGTCTTGAACCTTTCCTGGGTCAGCAGTTTACCCGCGCGGTTCACCACCACCAGCTTGGTATTGGTGCCGCCTATGTCGATGCCTATGCCTAGCATGATCTCTCCTTGACCGCCGCCGCCCCCAGCAGTTCCAGCGCCGAACCGGCCAGGTAAAAAGAGCCCAGCACGGCCGCCGTACCCGAGGCCGAAGCCGCCAGCAGGGCCGCCCGGATATCCTGCTGCACTTCCACCTCCGCGTCCGGCCGGATGGCCGAAAGCTCGTCGGCCAGCGCGCAGGGGTCGGCCGCGCGGGGCGAATCCGGCCTGGTAAAGATGAATTTAGCCGGCAGAGGGGCCAGCAGCTCCAGGATGCCGCGGCGTTCCTTGTCCTGCAGCATACCTATCACGAAAGCGGGTTTGGCCGCGGCGAAAGGCGAAGCTTTCCAGGTGGCTGCGAAGGCCCTGGCGGCCTCCTCGTTATGGGCGCCGTCTATAACGAAGAGCGCCCCGGCGAATTCTCTACCGGCGCGTACTGTGTGGAACCGGGCGGGCCAACTGGCCGCGGCGAAACCGGCGGCGGCGTGGGCGGGGGTCACGGGCCAGCCGCGGCCGCGCAGCAGCTCCAGGCCTTCCCAGACCAGCGTGGCGTTCACGGTCTGGGCCTCGCCCAGTATGCCGAAGGCGAACTCCTCCCCGGTCTTTTTGCGCCGCAGCGTCATGCGGTTCGCTTCCCAGTCGCTGGAAATTATCTCGAAAGCCGGCGCGAGGAAATGGCAGGCCGCGCCCTTGCGGACGGCCTCGGCCGAAACTTCGGCCCTGGCTTCCGCCGGCAGCAGGGGGGCCAGGCAGATCCCGCCCGGCTTTATGATGCCCGCTTTCTGGGAAGCGATCTCGGCCAGGGTATCGCCCAGGTATTTCTTGTGGTCGAAATCCACGGAGGTGATAACGCTGAGCTCGGAGGCGGGCAGCACGTTGGTGGTGTCCCAGCGGCCGCCTATGCCCACCTCTATCACCGCGAGGTCGGCTTTTTCGCGGGTAAAATACAGGAACGCCATGCAGGTGAGCAGCTCGAAGAAGCTCAGGTCGGGCCCGGCGGCGTAAACCTCCGCGAACAGGGCGGCGAACCGGTCCCGCGGGATCTGGACGCCGTCGAGCTGGATGCGCTCGGTAATGCGCACCAGGTGCGGCGAGATGAACAGCCCGGTCTTCAGCCCCGCGGCGCGCAGCGCCGCTTCGAACAGGGCGCAGACTGAACCTTTGCCGTTGGTGCCCGTCACGTGCACGGCCTTGAGCCGCAGGTGCGGGTCGCCGAGCTTTTTGAGGCAGGCGTAAACCCTGTCCAGGCCGTCCTTCTTCACGAAGTCCTGCCGCGAGAGGAGTATCCTGTTCGCTTCTTCGAAGGTCATCTTCTAGGCTTTCACCCTGGACGCGTCCACGCCGAGGTCCTTGAGCTTGTGTTCGAGCTTCTCGTAGCCGCGGTCTATGTGGTAGATGCGGCGCACCACGGTCTTGCCCTTGGCCACGGCGGCGGCCACCACCATGGCGGCGCCGGCGCGGATATCGGAGCACATCACCGGCGCGCCCAGCAGCTGCGGCACGCCGCGGACCACGGCCTTGCGGTCGTGCACGGTGATGTCCGCGCCCATGCGCACCAGTTCCGGCGCGTGCATGAAGCGGTTCTCGAAGATATGCTCGTGCACCTCGCTGGTGCCGTTGGCCCGGGCCATGAAGACCATCCACGGGGCCTGCAGGTCCGTCGGGAAGCCGGGGTGGGGCTTGGTGGCCACGCTCACCGGCCGGGGCCGGCCCGCGGGCGCTATGATCTCCATGGAATCCTTGAAGCAGTTTATCTTCACGCCGGCCCGCTGCATGGCCTTTATGAGGGCGGTCAGCGTTTTAGGGGCGGTATTGAGCAGGCGCACGCGCCCGCCGGCGGCGGCGCACAGCAGCATGAAGGTGCCGGTCTCTATGCGGTCGGGCATCACGGTGTGCTTCAGGCCTTTCAGCCTGGCCGCGCCGGTTATCCTTATGGTCGGCGAGCCCGCGCCCTCCACCTTCGCGCCCATCTTGACCAGGGCGGCGGCGAGGTCCTCTATCTCCGGCTCGCGGGCGCAGTTCTCCAGCGTCGTAACGCCCTCTATCAGCGCCGCGCACATCATGAGGTTCTCGGTGGCGCCCACGCTAGGAAAGCGGAATTTCACCCGGCCGGCCTTGAGCTTCTTCGCCGTCAGGATCACGTCGCCCTTTTCGTAAGAGACCGTGGCGCCGAGTTTCTTGAAACCTTCCAGGTGGATGTCTATCGGACGCATGCCGATGGAGCAGCCGCCCGGCATGGAGAAGCGGGCCTTCTTGAAGCGGGCGAGCAGCGGGCCGGCGGCCAGCACCGAGGCGCGCATCTTGCGCACCAGGTCGTAGGGCGCGTGGTGCTTGAGGCCGGCGCGCTCCTCCACCACAAAATTCCCGTAGCCGTAGAAGCAGTTCTTGCCGAGGTAGTTGAGCAGTTCGAACGAGGATTTTATGTCCATCAGCTCGGGCACGTTCTTCACCTCTGATTTCTCCCTGGTGAGCAGCGTGGCGAAGAGGATGGGCAGCGCCGCGTTCTTGGAACCGCTGATGGTCGCCTGCCCGGCCAGCGGCCGGCCGCCGCGTATTATAAAATTATCCATGGATTCTCCCGTAGAGGAAACGTTCTATCCCGTTAAGGTCTTTCAAAGTCTTTTTCTCCGCCCAGAGAGCGGCGGGCATAACGGCCAGCAGGCCAAGGGGCTGGCTGCCGCCCAGCTCCATGACGAGCGCGCCGCCCGGCTTGAGCCGCGACGGAGCCACGCGCACCAGCATGCGCGCCACGTCCAGCCCGTCCCCCCCGCCGTCCAGCGCCACGTGCGGTTCGCTGAGCACCTCCGGCGCGAGCCCGGGGATGACGTCCGTGGGTATGTACGGGGGATTTGAAACTATCAGGTCGAACTTCGGTCCGGCTTCGGCCAGCGCCGAAGCTTCTATGAATTCACAGCGGGCGGCCAGGCCCAGCGCCTCGGCGTTCTCCCGCGCGCAGGCGAGCGCCTCCGGGGATTTTTCGAGCGCGGCCAGGCGCAGCCCGGGGAATTCCCTGGCCAGGCACAGGCCGATGGCGCCGGAACCGGCGCCGTAATCCATGGCGGAGAGCTCGCCCGTCCGGTTTTTGAGGAAATCCGCGGCGAAACCGGCCAACTCCTCCGTCTCGGGGCGGGGCACCAGCACCCGCTCGTCCACCTTCACGCGGATGCCGCGGAAATCCTGCCAGCCCAGTATGTAAGCCAACGGCAGGCCCTGCTCCTTGAGCAGCAGGCCCCGTTCGAATTTTTCCAGCGCCGCCGGCGGCACCGGCAGGTCCGGCTCGGCGAGCAGGCGCAGGCGCTCCACGCCCATGGCGTCGGCCAGGAGCCACTGGGCGTTAAGCCCGGGCTCGTCCACGCCGCGCGAGGCCAGCCTCGCGCCGGCCTCAGTCAGCGTCGCTGCCGCCGTCATTTTCGCGTTTCTCCCCTATGTTCAGCCTTATCTCTTCCAGCATGTCCTTTATCCCGCCTTCCATGATCACCGGCATGTTATGCCAGGAGACCTGGATGCGGTGGTCGGTCACGCGGTTCTGCGGAAAATTGTAGGTACGGATCTTTTCGGAGCGGTCTCCGGTGCCCACCTGCGCCTTGCGCGCCCCGGCGTTCTCCCTGGCCTGCGTCTCCTCGCTGATCTGGGCGAGCTTGGCGGCCAGCATGGCCATGGCCTTGGCGCGGTTCTTGCCCTGCGAGCGCTCTTCCTGGCAGGCCGTGATGATGCCCGTGGGGATATGCGTGATGCGCACCGCGGTCTCCACCTTGTTGACGTTCTGGCCGCCGGCGCCGCTCGAGCGGTAGGTGTCCATCTTGAGGTCGGCCTGGTTTATCTTGATCTCCACTTCGTCCACTTCGTGCATGACGGCCACGGTGACCGTGGAGGTGTGCACCCGGCCGCTGGCCTCGGTCTGCGGCACGCGCTGCACGCGGTGCACCCCGCCCTCGTACTTCATCCAGGCGTACACGTCGGTGCCGGAGATGAACAGCACGGCGTACTTGATGCCTTTGAGGCCGGTGGTGGAGATATCGCGCAGCTCCGCCTTCCAGCCCATGCTAGCCGCGAAGCGGGTGTACATGCGCAGCAGGTCGCCCGCGAAAAGCGAGGATTCGTCCCCGCCCACGCCGGCGCGGATCTCGAGGAAGATGTTCTTGGAATCCGCAGGGTCGGGCGGGATGATGAGGAGCTTGAGCTTCTTGGCGAGGGTGGCCGCGGAGGCTTCCAGGCCCGGCAGTTCGGAGGCGGCCAGGGCGGCCATCTCCGTGTCGGTGCTGGAGCACATCTGCCGGGTGTCCTCGGCCTCTTTAAGGGCTTTTTCCAGCGCGGCGGAGGTCTCGATGACCTGCCGGCAGGCGGAGTGGCGGCGGGAGAGCTGCTCTATCTCTTCGGGCTTGAGGCCGCCCGAGGCGAGGCGAGCCTCCGTCTCCGCGAATTCCCGCTTTATAGCGTCCAGTTCTTTCTCAAACATGGGGGATGCTGATTTCTAATTTCTAATTCCAGATCTGTTCCGCGGTCATGGCTGAATTCCCGAATTAGGAATTAGGAATCAGCGTCCCCACCCATAAAAAAGCAGGCGTCCCCTTGAAAGGAACGCCTGCCTGGAAAGCGCGGCTACTTCGTCTCGGCTTTCTTCTCGGCCTTGGGGGCGGCGGCCTTGGCAGGGGCCTTCTCGTCCTTTTTGGCCACCACGGCGGCGGAAGAGAGCTTGCGCTTCACGGTGTGGCGCGGGGACACGGCTTTCACGGCCGCCTTCTTGGCCTTGCGCTCCACCATCTTGCCGCCGGTAGCGGCGAATTTCGTATTGAACTTCTCCACGCGGCCGGCGGTGTCGAGCAGCTTCTGCTTGCCGGTATAGAACGGGTGGCAGGCGGAGCAGATCTCGACCTTGATCGCGGGCTTCACGGAGCGGGTCTTGAAAGTGTTGCCGCAGACGCAGGACACTTCGCAAAGGTTATAGCTGGGGTGGATGTCGTTTTTCATTGTCTTGTCCTCTCAAATAGTGTGAAGGTAGATTATACCATATCCGAAGGCGCCCTTAGGCGGGCCCGCCGGCTATTTTTTGCCGATCTTGGCCAGCGGGTTCACTGATTTCCCGGAAGGGGTGATGATCTCGAAATGCAGGTGCGGGCCCGTGGACATGCCGGTGGAGCCCACCCTGCCCAGCAGGGTCCTGGACTTCTGCACGGTCTCCCCCGCTTTCACGGACGTCTCGGACAGGTGGCCGTAGCGGCAGCGCGAGCCGTCCTTGTGCTGCACTTCCACCACGTTGCCGTAGCCGCCCTTCCAGCCGGAGAAGGTGACGGTCCCGGAACGGGAAGGATAGACCGGGGTCCCCAGCGGCATGGGGATGTCGGTCCCGTTGTGGAAGATACGGCGTTTGAGCACCGGGTGGTAACGGTAACCGAAGCGCGAACTGATGCGCCCGAAACTGCGCAGGGGCATGCGGTAGGTGTCCAGGTCCAGGTACACCGAAGGCAGGTACACCCTGTCGCCCTTCTTAAATTTGTGGTTAATGAGCAGGGCCGAAGGCGGCAGGCCGTTATCCTCCACGATATCGGCCTTGAACCGCTTCAGGTCCCGCCCTTTGCCAGCGTAGCGGCGGGCGATGCCGTCCAGCGTCTCGCCATTTACCCAGACTTCATAGAGCAGCCCCTTGCCGTTGTGCACGCGGATATAGCCGCCGCGCGACAGGAAGATGAACTCGTTGGAATTGGTGCTCTGCAGCGAGCGGATATCGGTGCCATAGGCGGAGGCGATGGAGCGGATGTCCTCCCCCTTGCGCACCTTGTGGCGGGCGTGGATCAGCCGCGGAATCAGGCGGAACGCCTCCGGCAGCGGCTCGGAGGGCCCGGGCGGGGTCATCACCGAGAACCTGGCGTAATAGAACGGCGAGAGGGCCGGAGCGCCGGCGCCGGACAGAGCGGCGGCCCCCAGGAGGACCGCCGCGCCGAACGCCAGTTTTACCGCGCCCTTGCCCATCAGCGGCCGCCCATCTCCATGGACTTCAGGAAGTCCTTATTGGACTTGGTGGAATTCAGCTTGCTGAGCAGCAGCTCCATAGAGTCTATAGGGGAGAGCGGCGCCAGCACCTTGCGCAGGATCCAGACCTTGTTGAGCTCGTCGTCGCTCATCAGCAGCTCTTCCTTGCGGGTGGAGGTGCGGTTGATGTCGATGGCGGGGAAGCAGCGGCGGTCGGCCAGCTTGCGCTCCAGGTAAATTTCCGAGTTGCCCGTACCCTTGAACTCTTCGAAGATGACGTCGTCCATGCGGCTGCCGGTCTCCACGAGGGCGGTGGCTATGATGGTGAGCGAGCCGCCTTCCTCTATGTTGCGGGCCGCGCCGAAGAAGCGCTTGGGGCGCTGCAGCGAGGTGGATTCCAGACCGCCGGACAGCACGCGGCCGGAGGACGGCGACACCGTGTTGTAGGCGCGCGCCAGGCGCGTGATCGAGTCGAGCAGCACCACCACGTCCTTGCCCATTTCGGTGATGCGCTTGGCCTTTTCCAGCACGATCTCGGCCACCTGCACGTGGCGGTCGGCCGGTTCGTCGAAGGTGGAGGCCAGCACTTCGCCCTTCACGGAGCGCTTCATGTCGGTGACTTCCTCGGGGCGCTCGTCGATGAGCAGCACTATGAGCTCGATCTCGGGGTGGTTGGTGGCGAGCGAATTGGCGATGCGCTGCAGGATCATGGTCTTGCCGGTCTTGGGCGCGGCCACGATGAGCTGGCGCTGACCCTTGCCGACGGGGACTATAAGGTCTATCACGCGGCCGGTCATCTCGTTCTTGGCGGTCTCGAGCAGGAAGCGCTTGTTGGGGTGCAGCGGGGTGAGGTTCTCGAAGAGCGGGCGGTGGGCTATCTTCTCTATCTCCACGCCGTTGACGGTCTTCACCTGCAGCAGCGCGAAGAAGCGCTCGCCGTCCTTGGGCGGGCGGATGAGGCCGTTCACGGCGTCGCCCTTGCGCAGGCCGAGCTTCTTGATCTGGGACGGGGACACGTAAATGTCTTCGTGGCTGGACAGGTAGTTGTATTCCTGCGAGCGCAGGAAGCCGAAGCCGTCGGGGAGTATTTCCAGCACGCCTTCGCCCTGGGCCACGCCGTTGGCCTTGGCCTGGGCTTCCATGATCTTGCCGATCAGTTCCTGCTTGCGCAGGCTCGCCACGCCTTCCATATTGAACTGCTCGGCGATCTTGACGAGCTCGGCCACGGTCATCTTGGTCATGCCCGCGACGTCGAGTTTAGGGAGGTTCGGATTCGGGTTCGGGTTCTGCCCCTGGCCCTGGTTATGTCCCTGGTTCGGCTGCCTGTTGTCGTTCATTTTCTGGTTTCCCCTTGAGTCCTGCGGAGCGCCGTTGCCGTTGTTCGGCCGGCCTTTATTGTGGTCCCGCTGAAAATCATCCCGGCGCCCGTTCTGGGTCTGCTGTCTCGGGCCGCGTTCGTCCTGCTGTTGGTCGTTGCTCATTATGTTCTTCCTTATTTAAGTTGTTTCAGAAAATCGCAGAGAAACCCTATCTTCCTGCCCAGCTCGTCCGGCCGGCCGGAGTTGTCCAGCACCAGGGAAGCCAGATCGTACTTGCGCTCCGCCTTCAGCTGGGCCTTCACCCTGGCCCTGTATTCCGCCCTGCTCCAGCCCCGCTTGAGGGCCCTTCGTTCCAGGAGCCGCCCCGGGGCGGCCAGGCAGACGGTAAGCATGAAGCAATCCTGAAGCCCCGCTTCGAACAGCAGGGGCGCTTCTACTACAGCTATTTTTGCCTGGGATTTGGTTATTAAAGAGTGAGTTCTTTTAAGTATTTCCGGGTGGAGGAGCGCTTCAAGCCACTTGCGCTTCGCTGACGAGTTAAAGACCTCGGCGGCAAGCCTTTTTTTATCCAGTGAACCGTTTGTAAGGATTTTATCGGGGCTGAACTTCCTTAAAATTCTATTATAACACGCGGGAGATGTCAACACTTCGGCCGCCAAGGCGTCCGCCGAAACGCAGCAGGCGCCGTTGCGCCTGAAATAGTCCAGAGCCAGACTTTTGCCGGAGGCGATGGGCCCCGTGAGGCCCAGTACGGCTTTGCCTTTTATCCCCGCGAGCCGCTTCTTCCAGGTCTCCGTCTTGTTCAAGCGCGCCCCCCCCGCCTCTTGGCATAATTGTCCAGCAGGGCCAACTCTTTGCGGCTCAGCGAGGCCTGCCCCTTAGCCGCTATCTTTTCCAGCACCCTGTCCACCTCCGCCTTCTCCAGGAACTCGGGGTCCGGCGCGGACCTTACGGGGCGCTCCCGCCAGCGGCGCTCGGCCCACAGCCACAGCAGCCCCGCGGCCAGGCCGCCCAGGTGGGTCACGCTGGAGATCCTGGAGCCGGGGTTGGCCACCGTCAGGACGAATTCCATGACGCCCAGCAGGAAGGCCATCATCCTGGCGCTCATCGGGAAAAGAAAATAGAAATAGACCGTGGTATTGGGATACAGGAAGGCGAAAGCCCCCAGCAGGCCGTAAACGGCGCCGGAGGCGCCAATGACCGGCCTGGGCGAACCCGGGTTCCAGGCGGCGGTGAACAGCGCCGCCGCCGCGCCGCAGGCCAGGAAGTAGATAAGGAAACGCCTGCTCCCCATCTCCGGCTCCAGGACGCGCCCCAGCAGCCACAGCATCAGCAGGTTGAAGAGCAGGTGCCAGGCGTCGGCGTGGATGAAGATATAGGTAAAGGCCTGCCACAGCCAGAGCTGCCCGGTAAAGGCGAAGGGGACCAGGCCCAGGTAAAAATTCAGCCGGAAGCCCAGCACCAGCTCCGCCAGCCAGCCGGCGAAGAACAGCACGGCCAGCCAGCGCGTGACCGGCGGCAGTTCCCGCAGCGGGGCGGCGTTAAGGCGCATACTTCTCCATGTCCCGCCAGTTCGGGCCGGTCTTGAGCTCGGCCAGGAGCGGCACGGAAAGCGCGTAGGCCGCTTCCATCTCCCGCTTTATCAGGCGGGCCGCGTCCTTGAGCTTGCCTTCGCGCACTTCGAACACCAGTTCGTCGTGTACCTGCAGCAGCATGAAAACGTCCTCCGAACCGCGCAGCGCGGGGAAGAGCCTGTTCATGGCCAGCTTTATGATCTCGGCCGAGCCGCCCTGCACCGGGGTGTTGATGGCGGCGCGCTCGGCGAAGCCGCGCAGGTGCGGGTTGGAGGCCGTCAGCCCCGGCAGGAGCCGGCGCCGGCCGGTGAAGGTGGTCACCAGGCCGGACTTCTTGGCTTCGGCCACGGTGCGCTCGCTCCACTCCTTCACGCCTGGGCAGGCTTCGAAATAGTGCTTTATATAATTGGACGCCTCGGCGCGGCTGATGCCCAGGTCCTGCGAGAGTCCCTGGGCGGTCTTGCCGTAAACTATGCCGAAGTTGATGGCCTTGGCCGCGCGGCGCATCTCGGGGGTGACCAGCGCCGGCGCGCAGTGGAAGATCTCGGAGGCGGTGCGCAGGTGGATGTCCTCGCCGTTGCGGAAGGCCTCGGTAAATCCCTTGTCCCCGGACAGGTGCGCCAGCACCCGCAGGTCTATCTGCGAGTAGTCGGCGGAAAGCAGCGTGAAGCCGCCGCGGGCTATGAAGCATTTGCGCACCAGCAGGCCGGATTCGGAGCGTATCGGGATGTTCTGCAGGTTGGGCCTGGAGCTGGAGAAGCGGCCGGTGGCCGTGCCGAGCTGGTCGAAAGTGGTATGCAGGCGCCCGTCGGGGCCGGCGGCGGCCAGCAGGTTGTCCACGAAGGAGGATTTAAGCTTGGAGACCTCGCGGTAGTCCAGCAGCAGCGGCACCACCGGGTGCGCGGCCTTCAGGTACTGCAGGGCCTCCTCGCCGGTGGAGTAGCCGCCGTCCTTGTTCTTGAACTGCTTCTTCTGCGCCTCGCCCAGGCCCAGGTTGAGCTTCTCGTAGAGCATGAAGCCCACCTGCTTGGGCGAGTTCAGGTTGACCTCCATGCCGGCGAGGCGCTGCACCTCGGCCTGCAGTTCGGTCATCTTGCCTTCGAAACGGGCCGAGAGCTCTCCGAGCAGCCTGGTGTCGGCCGCGGTGCCGCGGCGCTCCATGGCGTAAACCGCCGGCAGCAGCGGCAGTTCTAGGTCCCGGTACACGCTCCCCATGCCGGCCGCGTCCAGTTCCCCCTCCAGCTGCTTCAGGAGGGCCGGCAGCCCGGCGCAGGCCTGCAGTTTCTCCTCGGAGGAATCCGGCATCTGTATCGGCAGGCCGAGGCGTTCAAAAACGAGCTGGGGCAGGGCCACGCCGCGCGAACCGCCGGCCAGCAGGGCCGCGGCCGCTTCGGCGTCGCCGAAATTCTCCGGCACGGCGCCAGGCGGCAGGTCCAGCAGGCGCATCACCGATTTGAGGCCGAAGACGGCCTTGTAAATTTTCTTATCCAGCAGCAGCGCGGCTGCGGCGGCCGCGTCTTCCGGCTTGAACAGCCCGGGGCTCAGCACGCAGACGCCGGCGGCGCCGCCTATGGCAAGCCCGTCGGCAAAAGCGGCGAAAGCGAGTTCCTTATGCCCGGCGCCCAGCACCACGGCCGCCTCTTTGAGCGGCGGCAGTTCGGCGGGTTTCTGTTCCGCCGGCGCGGAGCCGGCCAGGGCCAGCAGGTCCTTGAATTCCAGGCGGCGCGCCATCTCTTCCAGTTCGGGACCGCCGGGCGCGGCCGGCTTGAAAATATCCAGCCCTTCTTCTATCGGCGCGTCGGCCTCCAGCGTCACCAGGCGGCGCGACAGGCGGGCGTTCTTCATGTCCTTGGCTACCTTGGCCAGCAGCTTGTCCTTGGCGGCCAGTTCCGGGTCCATGGCCGCGGCCAGGATCTTTTCCAGGGGGCCGTAGGTCTGCACCAGCTTGGCGGCGCTCTTGGCGCCTACGCCGGCCACGCCGGGCACATTGTCGGAGGCGTCGCCCACCAGCGCGAAATAGTCCGGCAGCAGGGAGGGTGGCAGGCCGTATTTCTTCTCCACGGCTTCGGGGCCGGAAAAATCCGCGGAGGTCCCGTCCCACATCTTCACCCGTTCCCCCACCAGTTGGGCGGCGTCCTTGTCGCCCGAAATTATCACGGCTTCCATCCCGGCCTTTTCGGCGCGGCGGGCCAGCGTGGCTATGATATCGTCGGCTTCGTAGCCTTTCAGGTAGACGCCCTTGAGCCCCAGCGCCTTTACCAGTTCCCGCGCGGTATTGAGCTGGGAGACCAGGGCGTCCTCCACGGGCGGGCGGTTGGCCTTGTAGTCGGTATAGAGCTCGTCGCGGAACGTGCCGCCTTTGGAATCGAAGCAGACGGCGAAATATTCCGGCCGCTTCTCCCGCAGGATCCGCAGCAGCACCCTGGTGAAACCGAAAAGCGCGCCTACCTCCTCGCCCCTGGAGTTGGTGAACTTGGGCAGGGCGTGGTAGCTCCTGTGCAGGAAAGCGTGAGCGTCTATTATAAAAACGCGCTTCGGGTTCATTTTTTAGGAATTAAAAAGGGGAGAAAACGGCCCGCCGCGGTCTCCCGCGGCGGGCGTGGCGGTTCAGGCGAGCATCTCGTCCAGGTGCTTCTTCAGCTCTTCCTTGGGCTGCAGGCCTACCAGTTCGTGGGCGAGCTTGCCGCCCTTGAACAGCAGGATGGTGGGAATGGCGGAGATGCGGTAATTGGACGCGGTCTCCTGGTTCTCGTCGGTATTGAGCTTGCAGACCTTCACCTTGCCGGCGTATTCCTTGGCCAGCTCGTCTATGACGGGGCCTATCATGCGGCAGGGGCCGCACCAGGGGGCCCAGAAGTCCACCAGCACCGGGGTGGCGCTCTTGAGGACTTCGGCCTCGAAATTAGCGTCAGTAACCTGTATCTCGTTCGACATAATGATCTCCTTGGAAGCTGCAGTTTAAAGCGGTGAGAGAGCGGCGCGGGAAGCCGCCTCCCTAATAGTATAAGACTTACTTTTTCTTGTCAAGGCAATGCCAGTGCCGCATCAGGGCCTATGGCCTTCAACGCGGCCAATAAGGTAGCGGATCTCCTTCCAAAGCTCCTCGATATCGATGGGTTTGGAGAAGAAGGCGCCGGCGCCGGCCAGCATGGCCTCGGAGCGGTCGGCCGGTTCGGTGTACTTGGCCGAAATGAAGACCACCGGGACTTTTTTCAGCCGGGCCGACTCCCGGATAACCCGCAGGAATTCCACGCCGTGCATGTCCGGCAGCTGGATGTCCAGGACTATCAGGGAGGGCACCTGTTCGGCCAGCGCGTCCAGCGCCTCCCTGGCCGACTTGGCCACCAGGATCTGGGCCTCCACGTTCTTGAGCTTGAGGCCGTCCTCCAGCGTGTCTATGAAGTTCTTGTCGTCGTCCACTATCAGTATGGTCATTGGCATAGTTTAGAATCCGAAGCTGAGCCGCTCCGCGAGCATCCCGGGCATCTTGAGGTCGGCCATGCGTTTCTGCGTCGCTCCCACGTCGTAGAAAACCTTGTAGTGATCGAACAGGCCCCGCTCCTGGTCGTAGATGCCGCAGGAGGCCCTGGGGTCCCCGTCCCTGGGCTGCCCCACCGAGCCGGGGTTGATCATCACGTGGCCCTTGGGCAGCACCAGCCGGTCCATGGAGCGCATGAAGTCCGCGGCCGGGGCTCCGGCCGCCGTCTGCCTGAAATAGATGGGCATGTGGCTGTGGCCGATAAAACAGAGTTTGGAGGTGCACTTATCCATGTTGTCGGCGAACTGGAGCTCGTTGAGCATGTATTCCGTAAGCGGCTTGCGCGGCGAGCCGTGCACCACGGAGAAACCTTCCTTCTCGGCCTTCTCGGGCAGGTTCGCTATAAAATCCATGGCCCGGCCGGTCAGCTGGCCGCGGGCGAAGTCTATGGACCAGCTGGCGTTGGCGTTGAACCAGCGCATCTCCATCTTGCCCACCATGGCCGCGTCGTGGTTGCCCATCACCGCGGTAAGCGACTTCAGGCCCTGCAGGGCCTCGGCGCATTCCAGCGGCTGGGGGCCGTAGCCCACTATGTCGCCGCAGCAGATGAAATGCTCCACCCCGTTCTTCCGGTAAAAATCCAGTACCGCTTTAAGTGCCTCGAAGTTCCCGTGAACGTCCGAGAAAACGCCGTATCGCATTATGTCCTAGTTGACTCCCGCGGGTTGGGGCGCATTATTGACCATGTTGGCCGCCCTCTTGAGGTCCACAGAGATGAGCTTGGAAACGCCGAGTTCCTCCATCGTGACGCCGTAAAGGGTGTCGGCCGCCTCCATGGTGCGCTTGTTGTGCGTGATCACGATGAACTGCGTGGTGCCGGCGAACTCCCGGATCAGGCGCACGAAGCGCTCCACGTTGGCCTCGTCGAGCGGGGCGTCGGCCTCGTCCATGATGCAGAACGGCGAGGGGTTGACGCGGAAGAAGCTGAAGAGCAGCGCCAGGGCCGTCAGCGCTTTTTCGCCGCCGGACAGCTGCGAGATGCTCACCAGCTTCTTGCCGGGCGGGTGGGCCATGATCTCCACGCCGGTCTCCAGCAGGTTATCTGGCATGGTCAGGATGAGGTCGGCCTCGCCGCCGTTGAACAGCAGCGAGTAGATCTCCTTGAAGTAGCCGCGCACCTTGTCGTAGGTGAGCTTGAAGTTCTCCCTGGTGGTGTCGTTGATCTTGTTGATGGCGCTGCGCAGGTCGGCCTTGGCGCGGTTCAGGTCCTCCACCTGGGAGTTCATGAAGTTGTAGCGCTGCGTCAGGGCCTCGTACTCTTCGGGGGCGGTCATGTTGACGTTGCCCATCTCCGTTATGCGGCGGCGCAGGAACAGCACGCGGTCGTGGTCGGCCTCCACGCCGGCGTAGCGCTCGCGCGCCTCGGCGGGGGTCACGTTCCATTCCTCTGACATGCGCCTGGCGGTCTCTTCGGCGCGGGCGGCTATGGTGGCCAGCTCGGTCTCGATCTGGTAGCGGATCTTCTCGTTCTCGGTGGCAAGGGCGCGGTTGTCGGAGAGATTGGCGTTGAGGCGCGCCATGCTGCCGCGCAGCTCGTTGAGTTCGTCCTCCATGGACCTGTCGATTATCTCCTTTTCGGCCAGGTCGTGCATGAGCTCGGCCAGTCGCCCACGGGCGGCGGCTATTTCGCCCTTATAGCGCTCTTCGCGCGAGGCGAGCTCGGAGCGGCGCTCCTCGAAATGGGATCTCTCTTCCGTCAGCGAGGCCAGGTCGCCCTCGGCGCGGGACAGCTCGCCCTTGAGGGCTTCCAGGTTCTGCCGGTAATTGTCCAGGTTGGCTTTGCGGGCGCCCAGTTCTTCCTTCTGGCGGGCGTAATCCTCGTGCAGGGCGTTCTTGCGCTCGCCCAGGGCGGCCTGCTCGGCCTTCTTGGCCTCGGTGGCGGCGCCGGCGGCGGTTTTCTGTTCCTGCAGCGCGGCGAATTCGCCCTCGGCCTGTTTTATGGCGGCGTCGGCACGGTCCCGCTCGGACTGCGACAGCGCCAGGCTCTCGCGCTTGAGGCGCAGGTCGTCCTCGGCGCCGGCGGCCTCGGTCTCGTTCTTATGGAAATCTATGTCCAGGGCCCGGGTCCGCTCGGCCGCGGCGGTGGCCGCGTTGCGGGCTTCGTCCAGGCGGAGCAGCAGGCCGGAGCGCTCGGTATCGAGGGCGGAGGTTTCCGCGTCCATCGCGGCTATCTGCGCCTTCAGGTCCCCCTCCTCTTCCCAGTACGGCTCGTTGGAAACCACCTCGTCCACGCCGCCGGTCACCCAGAACGGCCCGTGCACGGAACCGCCGGAGGCGTAAACGCCGGCCAGCAGGCCGGTCACCAGCGGCTTGTACTGCTCTTCGCAGGAGATCTTCTCGAGGATGCGCTGCGCGCCGGGGGCTTCCCAGCCCGCCTGCGGCGCGGGCAGGGCCTGAGCCCGCTCCAGGATGAGGAAGCGGCAGCGGCCTTTGCCCACGTGCCTGAGGTAATCTATGGCTTCCTGCGCGGAAGCGGCGGTCTCGCAGACCACGGAATCGAGGAAGCGGCCGAGAGCGTCGTCCACGGCGACGCGGTCCTCCTTGCGGATGGACAGCAGGTGGCGCAGGGTGCCCTTCACGCCGGCCACGCCGGAGTTCAGCACGCCGTTGATGCCCACCCAGTAGGTGTCGTGTTCGCCCTGGGCGAGTATCGCCTCCAGGCGGGAACGGTTCCAGGCTTTCTTTTCGCGGAGGTCGGACAGACGGAATTCTATCTCGTTGATGCGGTCGGCCAGGGTCTTGGCGGCGGCCTCGGAAGCGGCGGCCTTCTCCTTCTCGGCGGCCAGCGCGGCGCCGAGCTCGCCCGAGCGGGCCCTGAATTCGGCTATGCGGGCCTCTATGGCGGCGGCGGCGGCGGTGATATCGGCTATGTCCTTCTCCAAGCCGGCCTTCGCGTCGTTATGGTGGCCTATATTGGAGCCGGTGACGGCGATGCGGTTGGACAGGTCCATCTCGCGGGCGTAGGCCTCGTTCATCTCCCTGGCTATGCCGTCGGCGGCCTCGTCGGCGGCGCGCATCTGCTCGGCCACCCCGGCCAGGGCCCCGGCGGACGTCTCGTACTCGGCCTGCAGGGCGGGCAGGCCGCCTTCGTCGGAGGAAAGCTTCAGGCGCAGTTCTTCTATGCGGGGCGCGGTGACCGCCAGTTTCTCGGCGTTGCGCCGCTCGGCCACGGCCAGCGCCTCGCGCTGGCTGCCTATCTCGGCGAGCATGTTCTCGCCGGACAGGATGCGCCCTTCGGACTGCACCTTCTCGGTCTTCACGGTGCTGACGGCTTCCTTCAGCACGCGCTGCTCCTCGCCCTTCTGGGTCAGGGTCAGCGCCAGGGCGGCTATCTCGCCTTCCAGGCCGGTAACGGCCACGGTGATCTCTTCCAGTTCCTTCTTGACCGGTTCCAGGCGGGCGGCGGCTTCCTGGCTGCGGGCCGCGAAAGCGTCGCTCTCCTTGAGCAGCACGGAGATCTCGGCGCCGGTCAGCTCTTCCTTGTATTTCTGCTGCAGGCGGGCCTTGGCGGCCTCCTTGTCCAGCTTCTTGATCTGTTCGTCCAGCAGCACCATGGAGTCGGCCAGGCGGTTCAGGTCGGCGTCCACTTTCTCCAGCTTGCGGCCGGCTTCCTCGCGCTTGGCCTTGTACTTGCTGACGCCGGCGGCCTCTTCGAAGAGTTCGCGGCGCTGCTCGGCGGTGGTGCTCAGCACGTGCTCCACTTCGCCCTGGTCGATGATGGCGTAACCGTCGGTGCCTATGCCGGTGTCCAGGAACATCTCGCGGATGTCCTTGAGGCGGCACTGCACCTTGTTGATGAAATATTCGGATTCCTCGGAGCGGTAGATCTTGCGGGTGACGGTGACCTCGCTGAAGTCCAGCGGCAGCTTGCGGCTCTCGTTGTCGAAGGTCATGGCCACTTCGCCCATGTTGAGGGCCTGGCGCTTGGTGGTGCCCGCGAAAATGACGTCCATCATGGACGGCATGCGCAGGGATTTCCAGCTCATCTCGCCTATGCACCACTTTATGGAGTCCACCACGTTGGACTTGCCGCAGCCGTTGGGGCCGACTATGCAGGTGATGCCGGGCTTGAGCGGCATTTTCACTTTATTGGCGAAGGATTTGAAACCGTAGACTTCCAGCGCTTTGAGATACATTAGGGTCCCCTGATGGTATGGATGAAAATCGAATGCCCCCGGCTATGGCGGGCGAAGGTAAATTATATAAATAAAAAGGCCCGGGTGTCTGCCCGGGCCCTTTTAAGCGGCTTTACGCCTTAATACGACAACTGGTATGAGATACCGAAGCTGTTGCCGGTATAGTTATAAGGCATATACTGCTCGAACTTGTTGTTCGAGGAAGCGACCACCAGCGAGTAGAACAGCCGTACCATGGCCACGTCGTTGATGCGCTTGCGGATGGAACCGGTCAGCGTGGACATGGTGTTCACCTGCTTGGAGGCGGTGAAGTTGTTGGCCTCGTCGCGGGCCATGCGGTTCTTATAGGCCCTCCTGGTGACGTTCATGGCGCCGCCTACGGCCCACTTGCTGGTAATATTCAGGTCCACCGGGACGCTGAAGGCCAGTTCGTTGAAGTCGTAGTACTTGTCGCCGAACTGCGGGGCGGTATCGCCCAGGAACTTGTAGACCATGAAGTTCTGGTTGGAACGGTGCATGGTGTAGGAGATCATGGGATACATTTCGAAGATCCACAGCTTGTGGTGGAAGCCGAAATCCATGGAGGTGTCGGTGTCTTTCTGCTTGTCGTTCCCGTAAACCCCGGTCTCCTCCACCACCTTCTGGTTCTCATAGTTCTGGACGGTGTAGGTCAGGCCGCCGAAGAAGTTGTTCCACCCGGGCCGCAGGCTGACCTGCGACATGGTCTGGTCCTGCAGGCCGCCGGAGGTCTCCGCGGTGTTGCCGGCGTTCTGGAACTCGCGCAGCAGGTCGGTATAGTTGGGGAACTTCACGCTGCGCATCAGCCACTGCAGCGTCACTATGCCGTTCTTCTCCTGGTCGAAGGTGTAATCCAGGGCCAGCTGGCCGCCGGAGGAGTTCATGTTGTACAGGCCGTTCTTCCAGGCCTCGTTGGCGCCGGTGCGGCGGTATTCGCGGGTGATGGAAACGCCGGGCCGCACGCGCAGGTTGTCGAGCACCAGCCTGCGGTACTCGAAGTTGAACCCGTGGGACATGCTCCGGTCCGTGAACTGCCTGGAGTCCTGCGGCGCGAAACCGGGCCCCGCGTAATTGAAGTTGTACAGCGCGAACAGGTGGTCCGCCTGCGTGATCTTGGAGAGCAGGCCCACCTGGGTGTTGATGTTGCCGCCGCTGAAGATATTGCCTTCGCTGGGCAGGTAGCCGGCCTCGGTCAGGGTCATGTCGAAGAAGGGCGTGAAGATCTTGGAATCTTCAGCCACGGCGGCTGACAGCCGCCCGGCCATGCCGGCCGCGATAAAAGCGCTTAAGATAAGTTTTTTCATCGTTCAATCCTTAAAAGTTCAGGTGGAAGTTCCACACGGGGTGGAACACCAGCACGCCTTCGGGGAAGATGTTGAGGCCCAGTTCGAAGTACTTGCCGTACCAGCTCACCTTGCTGGAGAAGGTCTGGGTATTCAGGCCGTAGTTGAGCTGCATGCTCCACAGCTTGCTGATGCCCTTGGGAGTCTCTATGCCGGCTATCAGAAAGTCGTCCTTGAAGCCGGTGTCGAAACTGTTGATCTTGGTGCCCAGCAGTTCAGGTTCTTCTCCGGCTTTAAAGTCCAGCTTGGCCCTGAGCACGCTGCGCTTGTAGCCCCAGAAGGTGCGCACGCGCGGGCTAACCGAGGAGCTCACTATGGCGCCCATGTAGTAGCCGCCGAACTTGGCCGAGTCTACGGTGTCCGAATCCTTGGTGGCCATTTTGGCCGCCAGCATGTCCCAATAGCCGCCTATCAGGTCCACCTGCGGCACGCCGGGGGCCAGGCGCCCCTCGCCGTGCAGGCGCAGCTTGCCGGACACGTTGGTATAGGTCATGGGGATGGTGGTGGGGAACAGCCCCGTCTGCAGGCCGAAGCTTTTGCCGGGCGGCAGCGGGGTGGTGCTTTCCAGGTCCTGCTGGAAGTCGTAGAAGAACCCGGCCGGGTTGGCCATGATCTCGCCGACCATCTGCATACCTTTCGACTCCCAGTCTATTTCGGCGTGGGAGACGCCGCCAAGGCAGAACAGGGCCGCCAAGGCAAAGATAAACCTTTTCATGTTTATGCTCCCTTTCATGTTAGTCGCCCAGGTTCGTGATAGCGGGCAGCATGCGCTGCACGCCGGCCACGAACAGGTCGGGGATAAAGACCACGTCTATGTTCTTGGCGCCGAAGTAGTCGCCTGTGGCGCCGTTATCGACGTCCAAGTAGGCGTTGGCGTTGTTGTCCAGGCTCGCCAGGTCGCTGCTGTTGGACTTCTTGACATAGACCACGGTCTGCACGGCGGTATCCTTGAGCAGCGTGAACGGGTCCTTGGAGGAGTTAGTCAGGCTGTCCACGGTGCGCACCCCGCCGCCGTTGTTAATAACGTAGTCCTCGCGGGCGTACCAGATTATCCCCGAGTTGGCGTTAGTGCCGGTAAGGTCGTTGCCTATCACGTAGGGATCGGCGCGGTACTGGAACAGCGGGGCGTTGTCGCCCTCGATGTTGTAATCGTAGTTCTTGCCGGTGGTGGCGGTCTCGTCGGCCACCATGCCCCACCTGACGTCGGTGGTGTCGACCCCGGAGAAGTTGACGAAGCTGCCGAGCCCGTTCCTGTACTCCAGCGTGGTCTCGCCGTCCGAAAAGTCAGCCCCGCCCACTATGTCGGTATCCCGGATCTGCAGGCGGGCGATGGCGTTCAGCATTTCCTGGGCCTCGTTGACCCCGGTAGCGCCGTCGTCGTCCAGCACGCCGGTGATCATGGTATGCCGGTCGTTGGCGTCGTTGGCGGCTATGGTGCGGTTCGGCGCGAACACGGACAGGTTGTCCACCAGTTCGTCGCGGACCGCGTCATAGCGGTAACCCTCGGCCACGAAGAAGATATTGCCGGCGTTGGTCCGGTTGGCCAGCAGGAAGGAAGCGTAGGTGGGGTCAACGTCGTTGGAGCCGAAGAAGGAGGGCCATTCTTCTATGCGCTGCGGCAGGGCCTTATTGAACCCCATGCTCATCTGCGCCAGGTCCAGGCGCTCAGACACCGCGCCGCCGTTGTATTTAAACCCGTTGGCCGCCTGGGCGTAGTCGGCGTAAGTGGGGCGCTTCACCAGGTTCATGAACTGTATGGTGTTGGCGTCCGGGCGGATCATACGCTGGTCCACGCGTACCAGGTTGCCGTGCACGTCGGTCAGGGTGCGGCCGGCTTCCAGGTCGCTCTCCTTGACCACATTGAGAAAATTCTTGACCGTGTTCTCGGCGCTGGCGGTAGCCCTGGCGAATTCCTTCACCTGCGCCCGGTCGTTCTCCTTCTGGCGCAGTTCGCGGCCGCGGTCCTCCTGCTTGAGGCCGGGGTTCCAGTTCTCCAGCGCCTCGCGCTCCCGGGCGGCGGTGAGCAGCACCGGCTTGGTGGCCTTGCCTTTCTCTTCCAGGGTCAGACCCTGGCCCTGAGGGATATTGAATTCGGACCGGCCCTTCTCGGGCGGGACCATGAACTTAAGCTTGACTTCGCCGAACAGCACCTGGAGGTCCATCTGGCCGTCCTCGGTGGTGTTCATAGTGAACTCGGTGCCGCGCACGGCGCAGACGGCGGCCGGGGTGCGGACCTCGAATTTTTCCTTGCGCATCAGGTGCGGCACGCGCACCTTGATCCGACCGAAGACCAGGGCCAGGCGGCTGGCCAGCGTCTGGCGCTGCTCCAGCTCCAGGCTGGAGCCTTCTTTCATCCAGACCTTGGTCTTGTTGGGCATCAGGAGCACGGCGCCGCCGTCGGCGCCGGTGCGTACCGCGCCGCCCTCGGCGATCTCCATGTTCTCCGAAGCGGGAACCCACTGGCCCTCACGGGTCTGGCGGGCTTCCACGGTGCCGCTCATGGAGAGTATTTTGGACTCTCCTGCCAGGGCGAGGCCCGGGAGCAGCATAAAAAGGAAGGAAATAAGAATTTTTATCCTCATACCTGAAGTTTAGTAGAAATTCCGCCTTGTGTCAATAAAACTTTTATGGGATAATTGGATTTGAGAAAAGCCGTTTTTCCCTATGAAAACCGGGCCAGTGTGACCGCGGTCAAGTGTAAAGAGGGATACCGCCGCGGCGCCCCCGCCCGGTGAGAAAGCTTTAAGAGCGACGGGAGTCATTCAATGAAAAAAGTAACCTTTGTTATGTTCGCCCTGGCCCTGGCCGGCTGTGCCACCGGCGCCAGGAAGGAACCGGTTTCCGGCGCCTGCCCCCCCTGCCCCGCCGCGCCCGCGGTGGCCGTCTCCACGGCCGGCCCGGCCGCCGCGGCTCCCGGCGCCGCCATGTACGCGGTGGCCCCGGACAGCGCCCCGGCTTTCACCGACAGCGACGAGACCGGCCCCCTGCTGAAGGCGGCCCTGCTCAACCAGGCCTACCTCCTGGGCCTCAACGGCTCCGGCCCCGCCTATGATTTCGGCGGGCGCAAGGTCACCACCGCAGACCTGGCCGCGGCCAACGAGGAATTCATAAAGATCCTGCGCTCCTCCCCCACCGCCCAGGCCCTGGACCTGGCCGTGAGGGAACGTTTCGAGGTCTACCAGATGGCCGGCCGGGATTCCACCGGCACCGTGGTCTTCAGCTCCTACTACGAGCCCACGCTGGAAGCCAGCCTGAAGCGGACAAAGAAGTACAAATACCCCATCTACTCCAAGCCCACGGACCTGGTGACCATCAACCTGGGAGACTTCAACGAGAAATTCAAGGGCGAAAAGCTGACCGGCCTGCTGAAGGGCGACCAGCTGGTGCCCTACCTGACCCGCGACGAGATAGATTTCGAGGGCAAGCTGAAGAAGAAGGCCAAGCCGCTCGCCTGGTTCACCAACCGCGCCGACATCATGGACCTGCACACCGAAGGTTCCGGCCGCCTGGCCCTGCCCGACGGCAGGATAGTGAAGGCCAAGTTCGCGGCCACCAACAGCCACAAATTCAAAGGCTGGCTGACCGCCATGATAGAGACCGGCGCCCTGCCGCGCGAGGGCATCAGCCACGAGAAGGGCCTGCAGTATCTGGAGGAGCACCCCGAGAAAACCCGCGAGATCCTGAGCCGCAACCGCCGCTACGTCTTCTTCTCACTGGACGAAAAGACCGACCCGGACGAAGGTCCCGACGGCACTTACGGCAAGCCGCTCACCGGCTGGCGCTCCATTGCCATAGACAATACCCTGGTACCCATGGGCGCCCTGGCCTTCATGCGGGTGCAGACCCCGGACGTGGACGCCGAGGGCAACCTGCTGGGCCGCAAGCAGGACGGCCGCTTCGTTTTCTGCCAGGACACCGGCGGCGCCATAAAAGGCCCGGGCCGGGTGGACTTCTTCGCCGGGGCGGGCAAAAAGGCGCGCACCTTCGCCTTCAAACTGTGGGACCCGGGCCAGCTGTACCTGCTGGTGCTCAAGCAGCCGGCGGCGGCCAACTGAAGATATGCGCTACTTAAACCTGAAAACCGCGGCAGTTGCCTTTTTATCCGCCCTGTTCTTCGCCGGTAGCGTCTCCGCCCTTACGCTCACCGGCCTGGACGTGCTCGAGCGCGACGGCTTCAAGCTGCTGGCCGGCAAGCGCGTGGGCCTGATCACCAACCATACCTCGGTGGACCAGAACGGCCTTAACGCCGTTGACGTTTTCCACAAGGCCGGAAACTTCAAGCTGGCCGCCATCTTCTCTCCGGAGCACGGCTTCCGCGGCACCGAGGAAGGCGGCGTTTACATAGCCTCCTCCACCGACCCGGTCACAGGCGTGCCGGTGTTCAGCCTGTACGGCAAAGGCAAGCAGCGCCCGTCCCCGGGAATGCTCAAAGACCTGGACATTTTAGTCTTCGACATACAGGACATAGGCGCCCGCTTCTACACCTACCTTACCACCATGGGCTACGCCATGGAAGAGGCCGCCAAGGCGAAACTCCCCTTCATGGTGCTGGACCGCCCCAACCCCATAGGCGGCCTGGTGGAGGGTCCCGTACTGGACCAGGGGGTCAGCGCCTTCACCGCCTATTTCCCGGTTCCCGCGCGGCATGGTTTCACCCCCGGCGAAATGGCGCTTTTCCACAAAGACGACCTGGGCCTGCCCCTGGACCTTACCATAATAAAGCTCGAAGGCTGGACCCGGGACCTGTTCTTCGACCAGACCGGCGTGGTCTGGACCAACCCCTCCCCTAATATAAGGAACGTGGACGCGGAAACGCTCTACCCGGGCCTGGGCTGTTTCGAGGCCACCAACGTTTCCGTGGGCCGCGGCACCAGCAATCCTTTTCTCTGGTTCGGCGCGCCGTGGATGAAAGCCGGGAAGATAGCGAAGAAACTCAACAAGGCCGGCCTGGCCGGGGTGAAGTTCTCCGTAAAGCGGCTGACCCCGGACAAGGACGTTTACGAGGGCAAGCTCTGCGAGGGAGTGGCGGTAGAGGTGACCGACAGGCCGGCCGTCCGCGCGCTGGACATTTTCACCCACGCCGCCTACTGGCTGAACAAGTACAACGGGAAGGATTTCGTAATGAAGCCCGAGGAAATACGCAAAATGACCGGCACCGGGGACCTCTACGACCTGCTGCGCTCCGGCGCCAGGCCCGCCGCGGTAATAGCCGCCTTCGAAAAGAACAATGCGCAGTTCAAAAAGACCGCGGAGAAATACCTGCTTTACAAATAATCGGGGAAAGTGTTAAATATATAACCTATGGGGAACAAAATACTTGTTGTTGACGACGACCCGGAAATATCGAGTCTGGTGCAGTACACCCTCGAATCCCTGGGCCACCAGATAAAGGTTTGCGATAACGGCCGCGAGGTGCTGGACGTGCTCCGCTCCTACAAGCCGGACCTGCTCGTGCTGGACGTGATGCTGCCCGGCATAGACGGCTATTCGCTGGCCTCCCAGATCTCCGAAGACCCCGAACTGGGCAAGATGCCCATAGTGGTGCTCTCCGCCCTGGAACCCTCCCGCACCATGTTCCAGCGCTTCTCGCAGGTGGCGGCCTTCCTCACCAAGCCGTTCAACACCGACGACCTGATGGAAGCCGTAAAGAACGCCCTCGCGAAAAAATAATCCGACCCGCAGCAAAGAAGAAGGACGCCCCAAAGCGTCCTTCTTTTTTTAGCCACTGACGGCAGGCCTGCAAGTGCGCGGGTCCGGCCGGGATGTTGTTCCGAGCGCCATTTGGGGAAGGGAGGCTCCAACCGCAGGTTGGAGGGGAACCGCGCAACGGTTCCCTGCAGTCATGGCGAGCGGAATAACATCCCGGCCGGACCGACAGACCATAAACGCCTATTTGGAGAGAGGTTCGAAACCTGGGGAGAGCTGGCCGGGGGCTTTGTTGTTGGGGCAGGCTTCCTGGCAGATGTCGCAGCCGTAGGCCCAGCCGCCCGCGCGGGCCACGGCCTCTTCGGGCATCTTGTCCTTGGCCTGCGTGGTCCAGTAGGCCAGGCAGCGCCCGGCGTCCAGCCGGCCGTTCGTCAGCGCCCTGGTGGGGCAGGCCTTCACGCATTGCTCGCAGCGGCCGCAGGAATCCTCGCACGGCGCGTCCGGCGCCAGGTCCAGGCCGAGCGAGATCCCGCCCAGGAAAATGTAGCTGCCCAGCGTGCGTGAAAGCAGCAGCGTGTTCTTGCCGCGGAAGCCCAGCCCCGCCAACCGCGCCAATTCCTTTTCCATCACCGGAGAAGTATCGCAGAAGGTCTTTCCGTCCACGGCGGGACTTTCCTTCTTTATTTCCTCCAGCATCGCGGAGAGCTTTTCTTTCACCGCCAGGTGGTAGTCGCGGCACAGGGCGTAGCGGGAGATCTTGGCGCCGGGCGCGGACAGCAGGGCCGGCTGGGTGGGTTTGCGCCCGGAATTCCAAAGGAAGGCGGTCAGCGGGCCGGCCTTGGCCTGCTCGGCCGCGTGGTCCATCTCCGGGGTCCAATATCTGAAAGCGCAGACCAGCACCGAGCGGGCGGCCGGATGCCATTTCTTCACGCTTTTTCTTATGAGGGGGTCGCGCTTGAGGTAGCCAAGGCCGGAGGGGATGATGGTTACGGCCTCGGAGTAGCGCCGGAATTCGTCCAGGTTGCCGGCCGGGGCTATGCCGGCGGCCGAAGCGCCGGCGGCCAGGGCTATGGCCTTTACCCGGGCGGCGTCCATCTAGCTACTCTTGGCCTGGCTGCCGTACTCCCAGGCCGCGTAGCGCAGCCAGAAGATCTTGAAGAACTCGCGCAGGAATTCCTCGCGCGAGACCTGCGCGCCTTTAAGCGTCTTCACGCTCACGGCGGTGTCGAGCTTAACGAGGTTATTCAGGTTCACGCCTATGCCCAGCAGCAGCCAGCTCGGCGCCCGGTTGATGGAGGACGACTCGGTGAGGATGCCGGCTATTTTGAACCATTTCTTCTTGCGCGGGTGGAAAGCGTAAACGTCGTTGGGCAGCTTGATCCTGGTCTTTATGCCGTACAGGGCGGTTATTACGTACGCCACGGCTTCGCCGCTGAGCACGCTGAGGTCTGGCAGGAACTTCAGGCCGGTCTCGGGCTTGAGCAGCAGCGTCATATAGAGCCCGCCGCAGGAGCTCTCCCACTCGCGGCCCAGGCGGCCTTTCCCGGCGGTCTGCGTATTGGCCACCACCAGGGTCTTCTCGGCGGTGCCTTCCACGGCAAGCTCGCGCGCCACGGCCTGGGTGGACTCCACCTCATCCAGGCAGACTATCTTGCTGATGCCGGGCAGGGAATCCACGTTGAGATCTATTATTTCGCAGGTTTTCATTTTGTCCTCGCTTCGAAAGAGATGTCCAGCGGCCGCGCGCCGCTGGTGATGGAACCTACCGAGATGCGGTCCGCGCCGAGCCGCGAATATTGGGCCGCCATCTTCAGGTCCACGCCGCCGGAGATCTCTATCTCCGGGCGCTTGCCTTTATAAGAACGTATCAGGGCCACGGCCTTCTTCATGGCCGCGAAATCCATGTTGTCGAGCATTATCACGTCAGCGCCCAGCGGCAGGAAGGCCTTGAGCTGGGCCAGATTCTGCACTTCCAATTCTATCTTGAGCCCGGGCTTGGCCCGGCGCATGGCCTGTATGCGTTTGCCCAGCACTTCGGCCCGGCCGCCGGCGAAGGCCACGTGGTTATCCTTTATCATGGCCATGTCGTAGAGGCCCAGGCGGTGATTGCGGGCGCCGCCGCAGCGCACGGCGTACTTCTCCACCATGCGCAGCCCCGGCAGGGTCTTGCGGGTATCGTAAATTTTAGTGCGGGAGCCTTTCACGGCCGCGGCGAACAGGGCGGCCTTGGTAGCCACGCCGCTCATATGCTGTAAAAAGTTAAGGGCGGTGCGCTCGGCGGTGAGGATGGAGGCCGGGCCTTCTATCTTCATCAGCACGTCGCCTTTTTTAATGCGGGCGCCGTCTTTTTTGGTTATCTTAACGCGGGAACCGGGCGCGGCCAGGGCGAAAACCCGCCGGGCCACCTCCCCCCCGCAGACCACGCCTGAATCCTTGGCGCGCATCTCCCCGTAGAACCGTGTGCCCAGCGGCACAAAGAACCGGGTGGTCACGTCTCCGGGCCCTATGTCTTCCTTCAGGGCCGCCTTTATAACAGCGTCGAACTGCTTCATCGGTTAAATTTTACCATTTATACTACTCCAGCGCCCTGCGGGCCAGGCGGTGAAGTTCCTCATTGGCCAGCGCCTGCGCCTTTTTCTTAACTACTCGCGAGTAATACTCCTTCTCGGTCTTGGTGAATTTACCCTGCCGCAGCCTTTTCAGGAAAAGCTCCTTCTGCCTGGCGGTGAATACCTGAGCCATGGCATAGGCCAATCCCATATCCTCGCGCTCAGCGGCCACGGCCCGGACGGATTCTTCCGCCTGCCTGTAATATGAAAAGAAATTGGTCTTCAGTTTTTCCGGACGCAGCACGGCGTGTCCCACCTTAACGCCCTCGCCGCGCCGCAGCAGATCCAGCCGGCGTTTCAATTCGGCCGAAGAGAATTCCTCGGCCAGGTCTCCCGCCCACTCCGGCCAGACGCCGGCCTCATGATACGCGGCCAGCGACAGCAGCACCAGCTCTTTCAAAGAAGCGCCGCCCCCACGCACCAGCCGGTTGCGCAACTCCCTCAGGTGCGCACCAGCGCCGGCCGCCGCCGCGGCCAGCATTACCGGGAAACCCTCCATAAGCCTGGCGTCGCCGCTGCGGGCCACCTCCAGCAGCGTCCGCGCCGCTTCCGCCCCCCCTTCCGGTTCGAACAGTTTGAACCCCAGTTCTCCGGCCTTTTTGAGCAGTTCGTCGTGTTTCATAAGAACCTCTCCCTTTTCAGCACGCGCTTGAAGTTCTCCAGGTGGCCAAGCACTTTCTGTTCGGAAACGTCATAAGAGGCGGTCTGTTTGAACCGCGCCTCCAGTTTCGCGAGGTCCAACTCCCCCCGCACCGCGCGCACAAGCCCCAGACAATCCTCTATGTCCACGGACGAGGACCGGAAAAGTTTTGTTATCAGGATGTCGTAGTGGTTGAGTATCCCCACATATATCCTGGCGAACTCCCGCAGGGGCGTATTGCCGCCCGGCTCCAGAGGGGACGCCAGCAGGGCCGTTTCATACACCTTGTTGCCGGGATAAAGATCGAATATGAAACCGCCGTCGCGGTTCCAGCCGTATTTGGTGGCCTGGACGTACCCAAGCTCAGCCAGTTTGCCGGACAGGTATTTGTACTCCCCGACTTCCGGCACTATAAAATCTATGTCCTTGGTGGATTCCTTTATTCCCAGCAGCGTCATGGCCGTGCCGCCGCAGGCTATAAGGTTAACCCTGCGTTTGAGAAAAGCGCTCCATCCCGCCAAAGCGGCGAAGAGCCCTTCTTTATCAATCCTGTATTTATCCATACAAACACTTGAGCATTAAAATACAATTTATTGTATTATATTATACAACAATACCACCCATTGTCAAGGCCTTCAACTGCACACTAACAGACAGAATTCCACTCCTAGACATATTTATTTGCAGGTTTTCTCGGAGCGGCGGCGCAGGCCGGGATCCAGGTCCCCTTCGTCATCCCGGCGCAGGCCGGGATCCAGGTCCCCTTCGTCATCCCGGCGCAGGCCGGGATCCAGGTTAGATAAGCTCGTCATACAAATCCCTCCACCACGGATTGAGTCTCTCTATAAGTTCTAGTTTCCAGCGCCGCCGCCATTCTTTGATCGCTTTTTCCCTCCCGATAGCGCCCAGCATATCCGGGTGGGACTCATACCACACTAGGGAATGCACCCCATATCTTTTCGTAAACCCTTCCACGAAGTCGTTCTTATGTTCCCACACCCTTTTTACCAAGTCAGAAGTCACCCCAACATACAGCGTGCCATTGCGCCTGCTGGCCAATATATATACGCACGGGAATTTCACCATAAACCGCCCCCCCTTGATCTGGATCCCGGCTTTCGCCGGGATGACGACCCCTAGTGAAATTATGGCACCCCACCCCGACACCGCACTGTCGCCCAAAACAAAACCGCCGGGCTTCCCCGGCGGCCATGCAAGTTAAGATCCTAAATCTCAGCGCCTATATTTGCGGATCCACTCTTTAATCACTTCCGCCACAGATTTATCAGTAATTCCCTTCCTTTTACAATAATTCGATTCCAACCAATCCCACAAAGATTTAACCCCCTTACTGGAGTTACACGAAGAGCAGCAAAGAACGATATTCTCCTTGGTCACATTCCCCGCATCATTGTCTATATGCTCCCAAGAAGCTCGATCTTTAGGATTAGACTGGAATTTCACATGGCAATATACGCAGTCCCTGTCCCTGCGCCGAACAAAATCCTCCAATTCGGAGGGGATATTCCAATTGTTAGACATTAGGCTCTTAGGCGGTCGTAGAGGTGGCGCAGGAGGGCGCCGAAGAGGGCCATGAGGATGGCGAGCACGCCCAGCCAGAAGGCAATGGCGGCCACCAGGCCGGCCTTTTCATTGGGGTCGGTGAGCGCGAGCACAGCCAGCAGCATCAGGACCAGGAAGAGCGCGGTATTTGCCTTGAGGCCGCGCTTTACGGCTTCCAGCCAGCCGGCCGCCCGGCCGGCAAAAACGCAACCGAGCACGAAACCAGCCAAGGGCGCCCAAGGGAAACCCGTCATGAAAAGCATCATGCCCATGTCGGGGACATAGGTCACCTCGGCCCCGACTTCCGTGGTCCAGGCGGCAAGCGCCTGTATCAGGGTGCAGAGCAGCGGCACCGGCAGCCAGCCTATCAGGGCCCACACGGCCCCTTTGGTGACCACCGAGTCCTGGTAGGAAAAACCTTCACCCCAGGTCATGACCGCCTGATAAAGCCTTCTGAAAGTAGGCAGCGCGTCGCTCATTTCTTCCCCCGCCTGCCGGCGGCTTTAATTTTAACGCCGGTCATCTCGCGCAGTTCATAGAGGCGGTCGCGCAGTTCGGTGGCGAGTTCGAAATTCAGATTATCGGCGGCGTCCTTCATGCGGGCTTCCAGCTCGGCGGCCATGGCCTTCACCCCGGACTTGGGGAAGTTCTTGGGCAGCGGCTCGGCCACGGAGATGCCCTGGCGCTTGGCCTGAGTGCGCAATTCCTCGTATTCCACGAATTTCTTGATGATACTACGCGGTTCTATGCCGTGCTTCTTATTGTAGGCCACCTGCTTTTTGCGGCGGCGGGTCATTTCAGCCAGGGCGCGTTCCATGGAACCGGTCATGCGGTCGGCGAAAAGTATGACCTCGCCGCACATATTGCGGGCGGCGCGGCCGGAGATCTGTATGAGCGTGGTTTCGCTCCTGAGGAAGCCCTCGTTATCGGCGTTGAGGATGGCCACCAGGGTGACTTCGGGGATATCCAGGCCTTCGCGCAGCAGATTGATGCCCACCAGCGCGTCGAACTCGCCCTTGCGGAAAGCGCCCAGGATGTCCAGCCGCTCCAGCGTGTCCATGTCCGAATGCATGTAACGCGCCTTCAGGCCTTTCTCACCCAGGTAGGCGGCCAGGTCTTCGGCGGTCTTCTTGGTGAGCGTCAGCACCAGGGTGCGTTCTTTCTTGGCGGCTCGCACCTCTATCTCCGCGGTCAGCGCCTTGATCTGGCCGGTCACCGGCAGGATCTTCACTTCCGGGTCTATCAGCCCGGTGGGTCGGATGATCTGTTCCACAATATCGTCCTTGGAACAGGTCTTCAGTTCATAAGGGCCGGGCGTGGCCGACACGAAAACGGTGGCCGGGCGGATGGCCTCGAACTCGGCGAACTTGAGCGGGCGGTTGTCCAGCGCGGAAGGCAGGCGGAAGCCAAAATCCACCAGCGTCTGTTTGCGGGCGCGGTCGCCTTCGTACATGCCGCGGATCTGCGGCACCGTCACGTGGCTCTCGTCTATGAACAGCAGGAAATCGTCCTTAAAGTAATCGAACAGGCAGTCCGGCCGGCTGCCGGGCGGGCGGTTGGACAGGTGGCGGGCGTAATTCTCCACGCCGGCGCAGTAACCGGTCTGGCGTATCATCTCCAGGTCGTAGCGCACCCGCTGCGAGAGGCGCTCGGCCTCCAGCAGTTTGCCCGCGCCCTTCAGCACGGCCAGGCGTTCGGCCAGTTCTTTCTCTATGGAGACGGCCGCCTGCTCCACCTCGCCCGAAGTGGAAACGAAATGCGTGGCCGGGAATACCCAGATCTCGCCCAGCTCGCGGATGGTGTCGCCGGTGAGCGGGTCTATTTCTTTTATGGACTCTACGGTCTCGTCCAGCTGCACGCGCCAGGCGGTTTCGGCGTCGGCCGGGAAAATGTCCAGGTGGGCGCCGCGCAGGCGGAAGCAGCCGCGCTTGAATTCCATTTCATTGCGCTCGTAGTGCACGCTCACCAGCTGGCGGGTGATCCCCTTGCGGTCCAGCCGCTGTCCTTTCTTGATGGTCAGGCAGAGTTCTTTGAAATTCTCCGGCGAGCCGATATTGTAGATGGAGGATACCGACGCCACCACCAGCGTGTCGGGGCGGCTCAATATGGAGGTGGTGGCCTTCAGCCGCAGTTTGTCTATATGGTCGTTGATGGAGGAATCTTTCTCTATATAAGTGTCGGTGGCCGGGATATACGCCTCGGGCTGGTAATAATCGTAATAGGAGACGAAATATTCAACCGCGTTCTCGGGGAAGAAGGTCTTGAACTCTGAGTAGAGTTGGGCGGCCAGGACTTTATTGGGCGAGATGACCAGGGCCGGGCGCTGTAATTTCTCCACCAGCGCGGCCACTGTGAAGGTCTTGCCGGAACCCGTGACGCCCAGCAGGGTCTGGTTGGCCTTGCCGGCTTTTACGCCCGCGGCCAGGGCCTCGAGCGCGGCCGGCTGGTCGCCGGACGGCTTGAACGGGGCCACGAGTTTAAACTTGCCTTCCATAGCCCAATTCTACAAAACATGCGGGGCCCGCCATAAATGTTAAAATTTAGCCATGCCCGAACGGATCCAGATCACCGTGGCCAAGAGCGCCGGGTTCTGCCCTGGCGTGAAGAACGCCATAGATAAGGTGCTGGAACTCGCCAAGCACAGCGAGAAGACCATTTACACCCTCGGGCCGCTCATCCACAACAAGCAGGTCATAGAGACCCTCAAGGAAAAGAACATCCACGCGGTGAATTCCGCGGCCGAGATAAAGGAGCCGCACGCCATCCTGGTGATCCGCGCGCACGGCATCCCGCCCGAAGAGGAAGCCAAGATCCGCGCCCTGGACCTGGAAGTGGTGGACGCCACCTGCCCGCTGGTAAAGCACGTGCAGGAAAATATACAGAAGCACGCCCGGCAGGGCTACGCCACCATCATAGTGGGCGACAAGGACCACGCGGAAGTGGTGGGGCTCATGGGCTACACCGGTGGACGCGGCTACGTGGTGGACGGGCCGGAGGAAGTTAAGAAACTCCCCCGCCTGGAGAAGGCCAACATAGTGGCCCAGACCACGCAGGAAGGCGACGTTTTCACCGAGGCCGCCGCGGCGGCCCGCGGCATAGCCGGAGAACTGGCCGTTTCCAATACTATCTGCAATCCCACCAAGCAGCGCCAGAAGGAAACGGTGGAGTTCTCGAAGGATTCCGACCTGGTGATAGTGGTGGGCGGCAAGAATTCGGCCAACACGGCCCGCCTGTTCCAGATCTGCGAGCGCCTGGCGAAAAAAGCGGTGCACATAGAGAAAGAGGACGAGCTGCGGCCGGAATTATTCAATGGAGCCTTTAAAATTTTCATAACCGCCGGGGCTTCCACCCCCTCCTGGATGATAGAGAAGGTGCTGGAGAAGGCGCGCGAGCTGGCCGGCGAGGCGCAGAGCCACGTCCTGGACCAGCTGGCCTTCGCCTGGAAGCTGCTGGTGACTGGTTCGCTCTACACCGCCATCGCCGCGGCCTCGCTCACCTACGTCTGCATGAAGCTGGAAGGCGCGCCGGTCTCCAAGAAATTCCTGCTGATGGCCGGGCTGTTCGCCTTCAGCCTGCACATGGCCAACCGCGCGGTGGAAAAGGGCGCGGCGGTGCCGGACAAGGCGCGGCAGCTGCTGTTCGTGAAGTACCGGCGGCACTCCCGGATAGCGGCGCTGGTATCGGGCACGCTGGCCATTCTGCTGTCGGCGGCGCTGGGCTGGAAAGTTTTCCTCACCGCTGCGTTCTTCTGGGCCGCCGGCATGATGTACCCTTACAAGCTGCCGCTCGGTTTCGAGAAGTTCGGCAATTTCCCCGCCTCCAAGGACATCCTGACGGCGCTGGGCTGGGCTTTCATGTGCGCCTACGCGCCGGGGCTGTGGCACGGCGGGGCGCTGCACAATTCCACGCAACTGGCGGTGTTCTTCGCCTTCCTGCTGGTGTTCACGCGGTCGGTGCTGTTCGGCATCAGCCACGCGCACAGCGACATGATAGTGGGTAAGGAGAATTTCTACAAGGCGGCGGGGCAGCCGCTGACCTACTTCACGCTAGCGGCTATCTTCCTGGTGCTGTCGGCCATCCTGTTCACGCTGAAGGGCGCGGGCTGGCGGCCGGAACTGGCGGCGTCGCTCTTGACGGGCATGCTGTATTATCTGGGCCTCATGCTCTTCTTCTATTTCAGCCGCATTCCCGAGCGCACTACCGCCGAGACCCTGATAGACACGCAATTCCTCATCCTCGCCGCCCTCGCCTGGAAAGCCTAAAAATAGGGACAGACACCTATTTTCAATAAGCAGCAATAAACAAATTACCCTTATAATATAGGCACAATTATGGCTGTGCCCAAGCCATAAAACAGGTGTCTGTCCCTATTTTATTCATTCTAGTTCTTTTTGCAGAACGCGGCGGGCGCGGAAGAGGCGGGTCTTGAAGGCGGGGACGGTGATCTTGAGCACTTTGGCGGCTTCTTCCATGGAGAGGCCCTGGATATCGGCCAGGGTGATGGCCAGGCGGAAATCCACGGACAGTTTGGACAGGGCCTTGGCCACGCTCTCGGAGAGTTCCTTCTTGCGGATCTCGTCGGCGTGGGTGAGGTCTTCCATCTCCCGCACGTCCTCCAGGCTCACCAGTTTCTCGCTCTTCTTCTTGCGGAACTTCATCCAGCAGTTGTTGGCGGCTATGCGGTACAGCCAGGTGCCGAAGCCGGATTTGCCCTTGAACTTGGAGATGTTCTTGAAGGCGTTGATGAAGGTTTCCTGGTACACGTCGTCGGCCTCGGACTTGAGGCCCAGGCAGACGTAATTGGCCAGGTTATAGATCTTGTCCTGGTATTTCTTAACCAGGATCTCGAAGCTGGCGGTGTCCCCCGATTTCGCTTTTTCCACCAGTTCGGCGTCGGTCTTGTCCATGAACTTATTATAGCAAGCGCGGGGGCGGGTTTGCGTAAAGGACCTTCTATTAAGGTAAAATATGAATCAGTATTTACCGCGCGGTTAGCTCAGCGGTAGAGCGCCTCTCTTACACAGAGGATGCCACAGGTTCAAATCCTGTACCGCGCACCAGTTTTTCTGCTTCGCAGTTCCGAATCCTAAACCCAGGGGACAATTAAATGTCAAACGACGAAAAACGCGACGACCTTCCGCTCGAAGAAATGCAGGGGGAGGAAGAAGTCGAACTTTTGGACGAGCCCAAGGAAACGCCGCACGTCGCGGGCGTGAACCCCGAGGAAGCCGAGCTGAAATGGTACCGCACCGTGTACCAGGGCGACTCCATGCCGCAGCTTACCCTGCGCGCGGTCATCATGGGGGCCTTCCTCGGCGGCTTCATGTCGCTGTCCAACCTCTACATAGGCCTTAAGACCGGCTGGGGCCTGGGCGTGGCCATTACGGCCTGCATCCTCTCCTTCACCATCTGGAAGACCCTGCGCACGCTGCTGCCCTTCCTGTTCAAAACGGACATGAGCATCCTGGAGAACAACTGCATGCAGAGCACGGCCTCGGCGGCCGGCTACTCCACCGGCGGCACCATGGTCTCGGCCATTTCGGCCTACCTCATCATCACCGGGGCCCACATGAGCTGGACGGTGCTCACGCTCTGGACCATCTTCCTCGCCATGCTCGGCGTGTTCATAGCCATCCCCATGAAGCGCCAGATGATCAACATCGAGCAGCTCAAGTTCCCCAGCGGCATCGCCGCGGCGGAAACCCTCAAGAGCCTGCACGCCAAGGGCCAGGAAGCTTCCGACAAGGCCCGCGCCATGGGCCTGGCCGGCCTCTTCGGGGCCGCCATAGCGCTGCTGCGCGACAAGGGCGTGTCCCTGCGGATAAAGGACCTGCTGGATTTCAAACTCTCCCTGCCGGGCATGCTCCCGTTCAACGGCACCCTTAAGGGCCAGCCGCTCGAAAAGTGGACCTTCTCCTTCGAGGTCAGCGCGCTGATGGTGGCGGCCGGCGCCATCATCGGCTGGAAGATCTCCTGGTCGCTGCTGCTCGGCGCCACTATCAACTACGGCATCCTGGCCCCCTGGGTATCGGGCATGGGCGCCATTGACTTAAGCAAGCTCGGCTACCGCGCCATAGTGCAGTGGAGCACCTGGGCTGGCGCCGCCATCATGGTGACCTCAGGGCTGTTCATGTTCGCCCTGCAGTGGAAGACCGTGCTGCGCGCTTTCGGCGGCGTCACCAACATCTTCCACAAGCGCCCCGACACCGCCGCGGACCCGCTGGCCCACATAGAAGTGCCAGCCTCCTGGTTCCTCACCGGCACGGCTTTCGCCGGCCTGGGCTGCATCATGGTGCTGCACTACGCCTTCCAGACCAGTTGGTGGATGGGTCTGGTGGCCGTGGTCCTCACCTTCTTCCTCGCCATAGTGGCGGCACGCGCCACAGGCGAAAGCGACATCACCCCGATAGGCGCCATGGGCAAGATCACCCAGCTCACCTTCGGCATGCTGGCCCCGTCCAACATGACCACCAACCTCATGACCGCCTCCGTCACGGCCGGCGCCGCCGGGTCCACCGCGGACCTGCTCACCGACCTCAAGAGCGGCTACCTGCTGGGCGCCAACCCGCGCCAGCAGTTCCTGGCGCAGTTCTTCGGCATCTTCGCCGGCACGCTCATAGTGGTGCCAGCCTTCTACATCCTGGTCCCCAACGCCGCGTCGCTGGGTTCCGACCAGTGGCCGGCCCCCTCGGCGCAGGTCTGGGCCGCCGTGGCCAAGCTCCTGTCCAACGGCATCCACTCGCTGCACCCCGCCGCGCGCAACGGCATGCTGATAGGCGGCCTGGTAGGCATCTTCATCCCCTGCCTGGAACTGCTGTTCCCCAAGCACCGCAAGTACATCCCCTCCGCTATGGGCCTGGGGCTTTCCATGGTCATCCCGTTCTGGAACTCGCTGTCCATGTTCCTGGGCGGCCTGATAGCGCTGGTGCTGGAGCGCAAGGCCAAGGCTACCGCCGAGAAGTATATAATCCCGGTGAGCTCCGGCATCATAGCCGGCGAGTCGCTCATGGGTGTGGCCATAGCGCTGTCGGACGCGGCCAAGACCGGCATGTTCACCGCGTTCATCACGCCGGTGAAAGCCTTCCTGCGCATCCGCTAGTCGGGATAGGGGACGCTGATTCCTAATTCCTAATTTTTAAGGAACCTCCGCCAATTAGAAATTAGAAATCGACGTCCCCTAAAGAAAAAGGCCCGGGAGACCGGGCCTTTTCTTTTTCAGCGGGGGCCTGTTATTTTACCAGGTCCGTCACCAGCTTCAGCATCGCTGGGCTGAAGGTAATGGTCACGTGGTTCTCGTTGACTATGAGCTTCTTTATCGGCTCCTTGCGGGCCGGGTGGGTGAGGTCGGCGGTATGGGCGGCGCTTTCCACGAAGGCCAGGCCGTCGGAAGGGCCGTCCTTCTCGGTCTGGGGCACGTTCTCTATGTCGCTCTTGTTGCCGGCCACCACGGCCACGGCGACGTCGGCCGGCACCGGGTAGGACTTGAAGGCGTTGATGAAGTTGCCGCCGCGCGCTATGGCGTTGTCTATGCCCAGCGAGTGGCTCACAAAGCCCTGCCCGCCGTGCAGCGTGGTGTAGGAATCGGGCGAAGCGGGGCTGACCGGGAACTTGCCGCTCCAGTTATACAGCACCTGCTGCTGCATGGGAAAATTGTCGCTGTAGATGCTGAACTCGAAAGTGTCTTTCCAGACGCCGTAGGCCAGCACCTTGTCCCAGCTCATTGGGGCGTTGGCGGCCAGTTCGTCCTTCATGAAGTAGTAGTTGAACTCGGGGTGGCGGAAGGCGAAATCCTGCCCGCGGTGCGGGGTGGCCAGCGTCACCAGGTTCTCCACGTCCCCCCGGTAAGGCGTCCAGCCGGCGCCGTTGAGGCGGAAATTGGAAACGTACACGCGGCCCACCAGGCCGCCGGCGCTATGGCCTACCAGCGTCACCTTCTGTACGCCGGTGTCCTGGCGGATCAGTTCTATGGCGTCGGCCAGGTACTGCGCCTCGTAGAACAGGCTGCCGTGCTTATGCGGGAAGGTGAGGGCGAAGACCCGGTGGCCGGCGGCTTCCAGGGCCTGCAGCAGGCCGGGCTTAGAAGCGTCGCCAAGCAGTATGGCGGGGGTGGCCCAGGCGCGGTTGGCGTTGTCGGACGCGCCGTGCAGCAGGATCACTACCTTGCCCTTGTTCACCCGCCATTTGGGTCCGTAATGCAGCAGGAAGGTGGAAGTGGGCGGCAGGTTGGAACCGAAGGCGGAGATTATCTCGGGGGTCTCGTGGCGCGACTTGCTCAGGGCGCTTTCGGAGACGAAAGGCCGGGCCGTATCCTGCCAGCACTCTATCTTTTCCCAGTACTTGGACCGGATGGACCGCACCAGCGAGAGCCCGGCGGAAGGGCGGGCTTTCTCAAGCACGGCCTCGGGAGCCTGGGGTACTGCCGCGGCTGCGGCGGAAAGCTGGGATATGGCGCCGGGCTGGCCGGCAAAAGCGGCGTTGGTCATAGATAGTATCAGGACAAGCTGGAAAGCGGTGAATTTAAGCATAAAATCCTTCACGTGTTGCGCACGTGAAGATATTGTCACAATTTTGGCCCGGGTCCAATAGAGGCAAAGGACCCAGACGCCGCCTGGGCCCCCCGGCCCAGGGCTGTCCCAAGAAAGTTCCTTAGGCGAAGGGCAGCAACGGCTGTAAATCCCCGTCACGTATCCTTTTTAAGCGGTTTTC
>Ga0154363_148_pt1 | contig 90117 bp, 72 predicted proteins | sample RifGroA2_FD_115891 | JGI IMG/M metagenome (GOLD analysis project Ga0154363, IMG submission 115891) | Elusimicrobia bacterium GWA2_62_23
TGGAACTCGACCTGGACATGGAGGCCGACCTCGGCATAGACACCGTGAAGCAGGCCGAACTCTTCGCCGCCATGCGGGAGAACTACAGCATCCCGCGCCGCGACAACCTGTCGCTCAAGGACTACCCCACCATCCGCCACTGCATCAAGTTCGTGATGGAAGAGAAAGCCGGTTCAGCCGCCGCGCCCGTTCAGGCGCCGGCCCCTCAGCCGGCACAGCCCGAGCCGCAGCATTACGCCGAGCCCAAGCCGGTACAGGCCCACAGCCCCGCCACCTCCGGCGTGGCCGAGAGCGACGTTAAGGAGAACATCCTCAACATGATAGCCGACAAGACCGGCTATCCCAAGGACATGCTGGAGCTTGACCTGGACATGGAGGCCGACCTCGGCATAGACACCGTGAAACAGGCCGAGCTGTTCGCCGCCATGCGCGAACATTACAGCATCCCCCGCCGCGACAACCTGTCGCTCAAGGACTACCCCACCATCCGCCACTGCATCAACTTCGTGCTGGAGGAGACCGCCAAGGCGGCGCAGGCCGCGGCGCCCGCTCCCGCCCCGGCCCCGGCGCCAGCCAAGGCCCCGGCGAAAAAAAGCGCCAAGGCCGAACAGCCGGACCTGCTGAACCTGGCCGCCGCACCGGAGCCCGCGCAGGCGGAAAAGCCGGCGGAAAGGCCCGTTAAGCAGGACCACCCCAAGCGCCATATCCGCCACGTGCCGGCCATCATCCCCGCGCCGGTGGAGCAGGAGGTCATCAAGAAGCTGGCCCCCAAGCGCCCCGTGGCGATCTTCGCCGAGGACCTGGACCTGGCCAAGGCGTTCCGCGCCGAGCTCAACAAGCACCGCGCCGATTCCTACATCTTCACCCCGGCCAAGACCAAGGTGAAGGACGCCATCACCGTGGACTTCAAGGACGTCCCGGCGCTGGAGCAGGCCCTGGCCGACTTCGCCAACGCCCACCCGGACACGCAGGGCATAGTGTACCTGCCCGGCTGCATGGTGAAATCGCTGTCGCAGGACACGGCCGCGTTCGACGACCTGAAGCGCTACGCGCTGCCGCTGTTCCTGGCGGCCAAGCACCTGGCGCACGGCCTCAACAAGATAGACCCAGGCTGCTCCACGTTCATGGCGGTGGTGACCACCCTCGACGGCGGCTTCGGCTACCGCACCAAGGACGTCTACGACCCCATCTACGGCGCCATCCACGGCCCCACGCTGTGCCTGCGCAAGGAGTTCGAGAAGTCCGCCGTGAAGCTGCTGGACTTCGAGCCCAGCTCCTCCAACCAGGCCATAGTGCAGAAGACCTTCTACGAGATCCTCTACTCGGACAAGCGCCTGGCCATCGGCTACGCCGACGGCAAGCGCTGGACCCTGGTGGGCAAGCCGGCCACCCTGGACAAGTCCCGCCAGCTCACGCAGCTGGAGGGGAAGAATGTGCTGATCACCGGCGGCGGCCGCGGTCTGGGGGCCATGTTCGCCAGGATGCTCGCCGAGCAGCACAAGGCCAACATCCTCATCCTCGACATCATGGAGATAGGCGACAAGGCCAAGCGCCTGACCGGCATGAACGAGGCCGAGCTGAAGGCCTACAAGATGGGCGAGCTTTGGAACGAGCTCAAGGCCGCCAACGAGAAGCCCACCCCGGCCCTGCTCGAGAAGGAGTTCACCCGTCTCAAGGACGCGGCCGACATGCACAAGAACATGGAGGCCATCCGCGCCCTCGGCGTGAAGGTGCACTACTACCGCTGCGACCTCACCGACACGGCGGCGCTGCGCCGGACCATGGAGAACGTGAAGACCGACCTGGGCCCGATAGACGGCCTGGTGCACTTCGCGGGCCTGGAGCGCTCCAAGCTCGCCGTGGACAAGGCCACCGAGGAGTTCGTGCTGATCTTCAACGTCAAGGCCGATTCCGCCATCAACATGTGGAAGACCGGCGTGGTTAAGGAGAAGGGCTTCTGGGTAATGGCCTCCTCCATAGCCGGCAAGTTCGGCAACCTGGGCCAGACCGACTACGCCGCGGCCTCCGACTATATCGCCAAGTTCTGCGTAAGCCAGCAGAACAAGGGCGTGCGGGCCCTCAGCGTGGACATGACCGGCTACGCGCAGATAGGGATGGGCGCGCGCCCCGGAGTGGAAGCCTTCCTGAAATCCCAGGAGATGGAATTCCTCTATCCCGAAGAAGGCATGCAGGCCCTGCTCGACGAGCTGGCCTACGGCAAGGTACCGGAGATCATCCTTTCCGGCAGCCTGGGCAAGCTGGACTGGGACAAGCAGCTGCAGTACGAGCCGGGCTTCTCCGGTTCCGCCTCCACCGGGTTCCACTTCGCCCCGAAGACCGAGGACCTGGTGAAGGGCGAAAGCCTGGCCGCCTCCAAGGAATTCTCCATGGAGAGCGACCCGTACCTGGCCGACCATTCCATTAACGGCACGCCTTACGTGCCGGGCGTGATGGGCCTGGAGACCTTTGCCGAGGCGGCGACGGTGCTGACGGGCGCCAACCCGAAGGCGCTGACCGACGTGCGCTTCGCAGTGCCCATAAAGCTGCTGCGCGGCCGCCCGGCCGACGTGCGCGTAAAGGGTCTGGTGCTCGGCTCCGGCGCCGGCGCCGAGATCCGGCTGGAATCCGACTTCGTGAGCCCCAAGGGCCTGCGCCTCGGCCAGACCCGCACACACTTCAAGGGCACGGCCGCTGCGGACGCACCCTCCAAGTGGACCCTGGCCATGCGCCCGCCGCTGCCCAAGACCAGGAAGTACAAAGCCGACGCCGCGACCATCTACAAGACCTACTTCCACGGCCCCAGCTTCCAGGTGCTCGACGGGATACTTTCCGTGGACAAGAACTCGGTGCTGGCGGTCTTCAAGCGGCCCTCCGCGCCTCTCTGGAAGAACGGCCAGCAGAAACTGGTGTTCCACCCGCTGGTGTTCGAGGCGCTGTTCCAGGCCTGCGGCTGGCGCGACATCCAGTTCGACAGGGCCATGGCCCTGCCCGACGCCGTGGGCGCCGCCATAGTCTACGACAACGAACCGCAGGACCCGGATACGCTCTTCCTCTACGGCGTCTTCAAGGGCCGCACCGAGGACAACCGCAGCCTCTACGACGCCTGGGCCTTCGACGCTGACTACAAGCTGGTGGCGGAACTGCGCGACTACGCCATGATCCCGACCCCCATATAAGGACTTAAGTGATAAGCGACAAAGCCCTGAAACAGAACGCCGTTTTCCAGACCTGGCCCCTTACCGGGACGCATCTGCAGTTCCTCCCGGTGGCCGGGCTGGAGCCCGGCACCGCCCTGTCCGGCCGCGAGGCCGCCGTTTACGCCGCTTTCCGCATAGAGAAGCGGCGCAGCGAATGGCTGGCCGGCCGGCTGGCGGCGAAGGCCCTGCTGGCCGAGGACGGGGAGAAACCGGCCGAACTCGAGATCGGAATGGACCGGCTCGGCCGCCCCTGCTGCGGCGCCCGGCTGGTCTCCATCTCCCATTCCAACGGCTGGGCCCTGGCGGCGGTAAAACCGGGAACGACCTTCCTCGGGGCGGACCTGGAGAAGATAGAGGAGCGCCACCCCGCCTGGTACAGCGACTATTTCCACCCCAGCGAACTGCCCAAGCCGGACCCTTCCGAAGGGACCCGCCTCTGGGCGCTGAAAGAAGCCCTCATGAAGGCGCTCGGGCTGGGCCTGATGGCCGACCCCATGGATATCCGGGTGACGGACAAGGTTGTTTTCACCGGCAAGCCCCTGGAGCGCTACCGCGAAATGGGCAGTCCGCACTTCACCGTGGAAGCCAGGCCCTTTCCCGAAGGTTTCTGGACGGCCGTAGCGGCCGGAGCCGAACCCGCCCCGGGGCGGTAAAAAGGTAGAATATAGATAAGCGAGGTAACACAGCATGGCCGATCTGATAGACCCTATAACCGGAGCCGCGGCGGAACCCCAGCCGACCGGCAAAAAAGCCCACCCCAAGAAGGTCCGCGTGGTGCCGGAATCCCTCAAGCGGTTCCGCGAGATCCACGCCGCCGCCGAAGCCGGCGGGCCGCCCGAGAAGATAGAGGCGCAGAAAAAGAAGGGCAAGCTGACCGCGCGCGAGCGCATTGCCTACCTGGTGGACGAAGGCACTTTCCAGGAGCTCGGCCTGCTGATGGAGAGCCGCTGCACCGATTTCGGCATCAAGGACAAGCACATCAAGGGCGACGGCGTCATCACCGGCTTCGGCAAGGTGAACGGCCGCCTGGCGGCCATCTTCTCGGAGGACTTCACCCAGCTGGGCGGGTCCCTGGGCCGCACCCACGCCGACAAGATAGCCAAGCTCATGGACATGGCCGCCGACGTGCGCGTGCCCGTCATCGGCATCCTGGATTCCGGCGGCGCCCGCATCCAGGAAGGCGTGGACTCGCTCGACGGCTACGGCGAGATCTTCCTGCGCAACACCAAGTACTCGGGCGTGGTGCCGCAGATCTCCATCATCGTCGGCCCCTGCGCCGGCGGCGCGGTGTATTCCCCGGCGCTGACCGACTTCGTTTTCATGGTCAAGGGCATGAGCAACATGTTCGTGACCGGGCCGGAAGTGGTGAAGGCCGCCACCGGCGAGGAAGTGGACTTCGAAACGCTCGGCGGCTCCATGACGCACGCCAGCAAGTCCGGCGTCTGCCATTTCGTGGCCAACTCCGAACCTGACTGCTACCGCCAGGTCAAGGAGCTCATGAGCTTCCTGCCGCAGAACCGCCACGAGGCCGCGCCGGAACTGCCCACCAAGGACGCGGAGAACCGCAAGATAGCCCTGCTGGAAAAGCTGGGCGAGGTGGACCCCCGCAGGCCTTACCGCGTGCACCACATAGTCTGGTGGCTCTCCGACGACCACAAATTCCTGGAAGTCCACCACGATTACGCCAAGAACATCGTGGTCGGCTTCATCCGCCTGGGCGGCCAGGTAGTGGGCGTGGTGGCCAATAACCCGGCGCACATGGCCGGCGCGCTGGACATCAACGCCTCCGACAAGGCGGCGCGCTTCATCCGCTTCCTCAACAACTTCAACATCCCGATCCTGACGCTGGTGGACGTGCCCGGCTACTGGCCCGGCGTGGCCCAGGAGCACGGCGGCATCATCCGCCACGGCGCCAAGCTGCTCTACGCCTACTCCGAAGCGAGCGTGCCCAAGATCACCCTGGTCCTGCGCAAGGCCTACGGCGGCGCCTACATAGCCATGAACTCCAAGCTGATGGGGGGCGACGTCAACTTCTCCCTGCCGTCGGCCGAGATCGCCGTGATGGGGCCCCGCGGCGCCATCGAGATCCTCTACTCGCGCCAGATCAAAGAGGCGAAGGAAGAGGAGCGGGAAGCGCTCCGGGCGAAACTCGCCAAGGAATACTCGGACAAGTTCGCCTCGCCCTACCAGACCGCCTCCATGGGGTCCATAGACGAGGTCATAGAACCCTCCGCGGCGCGCTCGCGCCTGATCTCGGCTTTCCGGATGCTGGCGGGCAAGCGCCGCCCCGGACAGCACGAACGGACGGGCAACATCCCGCTGTAACCGCGGGTAACGCTGAAAAGCGGGCCGGCCACAAGCCGGCCCGTTTTTTTGCCTGCCGTCGTGGGGGTATTAGCCGCGCTAATACCGGTTTAAGGTTTTTTTAAAAGGATGTATTTTTCTTTTTTGTATAATAAGAACATGGATCTTTCGATAAAAATGCTCATCACCGCAGTCGCGGTACCGGTATTCGGCGCGTTCCTCATTCCGTTCGCCGCCCGGATCTCGACCGCCGCCCGGAACGCCTTCGCGGTTCTCCTGGGCCTCTTCACCTTCCTTGCGGCCGCCTCCCTGGCGGGCACCGTACTGGGAGGCCAGACGGCCGGCTTCACGCTGACCTTCCCGCGCGGCTTCGATCTCATACTGCACGCGGACCTGCTCTCGGTCTTCATGGCCTCGGTCTCGGCCTTCGTGAGCGCGATCATCCTGATCTATTCCATAGACTATATCTCCCACTACGAGAACCAGACCGAATACTACGCCATGGTGGTCCTGTTCCTGGGCTCCATGATGGGCCTGGTCTTCTCGGCCAACCTCCTCTGGATGTACGTGTTCTGGGAAATGACCGGCTTCGCCTCCTGGAGGCTGGTGGGCTTCTTCCGCTCCGATAAGGACGTGGCCAAGGCCAACAAGACCATCCTGGTCACCGTCTTCGGCGCGCTGTGCATGCTCATCGGCATCATCATGGTGTACTTCGACCACGGCACCCTGGACCTGCGCGCCCTGCACGGCGCCGGCATCTCCTACGCGGCCGCCGCCTTCATCCTGGCGGGCATCCTGTCCAAATCGGCCACCCTGCCCTTCTCCACCTGGCTGCCTGACGCCGGTGTGGCGCCCTCCACCGTCACCTCGCTGCTGCACGCGGCGGTGCTGGTCAAGATCGGCGTTTACGCTTACGCCCGCATCTTCGGCGTGACCTTCGCGGCCCCAGACGCCTTCTCCAACACCGTGCTCTACCTGGCCGGCGCCTCGGCGCTGGTCTCGGCCGGCGCGGCGCTGATAGACACCGACATCAAGCGGATCATCGCCTACTCAACGGTGAGCCAGATCGCCTTCATCTTCCTGGGCCTCGCGAGCGGCAACAAGACCGCCTTCGCCGGCGCCATCCTCTACATCCTGATGCACAGCGTGGCCAAGGGCGGCCTGTTCCTCTGCGCGGGCATCATAGAGCAGAACACCCACACCAAGGACATCAACAAGATGGGCGGCCTGTTCTCGTCCATGCCGGTCACGGGCGCGGCCTTCGCGCTGTGCTCGCTGTCCGTGATGGGCATCCCGCCCTTCGGCGGGTTCTTCAGCAAGTTCCTGGTGTTCTCCGGGGCGGCGCAGAACGGCAACCTCGCCGTGCTGCTGATGTTCCTGGCGGGCGCCGTGATGACCCTGCTGTACCTGGTGCGCCTGTTCTACAAGATCTTCCTCGGCGAAGCCGCCGGCCACGGCAACCCCAAAGAGGGTTCCGTGACCATGGTGGCCAGCGTCATGGCCCTGGCCCTCATCGGCCTGGCCCTCGGCGCGCTGATCTACTACCCTTCGGCCTACGCGGACCTCCTCACCAACACCTTAGGAGTGAACCTTCAATGAACCTCATACTGATACCCATAGTCCTCCCGATAGCGGCGGCGCTGGCGCTGCTGCTGATCTGCGAGAAGACCAAGTACATTAAGGAACTGCTGGCGGCCGGCGCGGCCATCGTGTCGCTGCTGGCGGCGGCCAACATCTTCCTGCAGCCGCCGGCCGACCTCACGCTGCGCTGGTTCGGCAGCGCGGCCTTCACGCTGCACGCCGATAACCTCAGCGCCTTCCTGCTGCTGGCGGTTTCGCTGTTCTCGGCGGCCATCTCGGTCTATTCCTTCAGCAATCCCGCCAAGGGCCCGGCCAAGTGGTTCTTCTTCAACCTGCTGATGACGCAGGGCTTCGCCGCCGGCGCGGCCCTGGCCGACAACATGGTGGCCATGCTGTTCTTCTGGGAAGGCCTGCTGGTGTTCCTCTACACCTTCATCGCCCTCTCGCAGAACAACCACGCCGCCCGCCGCACCGCCATGAAGGCGTTCCTCATCAACGGCGTCACGGACCTCTGCCTGCTCGTGGGCATAACCATAACGGCCTACATCGCCGGCACCGCCAGCATGAGCGAGATCGCCCGCAACAAGCTCACCCTGGAGTACGGCTGGGCCGTCTTCGCCTACGTGCTGCTGATGATAGGCGCGGTCTCCAAGGCCGGGGCCTTCCCGTTCCACACCTGGATCCCCGACGCCGCCACCGATTCCAGCGCCACTTTCATGGCCTACGTGCCGGCCGCGATAGACAAGCTGCTGGGCATCTACTTCCTGGCCCGGGCGAGCGTGTACCTGTTCGCGCTCAACCAGACCATGTCGCTGGTCCTGATGACCCTCGGCGCGGTCACCATCCTGGTGGCCGTCATGATGGCCTTCGTGCAGAAAGACTACAAGCGCCTCCTCTCTTACCACGCCGTCAGCCAGACGGGGTACATGATCCTGGGCATCGGCACGCTCAACCCCATCGGCATCGCTGGCGGCCTGTTCCACATGATCAACCACGCCACATACAAGTCCTGCCTGTTCATGACCTCGGGCGCGGTGGAGCGGCAGGCCGGCACCACGGACCTCTCCAAGCTGGGCGGCCTGTTCCGCGCCATGCCCGTGACCGGCCTCTGCTTCGTGATCGCGGCCGCGGCCATATCCGGCATAGCCCCGCTCAACGGCTTCTTCTCCAAGGAGCTGGTTTACAAGGGCGCCCTGGACACCGGCTACACGGTGTTCTTCATCGCCGCGGAGATCGGATCCTTCCTGACGCTGGCCTCTTTCCTGAAGCTGGGCCACTCGGTCTATTTCGGCGACAGGCCGGAGAACCTCAAGGAGACGAAAGAAGCGCCGTTCTCCATGCTGCTGCCCATGCTGACGCTCGCCGGCATCTGCCTGGCTTTCGGCTTCGGCGCCGAGCTGCCGCTCAACTGGCTGATAGTCCCGTCGCTGGCCGGCATGAGCATCCCGAACCCGACCATGAGCGGCTTCCACCTGGACAAGCTCTACTTCGTCTCCGTGATCGTGATCCTGGCGGCGGTCATCAACCACCTCATAGGCCTCGCGGCCGGCGGGGGGAAGGCGGACAAGGCGTCCGACCACATCCACTACGCCCCGGTGCTCAAAGAGACCTACGCGCTGGCCGAACGCCGCGCCTTCGACATCTACGAGCTCGGCATGGACAAGGCCGTGCCTTTCGTTTCGCGGCTCCTCTTCAAGGCGGACCGCTTCTTCGACTGGGCCATAGACGCGCTGCCGAGCGGGGTGGCCGGCTTCCTGGGCGGGTCCGTCAACCGCTTCCACAACGGCTCCTATCCGCTCTACATGGCGCTGACCCTGATCGGCGCCGTCGTCTATATACTGCTGGCCGGAGGGCTTAAATAATGGACAAGGGACTTCTCGCGTATCTCCTGATCCCGCTCTTGAGCGCGGTGATAATACCGTTCGCCGCGCGCAACCGCCCGCGCCTGGCCGACATCCTGGCCAACGTAACGCTGCTGGCCGGCCTGGTGAACATCGCCTGGATGGTCCTGCGACCCTCGGTGGTGGCAGACGGCTTCGCCGACATCCCCGGCGACATGCTGTTCCCGCTGCTGCTGGTGGGCGCCATCTACCTGGTGGCCCTGTGCGTCACCTTCTTCTCCGCCTGGTTCATGGAAGAGGGGCAGCCCAACCGGGCCGCCTACTACTCCCTGATCCTCGCCTCGGTCTCGGCGATGACCGGCGTGGTGACCACAACCGACTTCTTCACGCTGTACGTCTTCATAGAAGTCCTGGCGGTGACCTCCTTCGCGCTGATCACCACCGACGACAGCCGCGGCGGCATCGAAGGCGCGTTGAAGTACTTCTTCCTGACCTTCCCGGCCTCGGCCCTCATCATAGCGGGCATCTCCATCCTGCTGATAGTCCTGGGCGACCTGCAGTTCGAAACGCTTAGGATCTTCATGGCCTCCGACGTTCCGCCCGGCCCGGCGGTCTTCGCCGCCGCGCTGATCATGCTGGGCTTCCTGATCAAGGCCGGCGTGGTGCCCTTCCACGCCTGGACCCCGGACGCCTACCAGGGCGCCTACGCCCCGGTCTCGGCGCACCTGGCCGGCATCGTCACCAAGATCTCGGGCGTCTACGCCATAGTGAAGCTGGGCACCCTGCTGCGCTTCTTCGACGGCCGCGCCTCCGCCCTCTCGGAGATGGTGATGTTCCTGGGCCTGCTCTCCATCGCCGTGGGCGCGCTCGCCGCGCTACGGCAGAAGGACTTCAAGCGCATGCTCGCCTTCTCCAGCATCAGCCAGGTGGGCTACATAGTGCTGGCTGCCGGCCTCGGCACGCCGCTGGCCGTGATCGGCGCCGTGTTCCACCTCTTCAACCACGCCACCTTCAAGACCGTGCTGTTCCTCAACAGCGCGAGCGTGGAGAAGTCCGCCGGCACCACCGACATGGAAAAACTGGGCGGGCTGGAGCACTCCATGCCCTGGACCTCCTGGACCTCGGTGATAGCGCTCCTCTCCACCGCCGGCGTGCCGCCGCTGTCGGGCTTCTGGAGCAAGCTGCTCATCATCCTCGCCCTCTGGGAAGCCGGCCTGCGCGGCTACGCCGGGCTGGCCCTGCTGTTCTCCATAGTGACCCTGGCCTACTTCATGGTGATGCAGCGCAAGATCTTCTTCGGGCGTAAGAGCCAGGCCGCCGAAAGCGCCCCCGAAGTGAGCGCCCCGCTGCTGGCCCCGGCCGTGCTGATGAGCGCCGTAATAGTGGCCCTCGGCCTGCTGTTCCCCTATTTCTACACCTACGTCAAGATGGTGGCGGAAAGGATAATATTATGACCTACCACAACCTGCTGTTCACGCTGGCTGTCCTGTTCGCCCTCTGGGCCGTCATGGCGAAGAAGCTGCTGACGAGCGCCATCATGCTGGCGCTGGTGAGCGTGACCGTGTCCCTCATCTTCTTCAACCTCGGAGCGCCCTGGGCGGGCGTCTTCGAACTCTCGGTCTGCGCCGGGCTCATCACCGTGCTGTTCATCGGCGCGGTCAGCCTGATCCGGAGCACGGAGGAAAAACACCCCGAGAGCCGCGCGCCCTTCTACGCGCTGCCCCTGGCCGCGGCCATCTTCGCGATCGCCGGTTGGTTCTACCTCCCGGCCTTCTTCGACGAGCTGGCCTCCTGGCGGCGCCTGGCGGACGGCTCCGGCACCATAGGTACTGCCCTATGGGACCTGCGCCGGCCCGACCTGCTCGGCCAGGTGCTGATGCTCGCCGCGGGCGTCTTCGTTATCAAGTCGGTGTTCCCCAGGAGGACCGAGAAATGAGCATTTTCGCGATGGATTGGTACCTGATAGCCCTGCTGATGTTCATCGGCTTCTACTGCATGCTGGCCTCACGCAGCATCGTGCGCCAGCTCATCGGCCTGGAGATCGTCTCCAAGGCCGCCATGCTGACCGTGATCTCCGCCGGTGCCCTGACCGCCAACCTGGTCATGGCGCAGGCCCTGCTCATAACCATGATCGTCATAGAGGTCGTGGTGGTGGCCGCGGGCCTCGCCCTGCTGGTCAAGGCCTTCCGCGTGAACGGCAACGCCGACATCTGGAAGCTCGACGGCCTCAAAGGATAAATTATGATGGACATCCTCCTCTTCCCTCCCGTAGCTTTCGTCATCTCGCTCGTTTTCGTGATGGCGCTTTCCGGCCTGCTCTCGCCGCTGTCCACCAAGGCCGCGCGGGTACCCGGCTCCGCCAAGCACAAGGCCTACGGCTGCGGCGAAGAAGTCTCCTCGGAAAAAGCCATCCCGGACTACCAGGGCTTCTTCCCGTTCGCGATCTTCTTCACGCTGCTGCACGTGGCCGGCCTGATGCTCGCCACCTGGAGCTTCAACCCGCTGTCCGCCGGCATAGAACTGGTGGCCGGCTACATAGCGGCGGTAGTGGTCATACTCGCGATACTCTTCGTCGGATAATAACATGAAAATCATAGACAAACTGGTAACCTGGTCGCTGCTCAAATCCCCCTGGATCCTCCACTTCAACTCCGGGGCCTGCAACGGCTGCGACATCGAGATAGTGGACGCCCTGACGCCCAAGTACGACGTGGAGCGTTTCGGCATAGTGCTCAAGGCCACGCCCCGGCACGCCGACATCCTGGTGGTGAGCGGCCCGGTGACCCGCCAGCAGGCCAAGCGCCTCAAGACCATCTACGACCAGATGCCCGAGCCCAAGTTCGTAATGGCCATCGGCGCCTGCGGCTGCTCCGGCGGCGTGTTCGACGGCTGCTACGGCGTGGTGCCCGGCGGCCTGAGCAGCGTGCTGCCCGTCTCGGTCTATATCCCCGGCTGCCCCGTGCGCCCCGAAGCCATCATTGACGGCGTCGTGAAGATGATCCAGAGCGTGGAAGCCGCTTCGAAGTAAAGAGGAAACGACTATGAGCGAATTTGCCAAAGAAGAGAAAGTTAAGTCCGAGATAGAAGCCAAGTTCGGCGGCGCGGTCTCCAACGCCCTCGTGCAGCGAAAGAACCGCGTGTGGCTGGACCTCGCCCCGGAGAAACTGCCGGAACTGATGGCCTGGCTGAAGGCCGCCGGCTACAACCACCTCGCCACCGTGACCGGTTTCGACGAGGGGGAGAACCTCGGGGCGTACTACCACGCCACCGACACCAGGATCATAATCACCGTGAAGGTGAAGACCCCGCGCTCCAACCCCGTGCTGCCGAGCGTGCTCAAATCCTTCCCCGGCGCCGTTTCCTACGAGCTGGAGCTCCAGGACATGCTGGGCATAAAGGTGGACGGCCTGCCCGCCGGCCTGCGCCGCTATCCGCTCGACGAGGATTTCCCCAAGGACGAGTACCCGCTGCGCAAGGACTGGAAGGTGGAGGAGTACATCGCCAAGAACCCGCTTTTCAAACCGGAGGCCAAATAATATGTCCAAGATAACCATCCCGCTGGGCCCCCAGCACCCCGCCCTCAAAGAGCCCGAGAACTTCATGCTCGTGCTGGAAGGGGAGCAGATCTCCGGCGCCACCGTGAACCTCGGCTACAACCACCGCGGCATGGAGAAGGCCGCCGAGAACCGCACCTACATCCAGAACCTCTACCTCATAGAGCGCGTCTGCGGCATCTGCTCGCACTCGCACACCACCACCTACATCACCAACGTGGAAGAGCTCGCCAAGGCCGAGACCCCCAGGCGGGCCCTGGCCATCCGCACCCTGTTCGCCGAGCTCGAGCGCGTGCACAGCCACCTGCTGTGGCTGGGCGTGGCCGGCTACGAGATGGGCTTCGAGACGCTGTTCATGTACACCTGGCGCGACCGCGAGCAGGTGCTGGACTGCCTGGAGCTGCTCAGCGGCAACCGCGTGCACTACTCCATCAACACCCTGGGCGGCGTGCGCCGCGACGTTTCGGCCGAGCAGAAGGCCGGCGTGATCAAGCGTATAGACTACCTCATAGAGCGCACCAATTATTACATCAAGCTCGCCACCGAGGAGCCTACCGTCTACGCCCGCACCAGCAAGGTGGGCATGCTGCCTCCCGACGTGGCCATAGAGCGCGGCGCGGTGGGCCCCACGGCCCGCGCGTCCGGCATAGCCCGCGACGTCCGCAAGGACGAGCCCTACCTCATCTACAACGAGCTGGACTTCAAGCTCATCACCCACAACACCAACGACGTATTCGGCCGCCTGGTCGTGCGCGCGCTGGAACTGGTTGAGTCCTACAAGATGATCAAGGAAGTCCTCAACAACCTGCCCGAGGGCCCCATCGCCGTGAAGGTGCCCATGCGCATAGCCCCCGGCGAGTGCGTGAACCATTACGAGGCGCCCCGCGGCGAGGACATCCACTACCTCAAGTCCAACGGCACCGACAAGCCAGAGCGCCTAAAGGTACGCGCCCCCACCCTGGCCAACCTCCAGAGCGTGGCCTACATGATGGAAGGCGGGTGGCTCGCCGACGTGCCGCTCGTGATCGCGGCCATAGACCCGTGCATGTCCTGCACGGACCGCGCCGTGGTCTGGGACCCCAAGAAGGGCAAGAAGCAGGTCTACGGCTGGGAAGAGCTGCGCAAGCTGAGCATCGAGCAGTACAAACGCCGCGGCGTCGACTTCTCCAGGCTGTAACGTCATCCCGGCGAAAGCCGGGAACCATATAAGGAAAATAAATGGAATCGATAATACCCCTCGCTTACCTCTTGATCTTCCCGGGCTTCCTGTTCCTGGCGGTTTACGGGATGTTCCTGCAGTGGGTGGACCGCAAGCTCTGCGCGGTGATGCAGAACCGCATGGGCCCCCCGTGGTTCCAGCCTTTCGCCGACTTCATCAAGCTGCTCGCCAAGGAAGTGATAGTTCCGGACGAGGCCGACAACAGAATGTTCCGCCTGCTGCCCTATTTCGCCATGGCGGCGGTAATGACGGCCCTGGTCTCCATCCCGGTGACGGGCCCGTCGGCACTCTACAGCTTCCAGGGCGACCTGGTGGCGGTCATCTACCTGCTCACCATCCCCACGGTGACCTTCTTCCTGGCCGGCTGGAGCTCCAGCAGCCCCTACTCCACGGTAGGCGCCATGCGCGTGCTCACGCAGCTCTTCGCCTACGAAGTGCCGCTCATGCTCTCGCTCATAGGCCCGGCCATCCTCGCCGGCACCTGGAACATCTCCGAGATAGCGGCCTTCTTCTCGGCTCACCCGGCCCTGATCCCGGCGCAGCTGCTGGGCTTCGTGGCCTCACTGATAGCGCTGCAGGGCAAGCTCGAGCGCATGCCTTTCGACATCCCCCACGCCAAGAACGAAATAGTGGGCGGCCAGTTCACGGAGTACACCGGCCGGCTGCTCAACTTCTTCCTGCTCGCGGTGGACATGGAGCTGGTGGTGGGCGCGGCGCTCGTCAACGCCGTGTTCCTCGGCGGCTCCCTGGGCTTCGCCGGCTGGGCCGGCGTAGGCGTGTTCCTGGGCAAGACGCTCTTCATCACGTTCCTGCTGGCCCTGCTGAAGGTGCTGATGGCCCGCATCCGCATAGAGCAGATGATCAACTTCTGCTGGAAGTACCTGGCCCCCGTGGCGCTGGCGCAGGTGGCTTTCGACATCTTCCTCAAGTTCAAATTAGGATAACCCCATGCAAAAACCCGCAAGAGTCTTCAGCGAAGTCATAAAGCACCTGTTCAAGAAGCCGGCCACGTGCGCCTACCCGTTCGAGAAGGCCTACATCTACCCGAACTTCCGCGGCCGCATCGCCTTCGAATCCGACAAGTGCATAGGCTGCCAGATGTGCGTGCGCGTCTGCCCCGCAAAGGCGATAGAGATCCCGCTGTCCGCCGAGCAGCCGCCGGCCCCGGCGCCCGTCGAGGGACAGCCCGCGGCCCCCGCCAAGAAGAAGTTCGACTGCATCATGAAGCTGGACCACTGCGTATACTGCGCCCAGTGCGTGGAGACCTGCCCCAAAAAGGCCCTCATCATGACCCAGGACTTCGAACTGGCCAGTGTCAATAAAAAGGACCTCCGCCGCCACTACAAGTAACCGGAGCCACTCGACAGAAGAAGCCGGCCCCGCGCCGGCTTCTTTATTTCCCGGCTATGGCCCGCGCGGGGGGAAATCTTTTATAATTAGGGTATGAATTTCAACTCCCTCGAGAACTGGTTCGCTTCCGGCCTGGTGCTGGGCAATACGCCGGCCGCCTACGGCTACGCGCTGGTGGCCTTCGGCGCGGCCCTGGCCCTGCTGTACCTCATAAAGAACATCGGCGTGGCCCGCCTCAAAACCCTGGCCGAGAGGACGGAAACCGACCTGGACGACCTGCTGATAGGCCTGATAGAGAAGTTCCGCTGGTTCGAGTACCAGCTGGCGGCCTTCTACGTGGCGGCCCGCTACCTCAACCGCGCGCCGGCCTTCGACAAGGCCCTCCACCTGCTCCTGCTGCTGGTCTTCACCTACCGGGGCATCACCATAGCCCAGGACCTGCTCACCTACTGGATCAACAAGGTGGCCTCGCAGCGCGCCCTGGACGGCCAGGCCAAGAACTCGGTGGTAAAGAGCACGCAGGTGATCCTGCGCACGCTCGTCTGGGTGGCCGCGGTCCTGTTCGTGCTGGACAACCTGGGGGTAAACATCTCCGCCGTGCTCACCGGCCTCGGCATCGGCGGCGTGGCCGTGGCCCTGGCCGCGCAGGCCATCCTCGGCGACCTGTTCAATTTTTTCGTCATCCTGCTCGACAAGCCTTTCGCCATAGGGGACTTCATAGTTTCCGACGCCGTCAGCGGCACCATCGAGCACGTGGGGCTCAAGTCCACACGCATCCGCAGCATTTCCGGAGAGATGGTGGTGGTCTCCAACTCCAACCTGCTCGGCTCGCGCATCCGCAACTACAAGGACCTCACCAAGCGCCGCGTGGTCTTCAAGACCGGCATAGTTTACGGCACCGCGCCGGCACTGCTCAGGCAGGTCCCGGAGATAGTCCGGAAGGCCGTGCAGGCCGTACCCAAGGCCGAATTCGACCGCTGCAACCTTTACAACTGCGGTGACTTCTCCCTGGATTTCGAGACGGTGTATTACCTGACCGAACCGGATTACAACGCCTACATGGCCGCCCATGAAAAGACCCTGCTGGGCGTACTGGAGGGCCTGACCGCCGCCGGGGCGGAACTGGCCTACCCGACGCAGACCGTTTTAGTGAAGAAATAAGGAGGGAACATGAAAAAGACGATATTAGCGGCCGCCGCGCTGGCGCTCTTTGCCGGCGGGCTGCAGGCCGCCGACGTGGCCGTGGTGAACGGCCAGAAGTTGACCCGCGAGGAACTGACCAGGAAACTCTGGTGGCAGTACGCCGCGCAGGGTCTGACCGAACTGATAGACGAGAAACTCCTGCTGGCCGAAGCCGACCGGCTCAAGGTCAAAGCGGACCCCAAGGAGATAGAGGCCCGGTACGCCAGCCTGGCCGCCGGCCAGGATAAGGCGGCGTTCGAGAAGAACCTCAAGTCCGTAGGCTGGTCCACGGCCGACCTCAAGGACCTGCTGCGCCGCCAGCTGACCATCCGCGCCACGGTCATAGCCGCCGGAAAACTGGCCGTGACCGACGCCGACGCCAAGACCTTCTTCGACGCCAACAAGGAGCGCCTGGGCGCCCCGGAGACCGTGAAACTCAGCCAGATCTTCGTGAACACCCGGGCGGAGGCCGACGACGCCTACGACCTGCTGACCTCGGTAGGCGCCGATTTCAGCAAGCTCTCCTCCCTTAAGTCCTCCGACGCCAATCTCCGCAAGAACAACGGCGCCATAGGCTTCATTTCCAAAGGCATGCTCCTGCCGGAAATAGAGAAAGAGGTCTTCGCGCTGCAGCCCGGCCAGTACACCAAGCCCATGGCCACCGGCAACGGCTTCAGCATCTTCAAGGCCGAAGAGCGCAAATCCGGCCAGCCGGCCGCCTTCGAGGCCCTCAAAGAGGACATAAAGGCCGCCATCCTCAACCAGGCCATAACCCAGAACCTGCCCAAGCTGGCCGCGGAACTGCGCCAGAATGCCAAGATAGAGATCATAAAGTAAACCGCGCGGCAGAGACGCGAAAAAGAAGGCGGGCCGGATATCCGGCCCGCCTTTCTTTGCGCCGCCTTAACTGGTTAAGCGGCCTCTTCCTCTATTTCCGGCTTCTTCTTTCGGAAGTGGTCCACCACGAAGTAGATCACCAGCGCCGCGAGGATCACGTGCGTGGCGTAGAAGTACTTGGGAGCGGAATACTTGTAGAGGTCGTCGAAGCGCCCGTAGAGCAGCGAGAAGCGGCCCATGACGGTGTTGCCGAAGGCGGCCCCGAAGTAGAGCATCAGGAAGTAGATGCCGATGTTGGAGGCCTTCTTCACCACGCCCTTGTGTTCCACCGAGAAGAAGAAGTAGAACAGCACGCAGATGAAGCCGATGGCGACTATGGAGCCGTTGATGAGCGACCCGATGTTGGCCCTGGAGATCTCCGAGACCATGAAGGGGGCGATGGTGCCGCCGATCTGCTTGAGCAGGTCGGTGGAGATGGTGAGCGGTATCACCAGGCCCGAGCCGTAACCCATGATGAAGGTGAAGCCGTAGCGCGAGATCCAGGAGATCCGCGGGAAGAACTGCGTTACCAGCGACAGGCCCAGCACGGTCGGGATGAGCACGGTCCAGTCCCCGGCCTGCAGCGGCTCCCACACCTTGGGTTTCCAGGTCTGGAAGAGCACGGTCTGGAACACCCAGCCCATGCCCGCGCCCAGGTAGAGGTGCTCGGTCACTTTAAAGAACGGGTTGTCCTTGTAAAGGAAGCTGAACAGGAAGATGGTGAGGCCCGCCGCCACCCATCCGCCGAAAATAAGCATCGTTTCAGACATAGTTTCTCCTAAATTACAGGTACTTGAGCCAGAGCATCATGATGTTGGCCGTCACGATGAGGATGATCACCATCAGGTGGGCGAGGCTCAGGGCGTCTATGCCAGAGGTGCCTTTTTCCTTGTGGTTGATGAGCGTCTCGTAGTCGGCCGCGCCCTTCATGCCGCCCACCAGGCCCTTGAGCTGGCCGGTCTGCAGGTATGGGGCGTAGCCCATCTGGCTCACCGCGGTGACGCCGCCGGCCATGGGGAACTTGAACTTGTCGCCGGTATAGGCGATCCAGTAGTCCAGCATGGCCGTGCCGGTGATGCAGATGCCGAGCTGCATGTCCTTGACGTTCTTTATGCCCTTGAACACTTCCATGTCCCTGATGGGCGAGCCGTCGCGGTCCTTGTCGTAGATCTGGTAGAGGTCCATGCCCATCTGGGTCATGACGGCCACGGGGTTGGGCTGGTAGGGCAGGATCACGTAATCCTTGCCGTACACCTTCTCCGGGGCGATGTCCTTGGGGATGCGCTCGCCTATCTCCTCGATGAGGCCGGTGGCGCCGGCGTTCAGCGTAAGGATGCCCACGCGCAGGTTCTTGCGGAAGGCGTGGCGCAGGATGGCCACCGCCTGCGGGTGCAGTTCAGGGCGGGTCGCCGGGTCGTAGTCCAGCGACATCAGGACGAACGAGCGGGGGGGCAGGCCCTCTATGCGCTCGTAGAGGCTCTTGACCTCGGAGCCCAGGTTCAGGTTAGGCAAGCCCAGCGGCTTGACTATCGGGAACACGAGCAGGATCGCGAGCGCCAGGAAGATCAGGCGCCGGTCTATCTTGAGGAGTTTCTCTAAAAAGTTCTTCATGGTCTAGTCCTTCCCCATGTACTGGCGTTCGATGCCGAAGATGATCTTGAGCGCGGTGACGATGCCGCCAACCGCGAGTCCCATCATGATGCCGCGGCGGCCGGCCACCACGGGCACGTCCATGAGCCACTGCACTATCTGGGTGACGCCCAGGTGGGTCCAGCCGAGCAGCTTGTCCCACATCAGTTGCCCGAGCGGCACCTTGCCGATGATCAGCACCAGGGCCGCCGCGAACAGCACGCCGGCCTGCGCCGACTTGATGCGGAAGGCGCGGTAGGCGGTGGAGACGATGTAGAAGGCCAGCACCGAGAACATGGTGCCGGACAGGGCGTTGAACATGAAGCGGTAGCCCCAACCCAGCCCGGTGAGGGAGGTGCCGTCCATCTGCTTGCCGTGGCTCATCAGCGCGGGAACCACCATGACGAGGAAGCCCACGAAGACGAACAGGCTGTAGCCCCAGCCGTCCACCTTGCGGCGGATCTTGTTGTAGTGCGAGAAGAACAGGCTGAACAGGCCCAGCAGGAAGGCGAAGCCGGCCACTATGTTCTCCCACTTGTTCATGACCTCCAGGTAGTTCTCGGAGGTCTTGTTGGGGACGTAGTAGGAGGCCAGGGTCATCAGGCCTACAAGGAAGCAGATAGCGAGCGGTATGTATTTTTTTATCAGCGTCATATCAATATGCCTTGAAGATGTGGCCCACTACCTTGAGCAGCGGCTGCCAGTTGAACCACGTGCCCGCGAGCAGCAGCAGGGACCCGGCGCCTACCGCGAACATCACGAAGGCTTTGCCGAAGTCCTGCACTTTCAGCGTGGAGAGCAGCATGGGCTCCTTGGACAGGTACGCGCCGGCGGCGTAGAGCTCCTCGCCGATGAGCGTGTAGTCGCAGGAGGTGAAGAAGAACGGCAGCTGCGATTCCTGCTCGGTGCCGGCGATCTGGATGGCACCGGTGGTGGCGCCGACCTCGGCGAGCAGCAGGGACTCGGCCATGAAGTGGCCGATGAAGAAGCAGGCGGCCGGCTTCTCGCGGTGGATCATGCCGTCCACGGAGGCGGCGTAGGAGAACTGGTCCTGGCTGACGAAGAAGTTGATGTCGTCGCGGTAGGAGTCGGGGCGCTCGGCCTCGGTGTAGGCCTGCTTCACGATCTCCTTGGACACCGTCATCACGATGGGGTCGAAGTGCGGCACCTTGAGCTGGGTGTCGTACGAGGCCACCTTGCGGGCCACTTCGCTCAGGATGGAGGTGGAGGCTATGGTGGGGATGGCGCTCATGCCGCCGATGCCGGTAGAGTAGAAGATCGGGCGGCCCATTTCGGTGGCGCGGCCGATGGCTTCGTCTATGGCGTCGAGGCCAGCGATGCGGCGGATGAACAGGCCCTTGCGCTTGGCGTGGGAGACCGTCCAGAAGAAGACTATGATGGTCACCACCAGCAGCACCAGGTTGTTGAGGCGGGCCAGGTTGAACATGTTGGCCGCGGCAACGGCCTTAACCTCGGCGCTTTCGGCTGAAGTCTTGCCGTTCACGTACTTGAGCTTGAAGCCGTATTCCTGCCCGGTCTTGAAGTCCTTGAAGAAGGAGGGCAGCTCTACCTGCATGGCGTGCAGGGTCGAGTCGTGTTTCCAGGCCCAGAAGGGCAGGTCGAAATCGGCGGCGAACCTGGAGTCGGCCGGGAATTCGTCCGCCTTGACCCAGACGCCGTCGGCGCCGGCGGCGTAGACCTGGTAGAGGGCGCCGGGAACGTCGGCCGCGCCTGCGGGCCAGGTAAGCAGAACCGCCTCGCCCTTGTCATAGGGCATGTCCTTGGCCTCGAAACCGGCGAAGTCCGGTTTGGGCAGGTCATTTTTCTGGGAGGCGGGAGCGGCGGCCGAGACTGAAGAGACCGCCAGGAAAACAGCGATTACGGCAAGATTAAGTCGGGTTTTTAACATAACTTGTAATAATATACATTTATTGGCATTTTCAGGCAAGGAGAAATAAACCCGACGGAAATGCCGGGGAAGAGAAGGGAGGCGTGAGGGAGGACGGCAGCGGCCGTTTTGGCGCCGGTCAGCCGGGCCTGGCCAGCAGCTGTTTTATGGCCGCCGCGTGTTTGCCCATACCGGCGCGCTCCAGGTTCTCGAAGACGGCCTTCTGGGCGGCGCCGCCGAGGTGCCTGGGCCAGAGGAGGTAAAGGGTATTGCCGGCGGCGCCGGGTTCCTCGTATCTGAGGATCTTCAGCGGCCTGTAGGGTTTCAACAGGGCGTCCAGCCGCGCGCCCGTAAAGCCCCATTGCGCGTACAGGTCCCTGTCGGCCAGCACGTCGCCGGTCATGTAGACGGGAACGGCGTGGTCGTAGTAGCTGGCAAGGATACGGCCGAGCTCCTCTACCGGGTCTTTTTTGTCAGCGTAGAAGTTCAGGATCGCCAGCTGTATGGAAATCCTTTCCCGGTTGGCGAAGTAAGGTATATAGACTTTAAGCGGGCCGCCCGAGATCAGGACAGGGCTGTCTGGGTGGGTAAAGTAGGCCACGGCGCCGCAGAACCCGATGGCCGGGCGGGCGTCCCTGCCCAGGTACGAGGGCAGGACGAGCCTGGCGAAATTATTGGCGGCGGTGAGCCCGACCAGCAGGAAAGCCGCCGCGACCGGGACGGGGCCAGCTATCGCGGAGGTCCGCCCCCGGAGCAGCACCGCCAGGAGGCCGGAAAAAAGCACGACGTTGGTGGACCAGTAAATGGTGTTCCCCGGCTGCCACACGGAGTAGAGCACCAGGAAGAGGGCGAGCGGGAACCCGAAGGCCGCCGCGAGCGGCAGGCTTTCAGGCGCCAGGAAAGGCTTGCTCTTCCGGCGGGAGTATGCCAGGAAGGCGGCCAGCGCAGCCAGCAGGACCACGGCGGCGGCCGCCGCGGCCCGGTCGGGAGCAGTAAAGTGGAAAAAAGAGACCAGGAGGTTCCTGAGGGGCAGGACCACGTGCCCCGCCACGTTCAGTTCGAACTGGCCCAGCGGGTTGCCTTCCGGCGAAATGCCGTTCACCAGCCCGGACCCCCACTGCCACCAGCGCGCCAGACCGCCTTTCACGAAGAAGCCGTGGATCAGCGCGTAGGGCAGGAAGAAGGCCAGGAAAAAGCCGGCCAGGATGGCGGCCTGCCGGGCGAGCTCCCGACGGTGATACAATGCGGCGGCGGCGGCCGCGGCCCAGAGGATATTGTTGGCGATGTGGAACCCGGAGGCCAGCCCCGCGAAAGCGCAGAGCGCGCAAAAGGCGGCGAGGGAGAACCCGAGTAAATACCGGTAGAGCGCGGCGCAGAACAGGAGGGTGAACAGCGTGCCGCCCAGGTAAGGCTCAGCGCCTGTGGCACGGCTCCAGTACACAGCGCTCACCCCGGCCAGCAGCGTCCAGAACAGCGCCTGCCGGCGGGATAGGGCCCGGGCGAGCAGGGAGAAGAATACGGCCAGCCCCAGCGCCCCGGCGCCGGCGTTGAACCACTGTATGGCCTCGTAGCTGAGGCCGCCGAAGCCAAGGAGGCGCAGCAGCACGTAAAAGGACCGCGTCACCGGGTACCAGAGGAAATGGTTCCACTCAAAGACAACGGCGGGCGGGTTCAGGCCGAGCGGCGACCGGATGATGCCGGAATACAGGACCGAGTCGTAAAAATACGAATGGTCGAAAGTGGCGGCGTAGAGAAGGAGGAAGCCGAGAAAGACGAAGAGCGGGTCAGAAAAAGCCTGGGGAACGGAACCTGAAAATATTTTCCTTACGCTATTTTCTGAAGGGCCGGCGGCCATGTGCTTGTCCTATTTCCTGGCGATGTTCTTCATTATGATGTCACGCATTACGTTAAAAGGGGGAGGGATCCCGGCCGGGCGCCTGTCCGCCAGGGCGTAAACGGCCACGCGGTTGGAGGGGCGGCCGTTCTCCACCTCCTCGTAGGCGTGCACTTCCACCACGTGCCTGTCCCAGAACTCGTCGTAAACGCCGCTGGTCCTGGCGTCCCAGTAGAACATGTTGTAGGCCCGGCCCAGCCTGATGCCCTCGGCGGCGTTGAGCAGCAGGTGGGTTACGCCCTCGGCCTTGAGGCGGGAATAAAGTTCCTCGCCGCTAGCGGAGGCGGCCGCGTATTCCACTATGGGGGTCTTGTCGAAAACCGAGCTTACCACGAAGTCTTTTTTGAAATATGCGCCGCGGGCGTCGCCGATGATGAGCGTCTTGGCCCCGGCCGGCAGGTCGTTATTGATGAACTGGATGGCCTTGTAATGGCTGTAGGGATAGGTGGGCTGGGTGACGGACAGATAAGTTTCCTTATCTATGAGCCCGAACACCGGCCGCCAGCGGCCCTGGGAATAGAGCATGAGCGCGGCCCAGTACAGGCAGAGCGCGCAGGAGAATAGGACCAGCACGGAAAGCGTTTTACGCAGGGCCTGGTGCTGCCGGGAGTCCAGCGCAGCGGCTATCAGCAGGGCCGCCGCCGGGTAGGCGGGCATGAGGAAGCGGACCATCGTCGAGGCGAAGGACCACAGCAGCCAGCCGCAGAGGAAATAGAGCCAGAGGGGGACCGTGCCGGCCGGTTGCAGCAGGAACAGCAGCGGCAGCAGGGCAAGGAACAGGGGGGTGAAGTAATTGGAGTTGAGCAGCGCGCCCATGGTGATGTTCCAGGGATGCAGCAGCCACGCCTTCAGCTCCAGGGCCCCCATCTGGCGGGTCTCTACCATGAAGGCGTGCAGTTTGTCCGGGTCCGCCCCGGACAGCCCGAAGACGGAAGTCAGGAACGGGAAGAAAGGGTTGCCGCGGTACAGCCAGTTCTTCGCCAGCCAGGGCAGCACCGGCAGGGCGGCCACGCCGGCGAAGACCAGGGCCGCCTTCAGGGCGGCGCCGCGGTCGGAGCGCGAGCGCCAGAGGAGCACCAGGCCGGTACCGACGGCGGGGAACAGGCCGGTGGTCTTCACGGCCATGCCGCAGCCGGAGAAGAAGGCCGCGAGCAGCAGGAACCGGTAGCTGCCGGGCTCATGGCGCAGGGCCGCGGCCAGCGCGGAAATGGAGAACAGCGTAAGCAGCCACTCGGTGCCGGCCGACCAGGAGGCCATCAGGGCGTGGGTGACCGTGTAGAAGATGAGCCCGGCCCAGAGCCCGGCGCGCAGGGAGAAATGCCTGCGGCCCACGCCGATCACGGCCACGAGGCTCAGCACGCCGGCCGCGTAGTTGATCAGTTTGGGGACCATCTCGTCCTTGAGCAGCAGGCCGGCGGAGTAGAGCATGCCGTGCAGCAGGAAGAGGTTGGAGTAGAGGTTGTACGGCATGTCGGCCAGACGGCCTTTGATGGCGTAGAAATTTGGCACGGCCAGGTGATAGACCAGGGAATCGTAGAAGATCTCGGGGCTGAGGCTGCCTGCCAGGTTGAGCAGCAGGGCCGCGGCCAGCAGGGCCAGGGCCAGCAGGTCCGTGAGCCCCGGCTTGAAGGCGGGCTCCGCTTCCGCTTCGGGTTCCGGGAAATACCGTCGGGAGAAGACGCCTACGGCGAAAGCGGCGGCGACCAGCAGCCGCACCGGGCCTTTGGAGAGCAGGCCCGCCGCGGCCAGGCCCAGCACCAGGTGGCCGATCACGCCCAGGCCGAGGGCGGCGGACAGCGCCGCGTCCTCGCAGGGCGACAGGCGGCCCGGCTTAAAGACGGACCGCAGCAGGAAAGAGCCGAAGGCGGCGCAGGCTATAACGAAGAACAGGGCGCTGAGCAAAACCGCCAGGTGGCCCGGAACGGCCTTGAAAAAGCCGGCGGTGAAATACTGGCCTGGGGAGAGCAGGACGAAAAGGGAATTCAGGTCGGGGGGAAAGCGGTCGAGATAGGTCTTGAAGACCCAGCCGCCCCAAAGCAGGAAGGCGCCCCAGGCCAGCCAGCCGGGGAAGCGCGGCGTTTCCGGCGGGACAGCCGGCGGGTGCGGTACGTGTTTTTTATGTTTTTTCGCCATTAAACAAAAGCGGCCGGTGGGCGGAATGCCGCACGCCGGCCGCTTTCTTTCCCGGGACTATTTTTCCAGCACTTCGATGTTGGCCCGGGGAACCACTATGACCTCGCCGCCGGCCAGTGTCACTTCCAGCACGCGCGCGTGGGACTCGCTGCCTATCACAGTGAGTTCCGGCGGCAGGCTCTTCACCGTGCCGATCACTCCGAAGTGGGGCTCGCGGATGATACGGATGGGGTCGCCGGGCTCTATCCAGCCGCGGCCCTGGTCCTTCTTGCACTCGGTCACGTTCTTGGGGAAGCCGGGGACTATGATCTCGGGGCGCATCACGCCGGCGCGGATCTGGGTGGCGCCGGAAACGGAGGCCCGCTCGCCGTTGCGCGAAGCCATGAGCTTGAAGGTGTACTCGGCCATGGGGATCATGCCGAAGCCCTCGGTGACTATGAGAGAAAGACCGATCTGCTCGGTGCCGGTCACGGCCACGCCGATGTCGTAGCCGAGCAGCTGGCGCAGGTCGCGGTCGTGGATGCCGCCCACCACGATGGCCTTCACGCCCATCTCCACGGCGCGCTTGATGGTGGAGAGGCCGGCGTGCTTGCCGCCTATCACGATCTTGCCGCGGCAGGCCTCGGTAATGGCCTCAGGCATCAGTTCCTCGTCGGGGCTCTGCGCCGCCATATGGATCTCGCCGTTGGTCTCGCCGCCTATGCCGAAGATGCCCTGGATGAAGGTGCCTTCGGACTCTATGGTCACGCCGAAATTGGGGACCACTTCCACCACCTTGCCTTTCACGTAGGCCTGCAGCGGCAGCACCTTCGGGGGCTCGCGCAGCATGATCTGCCCGGTCACGTGGGAGATAGAGTCCACGGTGCCGTCTATGGGGGATTCTATGGAGGTCTTGAACCACTTAATGAAGGGCTTGTTCTCGGCGATGATCTCGCCTTTCTTCACAGGGTCGCCCTCTTTCTTGAGCAGCAGGTCCTTGATCTCGCCGGCTTCCACCGACATGCGGTTCGCCACGTTGATGGGGAACACCTTGCCGGGCAGCTCGGTCTGGGCCACCACGTCGGTGGCGTCCACCTGCTTGCCGTCCTCCACCAGCACCTTGCCGGGGATGGGCAGCAGGCGCTTCTTGCGGAACATCGTGCAGGGCATTACCTTGAGACCGGGCGTATAAGCGTGAGCCATAAATTATCTCCTAATTGAAATTATCTTCCGGGCCTAGACGGGGTACATCCCCATGGCCTTGTACCACTTGTTCAGGTCGTCGCGGCGCTTGCCGGCGTCCTTAGCCAGGTTGAAGGGCCGGCCGCGGCCGTCGAGCACCAGGCCCACCACGCCGCCCTCTATCTCGGCCTCCACCTTGTTGCCGGGGCCCGCGCCCATGTCGAAACCCTTCAGGGGTTTGGCCGTGAGCCTGGCCTTGGGAGCGTCGAAAGGCACGTGCACGATGTCGCCGAAGCGCAGCTGGCCGGCCTGCTTCTTGCCGTCGGGAGCGGTGACTTCCCACTCCATGATCAGCTGGCCTTCCTTGGCGAGGCCCTTGGGCGCGAGGCAGGTGCCCAGGCGCACCAGGCAGTCGTGGTAGAACACGTCGAGCGCGGCCTTCTCGCTGATCTGCGCCAGCACGCCGAGGTGCGGCATCATGAAGATGGAGTCCACCGCCATGCGGGTGATGCCCTCGGGCTGGTAGGCGTCTATCATCTGCATCATGGACTGGGTGCGGCGGGGGGAATGGGCCAGGATGCCGCCGGAACCTATCACGTAGTCGAGCTTCATCACGTTGATGAGGCTCTGGCCGGAGGAGGTCTGGTCGAAAGCGTCCGAGATGGAGCGCTCCTGCTGCACGCCCTTCAGGCCCACGGCCAGCGCCTTGTGCTGTTCGAAGGCCAGGCGCAGCGCCTCGCGCGATACCGCGTGCTCTATCTGCAGGTCCTCCACCGTCTGCGGGATGGTGGTGGGGCGGATCATCTTGTTCTTGAGGCGGTTGCGCAGGTCCTGCTCCTCGATGTCGAAGGGCAGCCAGCGCAGGATGTTGGCGAGGCCCGCCTCGGCCATCACGTTGGAGATGGAGTAACTCATGCCGAGGTTGGCGCTGACGGTGCGGTTAAAGACTTCGGAGAACACGCTGAACACGTCGGTAGTGGCGCCGCCGATGTCCACGGCCAGCACGTTGAAGTTATTGGCCTTGGCGAACTTCTCGGTCATGGTGCCGACGGCCGCGGGAGTGGGCATGATGGGCGCGCCCACCATCTTCATCAGGCGGGGGTAACCCGGGGCCTGCTGCATCACGTGCTCCAAAAAGATGTCGTGGATCTTGTGGCGCGCGGGCATCAGGTTCTCGCGCTCGAGGCTCGGGCGCAGGTTCTCGGTGATGATGAGCGCGGTGCGGTCGTCCAGGATGGCCTTGATCTGGGCGTGGGCCTTGTTATTGCCGGCGTAGATGACCGGCAGTTTGTAGGAGGCGCCCAGGCGCGGCTTGGGGTCCGCGGCCTTGAGGAACTGCGCGAGCTCCACCACGTGGGTCACGGTGCCGCCGTCGGTGCCGCCGGAAAGGAGCATCATGTCGGGGCGCAGCTGGCGGATGCGCTCTATCTTCTCGTGGTCCGCGCGGCCGTCGTTGGAGGCCAGAACGTCCATCACTATGGCGCCGGCGCCGAGCGCGCAGCGCTGGGCCGATTCGCCGGTCATGGCCTTCACGGCCCCGGCCACCATCATCTGCAGGCCGCCGCCGGCCGAGGAAGTGGAAACGTAGATGTCGGCGCCGACATTCCCGTTGTTGGGGGTGATGATCTTTTCGCCGTCGAGGATCTTGCGGCCGGACAGCTCTTCCACCTCGGTGATGGCGTTCAGCACGCCCTTGGTGACGTCCTCAAAAGGCGCCTCCACGGTGGTGGGGGCCTCGCCGCGGAAGGTCTGGCGGTAGGTATCGCCTTTCTTCTCTATGAGGATGGCCTTAGTGGTGGTGCTGCCGCAGTCGGTAGCTATGATGATCTCAAGGTCTTTTTTTGACATCTGGGTCTTCCTTTTTAGCGGGTTCGGCGCTGAGCCGGTCGACAAAATACGCCATGGCCTTGCCGTTCTCCAGCAGGGCCCGATACTTCTGTACTTCTTCTTTCTTAAAGAGCAGGGTCAGGGCCGGCTCGATGAAGATCGCGCCCTGAGCGCCCAGGTTATGCAGCGGCCTGGTGCTCTCCACGGCAAAGGCCGCGATATCCCCCAGCCCGCGCCGCCGCACCTTGTCGGCCAGCACGTCCAGGAGCCGCTTTTCCTCGTCAGTGGGGTCAGGGGGCTCCGGGATCTTGAAAGCGTTGTCCCAGATTCCCATGCGCATTTATTTTACTATAAAAGGGGGAGGGACCGCACAAGGGGCGGGGGCGGGCACTGGAACGCGCCTTGAAACCGCGAAGTTCGTGGTGTATACTCTTTAGTAAGGCCGGGAACGCCCGGCACGGAGGTTTTTTATGGACGTAAAGACCAAATTTACCTGGAAGGCGGCCCTGGTGCCGGCGGCCGCGGTGACCGCGGCCTTCGCGGTGGGCATAGGCTATTTCGCCGGCAGCTCGCCCCAGGACACCGAAACCCCGGAAAGGCAGGCGCAAGTGAGCTTCAACAGCGGCCCCAGCTACGCGCCAGGCAGCGACCCCATGGCCAGGCCGGCCCAGCCCCGGGCCTCTTCCATAGAGATGTTCCGGCAGGTGAACAGGAATTACTCTTCCGACAGCGCCGGGCAAGCCACCGCCTTCAAACCCGCGGTAAAGCCTAAGACCAACGCCGAAATGCAGGAATTTCTGCGGCAGGTCCGTCACGACATAAATTACGAGGCCCCCGCCGGGGAAGCGGGGGCGGCGCAGGGAGGCGGGACGCCGCAGCCCGGCGGCCGGCGCATCTACAACCCCGCCGGGCTGGGCAGCAAACCCGGCCCCTCCGGGGTCCGCGCGGCCTCGCTGCCCAGGCTTAAGCCCGCCGGCAGCCCGACAGGAGACCTGGGCGGCAAGCGCTCCGGGTTCGGTTCCAATTTCCAGGACTACGGCACGGCCCCGGCGCTGCACGGCCCCGCGGCGGCCAGGCAGCAGCGGGCCGACGACCTGGCGGCCTCCGGCGGCGGTTCGCACCTGGAGGCCGGGGAGTACGGCTCAGCCAGGAGCGGCCAGGACGGCTCGGGCGGTACCGGCATGAACTCCGGCGGCAGCGGCGGTTCACAGGGAGGCGGCGGCGCGTCGTCCTCCATGAACCCGGCCGGGGGGATGAAACAGGCCCAGACCGAGGCCGGCCCTCCGCCGGCGCCGGTAGCCTACCTATGGCCCAGGACGCTGGATTTCGGGGACATGCGCACTTACGAAACTGCTACCAGGATGGCGATCCTGATGAACATCGGGGAACTGCCCCTTTCCGTGGGGGCGATAGAGAACATAGATGACGACGCCCCTTTCGCCATTGAGAAGGACAACTGCAGCAACTCGACCTTGGCTCCCGGGAAAAGTTGCACGTTCCTGGCCAGGTTCTCACCTCAGGGTGCCAGGGAATATATCACGGCCTTCTACGTCCCGACCAACGACAACGGCCGGTCCTACTACCAGACCTACATGGAGGTCAAAGGCAAAACGACCTCCTCCCAATGGACTTCATGGTGGAACCGGCACTGGGGCAGTTCCGGCCAGGGGACCGTGAACAAGGCCGAGTTCGGCATGGTGCCGGAGGGACGCAGCCTCAGTGAAACCGTGCGCGTGACCAACACCGGCGGCAATAACTGGCACGCCGTGAAGCTCGACCTCTCCAAACTGCCGTTGTCGTTCAAGATCACCGGGGACGGCTGCACCGGTTCGTCAGTGGCCGCCGGCCAGTCCTGCCCGGTCGCCGTGACTTTCACCCCGACGGAGATGGTCAACCGCAGGTTCTCTGACTCGCATTATGGACAGTATCTTGCGGTGAACGCCAACACCGGAGCCAAAGTGCACGACGCCCGGCCCAAGTTCCCGCCCTTGCTGCTGGACGCCCCCGTGGAGGCGGCGCCCAAGGGAGCGTTCAAGGTGCTGGCGAGCTATGACGAAGAGTATCACACGGCGCACCAGGAGGTGCTGGAAGTGAAGTTGTCCGCCAGGAGCTGCGCCCCGTTCCCGGCAAAGGGCCTGACGCGCATCCAGGATTACTACTACTACTTCAAATAGGCGGAGGTCAGCGCGGCGCAACGGCGGGGGCGGCCCCGCCGTTCTTTTTTTGTTTAGGGGAAAAGGGGAAGGAAACGCGCAGGACCGAACCGGGGTTTGCCTTGTGGGCGCGGGCGCAGCCGGCCGGAAGCTCCAGTACCGCCGAGGCGGGGGCGACAGCCCTCGCCACCTCTGCCTCCGGCTGGTCCGGCCTGGAACGCGGAACGCGGTGGAATACCCGGAGCACCTTCATCTTATCGTCGAGGAAGACCATATCCAGGTCCACCAGTGTATTCTTCATCCAGAAGGATTTCACTCCGGGGTCGCCGAAGACGAACAGCATGCCGCGGCCTTCGGGCAGGGCCTCCCTGAACATCAGCCCGCGGGCCTGCTCCTCCGGGGTCAGCGCCAGTTCCGCCTTTACCGCGAAACCGTCGGGCAGGAGCACGCGGGCCTCGCGCGCCCCGGCGGGTACGCGGAGGGCAGCCGCGCCGGCCGCGAACAGCGCCAGCAGCGCAAAAGCGAGGGCGGGCCTAGTCATCTTCCCCCGTGAGAGAGGCGGGAACGGCGGGGGTAGAAATTTCCGGAGCCAGCGACGAAAAAGTGGAGACAGAAACGAGGAAAAGCGGCATGCGCAGTTCGGCGGCGGCCTTCAGCCTGCCGCCCTCGGAAAAAAGGCGCATGGCGTCGCTTTTATATTTTTTGGCCAGGGCCCTGAAACCGCCTTCCTTGCCCAGGTCAGCGGCCAGAGTTTTGAACGGGACGGAGGTCGTTTCCGACAGCAGCAGCATGGCCGCCAGTTCCTGCCTGTAGATCCCCTGCCGGAGGTACTTGAGCACTTCCCGCTCCGGGGCGGTGGACTCGAACACGGAGCACAGCGTCGCGCTGCTCACCTCGGAGGCCAGCGCCCAGGAGAAGGCGTCCTCCCCCGACGTGTCTATGCGGGAGTCGTCCCCGCGGGCGAAAGCGTCGGGGCCGACTTCGGCCCCGAGGTAGACCTGCGCGGCGGCCGGGACGGCCGAGGCCAGCAGCAGGCAGGCGATCAGGTTTCTCATAGGTTCCGCGCCGGACGCCGGCGCCGGGCTAGAGGGACGTGGTTACGAGCGTTTCCGTGGAAAGCACGCCGGGAATCCCGCGGATCTCCTGCACTACGATATTAGAGAGAGTGGGCAGGTCGTCGGTCTCCATGTCCAGGACCAGGTCCCAGCGGCCGAACACCGCTGACATGTGGACGACGCTCTTGAGGCCCTTGAGCTTCTGGAGGGTCTGTTTCTCCTTGCCAGGCATCAGTTTAACTAGCACGAGTCCGGTTACCATAGTTTTTCCTTTTCCGGGCGGCGCTTCGGCTGCGCGCCTGCCCAACCTTATTATACAACCGGCCGGCGTGTTATTCAATAGGCGGCTGCGGGTAAATGATTTATAATTATAGGTATGCGGGCACTGATACAGCGCGTCAAGCGGGGCGGGGTGAAAACCGCCGGGGCGGACCACGCCATAGGGCGCGGCTTGGTGGTGCTGCTGGGCGTGGGCGTGGGCGACGCCGAAAGCGACGCGGACTTCCTGGCCGAAAAGACCGCCAACCTGCGCGTCTTTTCCAATGCCGACGGCAAGTTCGACCACTCCCTGCTGGACGTGAAAGGCGAGGCGCTGGTGGTCTCCCAGTTCACGCTCTACGGCGACGCCTCCAAGGGCCGCCGCCCGGACTTCACCGCGGCCGCCAAACCGCAGGAGGCGAACCGCCTCTACGAATATTTCGTAAAAGTTTTGGGGGCGAAAGGAATACCGGTAAAGACGGGGATCTTCGCGGCCGACATGGAAGTAGAGATCATTAACGACGGACCCGTCACCATCTGGCTGGACAGCCGCAAAAAATGAATCCAGGACCGAAACGCCTTTTGATCTTCGCGGCTTTAACCGCCTTCCTGACAGCGGGAAGTTGCGCTTCAAAAAAACCGCGCGGGGCCGGACCCGCCGCCGTCTTTCCTGCTCCTTTGGACCGCGTGGTAGAGGATATCTCCGCCATCAAGGAGCGGATCCCGGGCCGCAAGATAGCCGTCTACGAATTCACCGATATTTCCGGAAGGACCAGGCCGGAAGGCAGACTCGTGGCAGAACGGCTTACCACCGAATTGGCGCGCACCGGTGAATTCCAGGTCATAGAACGCAGCCGTCTGGAGGCCGGTCTCAGGGAACTCAAGTTATCAGCCGCGGGAGTTATCGACGAAGCGACCGCCCTTCAGGCCGGAAGGCTCCTGGGGGCGCAGGCCGCGGTCACAGGCACGCTGATACGCATAAACGGGAAATTCGAACTTAATGTCAGGACGATAGACGTGCAGACAGGCGGCGTGATTTCCGGTTCTATTGTCCATCTCGAGGAGGAGGCCCTTAACGTCAAAACGGATCCGCAAGATGACTCCTTCGGCCTCCCTCACCACCAGAAACCCGCGCCCGTCTCAAAAAAAATCCCGGCAGGATGGGAAGAATGGCCGGGCTGGGAAGGCCGCTACGGGAACTTCCGGTTGGAGAGTGGCAAACTGTATTATGACATGACGTCCAGGCAGCACGACCACATCGACGCGGAGATCCCGGAGGGCTACTATCCCGGCCTGCTTCTGGCCAGACGTGTCAAGGGCGACAAATGGGCCGTGGAGGCGAAAGTCAGATATAACATGCCGGTAGCGGCCGGTCGCTGGTTTTCCATGTGCATCTGGATCGGTCCCGGCGGCGCCCGCCCTTCCATAGGCAGTAAGGCCAAAGCCCTGGCGGTCTGCGCGCTCCGCCGAGCCGACTCAGGATACGGCACCGACGATTTCAGTTTTTTTCACTCTCCGGGAGGACACCCCGCGGTCAGCCTGTCGAAGGACCAGGCTTACCTCCGTTTTGAAAGGAACGGGACCGACTTTAAAGCTTTGGCCAGCCTGGACGGTACTGAATACAGGGAAGTCCTCTCGATTACCGGCGCAAAAATATCTCCAGGGGAGGAGCAAAAGATAGTTCTGGGCGGGCAGTCGTATTCCGCCGCCGGTTCTTACGCCGAATACGAATACATTAAACTGAACGGAAGGCCGTTATTCTGATGAACAATAAACTTACCGAGAAACTGCTACCGTTAACGCTGTGCCTGGCAGCCGCGCTGGCGGGGTGCCTGAATCCCATGATGTTCAAGAAGGGCGCCTACGCCATTGACGATTGGGAAACGTGGACCGGCTGGAACGACGCCTACGGCTCGCACGAAGCGACGCCCGACGGCGTCTACTACCGGCTTACCGAGCGGCAGGACGACACGCGCGACATGTCCTCGGACGGCTACTCTCCCGGGCTTATACTCTCCAGGGAACTCATGGGGCAGAACTGGATCTTAGACCTGGAAGCGGATTTCAAGATCCCGCCGGGCCAGGTGAAGCGCTTCTCCTACGGCGTCTGGGTGGGCGGGGATTCCGTGCGCCCGTCCATAGCCAACCCCTCCGCGACCATAAAAATAGTGGCCCAGCGCCAGAACGGGCCCAAACCCGGCGACGACGCCCTGCTGGTCTTCTATCTGCCCGGCGGCAAGCCTTTCGCCGTCCCCAGGGACGCCAAGGTGCTGCGCTTCGCGCGCTCCGGCAACGTGTTCTCGGCGGCGTACGCCATGAACCGCAAAAAGTTCACGCCGCTGTTCTCGGTGGAAGCCCCGGCCGCGGCCGACGCGCCGTCGCAGAAATTCTTCATAGGCGGGTTCGCCGGGGGAGATCCCGCCGGCGCCTACGCCCGCCTGACGAGCCTCAGGATAAACGGCAGGGAAACCCTCAGATGAACGGGACGGCCGGCAAAGCGAAGAAGACCGGTCCCCGGGAACTTATCCGCCTGCACAACCTGAAACCGCACCCGGAGGGCGGCTACTTCCGCGAGACCTACAGGTCCTCGGCCCCGGCGCCCTCCCGGCGTGTCCGGCGCAGCTGCTGCACGGCCATCCTCTTCCTGCTGGAAGAAGGGGACATCTCCCGCCTGCACCGCATCAAGTCGGATGAACTCTGGCATTTCTACGCCGGCGGACCGCTGCGGATCAGCGCCATCCGCCCCGACGGTAAAAGCGAGAGCGCCCTGCTCGGCCCGGGCCATAACTGCCAGCACCTGGTCCCGGCGGGCCGCTGGTTCGGGGCGGCCCCGGAACCCGGCTCCGGCTGGTCCCTCGTCGGATGCACGGTAGCCCCCGGCTTCGACTTCCGGGATTTCGAACTGGGCTCGCGCGAAGGCCTGCTGAAGCGGTTCCCGCGCGCGGCTAAAATTATACGGCAACTTACACGATAAGGATAAAATGAAAAAACACTGGAAAAGAAAAGAGACCCGCGGCGCGGCCGGCGGGCACGAGGCCCTGGTAGAAGGAGTGATACAGCACAAAGGCACCTTCGCCTTCCTGCTCTCCGAAAAGCCCGGCGTCGAGGACGTTTTCATCCGCGGCCGCGGCCTGGACCTGGCCATGGACGGCGACAGGGTGCAGGCCAGGGTCCGCCCCGAAAAGAGCGGCCGCCTGGCCGGCGAGATAGTGCGCGTGGTAAAAAGGGCGCACAGTTCCATGGTGGGCATCCTCAAGAAGGTCAAGAACACCTGGGCGCTGTTCCCCGAGAAGGGCAACGCGCCCCCGGCGCTGGTCAGCGGCTTCGCCGGCAAGCTGGCCCCGGTGGAAGGCGCTTTCGCGGTGCTGGAGGTGCAGCGCTGGCCCGAGGCCGGCGCCGGCGCTTCCGGCATAGTCACGGAAATACTCGGCGACCCCGGCGATATCCGCGCCCGGATAGATTCCATCCTGCGCGCGCGGGGCATCAACGAAGTTTTTCCCAAGGAAGTCCTGGACCAGGCCGCGGCCTTCGGCGCCCGCCTGGAACCCGCGGCCTGGAAAGGCCGCGAAATCCTTTTCGACCTGCCGATCTGCACCATAGACGGCGCCGACGCCAAGGATTTCGACGACGCCGTTTCCCTGGAGGACCTGGGCAACGGCCTGCTGCGCCTGGGAGTGCACATAGCCGACGTGGCGAACTACGTGAAGTCCGGCACCGAGCTGGACAAGGAAGCCTACGCCCGGGCCACCAGCGTGTACCTGCCCGACCGCGTGGTGCCCATGCTGCCGCCGGCCCTGTCGGACAATCTCTGCAGCCTGGTGCCGCGGCAGGAGCGCCTCACCATGTCGGCCTTCATGGACATAGACCGCAACGGCAAGGTAGTAAAGCGCCGCCTGGCCGAGACCGTGATCCGCTCGTGGCGCCGCTTCACCTACGAGGAGGTGCAGACCCTCCTGGAGGGCGGCAAGGTGCCGGACGTGCACAAGAGCATAGGCGAGGCCGTGCAGCGCATGGGCGCCCTTACCGACGTGCTCTACCGCCGGCGAGTACAGCGCGGCGCGCTGGACTTCAACCTGCCGGAATACAAGATAAACGCCGACCCGCACGGCAGGCCGCTGGGCGTGTCGCTGCGCCCGCGCCTCAAGAGCCACCGCCTGATAGAGGAGTTCATGCTGCTGGCCAACGAGGCCGTGGCCACCGAACTCTACAACGCCAAGATGCCTTTCCTGCACCGCCGGCACGACTCGCCCGACCCGCTCAAGCTCAAGGCGCTCTCCGCCGCGCTCGGCGAACTGGGCCTGACCGCGGGGCACATAGAGGGCAAGAACGCGCCCAAGGCCCTGCAGGACGTGCTCCGCCAGGCCGAGGGACACCCGCTCACCAACCTGATAAACTCGCTGATGGTGCGCAGCATGCGCCAGGCCGTTTATTCCCCGGAGTCGGAAGGCCACTTCGGCATAGCCACGCGCTTCTACTCGCACTTCACCTCGCCCATCCGGCGCTATCCCGACCTGATGACGCACCGGGCGGTCAAGGCGCTGCTGCGCGGCAAAAAAGAGAACCACGGCGCGCTGCCTCTCGAGAAAGCCGGCGTCCACTGCTCCGAACGCGAGCGCGCGGCTTCCGACGCCGAGCACAAGTCGGTGGACATCATGCGCGCCGAGATGCTCAAGGAACTGGTGGGCTCGGTGATGGACGGCGCGGTGACCACGGTCATAGACAGCGGCGCCTTCGTGATGCTGGGCGACACCGGCGCCGAAGGCCTGCTGCGCGTGAACGGCCTGCGGCCCGGCGCGAAAGTGAAAGTGATGATAGCCAACGTGGATACCGCGGAAGGCAAGATAGACCTCTCGCTGGAAGGGCGCCCCGCGCCCGCGGCCGGCAGCAGGCCCCAGGGCGGCGGACAGGGACAGCAGCCCGCGGCGGGCCGGGAGCGCTGGAAATTCTCCGACTGGAAGAAAGGCAAGCGCGGGAACGGGGGAAGAGGCGGGGGGCGCGGACGCGGCAGGGGCAGGCGCTGAAAAGCGCGGCCAAAAAAGAACCGGAGGAAATCCTCCGGTTCTTTTTTTATTCGGCCCGCGCTTATTTCACCAGCAGGGCCTTCATCTTCTCTATATCTTTGCGGTAAGCCTCTGACTTCAGCAGCTCCGCGTGGTAGAGGTCGCCGAAACGCTTGCCGGCCGCGATGTCCGTGGGGAAGTGCACGCCGCCTATCACCCGGTCCATGGCTATCTCGTCCGCCTTGGCGAAGAACTCGTCGCGGCGTCCGGGCGCTATGTCGGAGAGCACGTTGGCGAACACCCGCGAGAAAGAAGAATGCCCGCTCGGGTAGGAATAGCCGCTGCTTTTCTTTATGCAGGGCTCGGCCTGGCCGGGATAGGCCTTGAACGGGCGGGGACGCTGCCAGCGGCCCTTCATGTTGGTAACGGCCTCTTCCAGGTCCAGCGCGATGCGCTCGAAAAACTCGACTACCTCGCCGGGCAGCGGCTCGGGGAACGGGCTTTTCTCGCCCCAGAAAGAGTCGTAAGTGGCCTTGGCCGTTTTCTTGGCCTTCTTGCAGTCGGCCTTGGTGCGCTTGTTCTGCCACTCCATGATGGTGCCGATGTCGGCGGCCTGTTCGGCCGATTCCGGGGCGGGGGGAGGGGCGAACTCCGCGGTCTTGAACAGGTCAGGCTGCACGTAGTAGACCTGCTGGGAGATCAGGTGGGCCCGTTTAAGGGCTATCTTGGACTGGGGGGAGGAACAGGCGCTGCCGCCGAGGGCCAGCGCGAGGGCCGCCAATAGTAAATACTTTTTCGTGAAGTTCATGATCCCAATTATATCACTTTGGCTCATTGCGACGCCTTTTGTAATATAATTTCACCTATGCTGAGACGAACCTTTTACGCGCTGGCCTGCGCCGCCGCGCTCGCAGCGCTCGCAGCGCCCGCCGCGGCCGCGACCGCCCTGGAACAGCTCGGCCCCGCGGCCTCGGTAACGGTCCCGGCCGTGCCGGGACCGGCGTCCGACGGCCGCAAGCCGGGCCTGGAGCAGGCCGATTACAATTACCTCATCTGGACCCCAGGCGATAACGGCGACTGGTACGAGTGGTGGTATTACAAGGCTACCGTGCCCGGCACCGACCAGGCTTTTTATTTCTGCTACGGCGTGGTGAATCCGTGGGACAAAACGCAGTCACGCCCGGCCTCCCGCGCCTATGTCAGCGCCGGCAACTTCCAGGAGGGCAGGACCCACGAGCAGAACTTTCCGGTCCGGGATTTCCTGGCCTCGGCTTCCTCCACCTTCGTGAAAGTCGGCGCCAACGCCGCTACCGACCGGTCGCTGAAAGGCCGCCTGCCGCTGGCCGAGGGCGGGGAATTCGCCTGGGACCTGACGCTGGAGAAGGACTGGACCTTCAATGCCCTGGGCTGGACCATGTACGTGCCCGGCATCACCAATATCTTCTGGTTCCCGGCCCAGGCCTCGGCCCGCATGAGCGGCACCATAGTTTACGCCGGGAAGACTTACCGTCTCGACCGCGCCCCCGCCTACCAGGACCGCAACTGGGGCAGGGGATTTCCCAAGTGGTGGGCCTGGCTGGTCTCCAACCATTTCAAAGGCTCGCCCGGCACGGCGCTGGCCGCCGGCGGCGGCATGCCGAAAGTCCTCGGCAGTTTCCACATGCCCAATGCCATGGGCATAGGCCTGCGCCATAACGGCAGGGAATACGCCTTCCGCCCGAGCAAGGGCGACATCATAAAGCTGGACATCAATTTCGGCAGGTGGGAAGTACTGGCGCGCAACCGCGACGGGCAGCGCATCTCCATCTCCGCGTACGCGCCCAGGGAAAAATTCCTGCTGCTCAAGTTTATGGCCCCTGAGGGCCGCGAGTTCTACGACTACGAGGCCCTCCAGGGGAACATAAAAGTGAAGCTCTACGAGGGCGAGAAGCTGGTGGCCGACCTGGAGACCGACGAAGGCGGCATAGAGTTCGGCTCCGGCGAGCCGCAGGACTTCGCCCGCCTCTTCACCGCCGAACATAAACTGCAATAAAGAAGCTGGGCCAGCCGCTAGACCGCCGGGCTTCCCCGGCGGTTTTGCTTTAGTGCGGGGAGAAGGAGCCGGAGCGTTCCCGGAGTGAGCGTTAGGGCGCAGTGCCTGGCGAAGGGGCGGGCGGGGTATTGGGCCGAGCACCCGTTGGGGAGGGGGGGCCCCGCCATAATTTCCCCGGGCGGGGGGGAACCGCGCAACGGTTCCCTGCAGTCCGGGTGAGCGGCCTAATACCCCGTCCGACCCTTAACAAATCATTGTAAACGCGCGGGAAAAATTAAATAATAGTCCTATGACACCGGCCATTAACGAGAAGCGCATGGTCCAGCTGTTCTGCGACCTCGCTAAGATCACTTCCCTTTCCGGCAAAGAAGGCGCCATCGCCCGCCGCCTCTCCATCCTCCTCAAGTTCATGGGCGCCGAAGTCTTCATAGACGACGCCGGCCGCAAGATAGGCGGCGAGACCGGCAACCTCATAGCGCGCTGGCCCGGCACCATCCCCGGCGAGCCTTTCCTGCTGTCCGCCCATATGGACACCGTGGGCCCCGCCGACAACGTGAAGCCCGTGGTCACCAGGGACCGCGTCTCCTCCGACGGCACCACCATCCTCGGCGCCGACTGCAAGGCAGGCATAGCCATCATCCTCGAGGTCCTCAAGACCATCGAAGACAACCACCTGCACCACCCGCCCATCGAGGCCGTTTTCACCATCAGCGAGGAGATGGCGCTCATGGGCGCCAAGTACCTTGACTATTCCAAGCTGCGCTCCCGCTACGGCCTCATCTTCGACAACGAACAGGGCATAGAGCACGTCATCACCAGCGCCCCCGCCGCCGACAAGATGGACATAAAGGTGTACGGCGCCGCCGCACATTCCGGCGTGGCCCCGGAAAAGGGCATCTCCGCCATCAAGGTGGTCTCAAGCGCCATCGCCGGCATGAAGCTGGGCCGCATCGACAGCGAGACCACCGCCAATATCGGCTTCATCTCCGGCGGCAACGCCATCAACATAGTGCCGCCCCTGGTGGAGCTCTCCGGCGAAGCCCGCTCCCACGACCCGGCCAAGCTCAAGAAGCAGACCCGCCACATGGAAGACTGCCTCAGGAAAGCGGTGAAGAAGATCAAGGTCCGCGCCGACGGCCGCCTGGTGACGCCCCGCTACGAATTCCTGCTCGAACAGAAATTCCCGAACCTCCGCATAGACAAGGCCAACCCGGTGCTGGCCCTCATAGCCGCCGCCATGAAAGAAGAGGGCCTGAAGATGAAGCCCTCCGCCTCCGGTGGCGGCACCGACGGCAACATCCTCTACGGCCACGGCATCAAGGCGCCCATCCTCTCCACCGGCATGCGCGACGTGCACACCACCCACGAGTACCTGGACCTCAAGGATTTCTTCGCCTGCGCCCGCCTCACGCTGAAAGTGATAGAAGGCTGGACCAGGACCGGCAACTCTAAGAACTAAGGACCTATGGAACAGAAAAAAAGCGGAGCCCTGAGCGAATACCAGTTCAAGCCTTATGTGGACACGGGCAAGAGCATTCCCGAATTCACCTTCCAGGCCGTCATACTGGGCTTCATCCTCTCAGTGGTCTTCAACGCAGCCAACGCCTACCTGGGTCTGAAGATCGGCATGACCGTGTCGGCCTCCATCCCGTCGGCCATCATCTCCATGACGGTGCTGCGCATCATCCTGCCCAAGTTCTTCGGCCGCACCGCCACCATCCTGGAGAACAACGCCGTGCACGCCTTCGCCTCCATCGGCGAGTCGCTCGCCGCCGCCATCATCTTCACCGTGCCGGCCATCTTCTTCATGGGCGGCAAGATCACCAACTCCATGGTCTTCCTGCTGGGCCTCACCGGCGGCATCCTGGGCCTGCTGATGATGATCCCGCTGCGCCACTCGCTCATGGTGAAGGAGCACAAGAACCTGCCCTTCCCCGAAGGCAGCGCCTGCGCCAAGGTGCTCATAGCCGGCGACCAGGGCGGCGCCTCCGCCAAGCCCGTCTTCGCCGGCATGCTCACGGGCGGCCTGTTCAAATTCGTCATGAGCGGCTTCCTGCTGTTCCGCGACACGATCTCCTGGAGCTTCGCCTCGCTCAACAAGGCGGGGTTCGGCTACGAGATCTCGCCGCTCTTCCTGGGCGTGGGCTACCTCGTCGGGTTACGCATAGCCGCGGTGATGTTCGCCGGCGGCGCCTTCGGCTACTGGGTGCTCATCCCGGCCATCAACGCTTTCGGCGGCGCCAACATAGTCTCGCCCGGCACCATCCCCATAGCCGACATGACCACCGCCGACATCCGCGGCACCTATGTAAAATACATCGGCGCCGGCGGCGTGGCCTTCGGCGGCCTTATCAGTGTCATCCGCTCGCTGCCGGACATCATCTCCTCGGTGAAGGGCAGCGTGGCGGCCCTCACGGTAAGGGCGGGGGAGAAGCAGGGCGCGCAGGCGGCCTGCGAGAAGGATTTCGAGAACAACTACATCGTCTGGGCCGGCGGCATCCTGGGCGCCATCATCGGTATTTTCGCCTTCGAGATCCCCTGGCACCTCGGGCCCGCCAGCTGGGACCCGGTGCTGCAGCTGTTCGCCGGCGTGATCACGCGCGTTTTCCTGGCCGGCTCCGCCGGGGCGCTCATTCTCGGCTTCTGCTTCTGGGCCATAGCCCGCGGCTCGGCCAAGGCCTGCCACAAGTTCCTGCGCATCGAACAGGACACCCCGCTGCCCATGGTGCTCGCCGGGGTGGTCGCGATGTTCCTGCTCCTCTGGCTGGTCCCTATGTTCGACCTCACCTTCGTGGAAGCCCTGATAGTGGTGGTGTTCTGCATGTTCTTCGTGGCGGTCAGCGCGCGCATGGTGGGCCTCATCGGCACCACCAACCAGCCGGTGTCCGGCATGACCATCACCGCCCTGCTGTCGCTCACGCTCATCTTCGTCTTCATCGGCCACGACAAGGAGACCGCCAAGGTGGCGGCCATCATGGCCGGCGCCGTGGTGTGCATCGCCATCTCCGTTTCGGGCGACCTGTCGCAGGACCTCAAGACCGCCGCCCTCATAGGCGCCACGCCCTGGAAGGTGCAGCTGGCGCAGATCTCCGGCGCGCTGGTCTCGGCCGTGCGCTCCGGCTTCATCCTGCTGCTGCTCTACATGGCCTTCGGTCTGGGCGCGCCCACGCCGGAGCATCCCAATCCGCTGGAAGCCCCGCAGGCCCAGCTCATGGCGAAGTTAGTGGAGGGCGCCACCGGCGGCTCCCTGCCGTGGCTGCTGCTCGGCCTGGGCGGCGCCATAGGTCTGGTCTGCGAGCTCGCCGGCGTCTCGGCGCTCGCTTTCTCCATCGGCCTGTACCTGCCCATCACCAACTGGCCCATGATCCTGCTGGGCGGCCTCATAGCCTGGTTCGTCTCGCGCAAGGCCGGCGGCGCGCCCGAAGAGGAGCACGACCCCGGCTCGCTGTTCGCCTCCGGCCTGATAGCCGGCGACGCGCTCATGGGCATAGGCATAGCCGGCATCATAGTGCTCAAATGGAACGACGCGCTGAAACTGCGCGACCCGTGGGCCGGCAGCTTCGCTTTCGAGGCGGTGCTCTCCACCGCGCTCTACCTCGGCATCGCCGTAGCGCTGTACCTGGTAGCCAGGAAAAAACACAGGAAGGCCGCGTAATGCCCCATATCTTCGACCCTGAAGACCGCCACAAGCTCGACAACCCGCAGCGCCGCGAGGCCATGCCGCCCGAGGAGACGCTGGTGAAGGCCGGCATCAAGCCCGGCGACGTGATACTGGACCTGGGCTGCGGCATGGGCTACTTCGCTATCCCGGCTTCCCGCATGGTAGGCCCGCGCGGCATGGTTTACGCCGTGGACGCCTCCGGCGTGATGCTGGCGGAACTGCGCTCCAAGACCGCTTCCACCGGCATCTTCAATATCCAGACCTTCCAGACCAGGATAGGCAAACTGGAAGTTCCCGCCGCCGACTACACGCTGGCCCTGCTGGCCAACGTCCTGCACGAGGTGGACGACAAGAAAAGTTTCCTGGCCGCGCTCGCCGCCGCGCTCAAGCCCGGAACGAAACTTTCCATCATAGAGTGGAAAAAGGCCGAAACCCCGGCGGGCCCTCCCGTCAAAGAGCGCCTCTCCGAAGACGAACTCCAGGTGCTGCTCAAGAAGGCCGGCTTCACGGAGCCGGCCGCCAGCGAGCTCACGCCTTCCAGCCTGCTCTTCACCTGCCTGAAAAAATGACCGAACTGCGCTTCTTCCATTACTTCCTGGCCGTCCTCTCGGGTTACGGCCTGGCCGCGTCCTTCGCCCCCTGGGGCTACGGGTGGCTGGCCTGGCCGTCGCTGGTGCCGCTCTTCTACGCGGTGCTGGCCAGCCGCGGGCCCTGGGCGGCCGCCCGTCGGGGCTGGGCCGCGGGGCTCGCTTTCTACATAACCGCCCTGATCTGGATGGCCAACGTGGTGCATTACCTGGCCATCGTCTTCTGGCTGGTCTTCGCCTTCTGGCTGGCGCTGCACGCCGGCCTCATGCGCGCCCTGTGGGACCTGGGCTGGGAGCACCGGCCCCGTCTCAAGGCTTTCGCCTGGGCGCTGGCCGCCGGCGCCTGCTGGGCCGGCGTGGAATATTTCCGTTCAGAGCTGTGGCCGCTGCGCTGTCCGTGGCTGGCGCTGGGCTACAGCCAGACCTATAACCCGGCCATTTTCCAGACCCTCTCCGTCTGGGGAGTGCACGGCCTCTCCGCTTTCATGGTCTCGGCCGGCGCCGCCTGGGCGCTGGCCCTGCGCCGCCGCGGCCTGCTGCCCGGCGCGCTAGCCGCGGCCGCCCTGGTACTGGCCGTGGCCTGGGGCCGGCACCGCCTGGAGACCGTACTGCCGGAGCACGGCGAACCGCTCAAGGTGGCGCTGGTGCAGGCCGAGAACGCCCCTCTGGACCGGCTGGTGAAGTTCAGCCTGGCCCCGGAGGCGCGCGAGGCCGACCTGCTGGTCTGGCCGGAGTATTCCTTCTACATGCCTTCGGACCCGGCGGGGGAGAAGGCCTTCCTGGAGCACCTGCGCCTGAAACTGAAGCCGTCCAAAGCGGCCGCCGCCCTGGGCGTGGCGGTGCGGGCGGAGCCGGCGCGCGGCCTGAAGCGCGCTAACTACATCCTTTTCCTGGGCCGCGACAAGCGGCCCGAAGGCCGCTACGATAAGATGCAGCCGGTGCAGTTCGTGGAAGCCGGCCTCCCGCGCAACCGCGCCCCCGTGCCGGTCAGGACCGCGCTGGGCGACATGGGCCCGCAGATCTGCTACGACCTGGCTTTCGAAGGCGGCTCCCGGCGCATGGCCGCACAAGGCGCCCGCCTGCTCATCACCCCGACGCTGGACCCCGCCGAGTGGGGGAAGGTGCAGCACCGCCAGCATTCCGACATGTCGGCGGCCCGCGCCGTGGAATCCGGCCTGTGGCTGGTGCGCGCGGCATCTTCGGGCTGGTCGCAGGTGATAGACCGGCTGGGCTTCACGCGGGCCGAGCTGGCCCCGGGCACCGAAGGCGCCCTGGTGGCCACCGCCTACGCCGGGAAAGGCGGGACTTTCTACACCCGCTTCGGCTGGACGCTGGCCCCGCTCTGCTTCCTGTTCACGCTGGCCGCCGCGGCCCTGCTGTTTTTTAGCCATTTCGGTATTATCGCCGCATCCAAGGGAGAACACAAACATGACTGAAACCGCCGAGACCTCCTTCATAAGTAAATTCACGGTCCTCAAAGGCTCGCTCAGGGAACTCTGGATCATCTTCGGTACCAAGATCATGACCATCCTGGCCTACAGCCTGGTCAATTCCGTGCTGGTGCTGTGGCTCTCCTCCGACCTGCGCCTCTCCGATAAGAGCGCCGGCTGGGTGATAGGCAGCTGGTCCATCATCATGACCGCCTTTACCGTGATGGTCGGCTCGCTCGTAGACGCGGTGGGCATCAGGAAATCGCTCATCGCCGGCTTCGGGCTGGCGGCCCTGGCCCGCCTGGTCATGGCCTTCTTCGCCGCGCAATACATCGCGGTGCCGTTCGGCCTCTTCCCGCTGGCGCTCGGCGAAGCCCTGCAGACACCTGTGATGGTCGCCGCCGTCCGCCGCTTCACCACTACCAAGCAGCGCTCCATCGCCTTCTCGCTCTACTACTCCATGATGAACGTGGGCTTCGCCATAGCGAGCTACGTGGTGGATAAGGTGCGCGGCGGCCTGGGCGAATACGGGCACTTCACGGTGCCTTTCGTGGGCGTAGAGATCAGCACCTACCAGAGCATCATCCTGCTGGGCATGCTGTGCACGCTGCCCAACCTCATCCTGACCTGGTTCGCCATGCGCGAAGGCATAGAGGCCACCGACGAGGGCGTGAAGATAACCCCGGCCGTCACCAAGTACCAGGGCGAGTCTTTCCTGGGCGCGGCCTGGCTCTCGAGCCGGGACGCCATGAAGGACTGGTGGCGCATCTTCGGCTCGCTGTGGACGCAGCCGACCTTCTACCGCTTCCTGGCCTTCTTCGGCTTCGTGGTGTTCGTGAAGCTGGTGCTCTACCACTTCTACTACACTTTCCCGAAGGTGGTCATCCGCGAGCTGGGCGAAGGCGCTCCCTTCGCGCGGCTGTTCGGCTTCCTGAACGCCGTGGTGGTGATAGTCCTGGCCCCGGTGGTGGGGGCGCTGACGCAGAAGTTCACGGCCTACAAGTCGGTGATCATCGGCACCACCATAGCGGCGCTGTCCATCTTCCTGATGGCGCTGCCGCCGGCCATGTTCCAGGGCCTGGCCGACGGACCCTTCGGCGCGGCCATCTCCTGGTGGCTCGACCTGCCGGCCCCGCTGCACCCGCTTTACGCGGCCATAGTGCTGTGCGTCATAATCTATTCGGTGGGAGAATCTTTCTACTCGCCCCGGCTGTACGAGTACCCCGCGGCCATAGCGCCCAAGGGGCAGGAAGGGTCCTACATGGCGCTCTCCATGCTGCCGTACTTCTTCGCCAAGTTCTTCGCGGGCGGCCTCTCGGGCTACCTGCTGGCGGCCTACTGCCCGGCCGAGGGGCCGCGCAACTCCCAGATGATCTGGGTGATAGTGGCGGGCATGGCCATGCTGACCCCGGTGGGCCTGCTGCTGGCCAAGCGCTATATCCAGGTAAAAGAAGCCGGCCGGGAATAAGCAACCCGAAGGCGTGACGGGGGGGCAGGGTTAGCAAAAGCCCCCCGGAAGGCGAGGCTTGCGTAAGCGCCGGGTGGAGCGCGCAACGCACGCGACACAATTCAGCGTTCAAGCCTGAGGGCGGCAGGCGCGGCCACGGTGTGGCCGACGCCGTTTTTGCGATCCTGCCCCCCTGGCACGCCGACCCCCGCGTTACCTTTGTTACAGGGCCTTTAATATTCCCTTGTTAATTATCTACAATATGGGAATATGACCGAACCTAAAGACCTTTACTCATGCCTGGCCAGGACGGCCGAAAGGAACCCTGAGGAGACGGCCTACGTGACCGGCGACAAGCGCATGTCCTGGCACGAGGTCCTGTTCTCGGTGGACCGGGCCGCGGACATGTTCTGGCAGCTGGGCCTGCGCAAAGGCGACCGCGCGGCCATAGTGCTGCGCAACTCCCCCGAATTCATCATTTCCTACTTCGCCATGGCCAAGATAGGCGCGGTGGCCGTGCCGATCAACTACCTGGTCTCCAAAGGCGAGGAGATCTCCTACATCCTGGAGAATTCCTCCTGCAAGGGCGTGGTTACGGAGAAGGAGTTCGTGAAGAACTACATCTCGGTCAAGAAGAACCTGCCCGGGCTCAAGTTCATCGTCTCCGCCGACTTCTGCGGCCTCGACGGCGTGGTGGATTTCTGGCAGTACCTCAAGCACGCCCATTACCATCCGCAGACCCAGAAACCGGCCGCCGACGAGCACGACCTGGCGTCCATCCTCTACACCTCCGGCACCACCGGCCACCCCAAGGGCGTGCTCCTGACGCACCATAACATGGCCGAGAACGCCAAGTCGGCCATTTCCGTCATAGACCCCACCAAGAAGGACGTCTTCATGGCGCTGCTGCCCATGTTCCACACCTTCTCGTGGACCGGCAACGTGATAGCGCCCATCCTGATGGGCTGCAAGACCATGATAGTGAAGAGCATCACGCCGCCCAAGCCCTGGCTGCAGGCCATGGGCCGCGAAGGCGTCACCATCATGATAGCCGTGCCGCAGATCTACGGTGTGCTGGCCAAGGAAGCACGCGGCCTCAAGAAGTTCTTCCTGAAGTTCTGGAGCCTGCGCAAGGTGCGCTTCTGCCTGTCCGGCGCCGCGCCGCTCAACAAGACCATCACCGACCACTTCCACAAGGCCTTCGGCCTGCACATCCTCGAAGGCTACGGCCTCACCGAGACCAGCCCGGTGGTCACCATCAACCCGCCCAAGGGCCGCAAGCACGGCTCGGTGGGCCGCGCCATCCCCGGCGTGAAGATCCGCATAGTGGACGAGACCGGCGCCCACCTCAAGCACGGCGAGGAGGGGGAGATCTGCGTGATGGGCCCCAACATCACCCGGGGCTACCACGGCAACGACCAGGCCACCAGGGAACTGTTCACCCAGGACGGCTGGCTCAAGACCGGCGACATCGGCGTGCTGGATTCCGACGGCTTCCTGTTCATCCGCGACCGCAAGAAGGACATGGTCATAGTAAAGGGACTCAAGGTCTTCCCGGCGCAGATAGAGCACACCATCTGCACGCACCCCAAGGTGCTGGAGAACGCCGTGATCGGCATCCCGGACGGCAGCGGCAACGAGACCATGAAGTGCTTCGTGGTGGCCAAACCCGACACCGCCCTGGAGAAGGCCGAGATCATGCAGTTCATAAAGGCCAATTTCGACGCCTACAAGCGCCCCCGCGACGTGGAGATAGTCAGCGCCCTGCCCAAGAACGCCCTGCAGAAGGTGCTCAAGCGCGAGCTGCTGCGCAAGGAACTGGAGAAGAGGGCGGCGGCGGCCGCTCCCGTCCACGCCCACGCTCACGAGAAACCGGCGCACACGCGCCATTGAAGCCGCCCCGTCGGCGGCAGTAAGGCCCCTTCGCATGAAACTCGCGGCAAGCATCCTCGGCGTTTTTCCCGAAACCTGGCTGGTAGGCGGCGCCCTGCGCGACGCCCTGCTCAAACGCCCCTTCAAGGACATAGACCTGGCCGTACCGCCTTCCGCGGATTTCTCCCGGAAGGTGGAACGCCTTGCCCGCGTCCTGGACGCGGCCTGCTTCCTGCTCGACGAGGAGACCCAGGTCTGGCGCCTCTCGGCCCGCGCCAAACCCTCCTTCCAGCTGGACATCATGCCTTTCGTGGGCGGCACCCTGGCCAGCGACCTGGCCCGCAGGGATTTCACAGTGAACGCCATAGCCTGCCGCCTCTCGCCCGGGGACGACTTCAAAGCGGACAGGAAAACCGGGGATTTCACTTTCAAGCCGGCGCGCGCCGCGCTGCAGGACCCCTTCGGGGGAATGAAAGACCTGGCGGCGAAGCGCCTCAGGACCGTTGCTTCCGACGTTTTCACCAAGGACCCGGTGCGGCTGCTGCGCGCTTTCCGCATAGCCTCGGCGCTGGACCTGGAGATCTCGCCGGCCGCCCTGAAGGCCATAAAGAAACACGCCGCCCTGATCAGGCGGCCCGCCCCCGAGCGGGTGCGCGAAGAGCTCATGCGCCTCCTGGAAAGCCCCGAGTCCTGCCGGTGGCTCGCGCTGATGCACAAGTACGGCCTGCTGACCGCCGTCTTCCCCGACCTGGCCGCCCAGGAAGGCTGCGCCGTGAACTATTACGGCAGAGGCGGGGTCCTGAAGCATACCCTGCAGGTAGTGGAAAGGGTGGACGACCTGTTCGGCGATCTTGCCGGCTGGCTGCCCGAGGCGAAAAAACTCCTCCCGTTGCTGCCCCAGCCGCGCCTGCTCAAGTTCGCGGCGCTGCTGCACGACATAGCCAAGCCGCCCAAGGCCGCCATGATAAAAGGCCGGCTGCGCTTCTTCGGCCACGAGGAGTTCGGGGCCGGGATGGCGGAGAAGGTAATGGAAGACCTGCGCTTTCCCCGCGAGGAGATCCGCCTGGTCTCCAGGGTCATAGGGGCGCACCTGCGCCCCGGCAACCTGGCCGCCAACGACGCGATCTCGGACAGGGCCATGTTCCGCTTCTTCCGCACCATGGGCGACTACACGGTACCCCTGCTGGCCCTGAGCTGGGCCGACCACGCCAGCTACGTTTCCTCCGAGCAGCTGAAAAAATTCAGAAAGAAGCTGCACGACGCTCCGGCCCCGCTCAAGCCCGGGCTGCCTTACAATTCCCCGGTGAAGACCCTGCGCTACATGCAGGTGCTGAGCCTGCTGCTGAAAACTTACGTGAAGAAAACCCTCAAGCTGGCGGCCACCCGCCTGGTGGACGGCAACGACGTGATCCGCGCCCTGAAGCTGCCCGAAGGCCCGCGGGTGGGCGAGCTGCTCGACAAGGTGCGACTGCTGCAGTTCGAGGGGAAGGTGAAGACCAGGGAGCAGGCCCTGAAGGCGCTGAAAGGCATGCGCTGAACCCGGTCTGCGTTTTTACCCTAAAGGCCCATACGCGTATGGGCCTTTTTATTTCCCAAAACCGCCCCCGCGGGCCCGGGCGGGGAGCGGAGGATAAAGGTAGACTATATAGAGTAGCAGGAGGCTAACCTTATATGAACAAGAACTTCGCGCTTTCGGCCGTGCTGGTTTTCGCGACCGGTCTGGGGCTGGCTTTCGCCGGCGTGCAGGAGCCCGCGCTCCCCGGCACCCCCGCCGCCGAAGTAAAACAGGAAGACCCTAAAGCCCGCGAATTCAAGGACATCCTTTTCAAGCTCGTGCGCCAGGACGAATATCTCGACGAAGCGCTCGAGACCATAGACGCCTCCAACGGCCGCATGAGCGCTCACGACCTGTCGGCCATGGGCCTGAGCCTCAAGATGATCTCCAACAACCTCCGCTACGTAGCCTCGCGCAACAAAGCCGAGTTCCACGCCGTGCAGCCCGGTTCGCCCAACGCCAGGTACATCAACACCATCTTCAGCTACAGCCGCAAGGTCAACCGCAAGGCGGGCCGGGTGGGCGCGCTGGTGGCGCTGATGGCCGCCAAGAACAAGAAGCGCGCCGCCATGCGCGACGCGGTCTCGTCCAGGAAAGGCGGCAAAAAAGTCAAAGGCAAAAAAATAGCCCAGATCCTCGAGGAGCAGAAGGCCATGGACGCGCTGGCCGCCGACGCCAGGGAACTGCGCGCCGCCTCCCGCGGCCTCAACGCCACCAGCAAGTGGCTCTATATCGCCGCCAAATAACGCCTCCCGCGCGCGCGAAAAAACTCCCCCGCCCGAAACGGCGGGGGATTTTTTTGTAAAATTTAAGCATGAAAGACCCGCTTGAAACCGCCACGCTCCAAATTTTGAAAGCGCTGGGTGAGAACCCCGCGCGCGAGGGCCTCAAAAAAACGCCCATGCGCGTGGCCCGCGCCCTGCGCGAGATAACCTCCGGCTACGGGGCCGACATGAACAAGGTCTTCAACAACGCCTTCTTTAAAGCGGACTACCGCGAGATGGTGATAGTGAAGGACATCGCCTTCTACTCGCTCTGCGAGCACCACATGCTGCCCTTCTTCGGCAAAGCGCACATCGCCTATATCCCCAACGGCCGCATAGTGGGCCTCTCCAAGATCCCGCGCCTCGTGGAGACCTTCGCGCGGCGCCTGCAGGTGCAGGAACGCCTCACCGAGGAGATCGCCGACACGCTCTACAAAGTGCTCAAACCCCGCGGGGTGGGCGTGGTCATGGAGGCCGAGCATCTCTGCGTGAGCATGCGGGGGGTAAAGAACGAAACCTCTTTCGCCACTACCAGCTCCATGCTGGGAACTTTCCGCACAGACAGCAAGGTGCGCGGGGAGTTCCTGAACCTTATAAAGAGATAATAATATTATTGTTGAATTCTAAAATACTTTTAAGTAGAATTTACGGGTCGTGAGTTTTTTGGGCTTTCGCGGGTGTAGTTCAATGGTAGAACGAGTGCTTCCCAAGCATTAGACGTGGGTTCGATTCCCATCACCCGCTTTCGCTCTTTTTAAAAAAACTATTCGTATCCGTTCGTGGGGTCGGTTAAATTGTAGGGCTAGCGAAAGCGGGTGATGGGAATTTCCTTATGACTGCAGCTCGCTGACGCTCGCATGTCACCCGCTATCAGAGGTTTAAGAGTTCGCTAACGCTCACTATCAGAGTTTTAAGAACCGCAGAAGAATTTTGGGGATTTATCAAGAAATGACGAAATCAAAAACATTCTGGGCTGTTGCGGCGATCACCAGCCTGGCGGTAATGGCTTTTGCCGGCTTCTCCATTTATGAGCGGCTGTCGCTGCATATGTCGGGGGATACCATAGAGGTCCGCCCCGTGCCCGTCCCGGCCGACCAGCCGGCGGGGGAAACCGTGGAGGAGGCCAAGGCCCCCGAAGAGGTTAAAGAGACCGCGGCCGCCGCGCCGGCCAAGGAAAAAGAAGAAGCCGACGACGGCCGGATCAAGGCTGTAAAGACCGTTTTCGAGTACAAGGACGCCAAGGCCAAGTCCGTGAAGATCGCCGGCAGCTTCACCTCCTGGAAAGACAAGGCCATGACCAAGAAGAACGGCGTCTGGAAAGCCGAGATCTACATCCTGCCCGGCACCTATCCCTACCACTTCAACGTGGACGGGAAGAAGAAACTGGACCCGGGTAAACCCAAGGCGCCTACCGGCGACTCGCTGGTGGACGTCAACTAGGTCTTTTTAACCGAACCGTAACAAAGTTGTAACAGGTTTCCTGTAGACTATCTTGGGCGCTACTATGACTTTCAGAAAGGTTTTCCTTTTTATCGCACTGCCGCTCTCCCTGAGCGCGCAGAGCGCGTTCGCTCTCAATACCGGCCGCCACGGCCACACCACCACCCTGCTGCCCGACGGCAACATCCTTGTGACAGGCGGCGTAACCGGTGCCGCAAACGTCCCCACAAACTCGGACGAGATATACTTCACCTCGGCGGCGGCTTTCGGCTTCGGCTCCGCCTCCGGCATGATAATCTCCGTGGCCTCCCACACCGCCACCCTGATGGGCAACGGCGTGGTGCTGGTGGCCGGCGGCTTCAACGCCGGCGTACCGGTGCAGCAGGCTTCGCTCTACAACGCCAAGACCGGCGCGTGGACAGATCTTGGGAACGCCATGACCACTCGCAGGGGCGGCCACACCGCCACTCTGATCAGCAAGGGCGCCAACTCCGGCAAGGTCCTCATCTGCGGCGGCCAGACCAACGTCGCCGGCATCCAGACCATCACCGATTCCTGCGAGATCTACTCCCCGAACGTCAGCAACCCTTTGGCCGGCACTTTCGCGGCCGTGCAACCCATGTCCAGCGAGCGCATAGGGCACTCGGCCAGCGCCATAGCGGGGGGGAGGGTGTTCGTTTCAGGCGGCCGAAGGTGGGACGTAGCCAACACTACCTGGACCTACCTGTCCACCAACGAGATCTATGATCCGACCAACAACCAATGGCAGCCGGTAACAGCCCTGAACACCGGCCGCACCGACCACTCAGCCGTGGTGCTTAATAACGGTTCCATCATGATCTCCGGCGGCTACAACGGCGTCAACAAGATAGATTCCCCGGAAGAGTACTGGTACAGGACCCCGGAGGGCGCCGCTGCAGGCCACACCCCCGGAAGCAAAGGTTATTTGGAAAGCGCGGAGATCTTTGACTCTTACGGCGGCAGGGTGCCGATCAGCGGGACCGATTACCTGGTCATGCCGTACAGGAACTCCAAACATGCAGCAGCACTCACCGGAGACGGAAGGATGCACATGTACGGAGGCTACGGCAATATTCCGCCGACCTACTTCAGTCCATCCTTGGTGGTACAATCCGGGCAATTAAACCTCACCAAGACCGATATAACCACGGCGACCATCAACTCCACCAGCATGTTGCAGTTCTTAGGAGAACTGAACCTTTCCAGGAGCGTCAGTGGCCGGCTGGTAGACGCCGATATCTTCCTTTCAAGGCCCTCGATAGCGGCCACCCCCTCCATCACGGCTTCTAACGCGTCCGCCTACTTGGGCTACGCCACCGTACGGGCAGACGGCTCAGCCGTAGGCGTCACCGCGGGCCTTGCCCCCGGAGAATTCCGCGACATACTTACCCTTGGAACCGCTCTCGGAGGGACACCCCCTACAGGCAGGGTGGTATTCTCACCGCAACAGGTAACAGCGAGACCGACGCCGGCTGGAGCCGGTTCCCAATTTTGTTTCGTTCCTACTCCGCTGCCGCCGCAAAATCCGGCGGTGCCTCTCACCGCGGGCTCCCGTTTGGACATGACGCTGGCCTTCGACGTGCCGGCGGTTTACATTGGCGGCGTGATCTCGGGCTCGGTGACCATCAACAGCGGTTCCATCAGCGACGATATGGGGTTCTGGGTCGTCAACCTTACCACCGGCACCACGCAGTTCACCAGCGGCACTGTTTACCTCGACATAGTCACGGGCATGGGAGTAGCCAGCGGGAACGTCTCTTTCACCAACATCGAAGGCACCGTTCTGAATTCCACGGTAACGGCCCTTACCAGCTGCATAGCGACCACCGCTAACGACTCCGTGCCCAGCCTGTCCCTCAGGGCGTCATACACTTCATCCCTTATTAACATCGATGGGCTCTCATACAACGTGGATCGTTCCTCTTTTGTGATCCGGGAAATGATCTTCGCCGACGATTTGGGATATTCACCCGCCGGCTCTTCATGGGAATTTGGGCCGACCCTCTACCCCATCTTCAACAATACCGCCTTGGTAACCCCCGGAGCCGACGTCCTGATAACTGGCGGACGCACCTGCGACCAGGAGGGCGCCCCCGGTTTTGATTGCCTGCGCACGAACAAGGTCTTTACCGCGTCCAGAGGCGCTGGCGCGTTCATTTCGCAGAATCTCTCCGGGTGGCCGAATGTGGGCAACCTCCTGCGTAAGCGCGCCTTCCACTCCAGCACCCTGTTGCCAAACGGCCGGATCCTTACCTGCGGCGGAGCGGACGGCACCGAAACCCTGGATTCCTGCGAACTATTCAACATCAATACCCAGGTTTGGACCTCGGCCGGCCGCATGAACTCTCCGCGTTCACGCCACACCGCCACCCTGTTGCCAAACGGCCGCGTGCTGGCCGCCGGCGGCACCATAAGTTCATCCACCCATACCATAACCACGGCCGAGATCTATTATCCCGACACCGACAGATGGATCCCGGTCAATTCCATGACCTACCCCAGGGCCAACCACTCGGCCGTCCTGATGCCCGACGGCAACGTACTGATGGCCGGCGGAGATACCATAAACGGCTATTCCGCCACTTCCGAACTTTTCATAACCACCAGCACGGTCTGGGTCACCGTGGGCAGCATGGCCACTGGCAGAGCCCAGCATACCGCCACCCTGCTCAGGGACGGGAACGTAATGGTGACCGGCGGCATCAACGGCACCGGCCCTTTAAAATCCATGGAGATCTACGATGGCAATCTGCGCACCTGGTCCGAGCCGGGTTATGACATGCAGGTCCGGCGCTACGCGCACACAGCCAACCTCCTGCTGGACGGGCGAGTAATGGTTACAGGCGGCTCCAATGGCACGGGAGCTCTCCCTCAGGCGGAAATATTCAGCGGCACGTCCTGGCGGCGCACTACCGAATTGGGCGGCAACGACATGCTGGTGGCAAGAGCAAACCACCGCTCCACCCTGCTGCCCAACGGCAAGCTTATGCTGACGGGGGGCGAGCGCTCGGGAGAGGCCCACTATATCGCGGAAGGCTACGACGTGGATTTCAGCACTTTCCAATTCCAGGGTACCACGGAGAACCGCTCCAACCATACGGCCGTACTCACGTCCAGCGGCATGATAGTAGTAATAGGCGGTTGGGACGGCGCCCAATACCTCGACAGCACCGAGATGGTCTATTTCAGCTACAACCCGGACAGCAACGGTTTCAGCGCGGCCGTTGCCCGCAATCCTGTCTTGTCCACGGCTACGGCCCTGATAGACCGCGGGACACGCCTTACCCTGTTGAGCGCCACCTCCAATTTTCACAGTATCAGCGAAGCCTCCGGCGGCGGCGCGGGCTCCATGAATTCTTCTTTCCATAACCCGCGCGTCTACCTGCAGCAGGTGGACAGCCCCAGCGGCTTCCTGCTGGACATGACCACACGGCTGTACACACTGTATAACGGCCCCAACATCGACTGGGACAAGACCGTCTCCTCCATAACAGTAGTAGTGCCGGCAACGGGTCCGGAGATACCTTATGGCTGGTACACCGCCCGGGTGGCCGCCAACGGCCAATTCTCCGCCGGCGTCCCCGTGCAGGTCGCCAGCCCACGCCCCACCGGCGCGCCGTCCTCGGCCACCGGCTCGGTGCTCGGCACCAGTTCAATAACCTGGACCTGGGCCAATGGCTCGGTGGTCTCCGCGGATGGATACACCCTTTACTCCTCCAGCGACGGAGTGTTCATCTCAACGACATCTTTCGGGGCTACCGCTTCTTATACACAAACCGGCCTGCAGCCAAACACGCAGGTCTCCGTCAATATCTCGGCCTACAACATGGGCGGCGGCGGGCCCATGACGCAGTCCTCCACTTATTACACGCTGGCCTCTACTCCTACCGCGCTGCGGGTGGACGACGCGAGCTTCACCACGGCCTTACTGGGTTGGGAGAAGAATAACAATTCGCCCGCCACGCCTTTCGAACTTTCCATGTGCGCGGACGGGAACTTCAATAACCCGGTAATGATCTCCACGCCGATCCCTTTCAGCCTCAACTACACCAGCACCTACACGCTGCTGACCAGCCTTTCAGCCAACAAGATGTACTATTTCCGCGTACGGGCCCGCAACGGCGCCGGCATAATGACCGATTACGCGAACATAGCCTCCACCATCACGGTGGCCGCCATCAACAACTTCACCGGCACGGCCGTGAGCACCCAGGCCATCAACTGGGCCTGGAGCTCCTCCACGGGCGCAGATTATTACGAGCTGTTCGACGTTTCCGGCGGCACCAGCTCCGTGGTCTTCGTGGGGTCCACCACCTACACCGACTACACGCAGGCGGGGCTTGAAGCCAACAGGCCATACGTCATCTCGGCCAGGGCCGTGAAGACCAATCCCGGCTACGGCCCGGTCAACGGCCCGCCCTCCAATCCCAGTACCGTGTATACGCTGGCCGTGACGCCTTCGGCTCACCCCAGCGACCCGTTCATAAACGTTACAACCGGCAGTTTCACCATAAACTGGCTGGCCAACGGCAATTCCACCTGGACCGCCTACGGAGTAGCTATTTCCACCGCCAGCGACTTCGACGAATTGGCAACCACCACTTCTTCAGTGGTGGGCGAGACAAAGTCCTTTGGCGGACTGGGCGCCAACACCAAGTATTACATCAAGTTGGCCGCAATAAACGGCGACGGCATCCCGTCGGCGGACCTTTCCATGGGCACCAAGTATACCCTGGCCCGCCCGCCGGTCAACGTTTATCCCGCGGACATCCAGATGTCCGGCGTGACCCTGGCCTGGGACCAGAACGCCAATTCCCCGGAGACCATCTACGAGGTGCGCGGCACTACCAGCAGCTTCACCGACACCTACACCACCTACCTGGCCTTCTACCAGCTCTTCACCGGCAATTCGCATACCATGAGCGGCCTGCTGACCTCCACCACGTATTACTTCGACGTGGCCGCCCGTAACGGCGAAGGCCTGATGTCGGCCCGGGCCCAGTCCGTGCCGCCGGCCTTCACCACGGCCGGCCCCAACGGCGCCCCGGCGGGCTCCATAGGCGGCGTTACCTCGCCCTCGGCCCAGACCACCATCCACGGCTGGCTGCCCAACACCCGCGAGATCACCCTGACCGTTCCGGCCGGGTCCTTCCCCGAGGCCACCTCCATAGCGGTTTCCTCGTCGGTAACCAGCGCCTGCGGCGGCTACACGGTCTGCGGCCGCACCATGGAAGTGGCGGTGTTCAGCGAGAACGGCGCGCAGCCCCAGGTGCCGGTGACGCTCGAGCTCGGCTACGAGTGCACCATAACGGACACCTCCAAGCTGGTCATGGCCCGCTACAACCCCGTGTCGGGCCAGTGCCTGCCGCTGGAGACCAAGATAGACCCTGGCACGCGCAAGATCACCGCGACCCTCAACCATTTCAGCGTGTTCCAGCTGATGGTCCGCAACGCCGCCTCCAGCCTGAGCGACGTGCTGATCTACCCCAATCCTTTCCGCACCAACCGCGGCAACGGCTTCGTGACCATAGCCAACATGCCCGCCGCCGCCAAGGTGCGCCTCTACACCCTCTCAGGCGACAAGGTGTGGGAGGGGACCGCCGACAATACCGGCATCATCATCTGGCGCGGCGTCAACAAGGCCGGCGAGCAGGTGGCCAGCGGTATCTACCTGGCCGTCATAGATTCCAGTTCCGGCAAGAAGGTCTTTAAGCTGGCGGTGGAAAGGTAAGTATGAAAGGGCTCAATACCAGGACAGCTCTCCGCCCGGCGCTCGCCGCCGCGCTGGTCCTTTGCCTCGCCGCCGCCGCCCGGGCCGCCGAGGAGCCCCGCTATTTCTCGTCCAAGGCGGTGGGCACCACCACCGCCGACTTCCTGAACCTGCCCGTAGGGGCCAGGGCCGCCGCCATGGGCGGCGCCTACTCCGCCATCGCCGAGGAAGCCTCGGCCATCTACTGGAACCCGGCCGGCCTGGTGCAGATCCCCAAGCTTTCGGCCGTGTTCATGCGCGCCCAGTACCTGGAGGAGATCAGCTACCAGTACGCCGCCTACGCCCACCGCCTCTCCTACGACTCGGTGCTGGCTGGCTCAGTGCTCCTCACCGACATCGGCTCCATCGACCAGACCGACATCTCCGGCAACAAGCTCGGCACCTTCACGCCGCGCGACCAGGTGTTCACGCTCTCCTACAGCAAGGCCATCCTGGAGTTCTCGGACAAGGACATAGACGTTTCCATAGGCGTATCCGCCAAGTACATCAAGTCCAAGATCGTGGGCTCGGCCAAGAGCTACGCCGGCGACATCGGCATCATGACCTACAACTTTGGCGACATCCCGTACCGCCTGGCCGTCACGGCCACCAACATAGGCGGCGGGCTGCGCTACGACACGGAATCAAACCCGCTGCCGCTCACCTTCAAACTGGGCGCCGCGGTGAACCCTTTCCGCAACATGCTGTTCTCCACCGACGTGGTCTTCCCCAAGCAGAACAAGCCCAACGTGCTGCTGGGCGGCGAACTGGCCACCACGCCCAACGAACTCACCCGCTTCTGCGTGCGCGCAGGCCTCAACACCCAGCAGATGAGCGACGGCCTGACGGGCATGTCCTTCGGCCTCGGCGCCACCCTGCACTTCTTCTCGCTGGACTACGCCTTCGTGCCGATGGGGGAACTGGGCACCACGCACCGCATCTCCCTGACCTTCGACTTCCCTTTCCGCAGCCCGGTCTTCCAGCGCAGGGACCGCACCATCTTCACCAAAATGAAGGGCATCTCCTTCAAATAACCCGGGCTTAACGCCCCCCCGGGGCGGGAGCGGCCAAGCCGCCCCGCCCTATTTTTTGCCCCGGTTGACACCCCCCGGCAAATAATATAGATTGTTAGACCGGAAAACACCATGAAAGCCCTCGGACAACATCTGATACTGGAACTTTACGGCTGCAGCTCCGATACGCTGTCGTCGGTGGCCGACGTGCAGGACGCCATGATCAAGGGCGCCACGGCGGCCGGGGCCACTATCATAGATTCCATCTTCCACCATTTCAAGCCCTACGGGGTTTCCGGCGTGGTGGTCATAGCGGAATCCCATTTCGCCATCCATACCTGGCCCGAGCACAATTTCGCCTCGGTGGACCTGTTCACCTGCGGCGAGACCACCCGGCCATGGGAAGCTTTCAAAGTGGTGAAGAAGCTCTTCAAAGCCACCCACTTCAGCGTGATGAAGCTGGAGCGCGGCCTGCTGCCCAAGGCCCCGGCCAGGCGGCGCCCCGCCCGCAAGGCGGCCGCCCGATGAAGCGCGCGGCCTTCGACTGGATCAAGCCGGGCGCCAAGGGCCTGCCGCCGGGCCGCTGGTTCGTGGAATATTTCACGCCTGGCGAACTGCACGCCCACAAGGCGCTGGAAGTGCTGGAAACCTCCAATACGGCCTTCCAGCAGGCCACGCTGCTGCGCACCCATACTTTCGGCAAAGTCCTGGTCCTCGACGGGGAAACGCAGTCCAGCCAGTACGACGAGGCCTTCTACCACGAGTCGCTGGTCTGCCCGGCCCTGCTGGCCCATCCGCGCCCCCGCCGGGCCCTGATCCTGGGCGGGGGGGAAGGCGCAACCGCCAGGGAACTCCTCAACGACCGGGGCATGGGGCAGGTGGTAATGGCGGACATAGATTACAACATCCTGCGCTTCGCCCGGGAACACCTGGGCGACTGGCACCGCGGGGCTTTCGCGGACCCGCGCCTGCGCCTGCTGGCCCAGGACGCCAGGAAGCTCGTGGAGAACACGCGGCTGAAGTTCGACCTCATCTATTCCGACCTGCCCAGCCCCATAGAGGGCGGCCCGGCTTTCTCGCTCTACACCGTGGAATTCTTCCGCCGCCTGAAAAAGACGCTCGCCCCCGGCGGCGTCTTCACCATCCAGGCCGGCCCCGGCACCCCGCTGCAGTTCGACCTGCACCCGGCCATCTTCAATACGCTTAAAAAAGTTTTCCGCTTCACGGGCAGCTATTCCACGTTCATTCCTTCTTTCGACATGCCCTGGACTTTCATCTACTGCACGGATTCCCCCGCGCTGGCCCCGGAGCGGCTTAAAGCCGCCGCGCTCGACGGGGCCGCGAAGGCCAGGCTTAAGCGCCGTCTGAGATATTCCGACGGGCGAACCATCACCGGGGCCTTCGTCCTGCCCAAGTATTACAGGGACCGGATAAAGGCCTCGCGCGCCGTCATAACCGAGGCGCGCCCTATGTTTTTCAGCACTTCCCATCACTAGCACGGAGCAACGGAGCGGATCATGAAAAAAACAAAAAAAGCAGTCAGGAAGCCGGCCGCCAAAGCGGCCGGGAACAAGAAGCCCGGCAAGACCGCCGTGAAGGCCGCGACGCGCCGCGCCGCCAAGCCGGTTGCCAGGCCGGCGGCCAAAGCGGCTCCCGCCAAGGACGCGCTGAGCCGGGTTGAGGTGGCCGAGATAGCCGCCAAGCTCAGCGAGATGAAGACCGATATCGCCAAGAACGTCGAGGACAAGCGCAACCTGGACATGGGCGAGCCCGAGGTGGGCGACTCCATAGACCAGGCCACCCAGAGCCTGGACAAGGAGATCCTCTTCGAGCTGTCCGACAACGAGCGCAAGATGCTCGGCGACATAGAAGCGGCCCTGCGTAAGATGGAAAAGGGCACCTACGGCCTCTGCGAGCACTGCAAGCGGACCATAGAGAAGAAGCGCATCAAGGCGCTCCCGTCGGCCCGCTACTGCATGTCCTGCCAGAGCGGCTCCGAGAAGACCCGGGGGGAATAACCCCGAGGCCGTCCGGCAAAATAAAAAACCCCGCCGCGAGGCGGGGTTTTTTTGCGCTGCGGCGCTCCCTTACGGCATGTTGGGAGCGTCCTGGCGGGAGGAGATCTGCACCTCCGTCTTGCGCCAGTTGCGGGCCTTGGCAGTTATGGTGAACCGGCGGCCGTTGGAGATGAAGGTGAGGGTGCCGGGCTCGAGGGTCTTGTAGAGTTCGGCCCGCACGGCGTTGACGTTGCCCGTCAGGTCGGCCAGGTCTTTCAGTTCGTTGGTATAGTGGCCCTCGCGAAGCATATAGATCTCTTCCAGCTTGGCCAGCTTGGAGATGGTGCGGTGGGCCGCCACTATCTGGGCCTTCTCTCCGGGGGAAAGCTTCAGCACCGTCTGGTTCAGCCAGGACCCGACCAGGATGGCCATGATGCCCCAGGAGAAAGCGAGGATCAGCCCGTTGGCCACTTCGCCGCGCTCCTTCACGCTTATCACCTTGCTGCCGGCCACGTAGTCGTGCAGGGCCCGCTTGCCGGGCGTCACCAGGGCGGCCAGGTACCCCAGGTTAAGGGTGGCGGAACTGAGGAAGTAACCCAGCGCCCGTACCAGCGCGCGCGGCAGCGACAGGTCGCTTCCGTCCGCGGCCCGGACCCTGATACCCATGATGAGTTTGCCCACGGTGGCGCGGCCGCCGCTGGAAAGGATGGTCTCGTAAAGCACGTAGGCCGCTATCCAGAGCAGCTTCCAGCGCCACTCGTTGGCGGCCGTATAGGCCATGACGCCGGCTTTTACCATGGCGTTGAGCGAAAGGTAGGTGCCCAGCACGAAGGGGAAGGCGTCTATCACGTAGGCTAGGAAGCGCTCGTTGAAACCCGCGGGAGCGGGCCCTTCGGGCTCGAAAGCCTCCGGCTCCGGGGCATCCGGCAACGGCAACGGCGACAACGGCTCTATCTTGAACTCTTCGTTCTCCATAAAATTGTCCGCCTTCTTCCTGAAAAATCAACCGCCCCATAATTATATAAACATTTTTCGCGCTATTTGAATACAGGGGACAAATTGACTAGAATATAACTCTGATGTGCAGGGTCACCGCCATACTTTCGGCCGCCAAGGCCGCCCATACGGACCTCCTCTGTGAGGGGCCGCGTTCCCTGCTGGCGCAGGGCGAAGTCGCGGCCCGGCCGCAGGACGACGGCTGGGGCATAGCCCGCCTCGACGCCCGCGGCAAGGCGCTGCTGGCCAAAAGCCCGCGCCCGGCGCGTCTGGAAAAGCCGGCTTTCCGCAAGGCGGCCGCCGCTCCCGCGCGGGTGGTGCTGGCGCATTTGCGCGACGCCTCCAACCCGGCCAAACTGCCCAAGGCCCGCCTGGTGGGCCCGCGCAACACCCAGCCCTTCGCCGGGGAAGGCCTGCTCTTCGGCCACAACGGCACGCTTTTCATCAAGGACGAGATCCGCTCGCTGCTCGGCAAATACGCCGCCCGCGTGAAAGGCGTCAACGATTCCGAAGTCCTTTTCTGGCAGGTGGTGAAGATGCTAGACGCCTACGGCGACCCGGCGCTGGCGCTGGAGATGGCCCTGGACGAGATCCGCACGGTCTGGGTGTCCTGCCGCGGCAAGTACCCCGGGCTCAAGGCGCCCTACCGCGGCCTCAACCTGTACCTGGCCGGGCCCGACAGCCTTACCGTGCTCTGCCACTGGCCTGGCAAGAACAAGCCCGCGCTGCTGGCCCCCGGCTGGAAATTCGGCCAGGTGGCGTGGCGCATGGAGAAAGGCCGCGTGGTCTTCTCCAGCGAACCCTCCGACGCGCGCCCCGGCTGGCGCAGGATGAACGATTCGGAAATAGCCGTGGCCTCCGTGAAAGGCGGCCGCCTGCAGCTTTCCTTCAGGAGGATACCCGCATGAAATGGTTCCTGATGCTTCTGATCTTCGTTTCCGGCATCTACTACATGGTGAGCCAGCACAAGCAGGAAGCCCGCAAAAAGGAAATGGTCGAACTGGCCAAGAAGGACCAGCTCAAAACTCTCGAAGAGCCGCCGCTGCCAGCCAAGACCGAAAGGCTTTACCTGATGAAGTTCTCCCTGCAGACCATCAAGACCCTCCGCGGCCTCACCCAGGACGCCAACGAGAAGGTGCGCTTCGCCGCGGCCGAGCTGCTCTGGCAGCTCCAGGACGAGAGCGCCCCCGCGGTCATCCGCTCCATGTTCGAGAACGAGACCGAGCAGGTGGTCAAGAAACAGCTCATAGACATGCTCTCCAAGGACAAGAGCAAGCTCAGCCTGGCCCTACTCGGCGAAGCCCTCAAGGACTACGACCGCGAGACCCGCCTGCAGGCCATAGAGGCCATCGGCAATTTCTGCAGCAAGGAAGCCATAGTGTCCCTCAACAAGGCGCTCGAAGACTACGACGAGGAAGTCCGCCTCAAGTCGCTCGAAGCCGTCAACCGGATCCGCCGCGACATCGAAGCCCACAAGGAGCAGCAGCTCCGCGAAATAGAGAACAAGCCGCTGTTCCGCATAGAGTAGCCGCGCCCGAAACCGGCGCCGCGCTTGATTTTTTTTTAGGAAATTAAATAAAATTTCCTGAAAATTCGGTCACCCGCAACTCCGGAAACACCCCAAGGAGCATCACATGGACTCGGAAATATCAAAACTGAACCACAAAATTCAGCAGGACGCCCTGTTCATCCAGGACCTGCGCAAGGAAATGGCCAAGGTGGTGGTAGGCCAGGAGGACCTCATCAACGGCCTGCTGGTCGGCCTCATCGCCAACGGCCACGTGCTGGTGGAAGGCGTCCCCGGCCTCGCCAAGACGCTGACCGTGAAAACGCTGGCCCAGGCCGTCTCCGCCTCCTTCCAGCGCATCCAGTTCACGCCGGACCTCCTGCCCGCCGACATCACCGGCACGCTGATCTACAATCCGAAGGAAAGCACATTCTCGGTGCGCAAGGGCCCCATCTTCTCCAACATCATCCTCGCCGACGAGATAAACCGCGCCCCGGCCAAGGTGCAGAGCGCGCTGCTGGAAGGCATGCAGGAGCGCCAGGTCACCATCTCGGACTCCACCTTCAAACTGCCCGACCTCTTCATGGTGCTGGCCACCCAGAACCCCATAGAGCAGGAAGGCACCTACCCGCTGCCGGAAGCCCAGGTGGACCGCTTCATGCTGAAGATCAACATCACCTACCCCAGCAAGCAGGAAGAGGCGAAGGTGCTGGAGCTGATGGCGCGCCAGACGCTGCCGCAGGCCGGCAAGGCGGTCAGCGCCGAGCAGGTGCTCAAGGCCCGCCAGACCGCCGACCTCATCTACGTGGACGACAAGATCAAGAACTACGTGCTCGACCTGGTGATAGCCACCCGCGAGCCGGAGAAGCACGGCCTCGAGAAGATAAAGCCGTGGATCAACTACGGCGCCAGCCCGCGCGCCACCATCTTCATGATCCAGGCCGCCAAGGCCTACGCCTTCATCAACGGCCGCGGCTACGTGACCCCCGAGGACATCAAGGCCGTAGGCATGGACGTGATGCGCCACCGCGTACTGCTCACCTACGAGGCGGAGGCCGAGAACATAGGCTCCGAGGACATCCTCAAGAGCATCTTCGAGGCGGTGGAAGTCCCGTAAGCCCGCCAAGGCCCGCTCCCATGAACACGGCAGAGATATTAAAAAAGGTCCGGCAGATCGAGATCACCACCGGCCGCCTGGTCAGCGAAACTTTCGCCGGCCAGTACCAGAGCGTGTTCAAGGGCCGCGGCATCGAGTTCTCCGAGGTGCGGGAATACGTGCCCGGCGACGACGTGCGCTCCATAGACTGGAACGTGACCGCCCGGGCCAACAAGCCCTTCATCAAGCAGTACATAGAGGAGCGCGAACTGACGCTCATGATCCTCTGCGACGTGTCGGCCTCGCAGAGCTTCGGCTCCTCCGGCAAACCCAAGAGCGAGGCAGCCGCGGAGCTGGCGGCCATGTTCGCTTTCTCGGCGCTCAAGAATTCCGACAAGAGCGGCCTGCTGCTCTTCTCCGACAAGCCTGAACTCTACATCCCGCCGCGCAAGGGCCGCAACCACAGCCTGCGCATCATCCGCGAACTGCTGGCTTACCAGCCGCAGAGCCGCGGCACCGACGTGGCCATGGCCCTGCGCATGGCCAACCGCGTGATGAAGCGCCGCGGCATCGTCATCCTGATCTCCGATTTCAACGCCCCCGATTTCTCCCGCGAGGCCCGCCTTACCGCCCGCCGCCACGACCTGATCCCGGTGGTCATCACCGACCGGTTCGAAAAGGAACTGCCGGCGGCCGACGCGCTGCTGGTCTCCGAGCCGCTGGAAGGGGGGGCGCCTTTCACCGCGGACCTGGCCAGCCCGCTCTTCAGGGCCGAATATGCCGCCGCGGCCGCCGCCAGGCGCCGGGGCATGGAGGACCTGCTGCGCTCGGCGGGCTCCGACTGGATAGACATCGATCCCGCCCTGCCGGTGCACGGCCCGGTGGTGAAATTTTTCCGCCAGCGGAGGAAGACCTTCCGTCTGTTATGAGCAACTACCGGCTCCTGCTGCCCGCCCTGCTGCTGCTCGCGCCCGCCCTCTGCGGGGCGCAGGAGACGGTCGCCTTCAAGCTTACCCCGCCGGCCGGCAAGGTGCGCCTGGCGGAGGTGTTCCGCCTGAAGGTGGAGGCCTCCTATCCGGGAAAATATTCACTCGAGCTAGACACCGCCTCCTTCGACGGCGCGGACTTCGGCCTGCTGGAAGCGGCGCCGTCGAAGCCGGCAGAGGCGGGAGGGCTGAAGAAGCAGACCTTCGACCTCAGGGTACAGGCCTTCACCATCGGCGTCAGCACCTTCCCGGAGCTGGCCTGGCGCCTTAACGCCGCGGGCGCCGCGCCCGCCGCCGCCAGGAGCCCGTCGTTCCTGCTGGAGATAACCCCCGCTTTCGAGAACGCGCCCGACGGCATCCGCGACATCTACCCGCCTTTCCGCTACCTGCCCTGGCCCTGGATCCTGGCCGGGCTGCTGGCGGCCGCCGCGGCCCTGGCCGCCTGGCGCGGCCGCCGGGCCTCCGGTGCCGCCCTCTGGGCGGTGTGGAGCGATCCCCGCCCGCCCTACCGCCGGGCGCTGGACCGCCTCGCCGGGGTGCGCCGCTCGCCGCTGCCGGCGGCGGGGCGGATAAAGGAATATTACGTGGGCCTCACCTCGGTGCTGCGCTTCTACCTGGCCGAACAGTTCTCCATCAGCGCCGAACTCATGACCTCCGCGGACCTGGCCCGCGAGCTGAAGCGCACCGGGGCGGACCTCAAGACCACGCTCAGGACCCGCGAATTCCTGCAGAAGGCCGACCTGGCCAAGTTCGCCAAACACAAGCCCGAGAACCCCGACGCCGACGCGGCGGCGCTGGAAGGCATCCTGGCCGATTTCAACGCGATAGCCGAAACTTCGGCGGCGTCCGCGCGGCCGCCCGCGGCGGGGGGCAAGCCCGCATGACCGACTTCAAGCACCCGGAGCTGCTGCTCCTGCTGCTGCCCCTGATAGGCCTGCTGGCGGGGCTGGCCAGCATCCAGCGCGGCCGGCGCTTCAGCGCCGCGCCCGTGCCTTCGCAGTTCCCCGCCAGGGAAACCCTGCGGTCCCGCCTTTTCCGCCACGTGCCCTTCTGGACCCGGGCGGCCGCCCTGCTGCTCCTCGCGCTCGCGCTGGCCCGCCCGCAGAAGGCCGCCAAGGGCGAGGTGCCGCCCGCCGAAGGCATAGACATCATGCTGACGCTGGACACCTCCTACAGCATGGCCGCCGAGGATTTCGCCCCGTTCAACCGCCTGGAGGCCGCCAAGACGGCGGCGTCCAATTTCGTCAAGAAGCGCCAGAACGACCGCATCGGCGTGACGGTCTTCGGCGGCAACGCCTTGCTGAGCTGCCCGCTCACCCTCGATTACCAGTCCGTCCTCGAACTGCTGGACGCGGCCTACCTCAACATGACGCGCGCCGACGGCACCGCCGTAGGCGACGCTATAATAACCGCCGTGAACCACCTCAAGGACAGCAAGGCCAAGAGCAAGGTGATAGTGCTGCTCACCGACGGCCGCTCCAACGTGGGCCTGGTGACGGACCTGCCGCTGGCCGCGCGCACGGCCGCCGCCCACGACATAAAGATCTACACCATAGGCACGGCGGGCAAGGGCCCGGCCCGCATCAGCACCGGCAACCCCATGCAGCCGGTGGTGACCATAGACGAGGACCTGGACGAGCCCACCCTGCGCGAGATCGCCGGCCTGACCGGGGGGGAGTTCTACCGCGCCAAGAATTACGCGGAGCTGGAAAAGATCTACTCGCGCATAGACTCGCTGGAAAAGACCAAGTTCGACGTGAAGACCTATACCAGCTACACCGACCTCTACCTCTGGTTCCTGGCCCCCGCCCTCGCCCTGCTGGCCCTGCTCTACGTGCTGGAACGTACTTATTTCAGGACGGTGCCCTAGCATGGAACTTTTCAGGCATCCTTCCATACTGGGCTGGGGCGCCGCGGCGCTGGCCGCCCTGCTGTATTTCCGCTACCGGGCCGGACTGCGCCGCCTGGAGACCGCCCGGCGGCTGCTGGGCCCCTCCTACGAACTTTTCGCCGCGGGGCCCGGGGCCGCCCGGCGGCGCCTGCGGGGCCTTCTCTATATGTGCGCGCTGGGCCTGCTGGTCCTGGCGGCGGCCGGCCCCCAGTGGGGGGTGGAACTGACGCCGGTGACGGACCTGAAGGGCAACATCGTGATAGCCGTGGACACTTCGCTGTCCATGGCCGCGCGGGACATGAAGCCCAGCCGCCTGGAGAACGCCCGCCTGCTGCTGGGCGCCATAGCCGAGAATTTCGCCGACTACCGCATAGGCGTGGTGGCCTTTGCCGGCGAGGCCTACGTGCAGTGCCCGCTCACCACCGACCAGGAGGCGGTCTCCTACTTCGCCTCGGCGCTGACGCCCGGCATGCTGCCGGTCCAGGGCACCGATTTTTCCTCCGCCATCGAGACCACACTGGCCATGCTGTCGCGCTACGGCGGCCAGAAGGTGATGGTGCTCATCACCGACGGCGAGGACCACTCCACGGTGCTGGACACGGCCCTCAAGGCGGCCGAGGAGCAGAACCTCAAGATCTTCACCATCGGCATCGGCACGCCCGACGGCGAACTGATACCGATCACGGACTCGGCCGGCAACCTCATGGAGCACAAGAAGGATAACGCCGGCAAGACGGTGGTCACCCGCCTGGGAGAGGCGGAACTCATGAAGATAGCCGGCCGCACCGGGGCCGCCTACCTGCGCTATTCCGGCCCGGACTCGGCCGCCGCCGACGTGCGCCGGGCCGTGGGCGCGCTGGACCTGGAAAGGTCCAAAGGCAAGGGGCGCGGCCACTTCAAGAACCGCTACCAGTGGCCGCTGGCTGCCGCGCTGTTGCTGCTTTTGATAGAATTACTCGTGATGGAGAAGGGCTTCAGGCTGGAATCCCGCTGGTTCAGGCGGCCCCCGGCCGCCGCGGCGCTGCTGCTCTGCCTGGCGGGCGCGGCGAACGCCGGACCCGCGGCGCTGGCCAGGAAGGGCAATTCCGCCTACGACGAGAAGGACTGGGCCAAGGCTTTCGAGTACTACTCCCGGGCCCAGGAGCGGGACCCCGCGGACAAGCGCCTGCAGTTCAACTCCGGGGACGCCTTCTACCGCATGGAAGAATACGCCAAGGCGCGCGAGTTCTACGAGCAGGCCGCGGCGGACCCCAAGCTGGCCGCGCGGGCCAGCTACAACCGGGGCAACGCCCTGTTCAAGGCCGGCGACCTGCAGGGAGCCATAACCTCGTACAAGGCCGCGCTGCGGCTGGACCCCGGCGACGAGAACGCCCTCTTCAACCTGCAGAAGGCCCTGGAGCAGAAAAAGAAGAATTCCTGCAACGACCCGAAGGAAGACAAGAAGGACAAGGACAAGAAAGAGCAGGAGAAGAAAGACCAGCAGAAAAAGGACCAGGATAAAAAGGACCAGAAGCAGAAAGAAGAAGAGAAGAAAAGCGAGCAGGAAAAGAAAAAGGCCGAGGCCAGGGAAAAGGCCCGGCAGATACTTGAAATGATGAAGGAAAAAGAAAAAGCGGCCGCCAGGGAACAGAACCCGGCGCAGCAGGCGCTGCGGCAGGCGGGCAAGCCCCCGCCGCGGCCCCGGATGGAGGACTGGTGAAAAAGTTCCTCCCGCTGCTGCTCGCCCTCCTGCTCGGCCCCGCCGCCGCGGCGCGGGCGAACTTGTCCGTCACCGCCGAGACCGACCGGGACACCGTCTCCATCGACGGAAACCTCTACCTGACCGTGACCGTTTCCGGGGATTCCCACAGCGTGCCGGAGCCCAAGCTCCCCAACATGCAGAATTTCAACGTCTACGATTCCGGCCGCAGCCAGAGCATTTCCATCATCAACGGCCGCATCACCACCTCCGTCTCCTTCACCTACATCCTGAGCCCGAGGTTCCTGGGAGTGCAGCGCATACCCGCCATCACGGTCTTTAACGGCAAGGAAAAGGCCGTGGCCCCGGAGATCCAGATCAACGTGACCAAGGCCCAGCAGGCCCAGGCCGCGCCGGCCCAGCCCGCGGCCCGCCGCCAGACCCGGCAGCCAGCCGCCAGGCAGGCGGCCCAGGGCGGCGCGGAGCCGATCTTCCTGAAGGCGGAACCGGACCGCCGCTCCGCCTACCCCGGGGAACAGATAAACCTCAGCATCAAGTTCTACACCTCCGTGCCGCTCAGTTCCAACCCGCAGTACGTGCCGCCCTCGTTCAAGAACCTGATCGCCGAGGACCTGCCGCCGGTGCGCAACGGCGAGACCGAGCTGAACGGCGTGCGCTACGCCTTCAGCGAGATCAAGACGGCCCTCTTCGCCCTGAATTCCGGCCCCGCCGAGATCAGGCCGCTCACGGTGATAGCCCAGGTGCCCTCCCAGTCGCAGGTGGACCCTTTCGACCCCAACTTCTTCCAGAACCTCATGGCCATGAGCGGCGCGCAGGGCACCAGCCGCGAGTTCAACACCGAGGCCATCAAGCTCGACATCAAGCCGCTGCCCGCCGGCGCCCCGGCGGACTTCAACGGCGCCGTGGGCGCCTATACAGTGAGCGCCTCCGCCGACCGCGCCGAGGCCAAGACCGGGGAAGCGGTCAATTTCTCCGTGACCATAACCGGCAACGGCAACCTGAAAGCCGTCACCGCGCCCAAACTGCCGGAACTCGCCGATTTCAAGGTCTTCGACACCATGAGCTCCCTCGACGTGCGTAAGGAGGGGGACGTGATCAGCGGCAAGAAGACCTTTACCTACATCCTGGTGCCGCGCACCGAAGGCCGCCGCACCGTGCCGCCGGTAAAGTTCGCTTTCTTCGACCCCAAGGCCGGGGCCTACCGCGAGGTCCGCACCGAACCGGTGACCCTCCTGGTGGAAAAAGGCGCCGAAGGCGGCAAGAGCGTTTATTTCAACCCCGCCGCCGCGCCCGGGCCGGTCACGCCCTCCGGCTCCGACATCCGCTACGTGAAGGACCTGGCCTCGGCCCCGGCGCTGCCGCGCTTCGCCGAGGGGATCAACGCCCTGCCGGCGCCGCTGCACCTGCTGCCCGCCGGGCTGCTGCTGCTGGCTTTCTGGCTGGCCCGGCTCAACCGCTTCCGTTCGGCCAACCCGCTGCTCTTCCGCTTTCGCCGGGCCCGCGGCGAGGCGGACCGCGACATCGACGAGGCCGAGGCCCTGATCAAGGCCGGCAAGACCAACGAGGCGGTCTCCGTGCTCTACGACTCCTTCATGGACTACCTCTCCGACAAATGCGGCCGGAAAGTTTCCGCCCTTACCATGAAGAAGGCCACCGACCTGATAAAGCAGCGTTTCCCCGCGGCGGCCGACCGCTCCCTGGAAGAGATCCGCGAGCTCTGGGGCGCCCTGGAACTCCGCCATTTCTCGCCGGAAACGGCGGCGGCGGAGGGGGCTTCCGACCTGGCCAAGAAGTACGCCCTGCTGCTGGAACTCCTGGAAAAGGAGCTGCGCGCATGAAACTGCTCGCCCTGTTCTTCCTTCTGCTCCAGGCCGCGCCCGCCGCGGCCTACGACCGCAGCGAACTCGCGGAGTTCAACGACCTGTACAAGACCGGCCGCTATGAGGAGGCCCTGGAAGGCTACCGTTCGGTGCTCGCCGGCGACCCGGCCAACCCCTCCGCCTGGTACAACGCCGGCAACGCCCTCTTCCGCCTCAACCGCCCCGGCCCGGCGGTGCTGAACTATTCCCGCGCCTTCATCCTGGACCCGCGCTCGCCGGACATCCGGGCCAACCTGGACTACGCCCTGAAGCAGACCGGCCAGCAGCTGGTGCCGGAAACCGTGCCGGCCGCGCTCCACTACGTTTACTACATGCTGTCGGACGGGGAACTTAAAGCCGCGGCGCTCATCTGCTTCTGGCTGGCCTGCCTGGCCGGCGCGGCGGGCTTCCTGCTGGACGGCAGCGCCCCCGGCCGGGCGGCCGGCAGGGCCGCGGCCGTCAGCGCCGTAATGACGCTCCTGGCGCTGGCCTGGCTGGGGGGGCGCGTGACCACGTCGCCCTTCTCGGAGGGCGGCGTGGTGGTGAAGCAGGGAGGGGCGCGCATGCTCAGCGGCCCCGGTGAGAACTTCAAGACCTACGCTTCGGCGCCGGAAGGCCGGCTGGTGCGCATCCTGGACGCCGGCGACGACGCGTATTATGAGATCGGGCTGCAGAAGGAAGGAATAAAGGGCTGGGCCCTCAAGTCGGAGATAGAACTGCTGACCCCAAAAAGGACTTCGAAATGAAAATAGCCATAGCTAGCGACCACGCCGGGTATCCCCTGAAAGCCGCCCTGCTCCCCTACCTGAAAAAACTGGGCCATGAGGCCCTGGACCTGGGCACCGATTCGCCCGACAAGTCCGTGGATTACCCGGACTTCGCCGCCGCCGCCGGGCGCGCGGTGGTTTCCGGCCGCGCCGAACGGGGCATAGTGGTATGCGGCTCCGGCGTAGGCGCCTGCGTGGCCGCCAACAAACTCAAGGGCGTACGGGCCGGCCTCTGCCACGACACCTACTCCGCCCACCAGGGCGTGGAGCACGACGACATCAACGTGCTCTGCCTGGGCGCCCGCATAATAGGGGAAGCCCTCGCCTTCGAAATAGCGGCGGCCTTCGTCAACGCCCGCTTCTCCAAAGAAGAACGCCACGCCCGCCGCCTGAAGAAAGTGACCGACCTGGAACAGGGCGCCTGATCCGCCCGCCAAACCCGCAAAGAACCGCGGCTGCGACGCACCGGCTTAATGATACTTTTGAGGTATCATTACGTCGGGAAAGCCCTTGACCAGCGGGGAGAAAAGAGGTATCCTTATCCCTGAGGGGAAACATCACACTATTCATCAGCGCAGCCCTACCTTAAAGACGTTCCGGGAAAGTACGGAGGAAAGCGAAATGCTTAAATTAGCCGTGAAAAAGAACACTAACAAAACCGCCAAGACCCAGCTCACCAACACCGAGGAGTACGTGGTGGTGGACTACCCGAAGAACCTGGAGACCATCACCTCCCGGCATTATTCGGTCCGCATAGGCTCCAGCGACTGCACCGGCGTGGACATTTCCGTCAACGACCAGCCCTGGCAGCCCTGCCGCTACGCCGTCGGCTACTGGTGGTTCGACTGGAACAACTTCCAGCCCGGCACCCACCAGCTGGTGGCCCGCATGCACAAGCGCAACGGGGAGTACCTGATCTCCAAGCGCCGCCGCTGCAAAGTCGTCTAAAAAGCAGAGCAGTAGAGGAACAGCCGTCTTTCCGTGGAGCCCCCGGGCCCCGTAAAGGCGGCTGCGCCTTTATAGGGCTTTTTGTACAATAGAGTCATGACCAAAACGCCGCGCTGCCCCAGGACCAGGATACTGGCCACGCTCGGGCCGGCCAGTTCCTGTCCGGCCGTGCTCAGGAAACTCTACGCCGCCGGCCTGGACGCCGTGCGCCTCAACTTCTCCCACGGCACCAATGAAGAGCACGCCGCGCGCGTGCGCCTGGTGCGTGACCTCAACCGCAAGCTGCGCCGGCACGTCCTCATACTGCAGGACCTCAAAGGCAACCGTATCCGCATAGGCCGCCTCAAGGCGCCGCTGGAACTGCCGCGCCGCGCCCGCGTAACCCTGACGCAGGCGCCGGCCGCCCGGGCCGGGGAAATACCTTTCGACTACCGCGGCTCCCTCAAGGTGATAAAGAAAAGCCACTTCATCTACATAGACGACGGCAACATAGCGCTGGAAGTGAAAGCCGTCGGCCGGGATTCGCTAACCTGCGAAGTGACCGCGGGCGGCACGCTAAAAGAACGCAAAGGCCTCAATATCCCGCAGGCCCACCTGGATTTCCCGCTCTTGTCCGCGGAAGATAAGGCGGACATCGCTTTCGGCCTGACGCTCAAACCCGATTTCGTGGCCCAGTCCTTCGTGCGCGGCCGGGAGGACGTGCTGGCCGTGGCCCGGCTGGTGAAGCCGCAGAACCCCGGCTGCAGGATCATCGCCAAGATAGAGGCGAGGGAATCAGTAGCCAACCTCGAAGAGATAGCGGCCGCCGCCGACGGCCTGATGGTGGCCCGCGGCGACCTGGGGGTAATGTTCCCGCTGTGGGAAGTGCCCATGCTGCAGAAGCGCATAATAGAACTCTGCAACCGGCTGAAGAAGCCGGTGATCACGGCCACCCAGATGCTGGAAACCATGACCGGCAACCCCCTGCCCACGCGGGCGGAGGTTTCCGACGTGGCCAACGCGGTGCTGGACGGCACCGACTACGTGATGCTCTCCGCCGAAACGGCCGCGGGCAAGTACCCCGTGGAGGCCGTGCGCATGATGAACCAGGTAATAAAACACACCGAAGGCTGCCGGCAATAGCCGCCCAAAAAACCGCTCTCCCATGGCCATACTTCTAAGCTGTCAGAACCTTTCCAAAAGCTTCGGCTCCCGGCCCCTCTTCGAGGGCCTGTCGTTCGGCCTGTCCGACGGCGAACGCACCGGGCTCATAGGCCCCAACGGCGCCGGCAAATCCACCCTGCTCAAGATCCTGGCCGGGGCGGAGACGCAGGACGCCGGCGAAGTGACGCCGCGCCGCGGGCTGCGCCTGGGCTACCTCGCCCAGCAGGACCGCTTCGCCGAGGCACCCGCGGGCCGCACCGTGCGCGACGAGATCCTGGAGGCCCTGGACGGCCTGGGGCTGGAGGACCATGAAAAGGAGCGCCGCGCGGACGAAGGCCTGACAGAAGCCGGCTTTCCGGACCCGCAACAGGCGGTGAACGCCCTCTCCGGCGGCTGGCGCAAGCGCCTGGCCATACTGGCCCAGAGCGTGCGCCGGCCGGACCTGCTGCTGCTCGACGAGCCCACCAACCACCTCGACATCGAAGGCGTGCTGTGGCTGGAGGGCTTCATAGAGGCCTTCAGCTTCCCTTTCCTGGTGGTCACCCACGACCGCCGCTTCCTGGAGCGCGTGACCAACCGCGTCATAGAGCTCAACAAGCGCTACCCCGAAGGGCACTTCAGCAGCGCCGGCAATTACAGCCGCTTCCTGGAGAACCGCGAGGCCTTCTTCGACGCGCAGGCTTCGCGCGAGGACTCCCTGCGCAACATAGTGCGGGGGGAGATAGCCTGGCTGCGCAAAGGTCCGCGGGCGCGCACCACCAAGCAGAAAGCCCGCATAGACCGCGCTGGGAACATGATAGAAGAACTTTCCGAGTTGGAGTACCACAACGCCCAGGGCCGTGCCGCCGACATAGACTTCACCGCCGGGGACCGCCAGGCCAACCGCCTCATCCACGCCGTAAAGATAGAGAAGAGCATGGGCGGCCGCAAACTATTCGGCCCGCTGGACCTGACCCTGGCCCCCGGCGAGAAACTGGGGCTGCTGGGCGGCAACGGCAGCGGCAAATCCACCCTGCTCAAAATGCTGGCCGGCCAGCTGGCCCCCGACGCCGGCACGCTAAAACAGGCGGACGGCCTGCGCGTGGCGGTCTTCGACCAGCACCGCGCCCGCCTGGACCTGGACCTGACGCTCAAGCGCGCCCTGTGCGGCAACGGCGAGCACGTGGTGTATAAAGGCAACAACGTGCACGTAAAGGCCTGGGCCTCGCGCTTCCTTTTCCGGACCGAACAGATGGAGATGCCGCTGCGCCTGCTCTCCGGCGGCGAGCAGGCGCGGGTGCTGATAGCCGGCTTCATGCTGCGCCCCGCGGACGTGCTGCTGCTCGACGAGCCCACCAACGACCTGGACCTGCAATCGCTCGAAGTGCTGGAAGCCAGCATGCAGGAATTCCCCGGCGCCCTGGTGCTGGTCACTCACGACCGCTACCTGCTCGAACGCGTGAGCCAGCGGGTGCTGGCGCTGGACGGCAAGGGCGGCGCCAGGTTCTTCGCGGACCTCTCCCAATGGGAGGCCCGGCTGGAGGAACAGCGGGCGCAGGCCGTCCCCGAACCCCAAAAACCTGCGGCCGACGGCCCGTCGGCCAAAGAGAACCGCGAACTCAAAGCAGCCATCCGCAAACTGGAAAGCGAAATGCAGACCGCCGAGCGCCAGGTGGCCCGGGCCCGCCAGGCCCTGGAAGACCCGGCCATAGCCACTGACTCCCTGGAGCTCGCCGCCCGCCACAGGAAGCTGGAAGAAGCGCAGGCCAAGGTGGACGCCCTGTTCACCCGCTGGTCAGAACTCCACGAATAACCCGGGAGAGATAACACTCCCGACTCAATAAAACCCGCCATCTCCGACGACGGTGCCCCGGCTATATTGTATAATTGCTCAAGTCAGGGCGGCACTTTCCGAGGAGACATAATGAATCACTTCGCTAAATTTCACATCGCTTTTTATTTCTTTGCCGGCTTACCTCTGACGGTTCTGGCCCAGGCAAACGCCGATTCGCCCTGCGCCGTATTCGGGCAGCAGGTAGAACGAAAGAACCTCGCTGACGGAGCGGGAAAGTGGGGGAACCTGGCCAAGGCCATAGCCGCTGACCCGCTGGCCGCGCAGTTGGGCCTGGACAAACTGGCCTACGGCGCGGGAAACCGCGTCTCGTACGATTTCGACCTGAAAATAGGGGACGACGAACTGGAACTGGAGGGCGACCTCTACTTCGATCCGGAGCCCGCCGCCGGCGCCCCCGCCGCCACCCTGCGCGCCAAGACCCAGTCCCGCACCCGGACCGACCTGGTGGAGCTGGGCGCCCTGCGCGCTACCGCGGCCGAACTGCACGCCGCCCTCTACAAGGAGACCGGCGGCTATAAGCTCTACGCGCGCCTGGTGCCGTATTTCGCCGATCATAACAAGGAACCCCGTCCCTGCATCATGCTCTCCAAAGGCAAAGAGGGGGTGGACTTCGCCGTGACCGGCGGCGGCCTGCTGCTCAAGGAGCTCTACCCGGCGGCCGGGAAAGTTAAGTTCTTCGACCAGTTCGCCCTCAAGGGCGTGGCCAAGCAGGGCAAGGAAATAGACGTGCTGGGCGCCGTGAACGGCAAGGATCTCAAGGCCGAATTCGAGAACGGGCGGGACTACCTGCTGGTGACCGGCCAGGACCTGGTCCTGTCCGATTTCATCCCCGAGGCGGGGGCGGCGCCTTTCCTGGACGGCTTCTCTTTCGAAAGTTTAGAACTGGCCGGCGGCACCATGACCGTAAACGGCCTGCAGAACGGCAAGAAAGTTTCCGTCTGGCGCGGCGCGGATAAAAAGTCCTTCGCCGTGGAGGGCGACGATCTGAAACTGGAAGACTTCATTCCCGCGGCCGCCAAGGTGCCCTGCGTCAACGGCCTGGCGCTCGACAGCGTGGTGAACCGCGACGGCCAGCTGGCCATTACCGGCAAGCTGGGCGGCAAGGCCGTGGCGGCCGCCGCCTACCCGGCGGAGAACCGCCTGGAGCTGAGCGGCCCGGCCCTGAGCCTGCCCGCCTGCCTGCCCGCCTTCGACCTGCCTTTTTTTAAGTTCTTCTCCTTCGGCGGTCTCTTCAGCTGGCCCGACCGGCTGGAGATAGACGGCACCGTGAACGGCAAGGACGTGAAACTGGTCTGGATCTTCGCGCCCAATACCGTGACCGTGACCGGCGAGAGCCTGCGCCTGGACGACTTCATTCCCGAAGCGGCCAAGGTGCCCACGCTCAAGGGCTTCGCCTTCCTGAGCCTGGAATACTCCAAGGCCTCCACCCGCGTGCAGGGCACCGTGAGCGGCAAGGCCATTAGCGTGACCCAGTCCAACGCCGACAAGACCTTTACCATCACGGGCGATAAGCTGACCCTGGCCGATTTCATCCCCGAGACCGCCGGTCTGACTTACCTCGACCGCTTTACCCTCAGCAAGGTACAGAGGCGCTCCGGCGGCGTTAGCGTGGCCGGCGCCGTGGACGGCAAGGCCGTGACGGTGGACAATGACGAGGCGGCCAAGGCCTTCACCATCACCGGCGAAAGCCTGAAGCTGGCCGACTTCGTGCCCGAGGCCGCGCAGGTGCCTTTCCTGCAGGTCTTCGCGGCGACCTCGGTGCGCAGTTCTCCCGACGAGTTCCTGGTGACCGGCAAGGCGGGCGCCAAGGCCGTGACGGTGGACGACCACCTCTCCTCAAATATCTTCACCGTGACCGGCGCGGGCCTGACCCTGCAGGATTTCTTCCCGGCGGCCGCCGAGGTCCCGGCGCTGAACGCCTTCGCCTTCGAGCGCTTCACCCATACCGCCGACGCGGTGGCCGCCGCCGGCCGGGTGAACAACAAGGCCGTGAGCGTACAAAGCGGCCCCGGCACAGGCGAATTCACCGTGAAAGGCGACGCCCTGAAGCTCGCGGACTTCGTCCCGGCGGCCGCCAAAGTGCCTTACCTGGCCAATTACGCCTTCCTCTCGCTGACGCGCTCCGAAGCGCAGCTGCGCGTGGACGGCACCGTGAACGGCAAGAACGCCGCCGTCACGCTGGACAAGGCCGCCAAGACCTATACCGTCACCGGCTCGGCGCTGCAGCTGGCCGATTTCGTGCCCGACGCCGCCAAACTTCCCTACCTGGCCCGTTTCGATCTGACAAAGGTGCAGGAGCGCCCCGACGGGGTGCTGGTGATAGGCGACGTGGACGGCAAGGCCGTCTCGGTAGAATATTTCCGGGCTACGGCCTCCTTCAAAGTGACCGGCGACGGCCTGCAGCTCAAGGACTTCATCCCGCAGGCGGCCGGCGTGGCCTACCTGGACAATTTCAAATTCGACTCGCTCGCCTACGCGGCCTCCGTACTGACCGTGACCGGCCGCATCAACGACAAGGCCGTGACCGTCAAGAAGACCCTGGGCGCGCCGGACTTCTCCGTGACCGGCGACAGCCTGACGCTGGCGGACTTCATCCCCGGCGCCGACCAGGTGCCCTGCGTGAGCGCCTTCGCGCTGGACAATGTGCGCCGCTCCGACGCCGAGCTGGGCATAGCCGGCAAGGTGGGCGGCAAGCCGGTGTCCATCACCGACTATATCGCCGAGAACCGCGTGCAGATGACCGGCCCTGGCCTCAGCCTGCCCGCCTGCCTGCCGCTCTCTCTGAACATCCCTTTCCTCAAGCTCTTCAGCTTCGGCGCCCTTTTCAGCTGGCCCGACCGGCTGGAGGTGGACGGCACCGTGAACGGCAAGGACGTGAAGGTGGTGTGGGTGTTCGCGCCCGATACCGTGACCGTGACCGGCGACAGCATAAAGCTCGCCGATGTGCTGCCCTCCACGGCGCGCCTGCCTTTCCTGAACTCTTTCGCCTTCCTGGAACTGGATTACTCCAAGGCCGAGACCTCGGTGAGCGGCACCGTAACGGGCAAGAACGTGACCGTGACCAAGGACAATGCCTCCGAGTCGCTGAAGGTGACCGGCGACGACCTGAAACTCACCGACTTCGTGCCAGAGGCGGCCGGTCTGCCTTTCCTTAAAACTTTCGCCTTCGACGCCCTGCTTTACACTCCGACGGCGATCACCGTGAACGGCACCATAAATTTCAAGGCCGTGGCGGTGAACAAACCTTTCGGCCCCGGCGCGGGCTTTACCGCTACGGGCGAAGGCCTGACGCTCGCCGACATAGTGCCCGAGGCCGGCGGCCTCAAGGCCTTCGACAAGTTGGCCCTGGACCTGGTCTCGGTCTCACCCGCCGAAGTAAAAGTGGCCGGCAAGCTCGGCGGCAAAGCGGTAGCCTTCTCGCGCACCCGCGGCGACAAGCCGGTGTCCACCATCACGGCCGACGGCCTGACGCTGGGGGACATCTACGCCCCGCTGGCGGCCCTGCCCGCCGTGAACGCCGTGTCCATGGATAAGCTCAGCCTCGACGGCTCCTCCGTGGAGGCCGAGGCGCGCCTCAACGGCGTAAAGGTGGCCGTGGCCGCCCACGCCGACGCAGGCGACTCCGGCGCCTATACCGCCATCTTCTTCGACACGCTCTCGGCCGGCACCTTCATACCCGCCGCGCAGGGCCACGTGGTAAACGAGCTTGCGCTGGAAAAGGCCCTGTTCGTAGTACAGCCGGCTGGCTCGCAGCCGCGCACGCTGGCCGCGGCGGACCTGCCCGGCAGCCTGGCCAGATTGGCCGGCTGGGGCGGGGGAGACAGCCTGCCGCTCGCCGAAGGCGTTAATTTCGCCGCCTGGCTCAATGTAGGCAAGTCCGGCTCCCTAGGCGCCGCCTTCCGCACCGCCGGCCTGCCGCCGGCGAGCCTGCTGCTGAAAGGCACGCTCTCGCCGAACACCTTCAAGAACATGACCGGCAAGTCGCAGACGGCCGCAGCCTCCCTGCAGGAAGCCGACAAGCAGGCCCTGCTCGCCGGGCTGAACCTGTCCGTGCCCGTGCCCCTGCCTCCGCTGCCGGCGCTCGCCGGCATGGTGACCGTGCGCGGCCCCGCCATCCTCTCCATAGGCGGCGACGCCAGGAGCAAAAGTTCGCTCTGGGCCCGCGTGCCCGCGGCCATAGCCGCCTCCAAGCCGGCGGGGGACCTGGACGTTTCCCTGCAGTTCGGCCTCGACGTGACCGGCGCCGGCATTAACGAGAAGCTGGACGCGCTGGTAAGCCTCGACAAGGGCGCGCGCGCCGGCTACAGCCTGCTCGCCGTCTACGAAGGCGCCTGGAAGCAGCCTTTCGGCATACAGGGCCTGACCCTCGACAATGGCGGCTTCGAGTTCAGCCTGGAGAAAAGCGCCGACGCCTCTAAGAGCGGCCTGGGCTTCTTCGCCACCGCCCTGATAGGCCAGAAGAGCGTGGCCGTGACCGCCCAGCTCAAAAGGGAGAACGGCAAGCTCTCGCTCGAGTACTTCGAACTGGACGGCAAGTTCCGTCCCGGCGACTTCCCCGGCGGCAAGAACATCCCCTACGGCGACAAGTTCGAACTGGACCAGTTAAAGCTCTCCCCGCGCGGCATAGAGGCGAAGACCGTCATAGCCGGCAAGAAGGTGGACGCCTACCTGTTCGACGCCGGCGCCGCCGGCGCGCCCAACTGGATCTTCGCCGCGGCCCAGAAGAACTTCAGCGTGGCCGAGCTGCTGCCGGCCGCCAGGGCAATTAAGCCGCTGGCCGCCATGACCATACCCGACGCCGCGCTGATAGTCTCCGAGAAGGGCCTCAAGAACGCGGACCGCGCCTCGCTCGGCGTGATAGCCAAGGACCTGTTCGACCGCGTGCTCGGCAAGTCGGCCGTAAAGATCAATGTTCCCGACGGGATCAGCGTACTGGCCGGCTTCGACGCCGACGCCATGGGCCCCGTGGGCAAGGGCCTGCGCGGCATAGGCGTGCACGACGACGCCCTGGTGATGGGCGCCGTTACCGGCGTCTTCGCCGGCAATCCGGGCGTGATGCTCTCCATAACCATGGAGAGCGGCGGCGACCCCAAGGGCCTGCCGAAGAAAGTGGTCAGCTTCCGGCCCGGCGTGCCTCCCTCCTACTTCATCCAGTGGTCCGGCACCGAGCTGGACGCCGGCCTGAAAGCGCCGCTGGTGGTCAGGGCCGGCAAGGAAACGCTGAACATGGACGCCGACCTGGAGCTCAAGTTCGCCGACAGCGGCGTGGGCGTGAAGGTGCTGGCCGCCATGGACGGCACCTGGCGCCAGCCTTTCGGCATCAAGGGGCTGATCCTCAAGAACGTGAAACTGGACCTGGCCGTGAACGAGACCGGCGAGGTGCAGCTGGGCTTCGCCGGCGACCAGCTGTTCGGCCGCTGCTCCAATCCCAAGTCGCAGGACTGTCTGGACCTGGACATGGCCATGAGCGTGAAGATCCCGCTGGAAGACGGCCTGCCCGACGGCGTGGCTTTCGCCGGCAAGACGCCGCGGCTGGGCCTGGCCCAGCTCCTGGACATCACCGAGGGTCTTACCGGCGCGCCGGCCGGCAGCCTGCTGGCGCAGCCCGCGCCTTTCTTCGAAATAAAGGACGCGCAGCTGGCCTTCGCCACCCCCGGCGCTTCGGACCCGCAACTGGGCCTGGTGGGCGAGGGATTCGCTTTCGCCGGCACTTTCGTGTTCATGAACCGCGAGTTGGGCCGTGTAAAAGGTTCGGGCGGCCCTTCCGGCACCGCCGTGAAAGGGACAATAGGCGACATAGACCTGGAGATCATCAAGTTCACCGGCAACAGCATAGATTTCGCGCTGGGCGCCAAACCGCGCTACGCCATAGATTCCAGCGTGAACCTGCTGGGCGCGCCCCAGAAAGTAAAACTGGACATAGAGCCGCCCTACTTCGAGTTCGACCTGACAGAAAAGCTGGGCGCTTTCGGGAACGCGCTGCTGACCGTACGCATGGACGGCTTCGACCTCAAGAAGGGCACCTTCGACAAGAACGCCGGCATCAGCGTGACCGGGGTGTTCAAGTCCACGTTGATCCCGTGGATGAAAGACGAGGTAAAGAAAGGCGTAGAGGAACTGCGCGACTCCGCCAGGGCCAAGTTCGACGAGGACACCAAGGCCCTGGAAGAGGCAAAAGCCAAAGTGAACGAAATCAACGATAAGATAGAGAAGATAAAGAAAGAGGACCAGAAGGCCAAGGACCGCGCCGAGGAGGCGCTGGAGTCCGCCCGCCGCCGGGTCAATTCCCTGCAGGACAAATACGACCACGAGGAGCACCAGGCGCATCACTGCGGTTCCCGGTGGACCCACTGGGCCTGCTCGCCGGGCTGGCGCGTGGCCGCGGCCGCCACCTGGGTGGTGAAGGAAGTGGCCGACGAGGCCCTGCGCGCCGCCGAGAAGGCCGTGGCGGCCGCCTCCAACCTGGACCCGCGCATAGCCGTGCTGATAGCCCAGCGCGACATAGAGCGGGCCGCCCTGTCCGTGGCCGAGTCAGTGGTAAAGGTCACGGAGGACATAGAGGACTTCGTGCTGAAAGAACTGGAAACGGTGCTGGAGCGCGCGGTATCGAACATGCCGCTGGAAATAGACGAAGCCGTGATAGTGGGAGACCTGCGCGACATGGTGACGCACAACGAACCCATGGTGCTGGACCTGAAGTTCAAGCTCGCCGGCGCCCCCATGCACGAGTTCTTCGCCGTGAAAGTGCCCGACAGCCCCGAGAACGCGGAGTTCGACTCCACCTCCTTCGCGCTGCTGCCGGCCCTGGCGCTGGACACGCTTACCGAGGAGGCCCTCAAGAAGCTCTCGGCCGACGCCGCCCGCTGGGTGCATTCCCACATAGCCGTAAGCCTGGCCGCCGCCAACGAGAAGGTGCGCGCCCAGGTAGAAGCCGAAGAGGAGAAATACGCCCAGGTGCTGGCCTCGTTCGACAACGGCACGGCCAAATACCGCAAGGCCTTCGAAGAGCAGACCGACGAGCACCTGTCGCTGGTACAGGCCTACCAGGTCAGCGACACCATGCCCGACAGCCTGGAGTATTCCAACATCTACCTGGCCATAGGCCACAGCGACCATTGCCTGGGCGTCTCCAAGGACGGCCTGAGCGTGGTACAGATGGTCTGCAAGGACGCTGACACGGAGATGTGGAGCACCGTGCGGCTGGACACCGATACGGCCAAAGGCTACGTGCAGCTCAAGAACAAGGGGCTCTGCCTGAAAGCCCGCAACGGCGACAAGGCGGACAACTTCGAACCGCTGACCCTGGCCACCTGCGACGGCACGGACCGCCATGAGCAGTGGAAGATCCATTCCTCCGACGGTTTCTACGACGAGATAGTGAACCGCTTCGCCCAGAAGTGCCTGCACTTCAACAAAGAGGACGCCAATCCCGAAACGGCTTACGCGGTGTGGGCCGGGTGCTACGGCGCCGACAGCCAGACCTTCCGCGACATTACCGACGCGGAAAAGCCCACCTGGCATAAGGTCAACTCCCTGGTTGAAGCCGGCAACGGCCTCTGCCTGGACGTGGCCGAGGACGCGGAGAACGCGGCGGCCGTGACGCCCGACAAGAAGGAGCTGAAACTGCTGGCCCATAAATGCGGCGACGGCAGCGAGCGTTTCAACTTCATAGAGGAAGTGAACGGCGACATCCGCCTGGTGCACGTTGAGACCGGGCTGTGCGTGTACCCGCAGGAGAACGCCCAGACGCTGGCGCTGCGCGCCTGCGACCGCGGCGCGGACATGTTCTGGCGCCTCAACGACGTGGCGGGAGCGGCGGACCAGTTCTTTAACCCGGCCCGCAATTCTTGTATGATACTACCGGCGCCCCCGAAGGGCGTTACCCAGGACGCGCAAGCGGGCCTGGCGGACTGCAAAGCGGTCCCCAATGACGCTACGCTGATGGACTTCGTAAAATGAAAAAAATAAACACCCTCCTTCTGACCCTGGCGCTGCTGGCGCCTTCCTTCTCCGGCTGCGCTTCTTCCGGCTCGGCCCGCAGGCCGCGGCTGGACCCGGCCGTGGACCGTATGCTCGCCGAGGCCTCCAAAAAGCCTTCCGGCAAGACCGCGGCGGACGCGGCGGCCGGCATCAAGGCCCTGCGCAAGGGGCGTTACCCCGAAGCGCAGAAACACTTCGAGGCGGGGCTGCGGCTGGACCCGGAGAACGGCAGCCTGCATTTCCTCAACGGCCTGTCCTACCACCTGCGCTCGCTGGGGGGGGACCAGGCCATGCTGCAGCTGGCCGAATCCGGCTACGCGCTGGCCCTGCGTTTCGACCAGGACAATTACTGGGCGTCCTATTTCCTGGGCCACGTCTACTTCGCCCAGAAGCGCTACAAGGACGCGCAGAACCAGTTCTCCTACGCGCTGCTCTACGCGCCCGAGGACGCCGACTTCCTGCGCGGCCTCGCCGTGGCTTCCTATTACGCCCAGGACCTGGGGGCGGGCGGCTGGGCCGCGGAGAAAGCGCTGAAGCTGGAACCCTCCAAGCCCTCGGGCTGGCGCGCCGCCGCGCTGCTCAGGGCCGCCCAGGGCGACGCTAAAGGCGCCGACGAGGCCCTGGCGCGCTTCAAAGAACTTTCCGCCAAGGCGCCCGGCGCCTCAGGCGAGTGGACCGCGGAACGCCTGGCGGCCAGGGTGGCCGACTGGAAGGCTTTCCACGAGCGCAACCCGGAACCGGGCAAAACCGCCGGCAGCGTTTTCGGCGCCGGCGCGCAGGCCGAAGGCAAACCGGTGGACCTGGGCGACGGCGGCGAGAATTACGACGGCGACGCGGCCGCCGCCGCGGCCCTGGTAGCCCCGGCCGACGTCAAACCAGCCAACCCCAACGCACCCAAGATGGCCCTGGTGGACGTGGTGATACTCAGCACCGAGGAGACCCGCAGCCAGTCCAAGGGCGTAAACCTGCTGGCCGGCCTCAAGGCCACGCTGGGCGGCACCCTCTACGGCTACAAGTGGACCTCCGCGCGCGGCAGCGGCGGAACCTCCGGCAGGGCCACCACCGTGTCGCCCACTTTCACCCTGGAAGGCCTGAGTTACAACCTCAACATCTGGAACGACGGCGTGAACAAGGCCGAAGTGCTGGCGCGCCCGTCGCTGCTGGCGGTGGAGAACCAGACCTCGCAGTTCTACTCCGGCGCCATCCTGCACGTGCAACTCAACAGCAACAATTCAGACGGCTCCCTGGTGGACGTGCCGGTGGGCATCAACCTGTCGGTCACGCCGAGCTTCCTGGACGACGAGACCGTGCGCGTGAAAGTGCACGCCGACCGCAGCTTCATCGAGTCGCGCAGCGACAAGCTGGGGTTCTCGGCCTTCTCGCAGACCTCCAAGACCTCGGTGGACGCCACCGCGGTAATGCGCTTCGGCGAGACCCTCATTCTCAGCGGCCTCACCGAGAACGAGACCTCCAAGAGCAAGAGCGGCGTGCCCATACTGCAGAGCATACCGATTATCCAGTGGTTCTTCTCCAACAAGAACGAGGCCGAGACCAAGAAGTCGGTGATGATACTGCTGTCGCCGCAAAAGGCGCGGCGCGCCAGCGAGCACATGACCCCGGCCGAGATCAAAGAACTCAAAAAAGCCTCCAAGCAGGGCTCCCAGGCCGTGGACCATCTTAAGTCCCTTAAGAAGAAAGAAGGCCTGGCCGGTAAGGACAACCTGGACGCCGTCTTCGAACAACTGGCCGGCACCAAGTTCTACAGGGAATTCCAGACCGGAGACCTGCGCCTTGACGAGTGGCACAACTCCGACAGCCTGGCCGGCTCGCTCAAACGGGTACTGGGCTTCTTCTGGTACTGATGCCGCGCCTGCTGCCGCTGCTGCTGCTCGTCGCGGGCCCCGCTTACGGCGGGGCCTTCGACCTGCGCGACGCGGTAGCGGCCGCCGCGGAAACCGCCTCGCCCGCCGTGGTCACCGTGACCGCGGGCCCCGCCCTGCCGGCCGACGATCCTTACGCCGCGCTCTTCGAGGACAACGACCTGCCCTCCGAGACCGGGTCCGGAGTAGTCGTAGACCCCGCCGGCCTGGTGCTCACCAACGCGCACGTGGTGGGGGAAGCGGCCGAAGCATGGCTCATCCTCTCCAACGGGAAAAAACTCAAGGGCAGGGTAACGGCCCGCGACGCCGCCGCCGATCTGGCCCTCATAAAAGTCTCCACTTCCGCGGCCCTGAGCGCCCTGCGCCTGGCCGAGACCGCCCCGCGCGCCGGCGACTGGGCCGTGGCCATAGGCCGCCCTCACGGCGCCGGCCTGGTGGTAACGGCCGGCGTGGTATCCTCGCCCCGCCGCCGCGTCCCCTACGGCGGCGCCTTCCGCACGGCCCTGCAGACCGACGCCGCCATAAACCCCGGCAATTCCGGCGGCGCCCTGGTGAACCTCGACGGCGAACTCATAGGCGTTCCCGCCGCCGGCTACTCGGCCGCCGGCCCCTACGCCGGCCTCGGCTTCGCCGTCCCCGCCTCCGCCGCCCGCGCATTCCTCGAGAAACACCGCAAGTAAAGCTCATCCGACCCTAAAAAGCACACAGAATACTCACGCCGGAGCAGCCTGATTGACAATACTCTGAATATCTACTACGATATTCTACATATGAACGATCCTCTTGTTTTCAGGGAAGTGACGCTCGCCTTCTGGAAAGTGCATATCCTCCACCACGCCGCCAAAGAACCCGTCTACGGCCAGTGGATAACGAACGAACTCCGCCGCCACGGTTACGACATAAACACCGGCACGCTCTACCCGCTTCTGCGCCGCATGGAAAAGAACGGCTGGCTGGCCGCCGAGAAAGACCCTGACCGCGCGCCGCGCGGCCGCATCAATTACCGGCTTACCAGAACCGGGCGCGAGGTTTTGTTTTATCTGCGCAAGAAGGTGCGGGAACTTTACAATGAAGTTGCTTAGATTTCCCGGAGAATAAGCTCATGAGCTCACTATGGGAAACATTTTCAACGTCACTGCGTCTTGGCCTTACGTCTTTCGGCGGCCCCATCGCCCATCTTGGTTACTTTGAACGGACCTATGTAGAGGAGAAGCGCTGGCTGACCCATGAAGAATACTCCCACCTGGTAGCGCTTTGCCAGCTCATCCCCGGGCCGGCCAGCAGCCAGATAAACTTTCTCGTAGGTATGCGGCGCTCAGGCTGGGCGGGGGCGATTTCTTCCTGGGCCGGTTTCGCGCTGCCCTCGGCGCTGTTGCTCTACGCTTTCGCCGTACTGGCCCCTAAAACACAGGGGCCGCTGCTGGCTGCCGCGCTGCACGGCTTAAAACTGGTAGCCGTGGCCATAGTGGCGCAGGCGGTATGGGGCATGGCCAACCGGCTTTGCCCGGACCGCGCCAGAACCGGTATCGCCGTGGCCGGGATGGCCCTGCTGCTCCTCTTCGGCGGAGCCTTCGCCCAGATCGCAGTTATAATTGTGGGGGCTGCCGCCGGGGTATGGCTGTGCCGCGGCGTCACCACAGCTTCCGGCAGCCAATCATCTTCTATCAGCGCCAAGACCGCGTGGATAGCTTTCTCGGTTTTTGTCGCCCTCTTAGCGGGACTTCCCGTCCTGGCGGCCTTAGCGCCCGGAGGGCTGCCCTCCATGGCGGACATCGCCTACCGCGCCGGCGCGCTGGTTTTCGGCGGGGGGCATGTTGTGCTGCCCCTGCTGCGCGACGCCCTGGTGCCTTCCGGAATGATGACAGACGACATTTTTCTTGCCGGTTATGGCATGGCCCAGGCTGTGCCCGGCCCGCTGTTCACCCTTGCGGCTTACCTGGGCGCGGCGGCGACGCCGTCAGGCGCTTCGCCGTTGGTCTGGGGCGCGGCGGCACTGGTATTCATCTTTCTTCCCGGCATGCTTGCCGCCGTGGCCGGCGTCCCGGTGTGGCGCTGGCTGGTCTCCCATCCCGCCGCGCAAGGGGCCCTGGCCGGGATAAACGCCTCCGTAGTGGGGATCCTGGGGGCGGCGCTTTACGACCCGGTGTGGAGCACGGCGGTTCTGGGCAAGACCGACGTGGTAGTAGCTGTTACAGGGTTCCTCCTTCTCGAGAAGTGGAAAGTGCCGCCTTTGCTGATAGTTGTTTTCTGCGTAGCGGCTTCGCTCGCCTCAAAACTGTTGTAGTCAAAGTTCAGCCCTCAGTCGCCCGCCTGCACGGCCGCCGAAGGACCGAATAAGGATAATCTGCAATATTATGCATTTTAACCTTTACATATTGATTTTGCATAGATTGTCTGCTATCCTATTACAATGAAACGCTACATACACCGCGCCATAGAAAAAGAGCTAAAGGCTGCCGCGTCCGAATTCTCCGTAGTGGTCCTTACCGGACCGCGCCAAACCGGCAAGTCAACTCTTTTACGTAAAATCTTCCCCAAATACGATTACGCCACATTTGACGACCCTGTCACCCGGAAATTCGCGGCGGACGACCCCAAGGCTTTTCTCGACCGCGACAAGCGCATGATAATTGATGAAATCCAGTATCTGCCCGAAATCCTGCCGTATATAAAAATGGCAGCGGATGAAAACCGTTCCGCGAAAGGGCGGTTCCTGCTTACCGGGTCCCAGTATTTCCCGCTTATGGCCGGGTTGGGAGAATCCCTGGCCGGCCGCGCGGCGCTTTATGAACTACTGGGATTTTCAATGGAAGAGATCGCGGCAGGTGGAACAGGCAAATCGACCTCCGATCCGTTTAGCCTGATATTCCGCGGCTTTTACCCCGAGGTGGTCGCCGGCCGCGCGGACAGGAACCGCTTCTATTCTTCATACCTCCAGACATATCTGGAGCGGGATATAAGACAGATCGCTTCAGTACAGGACCTCAGGGTATTCCAGAATTTTCTGGAACTGCTGGCGGCGCGCGCCGGGTCTCTGCTTAACCTTAATGAGATATCCAGGGAGTGCGGAATAAGTTTTACCTCGGCCCGCCGCTGGCTGTCACTGCTTGAAACCACGCGCGTGGTCTACCTGTTGCGGCCTTACCACAGGAATATAACAAAGCGGGTCATTAAAAGCCCCAAACTGTATTTTACCGATACTGGCCTGCTGGCATACCTGCTGCGCTATCCCAGCGCGGCGGTAATGCGCAAAGGGCCGCAGGCCGGCGCCTTTTTTGAGAATTTCATAGTAACTGAGTTCCTGAAATACAAACTGAATCATAACCGTAATTTTGAACTTTACTTTTACCGCGACTCCAACCAGAACGAAATAGACCTCCTGCTTGATTTCGGAGTGTCGCTCAAACTGCTGGAGATAAAAGCCACCGCCACACCAAGGCCAGACCATTTCTCTACCATTAAAAGAATGATGATAGAGTTAAAAACGGGAAAAGGATATTTAATCGCCTTTACGGATAAAAAAGAAACTGTCGGGGAGAATCTTGAAATTTTGCCATGGACAAGCATCCCCGGAGTCGCGCAGGAATAGCCATTTTCCTGACCTCAGGAGAATGGTTCCAGGTCCTGCCACTCACCAACAAGGCATCATTTTGTTGACGTCAACAAAATGCTCCATGAGAACAAGTTCTTAAGGGAAAACGAATGCAGAAACCGGAAAAACCGCAAAACGGGGACCCACGGAGCCGCCCGAATAAGGCCGTATTCATTATTACTTTCGGATGAGTTGTGGATTCGCTTCAACCGTACTCTCCATAAGTTCCTAAAAACATTGTATGCCTGATCTTACCCGCGAGAAGCCGCTCGCCGGCCACTATGCGGCTCCCCTGCCGTCTTTGTAAGCGGTAAGCCGAGCTTATCCGCGAGATGTCGTCGCAGGCGTGGCCACGCAGCGCGGCCCCGCACTGCACTGCGGTGTCGCTACGCTCCACCCCCGCTTCCGCAACAGCGGCCCGTACATCCACGCATTTACTTTTTTCTTATTTTTAAATTATGGCCACCGGGGGAGGGGAATTTAAACGGGGGCACCTTGGTTTATTGAAAACCCGCCCAGGCCTGATCACTGAATTGTGTCGCTTCGCTCCACCCGCTGTTCGCTCGCCCTGGCGGGCTTTTCTCTTAATGTTATGTAGCCCCTTCGGAGAGAGGGGATAATAGTCGCTAACTATCCTTGGACAAGTTTTGCCCCCAGGCGCCGCGCCTTGGTCTTAAGGGAAGCGGGGATCTCCCGCGACTTCTTTGTTCCCGGCATAACTACTGTCCCCAGCACGCCATAGCCGCCGTAATTAAGCACCTCTTTAACGGCGTTTACGGCGCCACGGCTTTCGGCGAGAATGAAGTTGAAAGGCCACGGCGTGGTACAGGCCGTCACGATAACGGCGCGCTTGCCCTTCTGCCTGGGCTCCGGTATGCCGCGGGGGCTTTCGCCCATAAATACCGGCACATTGCGTTCGAAAAGCAGTTTCAGCGGCGCACACATATTGCCCCAATACGTAGGCGTTCCCACTATCAGGGCGTCGGCGTCCTGTATCTTGCGCCCCACCCTGTGCGCGTCGTCCTCCGGCAGGACACAGGCGCCCTTGTCGCGGCAGGCCATGCAGCCCGTGCAGTACTTTATGACAAGTTTATTGACGTCCACCCACTCCACTTCATGGCCGGACGGGACGCCTTCCGACACCGCCTTTAAAAGCGAAACCACGATCCCGTTATTGCGGGGGCTGCCGTTTAAAACGAGTATTTTCATGCGTACACCTCCAGTAATATTATAGCGGAACTCCCTATCTAAAAGCAGCGGATCATGTTCCCGATAGCAAGAAGCAATTGAATAACATAGAATAGGCTTGAGATGCTTGTTTTCTTGGACGAATCCGGAGATCCAGGCCTGAAGATAGTTCAGGGCTCGTCCAGCTATTTCGTTATCTCGCTGGTGGTCTTTCAGGACGAAGAAGAAACAAAAGCCATAGAGCAACGCCTGCAGTTGCTGCGCCGGGAACTGCACTTAAATCCGCATTTCAAGTTCAAATTCAACAAATGCAGCCGCGAGTTGCGACTTGCATTTTTAAACGCAGCAGCCCCGTACGATTTCTTCTATTACGGCATAGTCATCGATAAAGCCGGGCTATATGGCGAGGGCTTCAAGGTTAAGGAGTCTTTCTACAAGTACGCCACCCAACTGGTATTTTTAAATGCCAGGGAGCACCTGGAAAAAGCTTTTGTCCATATCGATGCCAGCGGCAACAGGGATTTCAGGCGGCAGATAACCAGCTACCTAAAGCGAAAGATAAATCACGAGAAGCAGCATATCTCAAGAATCACTTTTTTAAATTCCGCAAATAGCAATCTGATACAGCTTGCGGACATGGTTGCCGGGGCGATAAACAGAAGCCACGGGGACAAACCGGACGCGGGGGATTATGTTAGGGTTATCATGCACCGCAAGGCGCATGTGCAGGTGTGGCCGAACCTTGGAAAAGATGAAACCTGAATCCTAGCCCTCGCGGGCACGCGCACCTTACGGTGACAGTTCGGATACAGGTTTCACACATAGTATAGCAGATAGCCCTTATATTTTCCATAGGTAGATTTACAATGAGCAATTCTCCTAAGAATCAAAAACCAGCGTCGCCGCCCGCTGCGGGCCGGGCCGCCAGACGTGTACACATCATTACCTTCGGATGAACTTTTACTCCGCCTACATCGTACAGTTCATCCTATCCTGAAAACATTGTATTGCTGATCTTATCCGCGAGAAGCCGCTCGCGGGCAAGAAAGTGTCGCTTCGCTCCACGCGGCACTACGCGCCT
>Ga0154363_130_pt2 | contig 79051 bp, 66 predicted proteins | sample RifGroA2_FD_115891 | JGI IMG/M metagenome (GOLD analysis project Ga0154363, IMG submission 115891) | Elusimicrobia bacterium GWA2_62_23
AAAGGCCGGCGTCCAGGTGCTCACCGCCCTCGACGAGGGCTACCCTGAACTACTGAAAAAGATCTACGACCCGCCGCTCGTGCTCTACGTGCGGGGGGCCTTCAAGCCCGTTCCGGCGGCCGGGATAGTGGGCACGCGCAAGGCCACGGCTTACGGCCTGCGGACGGCCTCGCGCCTGGCCTCCGAGCTGGCCGCGGCGGGAGTGGCCGTGGTAAGCGGGCTGGCGCGAGGGGTGGATACCGCGGCGCACCAGGCGGTGGTAGCGGCCGGCGGGGTGACCTGGGCGGCGCTGGGTACGGGCCTCGCCACTGTTTTTCCTTCCGAGAACGCGCGGCTGGCCGGGAAGATCGTGGAGACCGGCGGCGCGCTTGTTTCCGAATTCCCCATGGAGATGCAGGCCTTCCCCAGCCATTTTCCCAGGCGCAACAGGATCATTTCCGGCTTGTCGCTGGCCACGGTGGTGGTGGAGGGCGGCTTCGAGTCCGGCGCGCTGATAACGGCGCGGTTCGCGCTGGAGCAGGGGCGTGAAGTGCTGGCGGTGCCGGGCCCGGTGGATTCCCCGGTGAGCCGCGGCCCCAACTATTACATAAAGAACGGAGCGTATCCGGCCGAGAACGCCGAGGATATAATCGCCTGCTTCCCGCCCGACTACCTCTTCGGGCTGAAAACGCCGCGGCGGGGCGGAGCTAAAAGTCCGGCCGAGGCGCTGCTGCGCGGACTTTCCGGGGACGCCCTGCTGGCCTTTAAGGAGATCGCCGCCGATGAAGGGGGGCTGACCGCCGACGAGGTGACGCTTAAACTCGGCTGGCCAGTGCAGCGGGCCGCGGCGGCGCTGTTCGAACTGGAGGCCGCAGGCTCCCTGATGTCCCGCGGCGGGCGTTACTGCCGCGCGGTCTGAAAGGCGGCCTTGGAGCCCCTCTTTCGGCGTAAATCGGGGGGATCCTTGCGCGGCTTTTTGCCTTATAAGGATAAAATATAATATTATTGATATCTATTATGGCTGAAAAAACACCCAAACCCGTTAAATCCAAAGGCAAGCGCCACCTGGTGATAGTCGAGTCTCCTACCAAGGAGAAGACCATAAGCCGCTTCCTGGACGCAGATTTTATAGTGCGCAGTTCTTTCGGACACGTGCGCGACCTGCCCAAGGACGAACTTGGCGTGGACGTGAAGGACAAGTTCACGCCCAAGTACGTGCTGGTGGAGCGCGCCAAGAAGATCATAGCCGAACTGAACATGATCGCCAAGAACGCGGACGTGATCTACCTGGCCACCGACCCTGACCGCGAAGGCGAGGCCATCAGCTGGCACCTGCGCGAGGCCATCAAGGCGGACGTGCCGTTCAAGCGCATCAGCTTCCACGAGATCACCAAGACCGCCATAGCGGAGTCGCTCAAGACCCCGCGCGACCTGGACATGGCGCTGGTGAACGCCCAGCAGAGCCGCCGCATCATAGACCGCATAGTGGGCTACAAGCTCTCGCCGCTGCTTTGGAGCAAGATCAAGAGCGGCCTGTCCGCCGGGCGCGTGCAGAGCGTGACCGTGCGCCTCATAGCCGAGAGGGCCAAGGAAATAGCGGCCTTCAAGGAAGAGGACTATTACACCGTTTACGCCAAGCTCGCCAAGGGCGACTCCAAGGACTTCGACTCCAAATTGGTGCGCTGGGAAGGCGCCGCCGTGGAGCAGACCATCCTGCTCAAGCTCTTCGCCGAGGACTACCGCTACAAGACCTCCGTCTTCAAGAAGATAGAGGACACCGTGGAGGCCGGCACCTACCTGCGCAACTCCAAGCTGACCGTCTCCAAGGTGGACGCCAAGGCCGTGCGTCAGAAGCCCAAGCCGCCGTTCATCACCAGCACCCTGCAGCAGGACGCCTACAACAAGCTCGGCTTCTCCTCGGACCGCACCATGAAGGTGGCCCAGAGCCTCTACGAAGGCGTGGAACTGGAAGGCGAGCGCTCCGGCCTCATCACCTACATGCGTACCGACTCGTTCAACGTGTCGGCCGACATGCAGAAAGAAGCCGCCGAGTTCATCACCAAGACCTACGGCAAGGAATTCTGCCCGGCCAAGCCGCCCACCTATCTCAAGAAGGTGAAGGGCGCGCAGGAAGCCCACGAAGCCATCCACCCCACGTCCGCCTACAAGCGGCCCGAGGAGATGGCTAAGTTCCTCAACCCCGACCAGGCCAAGCTCTACGATCTGATCTGGCGCCGCTTCATGGCCAGCCAGATGGAAGAAGCCATCTTCGACTCGCTCTCCGTGGAATTCTCGGACGGGTCCGGAGGACAAGTTGATTCCTCCGCTCCTTCTTCGTCAGGAGACTCGAAGGGCCGCGCCGTGCTGCGCACCAGCGGCCGCACCGTGAAGTTCGAGGGCTACCTGAAGATCTACATGGAAGAGAAAGAGGAGGAAGTGGCCGGCGAGGACGAGGAAGGCTCCATGGCGCTTCCGCCGCTGAAAGAAGGCGACGTGGTGATCCTCAAGGATATCTCCACCAAGTCGCACAAGACCAGCCCGCCGCCGAACTACAACGAAGCCAGCATCATAAAGACGCTGGAAAAGCACGGCATCGGCCGGCCTTCCACCTACGCCGTCATCATAAAGAACATCATTGACCGCGGCTACATCAACCGCGAGAAGGACCGCAAACTGCTCATCACCGAGCTCGGCGCCCTGGTGACCGAAAAGCTCAAAGACTTCTTCAAGGATATCATGGAGATCTCCTACACGGCCTCCATAGAGGACAAACTCGACGATATCGCCGACGGCAACATGGACTGGGTGAAGTTCATGGGCGAGTTCTACGGGCCTTTCTCCGAAGAGCTGGCTACCGCTGAGAAGGATATGACGCGCTCGCGCCCTAACGTCATAAAGACCAATGAGAAGTGCCCGCTGTGCCTATCGCCCATGGTGCAGCGCGAGAGCCGCTTCGGCAAGTACCTCTCCTGCTCGCGCTTCCCCAAGTGTAAGGGCAAGGTGCCGCTCGACAAGGAAGGCAACAAGCAGGAATACTTCGCCCCCATCAAGACCGAGAAGACCTGCACCAAGTGCAACAAGAACGCCATGCTGCTCCGTAAGAGCGCGCGCGGCTACTTCCTGGCCTGCTCGGGCTTTCCCAAGTGCCGCAACATAGAGCAGCCCACGCCCGAAGAAGTGGAGAAGCTGATCGCCTCCAGGAATAAACCTTCCTGAAGCCGCTAAGGCGCAAAAAAACCCGGGCTTAACGGCCCGGGTTTTTTATTTGCCGGCTCGCGGCTACTTTATGGGGCGGCTCCATACGGCGTAGCGCTCGCCGCTGGCCTCCAGGGCCCAGCCGTCGCCGGGGGTCCAGCCCCAGTTCTTGCCCAGCTTCACCACCAGCTGTTTGTGCTTGCCGGCCACGGTGGCGGCGTACAGGCCGTTGGCGGCCGCGAGGATCTGCATGGAGCTGGTGGAGGTCACGCCGGCGGAGCGGCGCAGAAGGACCAGTTTCGAAATGGCTTCGCGGGCCGCCGGGCCCCAGTCGAAGAAATGCGGCCAGAATACGCAGGGAATGCCGGGGTGGGTAAGGATATAGGCGTAGCCCATGAGCCGCTGCGTTTTGTATTCCTGGGAGGCGTTCTGGATGAAGTTGGGGTCGCGCGGGGAGGTGTCGTGGCTCTCCACGTAGGTCACGGCCTTGGCCGGCCACCAGCCTATCACGCCGGAGGGGCGGCCGTTGTCGTTGAGCAGTTCGTAGCGCTCGCTCTCTACCGCGCCCACCAGGGCGTAGCGCTGCGTGAAATCGAAGGCCGTGGAGGCGTTGGCCTTGCCGGCGGAGGAATCAGTGCCGTCTATCCAGCCGACTATCTGCTGGCGGTCGGTGTCGTAATATTCCCCTACCGTGAAAGCCGGGCTCGAGGCGGTGTTGTAGTCCTCTATGTGGGAGGGGGCGTAGCCCTTCACCATGTCGTAGCGCCACCCGTCGAAACCGACGGTGTGCTTTAGCCAGCGCATGAAGATCCTGGAATCCTCCTGTACCAGCGGGTCGCGGTGGTCCAGGTCGCGGCAGCCGAAGTCGCCCTGACCTTCGTCACCGTAAAGCGAGCGCGGCAGGGCCGCATAGGAGGGCTGGGCCCAGACCTCGTCGTTATTGACTATGGCGTTGGACGGCCAGTCGGGGTTCTTGAAATCGAGCCAGTTGGTGGAGCCGTTGCGGTGGTTGAGCACTATGTCGGCCAGTACCTTCACGCCGGCCTTGTGCATGGACTTTACCGCTTCCATGAGGACTTCTTTTTTGCCCCACTGGGAATCCAGGTTGTACCACTCCCTGGGATAATAGCTGCCCACCGACACGGGCGGGAACCAGACCAGGTCGAACCCGGCCGCGCCTATTTCCGGGGCCTTGCGGGAGAGCTCTCCCCACCAGCCGCGGGGCGGTTTCTGCCAGTAGTCGTCCGCGTACCAGTGAAAACCCTGCAGCATGATGAGTTCGCTGCCGGGGCCGTCCAGCCTGCGCTGGGGAGGGGGGGTAAAGACCTTGCTGGAATACCTGGCCGTCGCGGCCTTCCAATCCGCCTGGGCGGCGGCGGAGACCCGGTAGGGCAGGGGAATCGCCGGAACGTCGGAGATGGCTCCGGCTTTCAGCTGCTCCTCGGCGCGCGGGGCGCCGGCGGCGGGGCGGGTAAAGAGTAGGGGTACGGCTAATATTAAAAGGAGGCGTTTGATATGGCGCATGCTATAAAAGGCCCTCCGAGGCCATGAGATATTATACAGAATCGGCGCCGGACGGAAAGGGCCAAAAGGCCCAAGCCGCGGCCGGCCTAAAGGTGCCCCCAACTTGCTAGAATTGTACTGATGAAACTGCTCGTGGAACGCTTCCTGCTGCATCTCAAGGCGCAGCGCAATTTCTCGCGCAACACCATCAAGGCCTACCAGTTCGACCTGGGGGAATTCCTGGCGTACGCGGCGGCCAATAAGGGCGGGGCCGTCCTGGACCGCCTCCTGATGCGCGGCTATATCGCCCATATAAGCGAACGGAAGGTTTCCCGCAATACCCTGCTGCGCAAGATCTCCGCCGTGCGTTCTTTTATCGCCTACCTGCTTGAAACCGGCCAGCTGGAGACGGACCCCTTCGACCTTATCACCATCCCCAAAAAGGAGAAGCGCCTGCCGCGCTTCCTCACCGAGGGGGAGGTGGGCAAGCTCCAGGACTATAACCTGCCCGAGCAGGTGGAAGCCCAGGATAACACTTACTATTTCGCCCTGCGGGACTACGCCCTGTTCGAACTGGTCTATTCCAGCGGCCTGCGGCGCTCCGAGGCCGCCGGCCTGAACGTGGGAGACCTGGACCTGTTCTCCGGCTTCGTGCGCGTCATGGGCAAGGGCTCGCGCGAGCGGCTGATCCCGGTGGGGGACAAGGCGCTTTCGGCCATCCGCGCCTATCTCAATACCCGGCCCAAGCCTCTGGCCCACGCCCAGCCCCTGTTCCTCAACCACAAGAACGGCCGCCTGACCGGATCCGGCATAGCGCTGGTATTCAAGAAAATGGCCAAGCGCGCGCGTTTCGCCCGGCCCATGAACCCGCATTCGGTGCGCCATTCCTTCGCCACCCACCTGCTCGACCGCGGCTGCGACCTGAAGTCGGTGCAGGAGATGCTGGGGCATAAGAACCTGCAGACCACCGAGATCTATACCCACGTTTCGCTGGAGCGCCTGAAGGAAGTTTACGACAAGGCGCACCCGAGGGCCAAGAAATAATGTCCTTTGATCCCTCGCTGGACAAGGCTCCCGAACTCCTTGCGAAGGCCGCGCGGGCCGCCGGCTGCCGGCCGGACCTCACGCAGGGCGGCGGCGGGAACGTGTCGGTGAAGCTCGGCGCCGAGCGGATGCTGATAAAGGCGTCCGGCGCGCAGTTGAAGGACGTCACCCCGGCCTCCGGATACGCCCTGGTCAATTACGGCAATATCAGGCGCCGCATCGCCGCCGGGCCCGGCGACGAGACTTCTTTCTCCGATTTCATCTGCGCGCAGGCCCTGCCGCTGAAAGGCGTGCCGCCTGCCAAGCCTTCTATCGAGACCGGGTTCCACGCCCTGCTCAATACCGTGGTCATTCACACGCATTCGGTTTATGCCAATATCCTCAACATGAGCGTTGAGGGACACGAGATCGGCCGCCGGCTTTTTCCTTCGGCGGAGTTCATTTCCTACAGGTCGCCGGGGCCGCAGCTCTGCTCGGCCGTGAACGAAAGGGCCCGCGCTTCGGGGCCGCAGGTCTTCTTCCTGGCCAATCACGGCCTGGCGGCGGCCCACGCCGGGGTGGAGGGGGCGCTGGAGCTCAACGAGCGCGTGAACGACACCATCCGCCGCGGGCTTTCTCTCCCGGCTTACCCGCGCGTGGAACCGGCGCAAGGCCTGTCCGCCTACAACGCGGGGCGGCTGGCGCATTACGGCAAAACTTTCATGCTGGAGAACGTGCTGTCCCCGGACCACGCCCTGTACTGCGGCGCCCCGGAGCTGGAAGGGCGCTGCGGGCCCGCCGGGAACGAGGTGCTGACGGCGCTGTTCTATATTCTGGACTGCATGGCGGGCCTGAAGCTGACCCCGCGCTTCCTGACAAAAGCGGAAGTCGCCGCTTTCGATTCCATGAAAAGCGGGCGTTACAGCAGGAAGTAGGATCCGTCGCCATCCTGGCCCCTCGCTCCTGGAAGAGGGAACCGTTGCGCGGTTCCCCTCAGGCCCTTCGGGCCTGAGGCACTGCAGTGCCCATGGCTGCGCCATGGGCACCCCCCTCCCCAAAGTCGCTCGGAGCCAGGACGCCGACGGATCTTTGGTTTAGAACTCCAGGTTGGGGCGCAGGATGAACTGGAAGCTGTTGGAGGTTTTCGTTCCGGCGGCGCTGTTGGACAGCGGGCCGGAATATTTTTTGTCGGCGGTCCAGACGAAGCCGAGTCCCAGTGTGAAGGCCACGCGGGAATTCTTGGCCGGGAATTTCTTATCCACCACCAGGTAATGCCGCAGCGGCTCCAGCTTCTTCTGGGAGAAGTCGGAGACATATTCGAAGCCGCTGTTGTGCAGCCAGAAAGAAGTGGAGCCTTTGGGTTTGAAGTCGGTGCGGCTGCGGCGGAACCCCACGAAGAACGAGTCCGCTATGTGCCGGTCCCCGTGGAACTTGGCGCCGCCGCGGAAGCTCCAGCGCAGGCTGCGGTCGGCCAGGATCTGCTCGCCTTTCAGCTTTCCTTCCATCTGCACCCAGTTGTCGCGGATGAGTACGTTATCCTTTATATGGTGCGTGCCCAGGTCCACCAGCACGCCCGAGTAGCCGTTGCGCTTGCCCTGGAAGGACTTGTTGATGGTGTCGAAAGAGACTACGTTGCCGAGGAAGAGGGACAGCGCCCAGGGTTCCTCGAAGCCGGCCGTGACGGCCTGCACCGCGTTGAAGTTGCTTGACCACTGCATGTCCCCGTAGAAGCCCGGTTGGTGGCGGCGGATGAGCGTGCCGGCGTAGGGCAGCGGGTTCAGGCTGGCCTCCACTATGAGCGTGCGGGGCTGGTAGAACTTGCTGATGAGCTCCCGGTAGATCTCTAGTTCCGAATCCACCTGGAGGTGGGGGATGGGTTTGCCGGTGAGGCTGTTATATACGCCTACCGCCGAATAGTACGGGTCCAGCTCTATCTCCACCGTGGTTTTCTTTTCCGGCGCCTCTTCGGCGGCGGCGAAGGCGGGCAGCAGCAGGAGCAGCAGGGCGGGCAGCAGTTTCATAGAGGCATAATTTATCATTTTTAGTATACTTTCCCAATGAAAACCTGCCTCGCCCTCCTCTTTTTCCTGGCCGGAACCGGAACGCTGCGCGCCGGCCCGGCGGATGCCAAGATAAAACAGCTGGCCGCCGCGCCCGGCATCCGCAACGCCTCCTGGGGCCTGAGCGTGCGCGACGTCCAGACCGGCAAGGCCGTGGCCGAGCGGAACCCGTCGCTTAACCTGGTCCCCGCCAGCATCATGAAGGTGCTCGTGGCCGCGGCCGCCCTCGACAAGTTCGGCCCCGGGCGGACTTTCCCCACGGGGCTTTATTACGACGGCAAGATCGACAACGGCTTCCTCAACGGGAACGTTTACGTCAAAGGCTCCGGCGACCCTTCGCTGGGGTCGCAGCTGCTGAAGGACGCCGCCCCGCTCTATGAGGTCTTCAGGGGCTGGGCCGCCGCCCTGAAGGCCGCGGGGATAAACGTCATCAACGGTGCCGTGGTGGGGGACGAGACCGCTTTCGAGAGCGTGCAGCCGGGCTCCTGGGCCTGGGAGGATATCGGCAACTATTACGCCGCCCAGCCTTCCGCCCTCACCGTCAACGACGGGCTGTATAAACTTTTCTTCAAGCCGGCCGAGCAGGAAGGCGGCGAGGCGGCCGTGCTGCGCACGGAGCCGTATATCGACGGCCTCAAATTCGAGAACGGCATGAAGACCGGCCCCGCCGGCTCCGGAGATAACGGCTACATCTTCGCTTTCCCCGGGCAGTACCAGGCGGTGCTGCGCGGCTCTATCCCCAAAGGTCCCGCCGAGTTCGCCATAAAAGGCGCCCTGCCCGACCCGGCCCTTTTCGCGGCCCAGAGCTTCAGCTACTACCTGGCCAAGGCCGGGATAAATTCCAATAAGAAGGCCCGCAAAGGCGCCATGCCGGCCGGGGCCCTGCGGCTCGCCGAGGCGCCGGCCGTGCCGCTCAAAAGCGTGGTGCGGGTGACCAACAAGCGCAGCTTCAACCTCTACGCGGAACTGCTGCTGCGGCAGCTGGGCGGCGGCTCGCCCTCGGCCGGGGCCGCGGCGGTAAAAGCCTTCCTCGCCGGGGCCGGCGTGGACGTTTCCGAGCTGGACGTGGAGGACGCCTGCGGGCTTTCCTCCAGGGATACGGCCAAGGCCGAGACCTTTACCGCCCTGCTGCGCGCCGTATATAAGAAGAGCTATTTTCCGGAGTTCTACGACTCGCTGGTGTTCCCCGGCGACCCCGACGCCACCGGCCACGTGCGTGGCCTGGGCAAGGGCACCCAGCTGGAGAAGAACCTGCGGCTCAAATCCGGGTCCCTTAACGGTGTGCGGTCCTATACCGGCTACCTGAGGACCAAAAAGGGCCGGACGCTGGCCTTCACGTCCATCATGAACAATTATTCGGCTTCGGGTTCAGCCATAGACAAGGCCCACGAGGAACTGCTGCTGGCGCTTTACGGCGGATATTGAGCGCACCATAAAATAAAAAGACCCGCGCCGTCCGCGCGGGTCTTTTTATTGTCCCGGCCCGGGTCAGAACCTGGCCTGGGTCTTGAAGGGGTCCTTTATTTCCACGGTGCGGTCGAAGTTCAGCTTCTTCTTGCCGCGGTTGGCCAGGTACTTGTCCAGTTCCAGGTCCAGTTTGGCGGGGGCGGGAACACCGGCCTGGGCCAGCGCCTGGCGCAGCAGCGCCTCGGACTTGCCGGCGAAGTAGGCCGCGTCGCCCAGCACGCGCAGGGTTTCGGGCGGGTTATGGAAGCCCATGGAGTTCTCCGCGCCTATGAAGGTGACGCGGTAGAACGCCTCCTCGTAATATTCCCGGGCCTGGGAGTAAAGGTCCTGGTCCACCTTGCGCCCCGCTTTGGCGGCGCCGTTGGCCCTTTCGAACAGTTTAGCCGCGGCGGCCGTGGCGAAGCCGGCCCGCAGCTGCAGCGAGGCGGTGCGGTCCTGTATGGATTTCACCCGCTGCGTCAGCCACTCCTCGCCCTCGGTGTGGCACTGGATGCAGGCTTTCATCCCGTTCTTCAGCGGGCTCATCACCCGGTGGTCGGAGATCTTCTTGGAGCCGGCGCGGGTGTAAGGCATGTGGCAGTCGGCGCAGGCGAGGCCGGCCTTCCAGTGGGTGCTGTCGTTGGAGAACAGTTCGAACTCGGGGTGGCGCAGGAAGCCCAGTTTGAAACCGGTCACGGCCTGCGTCCACTCCAGGTGGGCGGGGTCGCTCTTTATCCTCTTTATTATGTCCTCTATGGCGATGCGGCCGTACCTGGAGTTCTGCCAGGGGAAGAAGACGCCGGTGGACTTCATGTCCTTATCCTTGGGGATCACGTAAGTCACGTGGCACTGGGCGCAGACGAGGCTGCGCATGTCCTGGTTGGTGAGCTTGGCCGTGTCCACGCCCATATCCTTGAGCGCGCGGCCCAGGGTGAACTCGTTCTTTATCTTCAGCGAGGCGTCGGCCGGGTCGTGGCAGGTGATGCACGCCGCGCCCAGCTCGCGGTGGTTCTTGGGGATCAGGGCGTGGATCTCGTCGAAAGGCTTGGAGAAGTAATCCTTGCCGTGCTTCTCCTGGAGTTCCTGCGCGTACGGCGTCTTGCAGGTCAGGCAGGCGCCGCCGGCCTTGCGGCGGGCCGGGTCCACGTCCAGCACGTCGGTCAGCATCCACATGTGGCCGCGCGGCTCGTTGTATTCTATGCCGAAGCCCCAGCCGTTGAACAGCAGCGGCATGTAAGGGAACTCGGAAAGCTTGTCGTAGATCTTGCCGTCGGTGTCCCAGCCCTTCTTGTAGTAGCTCTTGCCGGCCGGGGTGGGGTTGGCGGTAGCTTCCCAGCCCTCGTGCTCCAGCGGCCAGTTCTTCGCCCATTCCTTGGGCTCGTACTCGCCGGGCTTGAGTTCGGTCACCTTTATGGGGTCCGCGCTCTTGTCGCAGGCGGCCAGCAGCAGGAGCAGCGGCGCGGCTAAAAGTATTTTTTTCATGTCGTTCCTCTCTTATCTGACGGCGAGCGCGCCCTGCCGCTTGTGTCCTACGGTGCGGTGGCAGTCTATGCAGGCCCGCTTCTTGTCTACGTGGGTGACCATCCCCTCGTGGCAGCGGATGCAGTTGCCCTGCAGTACCTTGTGCCCGTGGGGGGAAAGCTTTATCTCGTCGTGCTCGCGCAGGCCCGAGAATTCGTAAAAGACGTCCTTGTTGCCGTCTATGCTCTTCCAGAAATAATGGTTGACCGGATTGTCGTTGGGCAGATGGCAGTCTATGCAGCGGGCCCGCCGGTGCGCCGAATGCTCCCAGGCGTCGTGCTGGGGGTACATAGAATGGCAGGAGCCGCAGAACTTGGGGGTTTCCGTCAGTTCTATAAGGTGGGGAGGCCCGAACAGCAGAAAGAACGCGCCGAAGCCCGCCGCGCCGGCGGCTATGGCCGCCTTTATCAGGACGGCCTTGCGGGGGGCGGCGAACGCCAGGAGTTTTTCTTTCAGGTGCTTCATCTTTTAAGCGTAGCTGTGCAGGCCCGACAGCAGGAAGTTCACCCCGAAATAAGTGAACAGTACCAGCCCGAAGCAGACGAGCAGTATTATGCCAAATTTGGTGCCTCGAATTCCCTTGCGGCGCAGGTGCAGGGCCGCGGCGTAGCCCAGCCAGGTGAGCAGCGACCAGGTCTCCTTGGGGTCCCAGCTCCACCACGAGCCCCAGGCGCTCTCCGCCCAGACCGAACCGGTGGCGATGCCGAGCGTAAGGAAGGCGAAGCCGGTCTTAGTCAGCCGCAGCAGGAAATCTTCGAGGTCTTCCGACAGACCCCTGAGCAGGGCCCAAGCGGCGCCGGCGGCGGCCAGGGCGAAGGCGGCGTAGGCGGCCATGGACGAGAGCACGTGGATCACGAGCCAATCCGAACGGAGGGCGGGCATCAGCGGGCGGGCGGTCCTGTCCATGAGCGCCGCGAGGCCGAAAAGCAGGGCGGCAGCCAGCGCGCCGGCGGGCAGTATCTCAGGCCGGCCGGTACGGCGGCTGAAATAGAAAGCGAAAGGGTAGATGAACCAGAGCAGGGTCAGCAGGGACTCGTACTGGTTGGAGAGCGGGGGCCTTCCCAGGCGGACCCAGAGCAGGGTCAGCCCGGCGGTGAGGGCCAGCCAGGCCAGGCCCAGCGCGGTCTTTCCGGCGCGCCCGAGCAGGGGCCTGGCGGCCAGGTAGGACGCCGTCCACGAGGCCAGCGCGGCGAGGGTCAGGCCGAAGGCCAGGTTGAAGAGGATCATTTGCGCAGCCATAGGAGCACTCCCAGGAGAAGTATGGAGAAGCCGGCGAAAACCACCCAGGCCCCGCGGTCCCTGGTGACGGTCAGCAGGGTGTAGCGGGCGTCGGCGGGGTCGTAGCTGGTCTGGTAGAGGGTGTAGCCGTTCACGCGCAGCGGCTTGTTCACGGAGATCTCGGCGCGCGTCACGGTCCCGGCGCGGCCGCGCACCTGCACGGTGCTGGTGAAATTCTTTATTTCCGCCTGCTCCAGGGCGTAGGTGACGCGCAAGGGCAGGTCCTCGCCGTGCATGCCCGGGAAGTTGGCGAAGAACCAGAGCCGGCGCGTCTTCCCGGCGGCGGTTATCTCCAGGCGGGCCGCGGGATTGAACCAGTAGGGGGATTTTTCGGCGGTCTCGCCGCGGGCCGTCACGCCGAAGTCGCGGGCGAGTTTGAGCACTTTTAGTCTGGCCGAAGGCAGGGTCAGCGAGGCGCCTTCCACCGCGTAAAGGTCCCGCCGGCCCCCGGCGTCCTCCACGGTGATCACGCCGAGCGGCTCGCGGTAATACTCCAGCTTGAAATCTTCCAGTTTTACGCTGAACGGAAGTTTGTACGTGTCCCGGCCGGAATAGGCGAGGTCCGACTCCTGGCCGGCGCGCAGCGGCAGCTCGCCCTCGAACCGGAAGGCCCGGGTGACGAAAGCGCCGGCTATGACCACCACCAGGCCGGCGTGGATGAGCAGATAGTGGGCGCTCGCGCCGCGGCGGCTCAGCGAGCAGGCGGCGATATTGGCGGCCGCCAGCGCGCCCAGCCCGGCGAACCACCAGGAGCCGTACACCGGGGCTCCGCGGTTGAAGAGCGTCTGATACAGGAAAGCCGCCGCCAGGAGCAGGCAGAGGAAGAAAAAAAGGCGCAGCGAGGCCAGGACCTTCAGCATGATCAGCCCAGGATGCGCTTGAGGAAGCCGCCCGCCTTGCGGATGCGGGCTTCGGCTTCGGCGCGGCCGACGCCCAGGCGCGCCATGACGATGGCGGTCTTAACGTCGTTGCCGGTGAGATCCAGCAGGCGGCGGGCCTCCTGCTGCGTCACTTCGCCGACGGTGGCGGTAATGCGCTCGGCGCGGAGCACCAGTTTTTTGGAGGTGGTCTTCACGTCCACCATCCAGTTGCGGTAAACCTTGCCGGAGATCACCATGGAGGCGGTGGAGAGCATGTTGAGAGCGAGCTTGGTGGCGGTGCCGGACTTCATGCGGGTGGAGCCCGAGACGGGTTCGGGGCCCACGTCCATGGCCACGCGGATGGCGGCCTCTTTGGAGCGTTCGCGCGGGTTGCAGGTTATGAGGATGGTCACGGCGCCGGCGCGCTTGCCCGCGGCCAGGCCGCCCTGCACGTACGGGGTGATGCCGCTGGCGGCTATGCCCACCACCGCGTCGCCGCGGCGCACCAGGCGGGCTATCTCCTTCCTGCCGTTCTCGAAAACGTCCTCGGCGCCTTCCTTGGAGTGAAAGACCGCGCTGTCCCCGCCGGCCATGAGCGCCGTGAAAACTTCCGGGTCCACGCCGTAAGTGGGGGGGATCTCGGCGGCTTCCAGCACGCCGAGCCGGCCGCTGGTGCCGGCGCCTATGAAGAAGATCCTGCGCCCGGCCAGGTAGCTTTTGGAAACCGCGCGGGCGGCCTTCTCTATCTGCGGGATGGCGGCCGCGACGGCCCGGGGGACAAGGGTGTCCTCATGATTCAGTTTTTCGAGGACCCGGCGCAGGGTGACCCGGTCCAGGTCGCGGGTGCGGGGGTTGTTCTGCTCCGTGGGGAGTCGGGAGTACCGGGCGAAGACGTCGTTCTTTTTCATGAGATTTAATCCTGTGGGAATTCCGAAACGGGAGCATTCTCTTCCAGGGGCGCGCCGGTCTGCTCCGTGGTGCCGGGCTCCAGGCCCGTGGCGGCGGCGGTGGAAAGCTCTACTATGTCCGGCAGGCGCGGGTTCTTTACCCAGTCCAGCACGCGCCTGGCGTTGTACTTGTTGACCAGGCCCGGACCGAAGCCCTTGGCTTCGACCATGACGGTGACGTTGCGCTTGCCGCAGGTTATCTGGGCGGTGTGGTTGAGGATCTGGAATTCGGCGTACTGACGGGCCCTGTCGGCGCCGGCTATCAGCAGTATGGGGCGCTGCCCGTAGGCGCGCAGCGGGTTCACGGAAAGGACCGAGTTCACGTTCAGCACCGGGGAAACGGCTATGACCATGGAGATCTCGGGGTGTATGGCCGCCGCCTTTATGGCGAGGTTGGCGCCCAGCACGGAGCCGGCCAGCACCGTCTGGGCCCCGGAGACCGAGTTGGTGGAAAGAAAGGCGATGGCCGCCTCCACGTCCCTGAGCATCTTGTTGAATTCGTTATCCTGGCCGTCCACGCTGAAGGCGCGCCAGGTGGCGGTGGACCCGGAGGGGGTGACGAAGCTGTTGCCGTGGCCGCGCAGGTCGAAGGCCAGGTAGCCGAAGCCGTAACGCTTGAGGGGCTTGAAGAGCGGCTCCCATTCGGTCAGGTCGCTCTTCTGGGTATGGATAAGGACGAGCGTGGGGGCGTCGCCGGCGGCCTTGAGCCAGCGGCCGCTCAGGTTCCAGCCGTCCTCGGTGGTCAGGGTTACGCGTTCCTCCTCGCGCTCCGGGGCGGCGTGGACCGGCAGGGCGCTCAGGGCCAGGAAGAGCGATACGGCGGCGGCCCCTGTGAGGAATACGGATCTCATCATTCTTCCCGAACCTACTCTATTATCTCTCCGGGTTTGAACCAGATGTTTATTTCCCGGGCGGCTTCTTCCACGTTGCCTGAGGCGTGCACCACGTTCTCGAAGTAGCCGTGCTTGTGGCAGATGCGGCCGAAGGCGCCGCGGATGGTGTCGGGGGACGCTTCCTCGGGATTGGTGAGGCCTACGGCGGCGCGGATGTTCTTCACGGCGTTATCGCCCTGGTAGACCAGCGCCATCACGCGGCGCCTGGGGTCGCCGTGGTACTCGCCCTTTATGAAATTTATCAGGTGTTCGAAGAGTTTCTTGTCCTTGAAGGGGCCCACGCCCTCGAGCAGCGCGTAATGCTCGCGCGCCAGCTTGTCGGTGACCACGGCTATCTTGGCGCCGACCAGCTCCATGTGGGTGTTCTCCAGCCTGTCTATCGACAGGCCCGCGAGATGCCGCTGCATGCCGTCGGGTTTAATGAGTACCAGAGTTCTTTCAATAGCCATGGTCGCCTCCGTAGAATATTCCGCTTCCATTCTACATTTTTGCGGCCCGGGCGCAAAGGCCGCCGGGCAGCTGCCGGCGCGGGGGGGATTTATGGTATATTTTCCTCCGGCGGCTCCGTACGGGGCCCGCCCGCCGGCTATGCAGGAAAGATTTAAAGAACTGATAGAAGAAGGCGAGGGCTTCCGCGCCGATTTCCTGAACGGTTACAAGTACCGCTGGTACCGCTATTCCCGCCTGAATACCGGGTACATGCGTTGGAAGCAGGCCTGCCTGCGGCTGCTGCTGGAGGCCTTCGGGGCCGACAGCCCGCATTACGCCGAGCTGCTGTCCGCCGAGGAGGACCTTGCTGGCCGCGCGCCGGGGTCGGTCTTCTCCTTTTTCCTGGACACGATGAGGCGGGCGGCCGCCGAGTTCCGCTCGCCGCCGCCGGCGCCCCGCACCGCGTTCGCCTCCGACATAGTGGAGGACCGCCTGGCCCGCGCCGAAGCGCTGGCCGCCCGCGGACACTACCTTTCCGCGGCCGTAATGGCCGGCGAGGTGTTGGAGGACCTGCTGCGCCGGCTCTGCAGGGCGCGCGGGGTTTTCTGCCCCGCCGGAGCCTCCCTCGACAGCGTGAACGACAGGCTGCTGGAGGCACGCGTTTACGGGCGCCCGGTGCATAAAGAGGCCGCGCTGCGTATAGCCCTGCGCAGGAGCGCCGAGCTCTGTTACGCCGATAAGCTCAACGGGGCCAACGTGGGGGAGATGATCTCCTGGCTGCGGTCCTTCGCCGGCGCGCGCTTCCCTTCCGCGTCCCACCCAAACATCGCCTTGGCCGCCGATGAGCATAGCTCCTGATGCGGCACCGGCATAGCCTTGTAAACTTCGCGTATTTCTTGTTAAAATAAAGCGTTAAAGGGCCGGCCGGCGTTCAGCCTTCCGGCAGCCGCGATCATGGGAGACCTATGGCCAAAGTAATGGTGGTTGACGACGAAAAAGACGTCGTATATCTGATAAAGGTTCTGATGGAGCGCGAGAAGCTGGAAGTGCTCGAGGCCTATAACGGCCTGGAGGCCTACAACAAGCTCACCTCCAAGGAGCCGGGCCGCGTCATTCCCGACGCGATCATCCTGGACATCATGATGCCAGAGATGGACGGTTACACCTTCCAGTCCAAGCTGCAGGAGATAGAGGAGCTGAGCCACATCCCTATCGTCATCCTGACCGCCAAGGGCCAGATGAAAGACCTTTTCGAACTCTCCTCCAACATCTTCGCTTTCGTGGAGAAACCGTTCGAGCCCAAGAACCTGGTAAAAATAGTTAAGGACGCGATAGCCGCAAAAAAATGAACACCACGCACGACACCCCGAATACCCCCAACTCCAGCATCGCCGAGATAGTAGCCAACAACTACGCCAAGATCAAAGCCATCCGCGAGAAGGGCATAGACCCGTTCCCTCACCGCTTTGCGACCACTCATACCGTGGGCGAGGCCGCCAAACTGGCGCCGGAAACCCCGGTCACCGTGGCCGGCCGCATAATGCTGATGCGCGTGATGGGCAAGGCCACTTTCGCCCACATAAAGGACGGCACCGGTCGGCTCCAGATCTACGTCAAAAGGGATTCCGTAGGGGAAGAAGCGTACGAACTGTTCAAGAAGCAGATGCACATGGGCGATTTTGTGGGCGTGGAGGGCAAGTTGTTCCTCACGAAGACCGGCGAGCTTACGGTGGACGCCGCCAAGCTCACCGTGCTCGCCAAGTCCGTGCGGCCGCTGCCCGAGAAGTTCCACGGCCTGACCGACAACGAGGCCCGCTACCGCGACCGCTACCTGGACCTGCTCACCAACGACGAGGTGCGCGGCCTCTTCGTGAAGCGCTCCCAGATAGTGGCCGCGCTGCGCGAGACGCTCAACGGCGAGGGGATGCTCGAGGTGGAGACCCCCGTGCTGTGCTCGCAGGCCGGAGGCGCGTCGGCCCGCCCGTTCATCACCTTCCACAACGCCTACAAGAACGAGCTGTACATGCGCATCGCCCTCGAGCTGCCGCTCAAGAAGCTGCTGATCGGCGGCTTCCAGGGCGCCTACGAGATAGGCCGCGTGTTCCGCAACGAGGGCGTGGACACCCGCCACAACCCCGAGTTCACCATGGTGGAGGCCTACAAGGCCTACTCCGACTATCACGGCATGGCCGCGCTGGTGGAGAAGCTCTTCGAGCGGTTCATGAAGGTCATCGGTTCCGAGACCGTGGACTACAACGGGGTCAAGATAAACCTCAAGCCGCCGTTCCGCCGCCTGAGCCTGCCCGACGAGTGGAAGGCGAAGACCGGCGAGGACATCCACAATATCCTCGAAGGAAAGCGCTTCAACCGGCCGAACCTGGTGGCGCTCGCGAAGAAGCTGCACATCGAGTGCGGCCCCGACACCACCTCCGCCAAGATCTTCGACCGCATCATGGACGACAAGATCCTCTGCGATCTCCAGCAGCCGACCTTCGTGTTCGACCATCCCACGGCCATCACGCCGCTGGCCAAATGCAAGCCCGGCGACGAGTGCCTGGTGGAACGCTTCGAGTTCTTCGCCGGTACCGAGGAGATCGCCAACGCCTACTCCGAGCTCAACGATCCCGAGGACCAGAAGAGCCGCCTGGTGGAGCAGCTCCGCCAGCAGCAGGAGGAGAATAACGGCGAGGCCGATATTCTCGACAAGGATTTCATAGAGGCGATGGAGTACGGCATGCCCCCGATGGGCGGCATAGGCATCGGTATCGACCGCGTGACCATGCTGCTCACCGGCAAGCCGTCCATCCGCGAAGTCGTTCTGTTCCCTCTGCTTCGCCCTGACCAGCAGTAGAGGCTACGCCGGTGCCGGGTTAGCAAAAGCCCCCCGGAAGGCGAGGCTTGCGTAAGCGCCGGGTGGAGCGTGCAACGCACGCGACACAATTCAGCGTTCAAGCCTGAGGGCGGCAGGCGCGGCCACGGTGTGGCCGACGCCGGTTTTGCGTTCCGGCACCGGCGGAGCCTCCACCATCGAACATATGTCCACAGAGTTCTTCATAGCGCGGCGGTACCTGCTGGCGAAGAGGAAAGGCCTCTTCGCCATGATCACCACTTTCATAGGCGTGGCGGGCGTGGCGCTCGGCGTGGCCGCGCTTATAGTCACGCTGGCCATCATGGACGGCTTCCAGTCCGACATCAAGAAGAAGGTCATAGACGCGCAGGCGCACGTCACCCTGTACGGCCGCATGCAGCCCCGGGACCTCGACGTGGTCCGCGCCTCGCTGGAGCGGGACCCCCGCGTGGCAGCCTACTCGCCTTTCGTGCTCGGCCAGGCCATCCTCACCTTCGACAACCGCTCCACCGGCGTGGTGGTGAAGGGCCTTGACCCGGCCGGCGAGTTCGCCGTCAACAACCTCAAGAATTCCCTGTCCCGCGGTTCCTGGGACCCGCTTTCCAGGCCCGTTCCCGGCCAGCCGCCGGCGGTAGTGCTCGGCGAGGAGCTCGCCAAGAACCTCGGCCTGTGGGTGGGCGACGAGGCGGTGCTGGTCTCGCCGCAGGGCGCGTCCACCGGCCTGGGCCTGCTGCCCAAGATGAAGAAGTTCCGCGTCGCCGGCCTGCTGCGCACCGGCTATTACGAATTCGATAACACCATGGCCTACTGCGCCGTCGGCGCGGCCGGGGAGTTCTTCGGCCTGGGCGGCGGGGCCAACGGCGCCGGGATCCGGCTCAAGGACATAGACGACGCCGGGCCGGCCGCGGCCGACCTGCGCAAGGCCCTGGGCTTCGCCTACACCGTAAAGACCTACGCCGACATGAACCAGACCCTTTTTGCGGCGCTGAAGCTGGAGAAGTTCGTGATGTCGCTGGTGCTGGCGCTGATCATCCTGGTGGCCACGTTCAACATCGCCTCCAACCTGCTGATGATGAGCGTGGAGAAGCTGCGCGACATCGGCATCCTGCGCGCCATGGGCGCCGGGCCCGGGTTCATCCGGCGGGTCTTCTTCTGGGAAGGCAACCTTATCGCCGTGACCGGCATCACGCTCGGGGTGGCCCTCGGGGTGGGCATTTCCGTTTTCCTGGCGGTCTACCCGGTGGTGGAACTCCCGTCAGATATCTATTACATCACCAAAGTCCCGGTGGAACTGAAGCTGCGCGACATCCTGGCCACCGCGGCCGGCAGTTACGTGCTGTGCATGCTCAGCGCCGTTTACCCGGCGCTGCGGGCTTCCAAGGTGAGCCCGGTGGACGCCATACGCTATGGATAAAGTCGTAGAGATCTCGGCCTTGAGCAAGGCCTACACGCAGGGCCACGAGCAGATCCTGGTGCTCGAGGAACTGAATTTTCACATCGCCAAGGGCGAATTCGTTTCCATCGTCGGGCCGTCCGGGTCGGGCAAGTCCACTTTCCTGAACCTGGTGGGCCTGCTCGACGACGTTTACAGCGGGGAGATCCGCCTTTTCGGCCGCAAGCTGGAGGACCTCTCCGAAGGCGAGAAGGCCGCCCTGCGCCTCAAGAACGTGGGCTTCGTCTTCCAGTTCGATTCGCTGCTGCCGGAATTCACCGTGCTCGAGAACATAGAGATGCCGGCGCGCGTGCTGGGCCAGACGGACCCGGGCCGCGGCCTGGAGCTGCTGCGCCGCTTCGGCCTGGAGGCGATAGCCCATAAATTCCCCATGGAGATCTCCGGCGGCGAAAAGCAGCGGGCCGCCATGCTGCGCGCCCTGCGCAATTCGCCCGCCCTGCTGATTGCCGACGAGCCGACCGGCAACCTGGACCGCCACAACTCCGGCGTTATCCTCGACGACCTGCGCCGCGCGGCCGGCACCGGGGCCGCCGTGCTGATGGTCACCCACAACGAAGAGGCCGCCCGCCGCGCCGACCGGGTGCTGCGCATGGCCGGCGGGAAACTCGAGGAACTGAAGTAGATGAAATACTGCGAGGAATGCCACAAGGCGGCCGCCTCGGTCTTCCTGAAGCTGGCCGTTAACAACAAGGTCACGGAAACGCACCTGTGCCCGGCCTGCGCCGCTAAAAAGGGCATGGGCCTGGGGCTGGAGACCGGCGCCTTCAATATCTCCGATATCGTCGGGAACATGAGCGGCTATTTCAAAGATTTCCTGCCTCCGGAGCGGCGCACGCTGCGCTGCGGCAGCTGCGGCCTGAAATATTCCGAATTCAAGGAGTCCGGCAGGCTGGGCTGCCCGGGCTGCTACGCCAGCTTCGAGTCGCAGCTCACGGAACTGATGACCCGCATCCACGGCGCCGCGCACCACTCGGGCCGGGCTTACGCCGGCGGTGCCGCCCTCAAGTTCTCCAAGGCGGAGGCGGGACGGCGCCTGGAAGAGCTGCGCGCCGAGCTCAAGGCCGCCGTGGATCGCGAGGATTTCGAAGGGGCCGCGCGCCTGCGCGACGCCATGAAGTCCCTGGAGGCCCGCCGTGGCTGAGGGTATAAAGGCTTTCCGCCCGCACGTGACCTGGGCCAACGCCCGGGGCGCCTGGCCGGACATGATCTTCTCCACCCGGGTACGCTTCGCCCGCAATCTCGAAGGCTTCCCTTTTCCCAACCGCGCCGAGCCGCGCCAGCTCGCGGAGATCCGGCGGCTGGCCCTGGCGGCCGCCAAGGCTACCGGGCTTTTCACCCGGGGCCACTTCATAAAGACCGAGGCCCTCGGCCAGCTGGAAAAACGCTTCCTGGTGGAGCGCCACCATATTTCGCACGCCCTCGCCGCTTCCGTGCTGCCCTCCGGGGCCGCGGTCTCCAACGACGAGGACCTGTCGGCGATGGTGAACGAGGAAGACCACCTGCGCCTGCAGTGCCTCTGCTCCGGGTTCGCCATAGAGGACGCCTTCCGTTCTGCCCTGAAGCTTGACGAGGCGCTGGGCAGGGAGCTGCCTTTCGCCTACGGCGGCAAGTTCGGTTTCCTGACGGCCTGCCCCACCAATACCGGCACCGGCATGCGCGTTTCCTGTCTGGCCCACCTGCCGGCCCTGTCCCGCCTGGGGCGCATGCCCCAGGTGCTGGAGAACCTCTCCCACCTCGGGGTTACCGCCCGCGGCATTTACGGCGAGGGCACCTGCGTGCTCGGCGACTTTTACCAGATCTCCAACGCCACCTGCCTCGGCCGCACTGAAGAGGAATTCTGCCACAACATAGACAGGGTGATCCGCAACCTTATCCGGCAGGAAATAGCCGCACGTGAAGAACTCCTGAAGGGGCCGCTGCGCCTGCGCACCGAGGACGCCGTCTTCCGGGCCCTCGGCCTGCTCAAGCACGCCCGGCGGCTTTCCTACGAGGAGTTCATGCAGAACGTCTCCCTGGCCAGGATGGGCGCCGCCATGGGCTGGAACATGGGGGTGGATTTCAGCACCTTCAACCAGGCCACGCTGCTGATGCAGCCGGCCCATATCCAGGCCGCGGCCGGCAAGCCCCTGGACGCCGAGGCGCGCGACGTTTTCCGGGCCGAGTACCTGCGCAAAAAACTGGCCTAGGCCGCGGGCCGGTTCCCTTCCGGCCCTTGACAATTCCCGTCTATCTGCTAAAAAATAGGTAAGGTGAAAAAAGGCCTTTCCGTTCTCCTGTTGTCCGTCCTGCTTTCGGGGCAGGCCGGTATTCTTTTTGCCTCCGGGGACGGCACGGTAATGATACAGGGTTTTCACTGGACTTCCTGGCGCTCGGCCCCCTGGTGGGGGGAAGTAGGCCGGAGGTCCAGGGAACTCTCCGCCGCCGGCATAAACCTGGCCTGGCTGCCGCCTTCTTCCGATTCGCTGTCCCCCGAGGGCTACCTGCCCCGCAAACTCTCCCTGCAGGATTCTTCCTACGGCACCGCGGCCCAGCTCGGGGCGGCGGTGAAGTCGCTGCACGCGGCCGGCATAAAGGTGATCGCCGACGTGGTCCTCAACCACAGGGTCGGCTCCTCCGATTGGGCGGATTTCACCCTGCCCGCCTGGGGGGCGGACTCGGTCTGTTCGGACGATGAGTGGGGAAAGGGCAAAGGCTCCCCGGATACCGGCAAAGGCTTTCACGCCGCGCGGGACATAGACCATACCAAACCTTATGTGCGGGAATCCCTGAAGGCCTGGCTGAACGGCCTGCGCGACTCCACCGGCTACGACGGCTGGCGCTACGATTACGCGCGCGGCCTGGCGCCCCGCTTCCTGCTGGAGTATAACAGGGCCACCGCCCCTTCCTTCGCGGTGGCGGAGATCTGGGACGACCTGGACGTCAACAACGCCGACGCCCACCGCCAGGCCCTGACCGACTGGATGGACGCGGTGAACGGGGAGATCAAGGTCTTCGATTTTACCACCAAAGGGGTCCTCCAGCAGGCCCTGCTCTCAGGTGAACTCTGGCGCCTTGCGGACAAGGACGGCCGCCCCGCCGGGCTGCTGGGCTGGTGGCCCGCCAACGCCGTGACCTTTCTTGACAATCACGACACCGGCCCCAGCCCCGAAGGCAAACTGCAGGACAAGGGCTGGCCGTTCCCGTCCAACAAGGTCATGGCAGGCTACGCCTACCTGCTCACCCATCCCGGCGTACCCTGTATCTATTGGCCGCATTTCTTCGACTGGGGCCTGAAGGGAGAGATCTCAAAACTTATCGCCATCCGCCGGGCCGCCGGGCTCGGTTCCACCAGCCCGGTTTCCATAGCCAGGGCGGAGCAGGGGCTTTACGCCGCCTTCATCGACACCAAGGTAGCCCTAAAACTGGGCGACAGGGCCTGGTCCCCCGGGGCCGGCTGGACCCTGGCCGCCTCAGGCGCCGGGTACATGGTCTGGACCCGGTAGCTCCGCCGCTGTTGCTTTCTGACGCTATTTATAATTAAATAGTATCCATGTATCAGAAGCACTGGAACCTGAAAAAACTCCCCTTTGAAAACACTCCCGATACCGAATTTTTCTTCGAATCGGAAAAGCACGAGGAAGCTTTTTCACGGCTTTCCTACGTGGTAGACGAGAAGAAAGCCTGCGCCGTGATCACCGGCGCCTACGGCACCGGCAAAACCCTCATCCTGAAGTCCCTTGAAAGGCAGTTCAAGAAGAAGGGGTACGTCTTCTCTTTCGTCACCAACCCGCGCCTGGACGACCTGGGCCTGCTGAAGATCATCCTCCATAATTTCACCGGCTACAACGTGCCCAAGCAGAAAGAGGACGTGCTGATGGGTATCGAGCGCTTCCTGCGAGACACCTTCCAGGACGGCAAGCACGTGGTGGTGGCTATCGACGAGGCCCAGCTCATAAACGACGAGAGCGTCTTCGAAGAACTGCGCCTGCTGCTCAATTTCCAGACCGAGACCCGCTTCCTGCTGACGCTGATCCTCAGCGGCCAGCCCGAGCTGAAGGAAAAACTGGATTCCAACAAGCAGTTCAGCCAGCGCGTCACCCTCAGCTACCACCTCAAGCCGCTGGACTTCGAGGAAACCAAGAAGTACGTGGAGCACCGGCTGGAAGTGGCCGGCGCCGCGGAGAATATTTTCGACGGGAAGGCCATGGACCTGCTCTACGAGCGCTCCGGCGGCATCCCGCGCTGGATAAACAACATCGCCAACATGAGCATGCTGGCGGCTTTCTCCAAGGGCGAGCGGCTCATTACCGCCGATCTCGTGGCGGAAGGCGTCGAGAGCAGCAGGTAAGAGAGGGCACATGAAGATTTTGGGCATAGGCGCGCATCCCGACGACCTCGAATTCGGCTGCGGCGGCACGCTGCAGAAGCTGGCCTCCAACGGCCACAAGGTCCACATGCTGGTGATGACCCAGGGCTCCGTGGGCGGCGACCCGAGGGTGCGCCTGCTCGAGCAGAAGAAGGCCGCCGCCATGCTTAACGCGAAACTCTACTGGGGCGGCTTCGAGGATACCGGCGTCGTTCTCGGCCGGGAACTGATCCGTTCCGTGGAGAAGCACGTGGAAGACATCAAGCCCGACGTGGTTTTTGTCAACCACGCCGTTGACACCCACCAGGACCACCGCAGCGTGGCCAAGGCCGTGGAGACCGCGGCCCGCTACATGAAGAACCTGCTTTTTTACGAAGTTCCCACCACGATGGATTTTAATCCCGGGGTTTTCGTGGACATCGGCCCCGTCATAACCAAAAAGGTCAACCTGCTGAAGTGCCACCGTTCGCAGGTCTACAAGACCCGGGTAAAGAACCTTTCCATAATCGAAAGCGCCAAGGCCGCCGCCATGTTCCGCGGCTACCAGGACCGCGTTAAGTACGCGGAGGGTTTTGTGCCGCGGCGCCTGCTGCTGGATCAGCTCCTGGACTGTAAAAAATGACGAGCCGGCGGCTGGGCGGATTTTTTTCCTTTTCCGTGCTCGCGGTGCTGCTCGTAATGCTGCCGCCGGGCGGCTTTTCCGCCTGGACCTGGACCGAAGGCCTGCGCTGGTCCTACCTGTTCCTCATAGCCATGTCCGCTTCGCTGCTGCTGACCCCTGTCAGCGGCTGGCTGGCCCGCCGCCTCGGGGCGATGGACGTGCCGGACGCGCGCAAGGTGCATACCGTGCCCGTGCCCCGGACCGGCGGCCTGGCCGTTTACCTGGCCTTCATGGCCGCCCTGCTGCGCAACCAGCAATTCTCCCGGGAGATCTGGGGGATAATGATAGGCGGCACCATGATCTTCGTGCTCGGGTTCGTGGACGATTGCCGCGGCCTGTCGGCCCGGACCCGCATCTTCTGGCAGCTCCTGGCGGCTTTCATCGTCACCCTTTTCGGCCTTCACCTGAGCTTCCCTCTTAAGCTGCCGTTCGGCGCCGGTATCTCCGCCGTGCTGTCCGTGATCTGGCTGGTGGGGATAGTGAACGCCTTTAATTTCATGGACGGCATCGACGGCCTGGCCTCGACGATGGGCGCCGTCTGCGCCCTGCTGTTCCTGGGCATCGGCTGGAATTCCAGCCAGTTCCCGCTCTCTTTCATTTCCGCGGCGCTGGCCGGGGCCTGCGCCGGCTTTCTCCGCTTGAACTGGCGGCCCGCCTCCATTTTCCTGGGCGATTCCGGGTCCACGTTCATCGGGTTCATTCTCGGCTGCCTGGCGCTTTACGGCGGCTGGGCCACCGACAACCCGGCCGTGGCCTTTTCTACGCCGCTGCTCGTCCTGGGCATTCCCATCTTCGACATCATCTATACCACCGTTTCCCGGGTGCGCAACGGCAGCGTGGCGAGCGTCAGGGAGTGGCTGGAGTACACCGGCAAAGATCATTTTCACCACCGCCTGATGAAGCTGGGGCTCGGCGTGGAGCAGACGGTAGGGTTCATAGTCCTGCTCAACGTCTGCCTCGGGCTCGGGGCGTGGACCATCCGCCACACCGGCTCCACGCTGGGCACCTGGCTGCTGCTGGCGCAGAGCGTGATGATCTTCCTGGTGGTGGTGGTGCTGATGCTGCTGGGCCGGGAGATAGTCCCGGAAAAGGAATTGCGCCGATGAAAGACGCCGTGATAAAGAAATTTTCGGTCAGCGAACTGGACGCCGAACTGTTCACCCCGTTCACCATCTCCACCGGCAGCCACCGCAGTATGGAGAACGCCGTTTTCTCCCTGGAGGCGGCCGACGGCACCAGGGGCTTCGGCGAGGCCGCGATAGCCACGCATATAACCGGCGAAACCAGGGAAAAGACCATGCGCAGCCTCGAGAAGGCCGGCGCGCTGCTGGCCGGGCGCGACGTTTCCGACTACCTGGGCGCGCTGTGCGCCCTGGAAAAGCTCCTCGACGGGAACCGGGCCGCGCTGGCCGCGGCTGAAATGGCGGTGCTGGACCTGGCGACCCGCCGGCAGGGGATCTCGCTCTGGAAATTCTTCGGCGGCAGGACCGCGAAGGTCAAGACCGACGTGACCGTGGTGATAGGCGGGGCGGACGCGGCTTACGGGTTCACGCTCAAGATGCGCCGCAGGGGATTCAGGATCTTCAAGATCAAGACCGGCGTGGACATGGACGAGGATTTCCGCCGGCTGGAGGCGGTCCGGAAGGCCGCCCCGGGCTGTGCGGTCTACCTGGACGCCAACTGCGCCTACTCCGCCGGCGAGGCGGAGAAGTTCCTTAAGGAACTGATGCGCCGCGGCATCCGCCCGGAGGTAGTGGAGCAGCCGGTGAAGAAGGACGATATCGACGGGCTCGCTTACCTTTCGCGGCGCCTGCCCATGCCAGTCTGCGCCGACGAGTCCGCCTATTCTCTTGACGACGTTTACCGGCTGATCCGCCGCGGCGCCGTCACCGCGGTGAACATAAAACTGACCAAACTGGGCTTTTTGCGCGCTCGGGAAGTCTGGGCGCTGGCCCGGGCCAAAGGCATAAAACTCATGATGGGGGAGATGCTCGAGAGCGAGCTGGCCTCCTGCGCGGCGGCCCAGTTCGCCGCCGGCCTCGGCGGTTTCGATTTCATAGACCTGGATACGCCTTTCTTCATAAAGAACAGCGGCATGAAAGGGGCCTCTTTCCTGTCCTCCGACGGGGTGTATTCCCTGGATAAGGTTAAAAGCGGCATCGGGATCGTGCCCGGGAGCGCCAGATGAAATCCCTGACTTGCGCGCTGCTGCTGGCGCTTTCCGCCGCTCCGGCCGCGGCCCAGGCCCCGGAGGAGCTGCCGGGGATGGCCGCCCTGCCTGACCTCGGCGATCTGCCGGAGCCTACGCGCTACCTGGCCGGCTACGTCTCGGCCGCCGGCGGCTGGGCGGTGCCTTTCGGCGGGCATTGGGGCGACAAGACTTCCGGCTTCAAGCCTTCCCAGGCCTTCAGTCTTTCCGCCGCCCGGCGGGTGGACGAGCTTTTGGGCTACGGCCTGGAAACCACCTACGCTTGGAACCATGTCAACCGGGACCTGGCGGACCTGAAGGTGAAGATCTTCGCGCTGACGCCCTTCGTCCGCCTCTCCTTCCCCGAGGGCGACACGCTTTATTACGGGGTGCTCGGGGCGGGGCTTTACCAGTGGAACCAGCCTTCCTACACCGCGGCCGGCGCCAGGTACTCCTCCGATTCCGGCTCCAGCGCGGGCATGAACCTGGGCGGGGGGGTGTCGTACCCTTTCTGGTTCGGAACGAGGCTGGGCCTGGACCTGCGCTGGCACCATATCTTCAACATGGAAGGCAGCAATTTCAAACTGGACACGGCCGACACCTTTAACGTCCTGCTGGCCCTGCATTACGGCGTCTGGAAAGATAAGAAGTAGGTCTGTAGAAGTAGGTCTTGACAATCGCCGTTTTGTCTGCTAAAACATAGTTGGACGCCGGCATAGCCGGCCTCCACCTGTGAACTCCCCGAAGGAAGGGGACGCGAAAACCCGCCAAAAGCGGGTTTTCGCATTTAGGGCCCCTTGGCGCTTTCCGCGCATTTCCCTAATTAGTATAATTTATATATATAAAGCCGCCCCCCGCGGGGGCCTTGCGATTTAACTCACGGAGGACCTATGGGAAAATTCGTAGAATGCGTGCCTAACTTCAGCGAGGGCCGGGACCTGGCCAAGATCAACGCCATCGTGGACGCCGCCCGGGCCATTCCCGGCGTGCTCGTGCTGGACGTGGAAAAAGACGCTGACCACAACCGCACCGTGCTCACCTTCATAGCCCCCGTGGAGACCGCCGCCGACGCCATGTTCGCGGTCACCAAGAAGGCCGCCCAGCTTATAGACCTCAACCACCACAAGGGGGAGCATCCCCGCATGGGCGCCACCGACGTGGCCCCGTTCATCCCGATAATGGATTCCACCATAGAGGACTGCATAAAGCTGGCCGAGAAGGCCGGCGAGCGCATAGGCAAAGAACTCAACATCCCGGTTTACCTCTACGACCGCGCCGCCAAGTTCGAGCACCGCAAGGACCTGGCCAAGGTGCGCAAGGGCCAGTTCGAAGGCCTGAAGGAAGTCATAGGCAAGGATCCGGAGCGCGTGCCGGACTTCGGTCCCAACCATATCCACCCCACCGCCGGCGCCATGGCCGTGGGCGCCCGCAACCAGATCGTGAATTTCAACGTCAACCTGAACACCACCGACATGGAGTTCGCCAAGGGCCTGGCCAAGAAGATCCGCACGTCGGGCGGCGGCCTGCCGGCCCTGCGCGCCAAGGAGATCTTCCTGGAATCCAAGGGCCAGGTGCAGATGTCCACCGTGCTGACCGATTACAAGACCACGTCCATCAAAAAGGTCATGGACGAGATGCAGAAGGACCTCGGGCCCAAGGGCATAACCGTTACCGGCACCGAGCTCATCGGCCTGACCACCCAGGACGCCATCACCGATTACGCCGTGGAGAACCTGCAGGTGCAGGGCTTCAACAAGGCCGACCAGGTCCTGGAGACCAAGCTGCTGAAGCTCCTCTCCTCCTGGCAGGCCGGCGCGGGCCTCTTCGTGGACGCGCTCGCAAACACCGATCCCACCCCCGGCGGCGGTTCGGCGGCCGGCGTCAGCGGCGCCATGGGCTGCGCCCTCGGCCAGATGGCCATAGGCATTACTCTGCGCGGCAAGAAGCTCGACGAGGCCAAGAAGCCGGCCCTGCGCGAGCTCAATGACCGGCTGGGCGGGCACAAGGCCGCCCTGCAGAGCTGCGTGGCGGAAGACGCCGCCTCCTTCGACGGCTTCATGGAAGCCATGAAGATCCCCAAGGACAACCCCGAGCGCAAGGTGAAGATGCAGGCCGCTCTCAAGCACGCGGCCGAAGTGCCGCTCAAGACCGCGCGCCTGGCCTCCGAGGCCATGGCCGGGCTTACGGTCTGCCACGGCTCCATCTCCTCCCACGTGATGAGCGACTACCGCAGCGCCCGCTACCTGCTGGAAGCGGGTATCCGCTGCGCCGCCGAGAATGTTTTCATCAACGCCGAGGGCATAGAGGACAAAGCCTTCGCGGAGAAGATAGTCTCAGAAGTGAAAGGCTATATAGCCTCCTGCGAAGCGGTAAAGGCCTGATTTCAAGGAGAACGAACTGAATGGCAAGCATGGACACGATCTCACGCAACCTGATGCTGGACAGCCTTAAGGAGTACGCCAAACGGCGCATTCCCTACGACCTGCTGCGCGAACTGGACGAAAAGAACGAATTCCCGGCCGAGATACTCAAGGAAATGTACCAGCACGACGTGCTGGGCCTGCACCTGCTGATGGTGCCCGCCGAGTACGGCGGCGTTTCGGGAGGCACCTTCGACATCTACCGCGTCTGCGAACTGCTCGCCCGCATAGACCTGGGCATCGCCACCGGCGTGTTCGCCACCTTCCTCGGCACCGACCCCCTCAACGTGGGCGGCACCGAGGAGCAGAAGGAAAAATGGCTGCGGCGCATAGCTTCGGAGAACCTGCTGGTGGCCTACGGCGCCACCGAGGCCGACGCCGGCAGCGACCTGGTGAACCTGCGCACCCGCGCCGAACACGTGGTGAAGAACGGCAAGATCGTCGGCTACAACGTCACCGGCAACAAGCAGTGGATCTCCAACGGCGGCGTGGCGGACCTCTATACCATCCTCGCGCTGGCCCCCGGCGGCCCTTCGTGGTTCCTGGTGGAACGCAACATGGAAGGGTTCAGCCCGAACAAGCACGAGGACAAGCACGGCATCCGCCTTTCCAACACCGCCGGGCTGTCGCTCGACAACGTTTACGTCCCCGCCGAGAACCTCATAGGCATGGAAGAAGGCAAAGGCCTGCTGCAGGCCCAGGCCGTGTTCGGCTATACCCGCGTGATGGTGGCCGCCTTCGGCCTCGGCGCGGGCGAAGAGGCGCTGGAACAGGCTATCCGCTACAGCCAGCAGCGCATCCAGGGCGGCGGTCCGCTGTCCGACAAGCAGGGCTACACCCATAAGCTGCTGGTGCCCAACTACGTGCGTATGGAAGGCGCGCGTTCCTATATCGAATATACCTCGCAGCGCCTGGACTCCGGAGAGCACGGCCTGCAGACCGAAGGCGCCATCGCCAAGTACGGCGCCTCCGAGTGGGGGAACAAGGCGGCCGACGACGCCATTCAGGCGCTGGGCGGCTACGGCTACACCAAGGACTTCCCCGTAGAGAAGATCAAGCGCGACATCAAGATCTGCTGCATCTATGAAGGTACCAGCGAAGTGCTGGAGATGACCATCTACCGCGGCCGCTGGCAGGAGCACTTGAAATCACGCGGGCGGTATTACCTGGACATGGCCGACCGCCTGGACCAGGTGCACGCCGAGGAGCCGAAGGCCGGCGCCCACGCCGCCGCCCTCGCCCTGCGGGCGCTAGGCGCGGTGCTGGAAGAGTGCCGCGTGCAGAAGCTCACCCGCCACCAGCACGTCACCTTCAAGCTCGGCAAGCTGATCTGCGCCGCCGAGACCGCCGCCATCTTCTCCACGGCCGCCGCCGCGAAGAAATACAGCGAGACGGTGCGCTTCGACCGCGAAGGCTGGCAGGCCATGGCCCGCGTCTTCGCCCGCGAAGCGGCTCTCAACACCGCCCTGGAGGGCCTCGCCCTCGTGCAGGGCGCGGCGGAAACGCCCGGCAACCTGGCCGACGCGGTCAACATAGAAGCGGTACAGGCCGAACAGAAAGGCATGATCGCCGACATGGACCTGGTAGCGGCCAAGCTCAAACAGACGTTCAAGGCCAAATAATTTAAGGAGACAACATGCATATAGCGGTAATGATCAAACAGGTTCCCGACTCCACCGAGGTGAAGATAAACCTCGAGACGGGCACGCTGATACGCGCCGGGGTGCCGAGCATCCTCAACCCCTACGACCACTTCGCGCTGGAAGCGGCGCTGGAGCTCAAGAAGAAGCACGATTTCAAGGTGACGGTCATCTCCATGGGCCCGCCCCAGGCCAAGAGCGTGGTGCAGCTGGCACTGGCGCTCGGCGCCGACGAGGGCGTGCTTCTCTCCGACATGGCCTTCGCCGGTTCCGACACCTGGGCCACTTCCTACGCGCTGGCCAAAGGTATAAAGAAGATCGGCAAGGTGGACATCATCTTCAGCGGCATGCAGGCCATAGACGGCGACACCGCCCAGACCGGACCCGGCGTGGCGCAGCAGCTGGGCATCCCCCAGATCACTTTCTGCGAGCACGTGGACGTGGACGGCCGCAGGGTGCTGGCCCGCAAGCAGATCGACGGCGGCCATGAACTGCAGGAAGCCCGCCCCCCGGTGCTGCTGACCATGATCATGGGCAAGGACTACGCGCCCAAGCACCCGTCTTTCCTGGCCGTAAGCGGCTCTCTCAAGAAGCCGTTCCACGTCTGGAGCGCGGCCGACATAGGCGCGGAGCCGCAGTACCTCGGCCTCAAGGGCTCGCCCACGCAGGTCAACAAGATCTATCCGCCGCCGCAGAGGGAGAAGGCGGCCATGTTCTCCGGCTCCGGCCAGGAGAGCGTGGAAAAGATACTGGAGATAATGAAGCGCGAGCATTTCACGGAGTAAGCCCGCGGTCGACTACACTTTTCAGGAGAAAACGATGATCGAAGTTTCCAAAAAATGCATAGGCTGTTCCAAGTGCGTGCCGGTCTGTCCTTTCGCGGCCATCAACATGATAGACAGGAAGGCGGTGATGAACGAGGCCTGCACCCTGTGCGGCGCCTGCGTCCAGGTCTGCCCGGTACAGGCCATCACCATCACCCGCGAGGAGGGGGCTTCCCGCGACCTCTCCGGCTACAAAGGCGTCTGGGTGTACGTGGAACTCTCCGAGACCGGGGATAAGACCCATCCCAAGAAGATCAAACAGGTCACCTTCGAGCTGCTCTCCGCCGGGCGGCGCCTGGCCGATGAGCTGGGCGAAGAGCTCTGCGCGGTGCTGATGACCGACAAGGACCAAAATTACGCCAAGGAACTCGGTGCCTACGGGGCCGACAAGGTGTACATGGTGGAGCACGACGAGTTGTTCGAATACAATACCGACATCTTCTCCACTGTGATGGTCTCGCTGGTCACCCGCCATAAACCTTCCGTGATACTTTACGGCGCCACCATCCAGGGCCGCGACCTGGCCCCGCGCGTGGCCTCCACGCTTTACGTTGGCCTGACGGCCGACTGCACGGCGCTGGCCATCAAGGACGGCCTGCTGCTGCAGAGCCGCCCCGCCTTCGGCGGCAACATCATGGCGGACATCCTCGCCCCCAATTCCAGGCCGCAGATGGCCACCGTGCGCCCGAACGTCATGAAGATGGGCGAGCCGGTGCACGGCCGTTCCCCGCTGGTGGTGCGCGAGAGCGCCAAGCTCGACCGTAGCCTTCGCCGGGTGAAGGTGCTGGAGCGCAAGATCGCCCACGACGCCGCCGCCGTGAAGATAGAGAACGCCAATATCATCGTCTCCGGCGGACGCGGCATGAAGACCAAGGACAAGTTTAAACAGTTGGAGGAACTCTCTAAGCTGCTGGGCGGCGTGGTGGGCGCCTCCCGCGCCGCGGTGGACCTCGGCTTCAAAGAGAAGACCCACCAGGTGGGCCAGAGCGGCACCACCGTTTCCCCGAAGCTTTATCTCTCGTTCGGCATCTCGGGCGCGGTGCAGCATATAGTCGGCATGAAGGCGTCGGACGTCATCATAGCCGTCAACAAGGACCCGAACGCGCCGATCTTCAATGTGGCGAAATACGGCATAGTGGGGGACGCGCACGAGATCGTCCCCAAACTTACGGAAGCGCTGAAGAAACTTAAAAAGTAAGAGGTCGCGGCTAAGGCGGGCGCGGTGCGCCCGCCGTTATGTGATGACGCTGCTCAACAGGCTGCTGCTGATCGTGTTCGGGGCCGGGCTTATCCCGATAGTCCCGGCCGGCGTATTCCTTTTCTATTTCCAGGCCCGGGCCAAGCAGGATATCTCCAGCCTCCACCGCAACGTCTCCCAGATGGGGTCGCTCATGATGGAGCGCGAAGCGCAGGACCTGTCCCGCCGTTTCGAAAGGATGTGGGACCCCGACGCGGCCTATGTCAGCCAGGCCGGCCTGGAGAAGGCCCTCAAGCGCAATCCCGAATTCCTCTACCTGGCCTTTACCGGGCCCGAAGGCCGCGAACTGCTGAGCGGCGGGGTGCCTGAACTCAAGCGCTACCTCGGCTACCTCGACCTGGCCGGGGACCCTCTTTTCCTGAAAGCCGCCGCCTCCGGCAAAGCCGCCCTCGGGCACCTGGAGATGGTGTACGACATGCCGGTCTGCCGCCTGGTCTATCCGGTGGGCAACGGGTATTACGCTTTCGCGGCCGTCAACCTGCGCGACCTCTTCGAGAAGCTGCGCGCCCAGCGCATAGGCCCCACCGGCGGGCTGCTGCTCTCAGACTCCGACGGCCGCGCGCTGCAGCTGTCCGGCGCGTTGGAGGAGTTCGAGGCCGCCGACGTACGCCGTATCCTCGCCCGCGGCCACCAGTTCGAGATAGAGGGCCGCAAGGAGAAATACATCGGCGCCGCCGCCGCGGTGCGCGGTTTCGACCTTTTCGTGATAGCGCTTGAGGGCCGGGCGGAGGCTTTTTCCGGGGTGAACCGGCTGGCCTGGCTGATGGCCTTCTTCATGCTGGCCATGGCCACCGCTTTCTACTTTTCAGCCCTGCTGTTCGCCCGCCGCCTGGGCGTGCCGGTGGGCGCCCTGATGGCCGGCGCCGCGCGCGTATCCTCGGGAGATTTCAAGACTACCGTACAGGAGAGCACCGAATTCGCCGAGCTCTCCGCCCTGCTGCGCGCCTTCAACTCCATGATGCGGGAAGTGGACCGCTACCATGGCATCCAGGTGGAGAAGGTCTTCGAGGAAAAGCAGAAACTCGAGCTCCTGGTAAGCCTCATCCACGACGCTATCATCCTTTGCGATCTGCGGGGGGAACTGCTCTACGCCAACGCTTCCGCCAGGGAACTCCTGGGCGCCGAAAGCGCCGCGCCCGGAGAGAACGAGACGATCCGGCGAAAAATAGCCGGCCTGGTGGCCAAACGGGCCGCCTCCGGCAGCGGGGTGGTTGAGCTGGAGTCAGGGGGCGAGAAAAAATTCTACCGGGCCAGCGTGCAGACGCTCGCCGCAAAAACGCAGAGCCCCGCCGTCTTCATGGTGCTGCGGGATATCACCCTGGAGCGCAGGATGCAGCAGATGAAGGAGGAGTTCTTCCACTCCGTGGCGCACGACCTTCGCGCCCCCCTGCTGACGATGCAGGGCTATATAAAACTCCTGGAAAAGGAATTCAAGCCGGAAGCGAAGCAGGCCGGTTACGTGCGCAGCGTGAAGGATTCCAGCGACCGGCTTTTCAAGCTGCTGGAGAACATCCTGGATATTTCCCGGATGGAAGCCGGCCAGCTCCGCCCGGACCTGAGCAAGCTCGGCGCGGCCGGGTTCCTCGAGGAAGCCGCGGGCTCTTTCAATGCCCTGTTCGAAGAAAAGAAGATAAATTTCACCATAGAGACTTCCGGCGCTGGGCGGGCGGAATTCTCCGCCGATTCTTCGCTGCTGCGCAGGGTAGTGGAGAACCTCTTGTCCAACGCGTGGAAATTCACGCCTGAGGGGGGGAAGGTCTCCGCTTCGGTCAAGGCGGAGGGCGGGACCCTGACGTTCGAAGTGGCGGACAGCGGGCCCGGTATTCCGGCGGACCAGTTGGAAGCGGTTTTCGAGAAGTATAAGCGGCTCAAGTCCGGCGCGGGCGAGAACGGTTTCGGCCTGGGTCTCGCTATAGCGCGCAAGATAGTGGAACTGCACGGAGGGACGATCCGCTCCGTAGCCCGCGAAGGCGGCGGGGCCGTGTTCGTTTTTACGGTGCGGCAGGCATAAGCTGCGGACGGCGGCATAGGGTAAAAGGGGATAGTTATGCAAAAACAAAAAGCGGGGCAGGAAAGCGGCAAGGTCCTTTACGGTTTCTGCCTGGTATTCACATTGTTCGTCCTTTTCAGCTTTGTGATAGACTCATGGCTTCAGACCGGCTGGTGGATACGCGGCATGGATAATAAATGGGCGGACGCCCGCCGCAAACTTCCCAGCCTGTTCTCCCTTTCCGAGGGCGACGACTACAAGGCCGGCATTGGAAAGTACTTTAACCACGATGCTGACGAAAGGATCTCCATAGTAGCCATAGACGAACATACCGTGGCGAAACTGGGATACCCTTTCAAGCGCAAGCATTACGCCACCCTGATAGAGAAACTCAATAAGGCCGGGGTCAAGGCGATAGGCGTGGACGTGCTGATCTTCGACTCCGACCGGGACGATAAAGTAAGCGACCAGGCCATGGTAGAAGCCGTTCGCAAGGCCGGCAACGTGGCCGTGTTGGCCGCGGTCAATCCGCAGACCGAACAGGTCCAGTACCCCATCAAGGGCCTGGGCGAGGCCGCCAAGTACCTCTCCCATCCCCATGTGGAACGGAACATAGAGGCTAACGGCGAGGTGCGCAAACTCAGTCTTTTCAGTGAAGGTATATTCTATAAAGACCTCAAGATAAGGACCCGTTGCGGCAAGGAGTGCGAGGGAGTGGGCCTGCCTCTGCTGGCCTTGGCCACCTACGCTATTTACAGCGGGAAATCTCTTTCAGAGCTGGAGCAGCGGTACGGTACGTCTCCCAAGTACCTGAATTTTCGAATTCCCAACGACCGGCCATACCACCCTGGCTGGGCCAAGGAACCGAAGATAAACAACTCCGTGTACCGGCATATTTCGGTGCTGGACATCATGGAGGGGAAACTGGGGGAGGAAGAAAGAAAGGCGCTCGCCGGCGGCATCGTTCTGATCGGTTCGACCGCTCTTGGCGCCTACGACCACTATCCCTCGCCGTTCTACGCCTCATGGCCCGGGGTAGAGGTTCACGCCAATGCCATAGACAACATGCTCCACTCCGACTTCGTGAAGCCGCTGGCCAGGTCTTTGGTGTTATTCATAACGGTATTGATAATCTGGATACCGGCCCTGATGGCGCGCAGCTCCATAAAAGCTATTTCCATCACTTCCGGTTCGATAGTGGTCGGCATGATGATCCTGAACTTTATCGCGATGACCAGGCTTACCGACATGCCGTACTTCAGTCTTATGGTCTCGTTGCTGGTGCCTTTCGTTTTTGTAACGGTTTACAAGGCTGTCATCGAGGGCCGCGAGAAGCGCTGGATCAAGAATACCTTCGGACAGTACCTTTCCCCAAAAGTCGTGGACCTGATCACCAAGGACCCGTCCAAGCTCTCGCTGGGCGGCGAGAAGCGCGACATGACGGCCTTCTTCCTGGACCTGGCCGGGTTCACCACCATGTCCGAGAAGCTGTCCCCCGAAGAGCTGACCGCCATGCTGGTGGAATATCTCTCGGCGTTCACGGACGTCATCCTGAAGTACGACGGCACGGTGGATAAATACATCGGCGACTGCGTGGTGGCCTTCTGGAACGCCCCTCTGGACCAGGCCGACCACCGCAAGCTCGGCGTGCTGGCGGCCATAGACTGCCAGAAGGAGATGGCGCGCCTCAACGAGTCGCTCACCCAGTTCACCATAAAGCCCAAATGCCGCGTGGGCGTCAATTCGGGCCCGATGGTAGTGGGCAACATGGGTTCCCGGTCCCGCCTTTCCTATACCGTCATGGGCGATTCCGTGAACATGGCCTCGCGCATGGAAGGCGCCAACAAGTTCTTCGCCTCCAAGATCATGACCAGCGAGTACACCTTCGCGGACATCAAGGACTTCTTCGACTACCGGTACCTCGGCAGCATCAGGGTGGTCGGCAAGACCATTCCCGTCAAGGTCTACGAGCCCTTCGCCAAGAAGGGGGAAGCCCCCGCGGACGTGAAGGAGATGCTCAAGCACTACGAGGCCGGCATCGCCAAGTTCGACAAGGGCGACTTCAAGGCGTCCCTCAAGGACTTCAAGGCCGCGCTGGCCGCCCGTCCCGGCGACGGGCCCTCGCAGTTCTACATAGATACAGTAGAACAGTACATGAAAGAGGTGCCAAAGGACTGGGACGGTTCGTTCAACCTGACCTCAAAGGGCTAAATGACCATATTCTGGCGCCTTTTACTCTCGCACCTGCTGGCGGATTTCACGCTGCAATTCGACGTCGTGAACCGCATGAAGCGCGACAACGCGTGGGGCATGCTGATCCACTGCGGGACCCACCTGCTCACGGCCTTCGCCCTCCTCTGGCCTTACCTGGGGGACGTCTGGTTCGGCCTGGGGCCGGTCCCCGTGAACGGCTGGTGGGCGCTGGCGGTCATGTTCGTCGTCCATTTCATAGTGGACGAGGTGCGGGTCTTCACCATGAAGCGCCTGGGCTGGCGGGACGGGACGGTCAGTTTCCTGGCGGACCAGGTGCTCCACGTCTACGTGCTGTTCATGATCTCCCCTATAGTCATACCCGGCAAGGACATGCTGCTGCCGGAAAAGTGGATCGGGATAGCCTGCATGCTGGTGCTGGTGGCCCACTTCACCACGGTGCTGATCTACTTCGTGGAAAAGGATTTCCTGGGGAAAAGTTTCCCGCGCTTCGATGAGAAATACTTCCTCATCTTCGAGCGGGTGGTCCTCTGGGCGTTCTTTTTCGTGGACGGGTACTGGTGGGTCCCTTTCGCGCTGGCCTGGGTGGCGCAGCTCTTCTACGTGAAGAAAAAACGCATCATAGACCTTTCGGCCGCCAACGTGGCGTTGAACGTGGCCATTACCGCCGGGCTGGGCCTTTGGACCAGGTACATCTACTACGGGCGCCTGTAGAGGGCGCGGCAGTTCATGACAACAGAGACCATAGAAAAACAGCGGATAGAGGAAGCCGTTTTTACGTTCATCGACGTAGAGACCACCGGGCTGTCGCCCCGCTCGGCGCGGGTCTGCGAGGTGGCCTCCATCAGTTTTCGCGGGACCGAGCGCGTAGGCACGCTGGCGGAGCTGGTCAATCCGGGCCTGCCGATCCCCCCGGAAGTCTCCAGGATACACGGCATTACCGACGAGATGGTGCGCCACAGCCCTTCCTTCGGCGCCGTGGCCCCGCGGCTCCTGGCCGCCCTGGAAGGGTCCGTGATAGTGGCGCACAACGCCGAGTTCGACCTGGGTTTCCTGAACATGGAGTTCGAGCGGGTCGGCCTGCGCTTCCCGGAACTCCCGGTGCTGGACACTCTGGTGCTCGCCCGCCGCAACTGGAAATTCCAGAGCAACCGCCTCGGCAACATCGCCAAGGAACTGAATATTTCCAGCGAGGGCTGGCACCGCGCCCTCTCCGACGTGGAGATGACGCGCAAGATCTTCGAACATTTCATAACGGCCTTCCGGGCCGCGGGCGCGGCCACCGTGGCCGACCTGATACAGAAGAGCAAAGGAAAAACATCATGACGAAACCTTTTCTACTCGGTTCCACCCCGGACATCGTGGACTTCGCCGAAGTGGCGTACGGCTTCCGGCGCCTGGCGATCCCGCCCAAAGCCCTGAAGCTCATAGAAAGCCGGAGGGCCAAGCTGGAGGCGCTGCTCGCCGAGGACCGCGTCATGTACGGCATCAATACCGGGTTCGGCGAGCTGGCCAGCCAGCGCGTTTCCACGGAGAGCCTCAAGGCGCTGCAGGTGAATTTGATCCGCAGCCACGCCTGCGGCGTGGGCGACCCGCTGGAAGACGCCGAGGCCGCGGCCCTCGTCTTCGCCCGGGCCAACGAGCTGGCCATGGGCAATTCCGGTGTCCGGCCGGTGGTGATAAGGCGCCTCATGGACCTGGTCAATAAGGGCGTCATCCCGTTCATCCCTTCCAAGGGCTCGGTGGGCGCCAGCGGCGACCTGGCCCCTTCGGCCCACATGGCGCTGGTCCTGATAGGCGAAGGCTACGCCAAGTTCCGCGGCGAGGACGGGTGGCGCGCTTCGGCGGCGGTGCTGAAGAAGGCCGGCATAAAGCCGATAGAACTCGCCGAGAAAGAGGGCCTCGCCCTCATAAACGGCACCCAGGCCATGAAGGCGGTGGGGGGGCTGGCGGTCTTCGAGGCCATGAACCTCTTCTCCGCGTCGGTGCTGACCGGCGCCATGAGCCTGGAAGCCCTCAAAGGCACGCCGGTGGCTTTCGACCCGCGCATCCACGCCCTTAAGCCCCACCGCGGCCAGCAGGCCGTGGCGGCGAAGCTGCTGGAACTGCTGAAGGGCAGCCAGATCCGCGCGTCCCACAAGGCCTCCGACAAACGCGTGCAGGACCCTTATTCCCTGCGCTGCATGCCGCAGGCCATGGGCGCGGCCAGCGACTCCCTGGAATACGCGCTGGACGTTTTTGAGACGGAGCTCCGCAGCGTCACGGACAACCCGCTCGTTGTCGCGGGCAAGGGCCCGGGGACCATCGAGGTCCTCTCCGGCGGCAACTTCCACGGCCAGGCCGTGGCCTTCGCCGCGGATTTCGCGGCCATAGCGGTCACCGCCCTGGGCAACATCTCGGAGCGCCGCATAGCCCAGCTGGTGAGCGATTTCAAGATCCTGCCGCCGTTCCTGGCCCGCAATCCCGGCCTGGAATCCGGCTTCATGATCGCCCACGTGACAGCGGCGGCCCTCTGCAACGAGAACAAGATCCTCAGCCACCCGGCCAGCGCCGATTCGGTGCCGACCTCCGCGAACAAGGAAGATTTCGTCAGCATGGGCATGAACGCCGCGCTCAAGCTCAAGACCGTGGTGCGCAACACCGCGCGCATCTGCGCCATAGAGATGATGGCCGCCGCCGAGGGCATTGAGTTCCACCGCCCGCTTAAGTCCAGCCGCCGCATAGAAGCGGCCCTCGCCGACCTGCGGCAGATCTCGCCGGCCTTCAAGGGCGACGAGGTCTTCTCGGAGCGCATCGAGACCGTGGCCGAAGCCATGCTGACCGGCTGTTTTCTGCACTGAACTTTCAGGAGGACAACGAGATGATCCGCAAGAGCATCCGCGCCGCGCGCGGCAATAAACTTTCGTGCAAGGGCTGGCAGCAGGAGGCCGCCCTGCGCATGCTGATGAACAACCTGGACCCCGAGGTGGCCGAGCGCCCGGAGGAACTGGTGGTGTACGGCGGCCGCGGCAAGGCCGCCCGCAACTGGGACTGCTATCACGCCATAGTCTCGTCGCTGCGCAAACTGGAGAACGACGAGACCTTGCTGGTGCAGAGCGGCAAGCCGGTAGGCGTGCTGCGCACCCATGAGTATTCCCCGCGAGTCATAATCGCCAACTCCAACCTGGTTGGCAACTGGGCCAATTGGGAGACCTTCGATGAGCTGGATAAGAAAGGGCTGATGATGTACGGCCAGATGACGGCCGGCTCCTGGATCTATATAGGTACGCAGGGCATCCTGCAGGGCACTTACGAGACCTTCGCCGAGTGCGCGCGCAAACATTTCAAGAGCGACCTCGCCGGGAAACTTACCGTGACCGGCGGGCTCGGCGGCATGGGCGGCGCCCAGCCGCTGGCCGTCACCATGTGCGGCGGCGTGGCCATAGTGGTGGAGGTGGACGAGACCCGCATCGCCATGCGCCTTAAGACCCGCTACGTGGACACCATGGCCCGCTCTCTCGACGAAGCCCTGCTGATGGCCGAAAAGGCCCTCAAGGCCAGGCAGCCCCTTTCCATAGGCCTGCTCGGCAACTGCGCCGAGGTGCTGCCCGAGATGGTCCGCCGCGGCGTGAAGATAGACGTGCTGACCGACCAGACCTCGGCCCACGACCCGCTGCGCGGCTATATCCCGAAAGGCTACACCCTGGAAGCCGCCGCCGAACTGCGCGCGAAGGACCCGAAGAAATACGTCAAGCTTTCCATGGCGTCCATGGCCATCCACGTGGAGGCCATGCTGAAGCTGCAGAAGGCCGGGGCGGTCACGTTCGACTACGGCAACAATATCCGCACCATGGCCTTCAAGCAGGGCGTAAAACACGCCTATGACTTCCCCGGTTTCGTGCCGGCGTATATCCGCGGCCTGTTCTGCGAGGGCAAAGGCCCGTTCCGCTGGGCGGCGCTCTCCGGCGACCCCAAGGACATCGCCGTGACCGACGCGGCCATCAAGAAACTGTTCCCGAAGAACGCCCACCTGCACCACTGGCTGGACATGGCCGCGAAGAAGGTCGCTTTCCAGGGGCTGCCGGCGCGCATCTGCTGGCTGGGCTACGGGGAACGGCACCTGGCCGGCCTGATGTTCAACGACCTGGTCCGTAAGGGCAAGGTTTCCGCGCCTATCGTGATAGGGCGTGACCACCTGGATTCCGGCTCGGTGGCCAGCCCCTTCCGCGAGACCGAGGCCATGAAGGACGGTTCCGACGCCATAGCCGACTGGCCGATCCTCAACGCGCTGATCAATACTGCCTCCGGCGCCAGCTGGGTCTCTTTTCACCACGGCGGCGGCGTGGGCATGGGCTATTCCCTGCACGCCGGCCAGGTCACCGTGGCCGATGGCAGCCGGGAGATGGCCCTGCGCCTGGAGCGGGTGCTTACCAACGACCCCGCCATGGGCGTGCTGCGCCACGCGGACGCCGGCTATAAACTGGCGCAGGATTTCGCCAAAAAGAAAGGCGTGAAGATCCCGATGCTGGGGGACAAATGAGCAAGTTTTTCCTCATCGCGGCCGCCGCGGCGGTACTGGCCGGCTGCGGCGCGGGCGTGAAGACCGTGGCCCGCGGCGAACTGGACCCGACCGGCCGGGTGGCGGTCATGCCCTTCAGCGGCCGGGACGGGGAGACTGGGCTGTCGCTGGCCGAGGCCTTCACTACCTACCTGATGGACGCCGGCTTCGAAGTGATCGAACGGGCCCAACTGGAGAAAGTGCTGGCGGAGCAGAAGATCTCGCTTTCCGGGGCGCTGGGCCAGGAAGACCTGGCGCAGGTGGGGAAACTTGCCGGCGTGCGCGCCGTGGTCACCGGTTCCTACCGGGTCCGCAGGGAGAACGTGCGGACCGTTACCCCGGCGGTAAAGCTGCCGCCGGTGCGGACGAGGCCAGGCCGCCGGCCGCCGCAGGGCGTAAAACAGGTCCCCGGCCAGGTCAGGGTGGAGACCAATACTATTTTCAGCGGCCTCACCGTGAAGTTCGTGGACGTGGCCACGGGCAGGGTGCTGCTGAGCAGTTCGGTGGAGAAGGACTACGACGCCGACTCGGTGAACAGGGCGCTGGCCGCCATGGCCGAGTCCATAAAAGAGACCCTGGAGAAGGGCAAGGGAGAAAAATAATGGCTTCTGACTTCAGCTTCGACGTGGTTTCGAAAGTGGAATATACCGTGGTGGACGAGGCGATCGCCATTGCCATGAAGGAAGTTATAAACCGCTACGACTTCAAGGACTCCAAGTCGGAGATCAACTTCGACAAGAAGGCCAATACCATCATGCTGCAGTCCTCCGACGACTACAAGGTCAAGGCCCTCTGCGAAGTGCTCATGACCAAGATCTCGAAGCGCGGGTTGCCCGTGAAGAATTTCGAGTCGCAGAAGGTGGAAAGCGCGCTGGGCGGCACCGCCAAGATGGCCGTTAAGGTACAGCAGGGCATCCCGCAGGAAAAGGCCAAGGAAATAGTCAGGGCCATCAAGGACGCCAAGCTCAAGGCCAACGTTTCCATACAGGGCGATACCCTGCGCGTCACCTCCAAGTCCAAGGACGAACTGCAGAACGTGATGGGCCTGCTGCGCGGCGGCGATTACGGGCTGACCCTGCAGTTCGACAACTTCCGCTGATGCCCATACTCTTTACCGGGATAAAGCAGCTGCTGACCTTCGCCGGGGACAACGCTCCCCGGGCGGGGGCGGCCATGCGCGAGACCGGCCTGGTGAAGAACGCGGCCGTGCTGGTGGACAACGGCCTTATCCTGGCCGCCGGGCCAAGGGCGGCCGTGCTGCGCCACCGCCTGGCGAAGAAGGCCAAAGTGGTGGAAACCGGCGGCGTCTGCCTGCCGGGGTTCGTGGACAGCCATACCCACGCCGTTTTCGCCGAGCCGCGCCTGAAGGATTTTTCCATGCGCACCGCCGGGGCGTCCTATCAGGAAATAAAGGCCGCGGGCGGCGGCATAATCTCCAGCATAGGGGCCGTCCGCAAACAGCCGCAGAAGGCCATGGCGGCCCAGCTGGCCGCGCGCGCGGAGAAATTCCTGCGCTGCGGCACCACCACGGCGGAGGTCAAGAGCGGCTACGGCCTGAGCCTGGAAGCGGAGCTGAAGACGCTGCGCGCCGTGCGCGAGGCGGCCAAATTGACCCGCCTCGAGCTGGTCCCCACTTTGCTGGCCGCCCACAGCGTGCCGCCCGAGTTCAACGGGGACGCCCAGAAATACCTGGACTATGTGACCGCCGAGATCCTGCCCAAGGTCGCGGCCGAAAAACTGGCCCGGTTCACCGATGTTTTCTGCGAGAAAGGGTACTTCACACCGGAGCAGACTAAGGATTACCTCAAGGCCGCGGCCCGGCTGGGGCTGAAGACCAAGGTGCATTCCGAACAGCTGTCCAATTACGGCGGGACCAGGGCCGGCGCGGCGGCCGGCGCGGTGAGCGCGGACCACGCCGACCACGTTTACGCCGAGGATATCGCGGCCATGCGCGACGCCGGCACCATCGCGGCCCTGCTGCCGGCCTCTAATTTCTACCTGGGCCTGGCCAAGTATCCGCCGGCGCGCGAACTTATAGCCGAGGGCGTGCCGGTGGCCCTGGCCACGGATTTCAACCCGGGCACCTGCCCGTGCTGGAACATGCAGTTCGTGGTGGCCTGCGCCTGCACCCACTGCGCCATGACGCCCGAGGAAGCGCTCTGCGCGGCTACGGTGAACGGGGCCTGGGCGCTTTCGATGGGCGACAGGGCCGGTTCGGTGGCGCCGGGCATGCAGGCGGACCTGGCTTTCTTCGAGGCCGACGATTACCGGGAGCTGGCCTACTATTTCGGGGACAGCCAGTGCGCCATGACCGTGAAGCACGGCCGCGTGGTCTGGCAGAAGCGGTGACCGCCGGGAGGCTAAAGTGAAAGTAGTGCTGTTCGACATAGACGGGACGCTGGTCAAGGCCGGCGGCGCCGGCGCCAGGGCCCTGAACCACGCGGTGGAGGCCATGACCGGCCATAAGGACGCCTGCGCCAAGGTGCAGCTGCAGGGCGCCACCGACAAGGCCAATTTCGAGAACGCTTTCAAGGCCGGGGCCGGCCGCAAGCCCAGGCCCAAAGAGCTGGCCGAGCTGACGCGCCGCTACGTCGCCCGCCTGCCGCTGGAAGTGATGGCCTCGGTGAAAGCGAAGAAATATCTGAAAGTGAGGGGAGTGGAGAAGTTCCTGGCCAGGCTGGCCGGCCGCAAGGACGTGCTGGTGGGGCTGGGGACGGGCAACCTCAAGGACGGGGCCTTCATAAAACTGGAGCCCTCCGGCCTCGCCAAACATTTCGCCTTCGGCGGCTACGGCTGCGACTCGCATCACCGCAGCGTGGTGCTGCAGAAGGCGGTACAGCGCGCCGCAAAGCTGCGCAAAGCCCCAGTGAAAGAAGGGGAAGTCTTCGTCATCGGCGACACGCACCGCGACGTGGAGGCCGCCAAGGAGGCGGGCTACCACAGCGCGGTGGTGCTGGACGGCTTCGGCGACCGCTCGCTTATCATGCGCTCCAACCCCGAACTGCTCACGAAAGATTTCTCGGACATGAAGCCCTGGCTCATCTGGCTGGGGCTCGAGAAAGACCCCCGCGGCGTGCGCCGCGGCACGTATATCTGCCCGGATTCTCCTATTGAGCACGCCCATTACGGCCGTACCGGCCTGGACCTGCGCGACATCGAGCTCGGCATCAGAAAACTGCGCGAAGCCAAAAAAAAGGTGGCCGGAAAATGAAGATCAAAGACACTCTGACCTATCAGGACATCGCCGAGATACCGGACCTGCTGGAGAAGTTCTCCTCCCGGGCGGGGGAGATAAAGAAACTGGCCGTGCGGTCTTCCGACAAGACCGTTTACCTGGTCGGCCGCGGCTCTTCGGGCACGGCCACGCTGTTCGCCAAATACATCTGGGAAGGCTACGCCGGCACCATTACCAACTTCGTCCATCCCCACTCCATCTTCGAGGCCCGCAAACCGCTGCATTTCAGCGGCCAGGCCGTCTGGGCTTTCTCCCAGTCCGGCCGGAGCCAGGACATAGTCGCCTGCCTGGAAAAACTCATAAAGTGGGGGGCGAAAGGGGTGGCGGTGACCAACGAGGCCGACCTGAAGCATAACCCGCTGGCGCGCCTGGCCGGGCGCCATATCCTGCTTTCCGATTCCAAAGAGCTGCCGGTAGCCGCCACCAAGAGCTTCGAGCTGCAGCTCTGGGCCGTGCTGTGGGCCGCCCAGGCCTGGAGCGGTTGTTTCCGGCCGGGGGAATTTAAGGCCACGGTAACGGCCGCCCGCAAGGCCGCGGCCGAGAATTACGGCGGAGAGGCCCTGCTCAGGAAAATAATGGGCGCCAATATGCTGGGCTTCGTGGGGCGCGGGCCTTTCAACGCTGTGGCCGAGGATTCGGCTCTGAAGTTCAGGGAGATGGCCAAGGCCCACGCGCTGGGCTATTCGGCCGCCGAATTCCTGCACGGCCCCGTGGGCGCCTATACGCCCAAGGACCTGGTCTTCCTTTTTGCACCCGCTACTCGTCTGCCGGAAGACCTCCTGAAGGTCAAGAGGGCGCTCCAGGAACGCGGCACCCCCTACCACGTTGTAAAACCCGGCGCGCTGAAATTCCCTTTCAGCTGCATCCCGGTGGACATCCGCATGAAACGCCTGGCCCTGCGCCTGGCCCTCGCCAAGGGGCTCAACCCGGATAACCCTAAGGGCCTCAATAAAGTCACCCAGACCTTCTGACCACAAACGGCGAGCCCCCGCTTAGCAGGGGCCCTCTGTTCTCATAGGAGAGTACGAATTTACCCTTGTGCCCTCCGGGTCCTGCGCGCCAGGGCGTGCACCCGCGCCGCCAGAACGTCGCCGTCGAAAGGTTTCGTCAGGTAGTCGTCGGCACCGCTCTCGTAGCCGGCGACCTGGTCCTCGGCCAATTCCCGTATGGTAAGCAGGAGTACCGGCAGTTCCCTGAACGCGGAGGTTTCCCGCACGGCCCTGAGCAGTTCGAAGCCGTCCATCTCCGGCATGTTTATGTCCGTAACCAGCAGGTCGGCCCCTTCCCGCAAGAGCCGCTCCCATGCCAGCCTGCCGTTCGCTTCCGCGAATGGAGTATGTCCAGCCTGCTCAAGGACTTCCGTTATAAGGGCCCTGAAATTGTCATCGTCTTCAGCTATGATTATCTTCATGTTGTCCTGGCCGTCGCCGGATTTTTTTGCCGCCTGATGTCTTCTGCGGCCTATAAGCGCTTCGGCGTTTTTTATGAGCCTATTGAGATCGCAAGGTTTCTGTTCCAGAAGCAGGAAATTGTTCTTTTTTTTAAGGGCTGTCTCCTGGTCCGCTCCGAGGGTAGCCCCGGTCAGCATGACCACGGGAATGTCCATTGTGCGCGGGTCGGAAGCCAGGACGTCCATGACGGCGAGGCCGTCCATGTCCGGCATCCGCAGGTCCAGAAGGATAAGGTCCGGAAGCGAGGCGCAGGCTTTTTTTACCCCGTCCCTTCCTCCCTCTGCGGTCTCGACGCTGTGCTCGCCGGAATACGAAAGACATCTCGAAACCGTAATGCGGCAGCAGGGGTCATCGTCGATGCTCAGTATCCTCATTTCCCGCGCCGGGTGCCGGCGGCGGCAGTTCCCAGGAACATGTAGCCGGAGCCGTAAACAGTTCTGATCCGCTTCCCGTACGCGCCTAATTTTTTCCTTATGGATTCTATGTGCTTGTCTATGCACTCCGAATAAACGTTGCCGGCGCCATCGCCCCAGAGTTTCTCAAGGATGTCTTCCCGGGACATTATGCGCCCCTCGTTGTTGACCATCATTGAGAGTATCGCGAATTCCTTCTGGGTAAGGTTGTCCAGTTCCGAGCATTTTCCCGCGCGCAATCCCAGCTTTACCGCGTGACGGCACCTGTCCAGTTGAACGTCCCCGCTGCTGGAGGTGAGTTTCGAAGTGGTTTCCTCTATTGCAGGCATAATCCTCCTTATATGGGCCTTTAACTTGGCGATAAGCACTCTCTCGTCCAGGGTGCTGTACATGAAATCGTCGGCCCCCGCCTCAAGCAACAGGGCTATCTGCGCGTTGGTCACTGTTTGAGGGTTTCCGAAAGTCAACGTCGAAACCGGGGCGCGCTCCTTGAGAACATGCCGAAAGGCCTCTCCTGTCCGGCATTCGGGCAGCTCCAGGTCCAGCAGCAGCAGCTCGGCCCGGCCGCCGCCATGAGAGCAGGCCGCCCGCAGCGCGGTATGGGTCTCCGCGGTCCACCCCTCCCGTTGGAGGGTTCTTTGCCAGCGCAAGCTGGCCGATCGGTCTGGTGAGATTATGGTGAAGAGCACTCTGTGCATATGCGGCTGAACGTATATTTTAGAAGGATGCTGCTCCGGAGGTCCACTAAATTTATTTTTAAGATAACATGTTTCCGATACTTCGGAGCGTAAAAATCGGGATTGGAAAAAAAATTTTGTGTATAATGAAAAAACGCTGAACTCGACGCTGAAGCGCCGTATCGCGGGCAACTTATGAGCAAAAACATACTTGTAGTGGAGGATCACAGGGAGACCTGTGAGATGATAAAGGCTGTCCTGGAGGAAGCCGGGTTCTCCACGAGCTGCTGCACTACGGTGGTCGAAGCGTTGCAGTTCCTGACGCACAATAACCCGGCTCTCATGGTGTTGGACCTGCGGCTTCCCGACGGTGACGGACTCGACATTTGCCGCCATATCCGGAGGACGGACAGAATATCCGGAACCCCGATAATAGTTTTTACCGGCCAGGACGCGCTTGTGGACAAGAAGAAAGGTTTCGCTGCCGGGGTGGACCAGTACCTGACTAAGCCCATCGACATGGATGAACTCGTGATGTGGGTGAACGCGCTTCTGCAGCGCGTCTCCATGGATAAGGCGGGGGGAGCGGCCTTCTCCCTGGGAGGACTGCAGATGGACGCCAGGGCGCAACTGGTCAGGTTCCACGGCAGGCTCATGACCGACCTGACCCGCAGGGAGTTCGAGCTCCTGTACGCTCTTGCCAAAAACAGCCCGAGGGCCCTTTCCCGCCGCGAAATAATAGAAACTGTCTGGAAAACCGCGGCCGTGGACAATCTCGTGGATACGCATATGTTCAACCTCCGCAGGAAACTCCCTCCGGAACTGTCCGCAAAGATACGTTCCGTGGCCGGGAAAGGGTTCCGGTATCTGGATGAGGGCTGACTGCCGTATACCGGCGCGGCACATATCCCGTAATGGATAAAAAAAACGTCAAGTACGAATCCGTTTTCGAGGGGATACTGCCGGCGAGGGCCGCCCCCCGTGCTTCGGGGCACCCGGGCCCGGACCGGCCCAGCCAGCAGGACGCGGTCAACTCCCGGCTTGACGCAATTGATGCCCGTATGCGGAAGGCGGAAGAGAGGGAGGAGGCGATCCTCTCGTCTTTGAACTGCGCGAAAGTCGAGGCGGCCGCGGTCCAGTCCCGACTCTCCGGTCTGGAAAAGTGGTCCGGTGAGCTCGGAAGGAAGTTTGAGGAGCTTTCGCGGTCCCTTGAAAGATCACTGGCCCTCGCGGAAGGCCGCCCTTCACAGGAAGAGAGGATGGCCTCCGCCCAGGCGTTGAACTCATTGTCCCTCAATTTCGGCGTTCTGGATGGCCGTCTTAAGAACCTGGAGGCCGGGATGGAGGAGGACCTCAAGAGGCGCTTCTCCGCTCTGGACGCCTTGGTGGGCGACGCCGCCCGCAAGGCGGGGTTGGCCGGGGAGATCGCCGCGTCCGTTGCTCGCCGTACCGACAAGTTGGATGCGTCCGTTTCCCGTTTTTCTTCCATGGAGCAGCGCATCTCCGGCAGTGAGGAGAGGCTTGGTTCGCTGTATGAGCTGGAGGCCCTAGCTCAATCCCTTAAGCTCAGCGTCTCCGGGATGGAGACTAATTTCGAGGCTGCCATGCGCTCCTGCTCCCAGACGGCTGCCGGGAACAAAAAACTCGCTTCTGACTTCGAGGCGTTATCCAGGCAGGTCACGCAGCTTTCCGCGCTATTCAATCAGTTGAGGACCGAATTGGCGTTCCTGCTCGGGAGGAAAGGCGGGGGCGGCATCGGGGGCTGATCTCTGTTCTTCGAAATAAAAACTGCCCCGGGGAGGTCCCGGGGCAGTTTTTTTGTCAGCCGTCTAACGCTTACAGGTCCGTCATGTAGGCTATCTCGTCGTAGGGGGTGCGGTACAGCGGCTGCTTCAGGCGCTTCTGGTCGAAGATATGCCCGAAGAGGCCGATGGAGCGCGCCACCACGAACAGGGCGTTCAGGCAGCCCATCTTCACGATGTTGTCTATCTCATCCTTGGAGAACGAGCCGGTGCTGTGCAGCATGTCCACAAAGGCGATGCCTATGCAGCCGTCCACGTTGAGGATGAGGTTGCCCTTCTTGGCGGTGGTCAGCTCCTCCACCTCCAGCGCGTAGTCCAGCAGCGGCGTGCTCTTGAAGTTTTTCTGGCAGAAGGCCTTCATCTGGGTTACGCGCATGTCCGGGTTGGTCACGCTCTTGACCTTGTGGCCGATGCCGGGGATTGGCGTGCCTTTCTTCTTCATCTCGGAGATGAATTGCTCCGGGGTGAGTTTCGCGTCGTAGGCGCGCTTGAATTCCTGGGCCGCGCCGTCTATGGCGCCGCCGAAGCGCGGGCCGATGGTAAGCAGGCCGGAGACCAGCGAAGAGATGATGTCCTTGCCGGCCCTTGCCGCCACTATGGCGTTATGCGCGCCGCTTACGGCGGGGCCGTGGTCGGCGGTCAGGATCAGCGCCGTCTCGAGGAACTTGCGGCCGTAGTCGGGCAGCTCGCGCTTGAACCAGAGCAGGCCTATCACGCCGCCTATCCCCAAGTCCTTCTCCAGCACCTTGGAGATCGGGATGTTGAGGTATTCCAGCTCTTCCTTCTTCTCGTTGGAGATGGTGTTGATGAACGTGGTAGCTTTGCGGATCCTGCCTTCTTTCATCGCCTGCGCGAAGTCCATGGGCAGGGCCGGGGCCACCGTGTCCTCAGCTGGCTTTATTACGCCCTTTTTCACCAGTTTCTGGTAGGTCTCGTTGACCTTCACGCCGTAGTCGTCGAAGGAGTCCGGCACTACCGCGCCGGCGGCCTTGAGCGCCGCGTTCTTGGCGTCGGCGGTTTCCAGGTCCGAGCCCGCCTTGGCGCCGGCGTGGCCGAACTGCACGCCGGCCGGGAACATCTTGGAGCAGGTGCCGGTCACCCAGATAACGAGCGGCTTGGTGATCTTTTTGGCCTTGAGGGCTTCCACTATGCGCAGCTCCTCGGTGCCGCCGATCTCGCCGAGCGCCACTATCATCTTCACTGAGGGTATGGCCTCGTAGCGCAGGATGTGCTCGAGCAGCGTAGAGCCCGGGTAGGCGTCGCCGCCTATGGCGATACCCTCGTAGAGGCCGTCGGTATTGCGGGCTATGATGTTGTAGCACTCGTTGGACAGGCCGCCCGATTTGGAGACGAATCCGACGGAACCGGGCCGGTGCAGTTTGGATTCCACGATGTTCTCGTAGGTGCCGGCGGTGTTGGCGATCTTGAAGCAGCCGGCCTTGATGCCGCCCACGGTGGCCGGGCCGATGACCATCTTATCCAGCTTCGCGGCGGTGGCGGCCAGGATGCGCGCGCGGCGCTCCGGCACGCCCTCGGCTATCACGCAGACGGTGCGGATGTTCGGGTGGTTGAGCGCTTCCATGGAGCTTTCGAAGGCGGAGCGGTAGGAGGCGAAGTTCACCACCACGTCGGCCTTCGGGTGCCTGGCGGCAGCGGTCTCGAAGTTCCTGTAGATCGGCAGCAGGGTTTCGCCCTTGCCGAAGAAGACCTTATGCACGCCCTCGCTGCCGGGGTTCACTATGGCGGCGACCGACGGGACCTTGCGGCCGCAGGCGTAGTCGAAATCCAGCATGCGCTGGATGGCGTTGACGTGGTAGCCGTAAACGATGGCGGTAGTATCCTTGGTGAAAAGCTCGGGTTTCATTATTTCTTACCTCCCGCTTTGGCAGGCTTGCAGGCCGGGGCGGCCGCCTTGGCCGCCGGCTTAAGCGCCATCGATACGACGGCGGTCATGTGGGTCTCGGGGCCGTACACCTCTATCGGCACGCCCAGGGTCTCGCCCAGTTTGCGCATGTTGGCGAGGCCCTCCTTGTAGTTGGGGCCGCCGCGGCGCACGTAGATCTTCACCTTGCCTTCCACCAGTTTCTTCTGGTATTCCTTCAGGGCCTTGATGATGCCCTTGAAGGTTTTGGCCACGTCTGTGAAGTTGGCGATGCCGCCGCCGATGATGAGCACCTTGCCGCGCGGGTCCTTCTTGCGGGTCATCAGGTCCAGGATGGTGCGCGCGTACTGGTAAGTGTCCTCCTCGGAGGGGTCGCCGGAGTATTCGCCGTAATTGGCGAGGTCCCTGGAGAAGCCCAGGTCGCAGACGGTATCCGCGTAGATCACGGACGCGCCGCCGCCGGCCACCATGTTCCACACGCGGCCTTCCGGGTTGAGCATGGTGAGTTTGAGGCTGGCACCCGTGCCTTCGTCTATCTTGCGGATGAACTCCTCTTCCTTGGTGTGCTTCTGGCCGAAGGAGGAGGGGAATTCGAGGTCGCCCCAGACCTTGGTGCATTCGAAGGCGGCGGTGTCGTCCACGCGGGCCACCAGGTCCAGCGGGACTATCTCGTCGCCGTGGAAGGTGAAGGGGTTGATCTCCAGGTAGGTGAAGTGGCCTTCGGCATACACCTTGAACAGCGCGCGCACGAACTCCTCTATCTGGCCTTTGCGCTTGCCGAACTCCGGCATGTTGAGCTTCACGTCCTCTATGCGGGAGAGCACCGGGACATTGGTCTCCTTGACCTTTTCCCAGTTCTCCTCGACGTAGATGCCGCCCTTATTGGAGAGGTAGATGGTGTCGTGGTCGCGGAAGGCCTTTATGGCCACGTAGCACTCCTCGTCCTGCTCGGAATGCGGCGTGAAAGGCTCTATCATGAACGTGTGAAGCTCGCCGGTGGTCTTGCCTACGGTCACCGTCTTGTTCATGCGCTCGGCTATCCAGTCCCAGGCGGCTTTGAAGTCCTTGTTCAGGCACAGCAGGCCGTGCTTGCCGCGCTTGCCGAACAGCTGGTCGGGCTTGGCCACCAGCTTCTCTTTAAGGAGCCACGGGTGGTCTTTCACCAGTTTCTTCGGGTCGGTGTCCGGCTTTACGAGCGCCAGCTTCTCCGCCTTGCCCCTGAAAGACGGGATGGTCTGCGCCAGCCCGTCGAAAAGTATCTTCTTGCCTTCGTATTCCCTGATGCCTCTTTGTGCCATGTCGTGGTCCTTTATTTGCCGGTAGTATGGTTCAGCAGGCCGCCCGCGGCGAGTATGCCCCGCTGGCGCTGCGAGAGATCGCAGACGCATTCAATGTCGGCGCCGGTGCGCTCGTTGCGTATCACTATGGGAGCGCCTTTCAGGAAGGCGTCGTGCCAGGTCGCGCAGGTCAGCTTGTCGCCTTTCTGGAGGTTGGCATAATCGGCCGGGTTCTTGAACGTCAGCGGGGCGATGCCGAAGTTGATGAGGTTCGCCGCGTGGATGCGCTCGAAGGACTTGGCTATCACGGCCTTCACGCCCAGGTACATGGGGCACATGGCCGCGTGCTCGCGGCTCGAGCCCTGGCCGTACGACTCGCCGGCCACTATGACGTTGTGCGACTTGCTCTTGAGGCAGCGGTCCGGGAAGGTCTTGTCCACGTTCTCGAACACGAACTGCGCGTACTTGGGCACGTTGGAGCGGTACTTCAGCCGCGCGCCGGCAGGCATGATGTGGTCGGTGGTGATCTTGTCGCCGACGTGTATCATCACCTCGCCGTTCAAGGCCTCGGGCATGCGGTCGTTCTTGGGCGGCTCGCCGATATTGGGCCCCCGGAAGACTTCAGTTTTCTTAAGGGCCGCGGTCGGCTTTATGAACATCGTATCATCCGCCAGGAATTCGTGCGGCTCGTGTACTTCGGGGTACTTGAGGTGCGACTTGCGGGGATCGGTGAATTTGCCGGTAATGGCGGCCAGCGCGGCCACCTCGGGGCTCACCAGGTACACCTGCGCGTCGGCCGTGCCGCTGCGGGCTTCGAAGTTGCGGTTGGAGGTGCGCAGGGAGACGCCGCCGCTCTTGGGCGAGAAGTGGTTGCCTATGCAGAAGCCGCAGGCGCTCTCCAGGATGCGCGCCCCGGCCGCTATCATGTCGGCCAGCGCGCCGTTGCGGGCCAGCATCTGCAGCACCTGCCTGGAGCCGGGGGCTATGCCCAGCGTTACTCCGGGCATCACGGTGTGGCCTTTCATTATGGCGGCCACGGTCATCATGTCGCGGTAGGAGGAGTTGGTGCAGGAGCCGATGCAGACCTGGTCCACCACGGTGCCGGCGAGGTCGGCTATCTTCTTTATGTTGCCGGGGCTATGGGGCGCGGCGGCCAGGGGCTCGAGGGAGCAGAGGTCCAGTTCTATCACGCGGTCGTAGTGCGCGCCTTCGTCGGCTTTCAGCTCTTTCCAGTCGCCCTCGCGGTCCTGGGCCTTCAGGAATTTCTTCGTCACGGAGTCGGAGGGGAAGACGGAACAGGTCACTCCCATCTCGGCGCCCATGTTGGCTATGGTAGCGCGTTGCGGCACGGACAGGGTTTTCACTCCGGGGCCGCCGTACTCCAGCATTACGCCCACATTGCCCTTGGTGGTCAGCAGTTCCAGCATCTTCAGCACCACGTCCTTGGCGGTGACCCAGGGCTTCAGTTCGCCGGTCAGGTGGACAAGGTAGACTTTGGGGCAGGCGGTGTAGAACAGGCCGCCGCCCATAGCCACGGCCACGTCGAGGCCGCCGGCGCCTATGGCCACCTGGCCTATGCCGCCGCCGGTGGGAGTGTGGGAGTCGGAACCCAGCAGCGTGGTGCCGGGCTTGCCGAAGCGCTCCAGGTGCACCTGGTGGCAGATGCCGTTGCCGGGGCGGGAGAAGACCACGCCGTAGCGCGCGGCGACGGTGCGCAGGTAGCGGTGGTCGTCGGCGTTCTCGAAGCCGACCTGCACCGTGTTGTGGTCCACGTAGGAAACGGACAGGTCCGTTTTAATTTCTTTGAGGCCCATAGCCTCGAACTGCAGGTAGGCCATGGTCCCCGTCGCGTCCTGCGTCAGGGTCTGGTCTATGCGGATGCCGATCTCCTGGCCTTTTACGAACTCGCCTTCTTTGAGGTGGGAGGTAAGGATCTTCTCTACGATGTTTTGCGCCATGGTCACGCTCCTTGGATGTCTGAACAGAAAAGTCGTTTCGCGGGCGGCGGCCCGCTATATGTATATTTTCTCAAAAAAAGAGCCCTTTTGCACTTGACGCCGGTCAGGGTCCCGTTAAATAGTAACGCCGCGCGCGTCGCGCGGTTGCCCCGGAGGCCCGGGAAATGCTTATAATTAGGGCGGGAAGCAGAGGGGGAGCACAATGCGGGAAGGAAAGATCGCGTTCGGAGCAGGCGGGGCCTCGAGGTTCCCCTCCGGGTATTTGGCGGCGGCGCTGAGCGTCAGCGCGGTCGCCTTGTCGCTGGTGTTTTTCCAGCTGCGCGCCCAGTTCCTTTCCACTTCGGAATCTCATTCCTCGCATTATGAGATTCTTTTGTCGGCTAATTCTCTTTTAACCCTCGACGCCAAACTTACCATGTCGGCCACGCTCTCCGTAGCCACCGGGGAAGGCCGCTACACCGCGGAATATAACCGCCTCGCCTCGGAGCTGGACGCCGTAATAAAGAATATCAACGGTATGCTGCGGACTCCCGGCGGTTCCCCGTACACGGCCGCCGTGAACGAGGCCAACCTGAGGCTAATGGAGCTGGAGCAAAAAGCCGTCCGCCTGGAACGGGCCGGTAAGCGGCAGGAAGCGTCTAAGGTGCTGATCAGCCGCGAATATCTGGACCTTAAGAAGGCCTATGCCCGCGGCGTCACCGGCCTGCTCAACCAATTCGAATCCGAACGCGTGAAGGAAGGAGAGGCCCTGCGCAGGAAGATGATCCGCGGCTGGGCGGCCTCGGCCGCCGCCTCCTCCCTGGCGCTGCTGTTCTGGATAGTTTCTGCGGTCGCCGCGGCGAGTTGGGCCAGGACCAAGGGCGCAGCCGAAAGCATGGTGGCCCAGAAAGAGGAGGAGTTCCGGCACTTTTTCGACACCGTGCAGGAGATCTTCTACCGCGCCGACTGGAAGGGGCGCCTGACCGACATTACCCCTTCCATCAAGAGGTACTCCGGCTATACCAGGGAAGAACTCATAGGCGTTCCCATCTCCAACCTCTACCTGAATCCGGAGGACAGGAAACTGCTTATAAAGGAAATGCTCTCGAAAGGCATCGTGGAAGACTATGAGGTTAAGCTTAAGACCAAGGACCGCGGGGTGCTGGACGTCCTGGTGAACGCGCGCCTGCTCAAGGGTTTCGCCGGGCTGCCGGTGGGGATAGAAGGCAGCCTGCGCGACATTACCGTCAGGAAGGCGGCGGAGGACAAACTGGCGCGCATGAACCGGATGTATACCATCCTCAGCCGCGTCAACGAAGCTATCGTCCGCATACGCACCCGTCAGAAGCTTTTTGAAGAAGTCTGCCGCATCGCCGTGGAAGCCGGAGGCATAAAGTTCGCGTGGGTAGGTATCCCCGGAAAGGACGGATTTTTGCGCCCGGTGGCCTATTCCGGCCATGGCGAAGCCTACCTGGCCGATATAAAGATCTCCCTTGACCCGGCGCTGAACAAAGGCAAGGGGCCCTCGGCGGTGGCGGCCCGTGAGGGCCGGGTAGTTATAAACAGCGACACCCGGACCAATCCCGACGTCGAGGCCTGGCGGGAGGTCATGCTCAGGTACGGTTTCGGTTCCTCCGCGGCCTTCCCCATAGCTGGTACCGGCATGGTGGCCCTCTACGCCGAGAAAACGGGCTTCTTCAAGGAAGACGAGGCCCGCCTGCTGGCCTCCCTGGCGGAAGACGTTACCTATGCCGTGAACTCCATAGAAAGCGAACTTTCGAAAAAAGAGACAGAGAGCCAGCTGGAACATACCCGCGAGCAGCTGCGGCAGAGCCAGAAGATGGAGGCGGTGGGGCGGCTCGCCGGAGGCATAGCGCACGATTTCAACAACATGTTGACGGCCATCCTGAGCTATGCGGGCTTTCTCAGGGACGGGCTGGACCAGGGCGATCCCAGGCGCGGTGACGTGATGGAGATCCTTTCGGCCGCTGAGAAGGCCGCTACCCTCACCAAGCAGCTCCTTGCTTTCAGCCGCAGGCAGATGCTATTGCCGCGCATCATCAGCCTGAACGATACCGCGCGCGCCACGGAGGGCATGCTGCGGCGGCTGATCGGCGAGAATGTAGAGGTCTCCATGCGCCTCGCCGCCGGGGTGGGGAACATCAAGGCCGACCCCGGGCAAATAGAGCAGGTCCTGATCAACCTGGCTGTGAACGCCAGGGACGCGATCTCGGGGCACGGCAGGATAATAATAGAGACGGCGATGGTGTCCTTCTCCGAGGATACGCCTGGCCGTCACGACGTCATCCCAACGGGCCGCTACGTCAGGCTGATAGTCAGCGACACGGGGTCCGGGATGAGCCAGGAGACCCTCTCCCACATCTTCGAACCGTTCTTTACCACGAAGGAGCAGGGGAAAGGCACCGGGCTGGGCCTGTCCACGGTGTACGGCATCGTCAAGCAGTCCGGCGGGTATATCTGGGTTTACAGCGAGCCTTCCGGCGGCACCAGTTTTAAGATCTACTTCCCCGAGGTCAAGGAAGGCGCCTCCGCGGCGCCCTCCGTAGAAGCGGCTCCGCCGCCCGGGGGCACTGAGAATATCCTGCTGGTGGAGGATGACGCCCCGGTCAGGGCCGCCATAGTGCGCATCCTGCGGGAGGCGGGCTATACCGTGACCGAGGCGGCTAACGGAGTAGAGGCCCTGGCCCTGGGGAAGGAGGCCATCGTTCGCTTTTCCCTGCTGATCACCGACCTCATGATGCCAAAGATGGGGGGGATAGAGCTTTCCGCAGCGGTACGGCAATTGGCCCCCGGCCTGCCGGTGCTTTATATCTCCGGCTATTCCGAGGAACTGGTCGCGGTCCGGGAGAATATCGGCGCCAATAGTTCCTTTATTCAGAAGCCAGTAAGTCCCGAAACCCTGTTGCGTAAACTGCGCGACGCTTTGTCTCCGGGCGAGGCGAAAAAATAAGCCGGCCCCTCGGCCGGCTTATTCCCACGCGGTATTTTCTTAGAACCTGCTCCAGAGTTTTTTGGCCAGTTCCGCCGATTTGCGGGAAACTTCCTCCTCGTCCAGGTCCAGTTTGAGCTTTTTGCCTTCCATCAGCACGCGGCCCTGCGCTATGGTGGTGTCCACCGCGCTCTGGCTGATGCCGAAGATCAGGTGCCCCGCGAAGTTGGCGGCGTCCATGGGCGTGGGGGGGATATAATCCATTACAGCGATGTCCGCCGCGAAGCCTTCTTTCAGCTCACCCAGGCCCTGGAAATAGCGGTTGGCTATTTTCGCGTTGTTGACCAGCAGGGCGTTGGCGGCTTCCATGAAGCCCTGCGACGGGTCGCGCTTGAGATGCTGCATCCAAAGCGCGCAGCGCACCTCTTCTAGCATGTTAACGGTCATGGCGTCGGTGCCCAGGCCCACCAGCACGCCTTTCTCCGTCATCGCGGTTATGTCCGCGATCCCTACCGAGTTATTGGCGTTGGACTGCGGGTTGTGCACTACGGCGGTGCCAGTCTCCTTTAGTATCTCAAGTTCCTTCTCGCTGACGTGCACGCAGTGGGCGGCTATGGACTTGCGGCCCAGGATGCCGAAGTCGCGCAGGCGCTCCACCACGCGGACCTTGTGGTGGGATTCGCACTGGATCTGGTCCGCCTGCGACTCCGCGGTATGCACGTGGAAGCCGGCGCCGAGCTTATGCCCGCGGTAGGCGGCCTCTTCCAGGGTCTCGTCGGAGATGGTGAAAGAGGCGTGCAGGCCGAACATGGCCTTTACCTGGTTGTCGTTGCGGGCGGCGGCGTTGGCGATGAAAGCGGTGTTCTCGTCCAGGCCTTCCTTGGCCTTCTCCTTGCCGTCGCGGTCCGAGACCTCGTAGCAGAGGCAGGCGCGCAGGCCCGTCTGGCGTACGGCCTTTTCCACCGCGGCGAGGGAGCCGGTTATGGCGAAGGGGCTGGCGTGGTGGTCTATGAGCGTGGTGGTGCCCTTGCGCACCGCGTTGATGAGCGGGATCACCGCGCTGTAGTAGGAATCGGCGTTGGTGAGCTTTTTGTCCAGGCGCCACCAGAGGTTGTTGAGGATCTCCACGAAGTTCCGGGGGGGTTCCGCCTTGCTCAGGCCGCGCGCGAACGTGCTGTAGAAGTGCATATGCGCGTTTATGAAGCCGGGCAGCACCAGCTTGCCGGCGGCGTCTATCACCTTGGAGTATTTGCTCCTGAAGTTTTTCTGAGGGCCGATCTTCTTTATCAGCCCGTCCTCTATGAGCAGCGCGTGGCCGGTAAGGACGCGGTTCTTCTCGCCGAGGGTGGCTATGAGGCCGTTCTTGATCAATATGGTTCTTTTCATGTTGTTTTCTCCGACCTCGTCACACCGGCATAAGCCGGTGTCCAGTTCAGGTCAAGACTGGATCCCGGCTTACGCCGGGATGACGGAACCGGTTATTCGGGGCAGACCTTGAGTTCCGCGGGCGTGCGCTTGCGCATCTTAAGCGCGCCCGAGAAACATTTCTTCGCGCAGAGCGAGCAGCCAATGCACTTGGAGGCGTCGAACTGCGGCACCTTCTGGCCGTCGAGCTTTACCGCCAGGTAGCCGCAGCGCTCGCAGTTGCCGCAGTGGCGGCAGAGGGCCGCCTCCACCGAGGGGATGTTCTTTACCGGGGTGAGGTCGGGGAAGTTGGTGACCGGCTGCGGCAGCGCGCAGCCTATGAATTCCTCCACCGACTTGTAACCCTTCTCCTCCAGCAGGTGGCTGAGGCCGCTCTCCAGTTCGCCTATCACGCCGAAGCCGTATTTCATGACTATGGTGCAGAACTGTACCGACTTCGCGCCGAGGGCCAGGAAATGAGCCGCAGCCTTGTAATCCATGGGCCCGCCGTTGCCGGAGATCGGCACGCCGAGGTTCACCGCTTTGGAGATGGTGAGGTTGCTGATCGGGGCTACGCCTTCGCCGCTCATGCCCACTATCATGCCTTCTTCCCAGCTGCCCTTGCCGGAGAGGCGCTTGCGGAAGGCCAGCGCCGGGAAGGAATTGGCGAGCGTAATACCGGCCTTCTTGTGCGGGTACTTCGCGTAAACCTGCTTTATGGCGTTCACTACCTGCCAGATGGACGTGACGGCGCCGGTCAGTTTGAAGAGCTTCGGCACTTCCGGGTCCGACACTTCCATGACCCAGCCTATGATCTTCGCCGCCAGTTCCGGGTCCTGCGAGACTATGTCGCCCTTGGTGCCGTCGCCGCCCTGCGGGCAGGAGAGCGAGTACTCTATGGCCATCGCGCCTGCCTTTTCAAGTTTCAGCGTGTTCGACTGCCAGCCTTTGCGGTCGAACTCGTCGTTGCCGGTCACCGGGCCGCCGGTGGAGGCCGCGGTCAGGCGGTCGGGGTATTCCTTCACCAGCCGCGCCACCTCTTTACAGACGCGGTCCAGCGGGTGGCCGGAGACGTTGTCGGAATTGCCGTAGGTGCTCTCGTCGAAGGTGACCATATACTCGGACGGAATATGGATGTGCAGCCCGTCGAAGGCGGTCTTCATTACCACCCCCGGCCAGCCGGCCTCATAGGCCTGCTTCACCTGTTCGTAACCGTCGGAGTGGGGGGAGGCGGAGATGATGAAAGGCGACTTCAGCTTGCGGCCGAAGAAGTCCGTGGTCAGGTCTACCGGCGTGAGGTCGCGGCCGGCCAGTATGACATGGCTCTTCTTGTGGTCTTTGACCGCGGGCGCTTTCTGCCCCTGGATGAAAGCGTGGGCGGCCATGGCGGCGTTCTTGCCGGAAGCCGCGCCCTCCACCACGGTGGCCGCGCCCTCCTTGCAGTCTCCGGCCAGGAACACGCCCTTCTCGCCCTTGTCCTTGAAGACCGGGAGGTTCTTGATGGCCAGTATCACGAAACCTATGTCCGAGCGGACCTGCTCCGTGCCCGGGAGGTCCTTGGCCTTGCTGTCGAGCCGGACCACGGTCATGCCCTTGCCGCCTTTCAGTATGCCGGTGATGCGGGTCCGGCCGTTTATGTCTATGCCGGCCTTCAAGATATCGCGCAGTTCGTGCTCCGGCAGCTGGATGGAGCCGATGTTCTTGCGGGTAAAGATCTCCGTCTTGGCCGCGCCCAGCTCCAGGGCCCGCATGGCGCAGTCGGCCGCTACGGCGCCGCCGCCTATCACGGCCACGTTCTTGCCCTTCACTTTGTATTTGGAAGCGTTGCGCAGGTATTCCAGGCCTTCCACGCCCAGGGCTTCGTTCGCTATGCCGAGCTTGAGCTGTTCCTCCACGCCGGCGGTCACTATGACCGCGTCATGGGTTTTCAGCAGGGCGGAAGGCTCTTTTACCGCCGAGCCGGTCTTTATGGAAATGTCGCCGAGGGTCTTTATCCAGTCTATCTCGGTGGTCAGGACTTCCTTGGGGAAACGCTTGTCCGGGATGAGGTTGCAGGCGCCGCCGGCCTTCCTGCTCTTCTCGAAAATGTCCACTTTGTAGCCGAGCTGGGCGAGCGTGCCGGCCGCCGCGAAACCGGCAGGGCCCGCGCCTACCACCGCCACTTTCCTGCCGTTGGGTTTCGCCTTTTTAAATTCGGGCATCACGCCGAGTTCCTTGGCCTTCTGCACCACCGCCGCCTGCACGGCCGGGATGTTGATGGGATTGTCGAAGAGCTTGCGCGAGCAGGCCTTTACGCAGAACCAGTCGGGGCAGACGGCGCCGCAGACGCCGCCGAAGGTGTTGTGGCCCATGATCAGGGCGGCGGAACGCTTGAAGTCGGAATCGGCCATCTGGCGCACGGCCATGATGAAGTCCGCGGGCGAGCAGTCGGCGGGGCAGGCCCGCTGGCAGGGCTTGTCCTCGCAGTACAGGCAGCGCTCGGCCTCGGTCTTGAGCTGGGCGTCGGTGAGGAAAGTGATCTTCTTCATGTGGTTCTCCAAAAGTTGAACTCGGTTCCGCTAAAATTTATTTTACTATAATATTTTTAACTGAAGAACCTCATCACGGAGACGCTATGAAGCCCAAGACCCTTTTAGTAAAGAACGCGCTGGTACTCGCCACCATGGACGACGCCGGCCGCGAGATAGCCGGCGGGGACGTGTACATAGAGGGGCCGGAAATAAAGAAGGTCGGCAAAGGTCTCAAGGTGAAGGCCGATACCGTCATAGACGCCAAGGGCTGCGTGGTGCTGCCCGGCATGGTGAACACCCACCACCACCTCTACCAGACCCTGACGCGCAACCTGCCCAAGGTGCAGGACGCCGAGCTCTTCGACTGGCTGGTCTATCTTTACGACATCTGGAAGCACGTGAACCCGGAGGCCATCTACGCCAGCACCCAGCTGGGCCTGGGCGAACTGCTGCTGACCGGCTGCACCACCAGTTCCGACCACCTCTACCTGTTCCCCAAGAAGGACAGCGGCTTCTTCATAGACACGCAGATAGCCGCGGCGCGCGAGATAGGCATGCGCTTCACGGCCACCCGCGGCTCCATGTCGCGCGGCCGCAGCAAAGGCGGCCTGCCGCCGGACAGCGTGGTGCAGAGCGAGGATTTTATCCTCAAGGACTGCGAACGCCTGATAAACAAATTCCACGGCCGGGAGAAGTTCGCCATGACGCACGTGGCCATGGCCCCCTGCTCGCCGTTCTCCGTCACCACGGAACTGCTCAAGCTCACCGCCGAGATGGCCAAGAAGTGGGACGTGCGCATGCACACCCACCTCGCCGAGACCAAGGACGAGGAAGCGTTCTGTGAAAAACTCTTCAAGATGCGCCCGCTCGAATACATGGAAAGCGTGGGCTGGGTTGACGAGGGCAACGCCTGGTTCGCCCACTGCGTTTACATCAACGAGGCGGAGGCTAAGCGGATGGGACATACCCATACCGGCGTGGCCCACTGCCCCTGCTCCAACCTGCGGTTGGGCTCCGGCATAGCCCCCGTGCCCATGTTCCTGCGGCACAACGTGCCCGTAGGCCTCGGCGTGGACGGTTCCGCCTCCAACGATTCCTGCGATATGCTGGGCGAGGCGCGCCAGTGCATGCTGGTGCACCGGCTGGAGAACGTGAAAGCGATGCCTGCCCGCAAGGCTTTCGAGCTGGCCACCCGCGGCGGCGCCGCGGTGCTCGGCCGCAAGGACATCGGTTCCATCGAGCCGGGCAAGGCGGCCGACCTCGCCATCTTCGACGTGAGCGGCCTGGAGTTCGCGGGGTCCAAGTCCGACCCGCTGGCATCGCTCTTGTTCTGCGGCGTTTCGCACCGCACCAAGTATACCGTGGTCAACGGCCGGGTGGTGGTGAGGAACGGCCGCCTGGTCAACGTGGACGAATTCAAGCTCGCCGAGCGCGCCAATAAGGCCGCCGCGGCGCTGTACAGGAAGGCGGGCGTTTAGCCCGCGGGGGGGAGCATGGCGAAAGAGAAGAAGATAAAGCGGATAGCTATAAATACCGGCGGCGGTGACGCCCCGGGCCTGAACGCGGTCATAAGGGCCGTGGTCATCTCGGCGCTGCATAAGGGCATAGAGGTGGTGGGCATCCGCGACGGCTATAACGGACTGATGATGCCGGAGGAATATCCCGAGGGCGGCCTGATAACGCTTTCCCGCGGCAAGGTGCGCGGCATTACCCACCTGGGCGGCACCATACTCGGGACCACCAACAAGGGCAACCCCGCTAAATACCCCACGCAAGGCCCGGACGGCAAGTGGTACGAGAAGGACCGCACCGACGAGCTGATGGCGGCCTTCCGCAAGAACAAGATAGACGCGCTCGTGGCGCTGGGGGGTGACGGGTCCCTGGGCATAGCCAATATCCTGGCCGAAAAAGGTCTGCGGGTGATAGGCGTGCCGAAAACGATAGACAACGACCTGGAGAAGACCGTGGCGACCTTCGGTTTCGACACGGCGGTGTCCTTCGCTACCGAGTGCCTTGACCGGCTGCACTCCACGGCCAGCGCGCACCGGCGCATAATGGTGGTGGAAGTGATGGGCCGCTACGCCGGCTGGATAGCGCTCAATACCGGCGTCTCCGGCAACGCCGACGCCATCCTTATCCCGGAGATCCCCTACGATATTAAGAAGGTGGCCGAGGCGCTGAAGCTCCGTCCCAAGCGCGGCAAGCATTACTGCATAGTGGTGGTGGCCGAGGGCGCCAGGCCCGTGGGCGGCTCGGTGTCCGTGCTCAGCAAGGAACTGGGCCGGGCGGAGAAGCTCGGCGGCGCCGGGGAAAAAGTGGCCAGGGAATTGGAACCACTGGTCGGCAAAGAATGCCGCACCGTGGTGCTGGGCCACCTGCTGCGCGGCGGCAGCCCCACGACTTTCGACCGGCTGCTTTCCCTGCGCTTCGGCGCGGCGGCGGTAAGGGCGCTCGAAGAGGGCTACAGCGGCGTGATGGTGGCCTTGGACCCGCCTACGGTGCGCTACGTGCCGCTCAGGGAGATCTCCGGCCGCATGAAGACCGTGCCGCCCGACTGCGATACTATCGCCACGGCCCGCGAGCTCGGCATCTGCATGGGGGACAATTAACCGCGTGCTCTCCGCCGTGATCCTGGCCGCGGGCGATTCTTCCCGGATGGGCCGGCCCAAGGCCCTGCTGGAGTGGCGCGGCCTGCCGTTCATAGAGCATGTCTGCGCGGCCCTGCGCAAGGCCGGGGTAGAGGACCGGGTAGTGGTGCTCGGCAAGTCTTCCGCCGAGATCCTCGCCGCCTGGCACCCGGCCGGCGAAAAAGTGGCCGTTAACGTAAAGCCGGAGAACGGCCAGCTCTCCTCGCTGAAAGCCGGGCTCCTGGACGCCTCGCCGGCCGCCGAAGGTTACATGGTCTGCCTGGCCGACCAGCCTACCGTTCCGGCGGATACCTATAAGAAGATCATCGCCTTCTGGTCCGAGCGGAAGGACCAGGTGGTGATCCCCAAGACGTTCCGCGCCCTGGACTCCAGGTTCAAGCGCGGTCATCCCGTCATCCTCCCGGCTTCGGCCAGGGCGCTGTGCTTCGAGGCGCCGCTGGAAAAAGGCCTGCACTGGGTCACTCACCATTCCTCCGTGCAGGTCGCCGACCTGGAAGTTAAAGACCCCGAGGTCATCCGCGACTTCGACACCCCTGAGGATTACGAGGCCCTGGTAAAGGCCGGTTGAGGTTCCAGACTTTCCGGATCCGCGGCCTGCCCCCCCGGCCCGTAAATGCCATAATATACTGGGTTTTCCTGAGGTTCACATGAAAGACATCGTACTGTTCGGCGATCCCGAGAAAGCGGCCCGCAAAGATAAGCTCAAGGAGTTCTTCAACCTCCTTACCATCCCGCTGTTCCTGGGATTCATCTATTCTTCCTTTTACCGCATAAGCATGGTGGCCTTCTCCAGCAATCCCGATATCGGCGGCGGAGCGCTGAACCTCATGATGGGGGCCCACCATCAGGGGGTGAACATCGGGTTGCCGTTCATCGCCATGATACTGATGGTCTATATCTGGGGAAGGCCGGCCTATCTTTACGTAAGAAAGCCCGACGAAAAATTGAAGTTGAAGATCCGCGCGCGCCTCGGGAACATTTACCGGGACGCCTTCCTGATGCTTTTGATCTCTCAGGGGCTGGCGCTGGCCTTCCCGGTCCTTCTCTTCGGGAAGCTGCCGTGGCAGATCTGGGCGGCATCCGGTGTCGCTTTCGTCGCTCAGGCCGCGCTTCTCGTGGCTCATATCGATGCCCATCTCTCCAAGCAGAAGAAACTCATAGAGACCCTCTATTCCCCGGAGGAACTTTCCGTCCTGCGCCACGGCTTTTCGATACCCATCTACATCAAGATCTCCTCGCTGGTCTTCGCCTTCGCCGTCATCCCCTTCGTCCTGATCTACCTGCTCTTCCTCAACCGCGTACCGTGGGACGCCTTCGCCGAGGACCTGGGCATGCTGCTGTTCCTGTCCAGCGTGCTCCTGCTGACCGGGGTGAACACCATTTATCACGGCCTGCAGGTGCCGCTCGACGGCCTGATCACCAAGATGAAAGGGGTGGCCGCAGGGGACTACCAGCGTACCCGCATCTATTTCGCGGACGAGATAGCCCACCTCAAGGCCGGCTATAACGAGATGGTGGAGGGGCTCAAGGAACGCGAGGCGCTGCAGGATACTTTCGGCAAATACCTGTCCATCGAGATAGCCCGCGAGCTCATAAAGAACAAAAAGGTGAACCTGGGCGGCGAGAACATGGAGGCTGCCGTGATGTTCTGTGACATCCGCAACTTCACGCCGCTTTCCGAGAAGATGAGCGCTTCCATGCTGATCGGTTTCCTCAATGACTATTTCCATTACATCACCCCGCCTATCACCGCTAATAACGGCGTCATTAACAAGTTCATAGGCGACGCGGTAATGGCAATCTACACCCCGCTGCTGGGTTCCAAGGATTACGCCGCGGACGCCGTGCGCGCGGCGGTGGCCATGCGCAAGGGCCTGGAGGAGTTCAACGCCTCCGGCAAGGCGCCCGGGCGCGTGGATTTCGGCATAGGCATACACGCGGGCAAGCTGGTTGCGGGCAATATAGGCACGGCAGCCAGGCTGGAGTACACCTTCATCGGCGACACGGTCAATATCGCCTCCCGCCTTGAGTCCAAGACCAAGGATTTCGACACGGACATCCTTATCAGCGCCCCCGCCCTGGAACGGGCGCGCCCGTCCCTGGCCGGCATGAAGTTCGAGCCGCTCGGCAAGGCCGCGCTGAAAGGCAAGACCGAACAGGTGGAGATCTATAAACTGGCATAAGGAGCGGTAAAATAACCCCATGAAAGACCAGAAGAACATCATAAAACTGCTGGCCGAGGCCATAGACGCGGGCCGCGGCGCGGCCTTCGTGACCGTCATAGAGGTAGGCGGCTCCACGCCCCGCGACGCGGGCGCGCGGATGCTGGTCTACGCCGACGGCTCCATAGAAGGCACCGTGGGCGGCGGTACCGTTGAGGCCCTGGTCATAAAGAAGGCCGTGGACTGCGTTAAGAAGGGGGAAGGCGGCAAGTTCGCCTTCGACCTGAAGCCCAAGGGCAATACCGGCATGATCTGCATGGGCAAGATGGAAGTTTTTATCGATGTGTACAAGAACCCGTTCAAGGTGCTCATCCTGGGCGCCGGCCACGTGGGCGTGAAGATCGCCGAGGCCTGCCGCCTGGCGGGCTATCCCTATATAGTGGCCGACGACCGCCGGGAGTTCGCCAACTCCGAACGCTTCCCCGGCGCCCTGGAGATAATAACCGAGCCCCCGCACAAGGCCGTAGCCGCGGCCGGAGTTGACGCCGAGACTTATGCCGTGATAGTCACCAGGGGCCATTCCCTGGATAAAGAATGCCTGGAGGCCCTGCTGCCCACCAAAGCCGCCTATATCGGTATGATAGGCAGCAAGGATAAAGTGGGGGAGATCTTCCGCCTGCTCGGCAAAAAGAAGCTTTTTCCGTTCAAGGACCATCGGGTGCACTCACCCATAGGCCTGAACCTGGGCGGCAAGGCGCCAGGGGAGATAGCCGTTTCCATCCTGGCCGAGATCATCAAGTTCCATTATAAGCGTGACGCCGGCCACATGCGCCTGCGCTGAGCGGGCGAGGTCGCCGGCTCGGCACTACCGCTGATAAACCCGAATATGATATAACTTCATACAAGGCCGCCCGTTGATGATAGGGCTGCTGCCGGAAAATTTCTGGAAGGAACTGAAAAGAGGTTAGAGGGGATAAACGCATGAAAAACACCGTGAAAACTTTATTCTGCGCGCTGCTGCTGGTCTGCACCACCGGGGCCTACGCGGAAGACATGTACAGCCAGCTGGCCCGCGAACTTACCGAGGCCGGTACCGCCGTGCAGGGCAAGAAGATAGCCATCATCCCCTTCTCTTACGCCGACGGCCGCACCGGCGCCAGCAAGGACGGCTCGGTGATCTCCGAGCGCCTGACCATAAAGATGATTAACATGCACAAGTTCGAGATCATCGAACGCTCCGTGCTCGACAAGGTCATGACCGAACTGAAACTTCAGAATTCCGGCATGATAGACGCTACCAGCGCCCAGCAGCTGGGCAAGGTGCTCGGTGTGGAAGCCATCATTACCGGCACCATCGTGGAAACCTCCGGCGGCCAGATAGAGGTTAACGCCCGCCTGATCAAGACCGAGACCGCGCAGGCCATAGGCGCCTCGCAGGTCACCGTGGACAAGAACTGGATAGGCGACGCTTCGGCCGCCCCGCAGCCGGAGCCCCAGGCCTATCAGCAGCCCCAGCCGGCCTACCAGCCGCCCGTGGCCCAGGCCGCTCCCCGCGCTCCCTACGTGCGCGGCGAGCATGAATACGGCTTCTTCGACATCTTCATGGGCTTCGGCGCCCCCAATATGAGCCTGGAGTTCACCAACTCCAACAACAACATCAAACTGGACAATACCTACACCAACCACCTGGGCATCAACGTCACCAACTTCTCCCCGGCGCGGTATTTTAATTCCGTGAAGTTCGATAAACTCACCACCGAGGGCTTCGGGCCTATCGCCTTCCGCGTAGGCGGCTTCGGCAAGGGAGCCATAGGCGGCGACCTGGAACTCTCTTTTGAGAAGCGCAATATCGCGGCACAGACGGCCGCCTGGACGCTCAACGGCGCCTCCGCCGGAAACGTAACCTTCAGCTCCAACGATTACGCCACCGTGAAGACCTTCGGCATCAGCGGCGACCTGCTTATCCGCCACGCCGGCAAGAAGGTAGACCCCTATTTCGGTCTCGGCCTGGGTATGTCGCTGAACGCCATCACCCTGCCGTACGTGAAGGGCTATACCAACGGCTCCTTTGTGGCGCCCACTGAGGACTTCGGCCTCGGGTTCATGTTCAGGATCCCGGTCGGCCTGCGCATAAAAGCCGGCAAAAACACCCAGATCGTGACCGAGTTCCGCTACGAGATGAACCGCATCGGCTTCGACCGCGGCGGCGTCAGCGGCGAATCGGACGTTATCGTGCTCAGCGGCGCCAAGTTCCTTGTCGGCCTTGGTTTCACTTTCTAAACCGGCCTGCGCGGTAACAGAGCGGGAGGCCATATCCTCCCGCTCTTTGTTTTATAGCAATGGTTCCTTGCCCGGAGACTACCCATGAAAAAACTGCTCGCCGTTATTCTGCTCGTCGTTCCCTGCCTGGCAGGCGCCCAGCCGGCCCAGCCGCCCCAGACCGACCCGCTGCTGGAAGCCATGAAGGCGGAACTGGGCCGCTCCATGGAGACTTTGCGCGCGGCCGAAGCTTCCCCGCTCTACTATCTCGGCTACGAGGCCTACGATAAGACTTCCTACAGCGTATCCGCGCAGGCGGGTTCGCTCTATAACGACGATTATCGCCGCTCGCGCCTGCTCGACGTGGACGTCAGGATAGGTTCGCCGGCCCTTGATAATACCCATGAAATGAAAGGACGGGAGGCCTCAAATTCGAAGCGCCAGGAAGCGGCCGCCCTGCCGGTGGAGAACGACCCGGCCGCGCTGCGCTCCGAGCTGTGGAACCTGACCGACAAGGCCTATAAAGCCGCGCTGGACCAGTACGCCAAGGTTAAGATGAACAAGAGCGTGACCGCGGAGGAGGAGGATAAGTCCGACGACTTCACCCCCGGCGCGCCTCACGTCTTCTATGAGAAGGCCGTTTTTCCCGACGTAAACAAGGAAAAGTTTCATGCCATGGCCCGCCGTCTTTCGGAGAAGTTCAAACCCTACGACTTCATATACGACGCCGCCGTCAGGCTGTCCGTGGATACTGTCAACCGGTATATAGTCAACTCCGAAGGGTCCTCGATCGTCACCGGCAACACTTACGTGCGCCTGATGTACTCGCTTTATACCCGCACTCCCGACGGCATGGACCTGTCCCGGGTGAAGATCTACGATTCCGACGGCTTAACGGACCTTCCTTCGGAGACGGAGATAGCGCGTGATATGGATGCCACCATAGCCCAGCTCAAGGCCCAGCGCGTTGCCGCCCCGGAGCAGCCCTATAGTGGCCCGGTGCTGGTGGAGAGCCGCGCCGCCGGCGTCTTCTTTCATGAGATCCTTGGCCACCGCCTGGAAGGCCACCGGCAGAAGAGCGAGGAGTCGGGGCAGACCTTCGCCAAAAAGATCGGCCAGCCCATCATGCCGGAGTTCCTCAGCGTTTACGACGATCCCTCCCAGTACCGCCACGGCAAGCAGTTCCTGCGCGGTTTCTACCGCTACGACGACGAGGGGACTCCCGCTCAAAAGGCCGTACTGGTGGAGAACGGGGTGCTCAAGGGATTCCTCATGGGCCGGTCCCCGATAAAGAATTTTTCGGCTTCCAACGGCCACGGGCGCCGCTCCGAGGGCCGCGGGGCCGTTGCCCGCATGGGCAACCTGGTGGCGGTCTCCTCGAAGACGCTTTCCCCGAAGGACCTCCGCCAGCGGCTGCTGGAGGAAGTTAAGAAAGCTAAAAAGGCGTACGGCTTGGTGGTTTCTGATATCGCGGGAGGCTTCACCATTACGGACCGCTACCTGCCCCAGAGTTTTTCCGTCAATGTCACCATGGGCTACAAGGTCTACGCCGACGGCCGCCCGGACGAACCCGTTCGCGGCTTGAACCTTATAGGGACTCCTTTGCAGACTTTCTCCCGTATCCTGGTGACAGGCGACGAGGCGGAGGCCTTTAACGGGACTTGCGGCGCGGAATCCGGCTGGGTGCCGGTGTCCGCCGTCTCGCCCAGCCTGCTGTTCTCCGAGATGGAGACCGAAAAGGTGCAGAAATCCAACGCCAAACCCCCGGTGCTCAAACCTCCGTTCACCGACAAGGAGGGGAAATAACATGAAGACCGTTCTTCTCGCCCTGGCCGCTTTCGTCTGCGCCTCGCCAGCTTTTTCCGCCCAGGACCAGGTCCTGAAGGCCATGACGGACGAAATGCGGCGCACCGTCACCCGGCTCAAGATGGACAACCTCGATAAACCTTATTTCGCCTCTTACTACGTGGTGGATTCATCCGAGACCGCGATCTCGGCCGTTTTCGGCGCGCTGAAGGAGGACTCCTTCAACGCTACGCGCCACGCTTCCGCCGAGCTGCGCGTGGGAACTCCGGCTTTCGATAATTCCTGGTACGCAGGCCGGGACATGAACAGCTTCGAGCCGGGGTTGACCGCCCTTAACGAGGAAGACGGTTATGACGCCGTGCGGTTCTCCCTGTGGTCGCTTACCGACGACGTTTATAAAAAGTCCCTGGAGCGCTATTCCCAGAAGAAGGCCTACCAGAAGAAGAAGAACATCACGGAACTTTACGGGGATCTTTCCCCGGTCAAGCCCGGCACCTATTTCGCCGACCGGAAAGCTGTGCCGGCGCTGGACGCCGCCGCCTGGCGGGAGCGGATAAAGGCGCTCTCCGCCATCTTCCGCAAATACCCTGCTATACAGTGGTCGCAGGTGCGGTTGTCCTATACGCCCCGCGTGGTCCGCTTCGTGAACAGCGAAGGCGCCGCCTACCGCTACTGGTGGGACAAGGTGAACCTGGACGTTTCCGTCAACGTGCAGGACAAGACCGGCCTTAAGCTCTCCGACGAAAAGGCCATGGCCTGGCGTTCCCTGGCGGAGGTCCCGCCGTACGAAACGCTGGCCGCCGAGGTGGAGACTTTCGCCGGTCAGATGAGCGCCCTGGCGGCGCCCGCAGAGGCTGAGGTCTACCTGGGTCCGGTGCTCTTCGAGGACCAGGCGGCCGCCGAATTCCTCAACCAGCTGTTCGTGGGCAACGTTTCCTTCGCCCGCCAGCCCTGGGCCGAGCAGGAAGAATGGATGAAGTATTACATCAACGCCGGTGACCTGACCAAAAAGCTCGGCATGCGCGTGCTGCCGGCCTTCATGGACGTTTCCGACGACCCTGCCCGCGATTCTTTTAACGGCACCGGCCTCATAGGCGCCTACCCCATCGATAACGAGGGCGTGATCCCGGCCCCGCTGGAACTCGTAAAGAACGGCAAGCTGGTGAATTTCTACATGAGCCGCGCCCCGGTGAAGGAATTCAGGACCTCCAACGGCCACGCCCGCGGTTTCGCCGGCGAATTCCCCACGCCCCGCCCAGGCAGCGTCTTCTTCTCCGCGCAGCCGGAGAAGCGCGCCCCGCTGGATGAGCTGAAGAAGAAACTGCTCGCCGTCGCCGCCGACAACGGCCTGGATTACGCGGTGATAGTGCGCCGCCTGGACGCCGAGCAGGCGCGCAAAGCGGACGCCCTCCTGGCCGGCCCGGTGCTGGCCTACAAGGTGCTCGTAAAGGACGGCTCCGAGACCGTGCTGGGCGGTTCCGACTGGACCGGGGTCACTTTCAGGGCGCTGCGCGACATCATGCTGGTCTCCGACAAGGACCAGGTTTACAATTATTTCCAGGCGGGCCCGTTCTATTTCAACCGCGGTTTCGTGCCGGCGTCCATAGTGGCGCCCGCGGCCCTGCTGGTGCAGGAAATGGAGCTGAAGCCCACCGACGCCAAGCCGGACCGGCAGCCTTACCTGCCGCATCCGTATTTCGCCAGGTGACCTGACCCGCGGTACACCCGCAAAGAACGCCCCCGCCGCGGCCTTGTCCGGCGGGGGCGGGCTTTATCGGGTGCGCTTAATCTGCTATATTTTCTCGTAGTAAATCTGCACTGGAGCAGTTCAAAAGGACCGCCTATGAAGTTATGTGAATTCATCCGTCCCGCCAGCCTCGCGCAGGCGCGCGCCGCCTTGCGCAAGCTGGGTCCCAAAGGCATGCCCCTCGCCGGCGGTACGGCCCTGCATTTCATGCCGGGCAAGGCCCCCGTCTCCGCCGTGGACATAACCGGGCTAGGCCTCTCCTACATAAGGCAAAAGGGCGCTTTCTTCGAGATCGGCGCGGCCACGCCGCTGTCGGACATCCAGCGCCACCGCGGCCCCCGCTGGGCCATGCACGAGATCTGCCGGCGCATCTCCACCCACCAGATCCGCAATGTGTCCACCATAGGCGGCAACATAGCCCGCGTTTTCCCCTGGGCGGACCTCCCGGTAGTGCTGCTCGCCATGAACGCTCGCCTGGTCATCTATTCCGGCAAAATGAAGGAAATGGGCGCGGACGAGTACTTCTCGTCCCAGCCCGCGCGCCTCTTCCGCGGCGGGGACCTGCTCGCCGCCGTGAAGATCCCCGTGCTGAAGGCGCATCACGGCTTCGGCTCGGTTAAGGCCGCGCGCAATGCCGCCGCTTTCTCCATGGTCACAATAGCGGCCCTCCTGGAACTGAAGGACGGCAAGATCGCCGACGCCCGCGTGGCCGCCGGCTCCGCCATACCGTTCCCCAAGCGCCTGCCCTCCGTAGAGGCCGCCCTGATAGGCAAGGAACCCTCGGCCGAGGTCTTCCGCGCCGCCGCGGCGCTGGCCGGGGCTGACGCCAAGTGGTGCAAACAGGAAGGCATGAGCGCGGAGTACGTGGCCAACCTGGCCGAAGTTTCCATCGTGGACGCCCTCGAGAGGGCGGCCGAGTTCGCCCGCGGGAGGACCGCTTAATGAAGACCAATACCTGCTCGGTTTCACTCTCCATTAACGGCGAGAAGAAGACCTTCGCCACCCGCCCCGACGAGAAATTGCTGGACCTGCTGCGCCGCGAGGGCTATAAGGGCACCAAGTACGGCTGCGGCCAGGGCACCTGCGGCGCCTGCACCGTCATTATGGACGGCCGGGCCGTGTACGCCTGCCTGCTCTACGCCATGCAGGCCGAGGGCCGCAAGGTGCGCACCATAGAGAGCATGGGCACCTACGACAAGCCGGCCCCCATACAGCAGGAACTGGTGGCCGCCGGCGCCGTGCAATGCGGCTACTGCATCCCCGGTATCATCATGAGCGCCACCGCCCTGATGGAGGCCGAGAAGGACATCTCCGACGAGACCGCCAAGGAATACATGGATGGCAACCTCTGCCGCTGTACCGGCTATGAGAAGATCTGGGTAGCCCTGCGCCGCACCATAGACCGCGCGGCCGCGGAACCGAAAAAGAAAGCCTCCGCTAAAGGGGGGAAGAAATGAAAAGGCACGAACTCGCCAAGCACCTGAAACAGGTCAACCATTCCGTCACCAAGATAGACGCCATGCAGCTGGCGCTGGGCAAGGATTCCTATGTCGCGGACTTCCTGCCCAAGGACGCGCTGGTCATTAAGATGCTCTGGAGCCCCCACGCCCACGCCCGTATAAAGAAAATGGACGTGAGCCGCGCCGAGAAGATGCCCGGCGTGAAATGCGTGCTCTGGCACGGCAATGTGCCGCGCATAGTGCATTGCACCGCCGGCCAGGGCTACCCCGAGCCTTCGCCTTACGACACTTTCATGTTCGATAATAAGGTGCGCTTCGTGGGCGACCGCGTGGCCGCCGTGGCCGCCGAGACCGAGGAGCAGGCCCTGGCCGCCCTCGAAGCCATAAAGGTGGAATACGAGGTGCTGAAACCCGTCTTCACGCTGGACGAAGCCATGGCCCCCGGCGCGCCCGTAATCCACGACGAGCCCGAGGCCCATGTGCCGATCCCGATCACCTATGAGCCCAAGAAGAACCTCGTCGCGCACGTCGCTTGCGAGGCCGGCAGTTTCAAGAAAGGTATGGCCGAGGCCGACTTCACCTTCGACCAGACCTATGAGACGCCCTACGCGCAGCATTGCCCCATAGAGCCCTACACCTCCATGGCGCAGATAACGCCGGCGGGCCGCATCCTCATCACCACTTCCACCCAGGTGCCCTTCCACTGCCGCCGCATAGTGGCGCGCACGCTGGGCATCCCCGTGCAGAAGATCCGCGTGGTCAAGCCCCGCATAGGCGGCGGCTTCGGCTGCAAGCAGGAGATACTGCTGGAAGACGTGACGGCCATGATGGCCCTGCGCACCGGCCGCCCCTGCCTGTGGCGTTTCGACCGCGAGGAGACCTTCCGCACCGGCCGCACGCGCCACCCGTTCCACATCCGCCTGCGCGCGGGCGTTAAGAAGGACGGCACCATCACCGCCATCGGCCTCGAGTGCATAAACAACACCGGCGCCTACGGCGGCCACGGCCTCACCGTGGTGTCCTGCTCCGGCGGCAAGACGCTGCCGCTCTACCACTGCGACAATATCCTCTTCGACGGCAAGTCTTACTATACCAACCTGCCCGTCGGCGGGGCCTACCGCGGCTTCGGCGCCACGCAGGCCTTCTTCGCCATCGAGTCCCTGATGGACCACATGGCCGAGGCCATAGGCATGGACCCGCTGAAGTTCAGGCAGATAAACCATATACGCCCCGGCGAGGGCTCGCCTATCTTCCAGGCGCTGGGCGAGGGCCGCGAAGGCCTGCCCATGACCGTGGGTTCCAACGCGCTCGGCGAGTGCATAGTGCAGGGCGCCGAGGCCGCCGGCTGGGAGAAACGCCAGGACTGGCGCAAAAAGACCGGCCGCTACCGCCGCGGCATAGGCATGTGCTGCCTCATGCAGGGGTCGTCCATCCCGGACATAGATATGGGCGCCGCTACCATCAAGATCAACGAGGACGGCTCTTTCAACCTAAACGTGGGCGCCACGGACCTGGGCACCGGCTCGGACACGGTGCTGGCCCAGATAGCGGCCGAAGAGCTGGAGACCACTACGGACAAGATGATAGTGTACTCCTCCGACACGGACATGACGCCGTTCGACGTGGGCGCCTATGCCTCGTCCACCACCTACCTCTCAGGCGAGGCGGTGCGCAAGGCCGCCGCCGACGCCAAGCGCCAGATCCTCGCCACCGGCGCCGAGATGCTGGGCTTGAAACCCGAGGAGGTGCATTGCGAAGACGCGCATGTGCTCAATGCCGACGGCTCCAAGAAGGTCTCCTACAGCGACATAGCCAATTATTCGCTGTACCAGAAGAACCAGTACCAGATCATCGGCACCGCGTCGCACATCACCAAGAAATCCCCGCCGCCTTTCGCGGCGCATTTCGCGGAAGTGGAAGTGGACACGCTGACGGGCTTTGTGAAGGTGCTCAACTATGTCTCCACCATAGACTGCGGCACCGCGGTCAATCCAACGCTCTGCGAGGGCCAGACCGAGGGCGGCACCCTCAACGGCATCAGCTACGCGCTCACCGAGGAGTACCTGTTCGATGAGACCGGCAAGATGCAGAACGCGTCTTTCGCGGACTACCACATCTACTCCATGCGCGACCGCCCTAACATAAAGGCCATCCTGGTGCCCTCCTACGAGGACACCGGCCCCTTCGGCGCCAAGAGCGTCTCCGAGATCTGCATCAACGGGCCCGCGCCCGCCATCGGCAACGCCATCTACAACGCCACCGGCGCCCGGCTGAACGAATTCCCGTTCACCCCGGAAAAGGTGCTCAAGGCCATCAAAGCCGTAAAGAAGTAGCCGCTAAGTCGCAAGAAAGGAACCGCCGGGATAGCCCGGCGGTTTTCTTTTGGTAGAATGTCGGAAGGGGGAATATATGAGAGAAAGATTCTTTAGCGCGATATTCTTGTCTGGGATACTAGTCGTCTCCAACATATCCTTCGTGTTCTCGCTTCCCATGTCCAACAATAGTTCGTGGGAGGAATATTTTCCGGGGGTAAAGCTAGATAATCCGAAAATTAAAAAACTGGTTAAGAAGCTTAAGAATCAGGAGTACGTTCCTTCACAAAGACAGCCGCTGGTAAAAGAACTTTCCATGTATGGCGGGGAAGTTGTTCCGTATATGCTGAAACTGGCAGGCGAGCGTAGAAAGGCGGTTTTCGGTGGGATGGAGAGTGGGGTCCTTGTCACACAAACGCCTTTTTCCGCTGCTGCTGCTGAGGTAATCGGCCAGATTAATGACAAAGGAGCGATCCCGAATTTAAAAAAGATTATTACATCACGGGTATTAGGTAGTAAAGCCCGAAGGCGCTTGGTGGAACTGGGTGCGCAGTTCGATGCTAAAGAAGCCCGTAGGATTATCGAGCATGATCGCATGGGAGTAATCTCTGCTACAGATGATTATCTGTATTTTGGGAAATTTCTTCCTCTCGAAGAGCGCGCCGAGGTTTTTATGTGGTTCATCCGCTCTGGAGCGATAGTGCCTGGCAGTTCTATAGACAATGTTAAAAATCTTCGTAATTTTGCAGGGTTCCAAATATATGCTGCCCTGAAAATTATCGATTTTTTGGGGGATACAGGATCCTCGGCAGCGCGGCAGTTGCTTTCTTCTCAATACAATAATCTCAAAAGGTCTATTGAAGAGTTTGGAACTGATATTTACACCGAAGGCGCAGCCAAGAAACTGTTGGCAGGGTATGAGGTCGCTTTATCCAAGTTCAACGCAAGTGATAAACGTTAAAAGCATGGGAATTGGGGCAGGTCTTTACTTTTAACCTTTGTGGCGGAGCCGCCGGGGAAGCCCGGCGGTTCTTTTTTTGTGGTTTTTGGAAATACAACAAATATGTTGTATTTGCGATTGGACGGAAATAGAGGATAGGGAGGCATTTCAGGGGGGCGGCGTGTTCCCTGAGGCCGCCGTTAGGGCGCAGGGCCAAGTGTCGGAGCGGACGGCCTATCATTAAGGCCGCGGCGGCGCTGTCTGAGGCGAGCACTGTGTGCGAGCCGAGTTCGACGCCGGCGGAGGCACGCAGGCCCTCTCTCGGCGCGCCCGCTTAGGCGGGCGATGGGAACATGCCGGCTCCCCGGGACGGGAATGGGGGCAGGTCTTTACTTTTGACCTTTTAGGCGGAGTTGCCCCGTTGACAAGAGGGCCGCTCATGCCCTAAACTGGTGGTATGAGCAAGATACTTCTCCTTCTTTTACTTATTTCCGGCCTGCTGCTCTCAGCGGCACCGCAGGCCCAGGCGGCCCAAAAGACCGCCCGCGGCAAGGCGGTGGAGTCAAAGGAACTGCCGGCCATCAACTGGAAACTCGTCTCGACTGGCTTCGTGCAGGTCTTTAAGCACCGCAACGAGGAGATAGAATCGGCCGAACCCGGGCGGTTTTTCCCGGGGGCGGTGGCCTTCGCCCTGGGGCGCATGGACGAGAACGGCCATTTCCTCAAGCTCAGCTGCGGCGCCTCCCAGAACTGCTCCAGCCAGCGCGACGAACTGGAGGAGCGGGTGGTCTTCACCTCGTTCCTGGACTCGATCCATACTCCCAAGGCGCCCAAGAGCTCGCTGTACGATACCCGCACCTGGGCCCTGACCAGCCTGGGCGACAGTTACATGAAGAAACTGCATAAGCGCCATCCGGACCTTTTCAAGCGGCTGGGGCGCCTGATGGCCTCGGCCATTGGCGCGCCCTGATGGGGTCAGGTCTTTACTTTTGACTTTTAAGCAGAACCGCCGGGCTTCCCCGGCGGTTCTTCTTTTGCGGCGCTTCTAGCGCTGGGAACCGGCGCTAAATCCGTGTTTTAGTCCGGGTTCCCGTCCTAAGCCGGTTGTCCCGAAAAAAGGTGCTTGCGCCTCATGCGCCCCGCGGCGCAGGGTGTTAGGATATAAGCATAGGAACGCGGGCGGGCGACTGCCGGTACCGCGGCCAAACTAAAGGAGACAAACATGAAACTAAAACCGATAATAGCGGCGGTGATCTTAGGAGCGGGCCTGTGCGTGCCGGCGTTCGCCGACCAGGCCGCCTCGTGGTCATGTACCGGATCGTATATAAAGATCGAGGGTCGCACCACCTACTGGGGCGAGGGCTCCAGCTTTTCGCAGACCCTGTACTTGCTGAGCCGTCCCGATCAGCAGAGCACTTCGGCCTTTACCGCTTACTTCCTTTCTGTCGAGCAGGATATCGCTCCCGGCGGCAGTTTGTTGTTTACTGGGACTAACGAGGTCGGCGGCAGCTTCTCGCTGCTTCTGCCGAATCCCGGCGAGTGGGTCGATTGCAGCGACGGCACTACTGTGTGCAAGAGAACGAATGCGGAACTCACTTACTCGGCCGGACCGCTGAAAGGGGAGGATTCGGTGGTCTGCACCCTGCAGTAGGGGCAGGGCTCGGTCGTCCGATACGCATAGCGCAGACTTTTGACCTTGAAGCGGAACCGCCGGGGAAGCCCGGCGGTTCTGTCAATAACAGGTATCGGCTACCTTGTATAGCTAGGGGAGAACGGCCCCGTAGACGGGTTCCTTGTTCAGGGTTACCTGCCGGGCGCGGCGGAAGCCGGCACGGCGCAGTAGCTCCTTCCTGAAAAATGCGCTTTCTTTGGGATATTTGGTGAAGAAGCTGCCGGAGAAGACCACGGTGCCTTCGCTCCCGGCGAATTTCTTCAGGGCGGAGAGGGCGCGGGCTATCCTTTCCACGTATTCGCCCAGTATCATTACGGCTAGCGGGTCGCCCTTGGCGTAATACTTGTAGAACAGCGGCACGAATTTGAACTTGAGTTCCTGCGGCAGTGGCCGGGCGTATTTGCGGAACTCGCAGGCCCAGAGCCGCGCCAGCAGGTCATGCGGCGTCTTGCAGCTCGCCAATTTCATTATCTCGCCGAGCAGGCGCGAGGGTTTGTTGCCGGGCAGCAGGCCGTGGGCCGCGCTCGAGAGGCCGAGGGTCATGGTGAGCAGCAGGTTCCTTACCTGGTAATCGCAGACCAGGCGCTCGCGGCCCCGGGCGTCGATGGCGGCTATGGTGAAGCCCGTTCCTAGTGAAACTATAAAGCCCGGCCGCGCCGCCGTGCCGACGCGCAGCGCCGCGAAGGCGTCGTTCTCAAAGCTCATGGGGCCGGTATAGTTGAAATCGCGCTTAAGGCGCTGCCTGAAGTAGGGCTCCACCATTTCGGCGTCGCGGGGGAAATCTATACCGCAAAGGCAGAAGCGGGCTCCGGACAGTTCGATCTTGCTGCCGCAGGCGAGCTGGTCTACGCCCTGTTTTATAAGGGCGTAAACGGCCTTTACGCCCTTTACTTCCAGGTTGGCCCCCGGCACCCGGGCCACGCGCACCGCGCCGGAGTCGGAACGCAGGGCTACGGCTATCTTGGTGCCGCCGCTGTCCACGCCCAGGAAATATTTCA